>Ga0335079_10007110_pt1 | contig 12761 bp, 12 predicted proteins | sample Lox_Sample_33_FD_206719 | JGI IMG/M metagenome (GOLD analysis project Ga0335079, IMG submission 206719) | Soil microbial communities from Loxahatchee National Wildlife Refuge, Florida, United States - Lox_Sample_3.3 | ecosystem: Environmental > Terrestrial > Soil > Wetlands | place: USA... | reverse complement strand
ATAGATCAGCGCGCCCATCACGATGCCAAGCGCCATTGCAACAAGAATGTATTGCGTAAACCTGTTCGACATATGCTTACCCCGTAAGTCCCGCAATCCGGCGAACGCGAGTTTGGCAGATTTCGAGGGCGACGCAACACGCTTCCTTCGCGCGACGCCTGGTGTACCAGAACGTTCCCGTTGTGAATTGAGCACACAGCGACTAGCGTTGGACGCGACGCACAATGAACGCAGTTGCCCGTTTCCTGCGCGGCTGCTGCATCGATAATCGCCACGCGCCACGGGAGAGAATGCCATGAACGCGACCGTCAATCGCCAGATCCTGCTTGTCGACAAACCGAGCGGAAAGCTTGGCCCCGAACATTTCAAGCTGACCAGCGCAGCGATCCCCGAACCCAGGGACGGCGAAGTGCTGCTGCGCGTGCGCTACATCTCGCTCGATGCCGCCAACCGCGCGTGGATGCATGGCGCGACCTATCGCGCAGCCGTCGAACCCAATACGGTCATGGCGGGCGGCGGCATCGCCGAAGTCGTTCAATCCAGGGCGCCGGGATTTGCGGCGGGCGACATCGTGTTCGGCGACACCGGCTGGCAGGACTACGCGGCGGTGCCGGCAAAGCATCTCACCAAGATGCCGAAGATCGAGCCACAGACGCATCTCCTGAGCGTGTACGGCGTTGCCGGCCTCACCGCCTATTTCGGACTGCTCGAGGTCGGCAAGCCGAGGGAGGGCCAGACCGTGGTGGTGTCGGCCGCCGCAGGCTCGGTCGGTTCGATCGTCGGCCAGATCGCGAGGATCAAGGGCTGCCGCGTGGTCGGCATTGCCGGCGGCAAGGACAAGTGCCAGTGGCTAACCTCGGAGCTCGGCTTCGATGCCGCGGTCGATTACAAGGACGGCGCGGTGTTCAAGGCGCTGCGCGCCGCGGCACCAAAGGGCATCGACGTCTATTTCGACAATGTCGGCGGCGACATTCTCGAAGCCTGCCTGCCTTTGATGAACAACTATGGGCGGATCTCCTGTTGCGGGGCGATCTCGCAATATGACGGCACGCCGTCGGCGCATGGTCCGCGCGGTATCCCCGGCTTGATCGTGGTGAAGCGGCTGACGATGCAGGGCTTTATCGTGATGGATTTCATGAAGGATAGCGACCGCGCGCTCGCCGACCTGCAATCCTGGGTCGCCTCCGGGAAGCTCAAGGTGCAGGAAGACGTGATCAACGGCCTGGAAAACACGCCGATGGCACTGATCGGCCTGCTGGCGGGAGAGAATCGCGGCAAGCGGATGATCAAGGTGTAACGAAGCGGCCGGTCCTTTGTCACGCAGCATCGGCAGAATCGCGCTTGAAGCAGAAGCCGGCGCGACAACGAGAAGGGATTGCTTCCAATGATCCACACCTCGAAGATCGCCGCGACCTCGGCGACGATGCTGGCTCTGGCGACTCTCGTCCTTGCGACGCCGGCACTTTCACAGGGCCCGAGCGAGGCGCAGCGCGAGGCCATCAAGTCCGAATGCCGCTCCGACTACATGGCCCATTGCTCCAGCATCCCGCCAGGCGGTGCGGCGTCGCTGGAATGCCTGCAGAAGAACATGGCGAGCCTGTCGGCGGGCTGCGCAAGCGCGGTGAAAGCCGTGGAAACGCCGAGCGAGACCAAGGCCGAACCCAAAGCTGAACCTGCCAAGGAAGAGACCAAGGCGGAACCCGCGGCGGCGCCGAAGACCGAGCCCGCGCCGGCCGCCGCCAAGCCTGCCGCGGAGGCCGCGCCGAAGGAGGCGGGCGCACCGAAACAGCCGACGAGCGCGCAGATCTCGGCAGTCCGCGCCAATTGCCGCTCCGACTATCCGAAAGTCTGTGCCGGCGTGCCGACCGGCGGCGCGCCCGCACTGCAATGCCTGGAGAAGAATGAAGCCAAATTGTCCGCAAGCTGCAAGACGGCGGTAATGGCTGCGACCGGCGGCGGCAGCGCTGCGCCGAAAGCGTCAAGCGGGAGCGCACCGGCGGGCACGGCGCCGGCTGCGGCGGCGCCAGCGCCCGCGGAAGCGCCGGTCCTGGTGCTGCGCCCGATGCGCCCGCGCGAAATTTTGTTCGTGATGCGCTCGGCCTGCGGCGAGGATGTGCGTGCGCTATGCCCGGCTGTTGCGCCTGGCGGCGGCCGTGTCATCGAATGTCTGGTCGGCCAATCGGCCAAGCTGTCGCCGTCCTGCCGAAGCGTGCTCGGTCAGTTCGCGCAATAGCCGCGGCGGGGCCGGTTCGCCGCTGACGGTGTCTGCGTACGGCGAAGCTATTGATTGGCTGAATCGCGGCACGTAATTTCGCTGGCGCGGCCGGCCCTCGAATTGTAAGCATACTGTCAATTGACTTGACGGGGAGGATACATTGCGCATCGCCGTGATCGGCGGAGGCCCCGGCGGGCTTTACTTCGCCTACCTCTGGAAGACTCGCAACCCCGAGTCGCAGGTCGACCTGTTCGAGCAGAATGCGGCCGGCGCGACCTGGGGCTTTGGCGTGGTCTTCTCGGACGAGGCGCTGGATTTCCTGCGTGCCGACGACCGCGAGACCGTCGATGCCATCGCCCCGCTGATGGAGAGCTGGCGGAACATCACCCTTTGCCTGCGCGGCGAGAACGTCGAGATCGACGGCGTCGGTTTCTCTTCGATCGGCCGGCTCGAATTGTTGAAAATCCTGCAGACGCGCGCACACGATGCCGGCGTCACCGCGCATTACGACATGGCGGTGCAGTCGCTCGACCAGTTCGCCGATTACGACCTGATCGTCGCGGCCGACGGACTGAACTCGCTGGTGCGCCGCAGCTTCGAGGGGGATTTCGGCACCTCGCTGTCCTATTCGTCGAACAAGTTCGCCTGGTACGGAACCTCGAAGCGCTTCGAGACGCTGTCGCAGACTTTTGTCTCGACCGAGCGCGGCGCGTTCAACGCGCATCACTATCGCTATTCGCCGACGATGAGCACGTTCCTGGTCGAGTGCGATCGGGCCACATGGCAGGCCTACGGCTTTGCCTACAAGAGCGTCGACGAGTCGAAGGCGATTTGCGAGGACGTGTTCGCGGAGGCGCTCGGCGAGCGCCTGCTGATCTCGAACAAATCCGCGTGGCGCAATTTCCCCTGGGTCTGGAACGAGCACTGGTCGCACAAGAACATGGTCCTGATCGGCGACGCGCTGCATTCGGCGCATTTTTCGATCGGCTCGGGCACGCGGCTTGCGATCGAGGACGCGATCGCGCTCGTCAAGTCGCTTGAAAAGGAAGCCCATGTCACGACCGCTCTCGCGCGCTACGAGGCGGAGCGCAAGCCGATCGTGAAGAAGCTCGTCACTGCGGCGCGCACCAGCGCCGACTGGTACGAGCATTTTGCCGAGCACATGAAGCTCGATCTGATGGACTTTGCCCACAGCTACATCACCCGCTCGGGGCGAATCGACGATGGGCGCCTGCGGACGATGGCGCCGAATTTCATGGCGCGCTACGAGGCCGAGAAGAACGGGGAACCTCCTCATGAGCCCTGAGATCGTCGACCGCGTTCCGCGGGACAACGCCGGCTCGCGCGAGATCGGCTTTGCGATCCCTGAGCACTACAATGCGAGCCGCATCCTGTTCGACAATCTCGCCAAGGGCTTTGACGACAGGCCAGCCCTCACCGGCCCCGCGGGCAAGCGCAGCTATGCCGAGCTCTGCGCCGACGCTTCGCGCTGGGGTCATGGTTTTCAGTCGCTGGGGCTGACGCGCGGCGACCGTATCCTGTTGTTCCTTGACGATACCCCAGCCTACCCCGCGGCTTTTTTCGGCGCGGTGCGCGCGGGTTTCGTGCCGCTCCTGATCAACACGCTGACGCCGCCGGACCTCCTGCAATTCTACCTTGCCGATTCCGGCGCGAAGATTGCCGTCGCGGAGGCCGAATTCTGCCCGCGCTTCGACGCCGCCGCCTGCAAGGACACCGCGCTCGCCACGCTTGTCGTGGTCAATGGCGAGGTCGGCGCTCACGCCGCGCCGAAGGCGATCAGCGCCGAACCCTGGCTGAAAGGCTTTCCGGTTGAGCTTGCTGAAGCCGACACCCATCGCGACGAGATGGCGTTCTGGATGTATTCGTCCGGCTCGACCGGACGGCCGAAGGGCATCGTCCATTTGCAGCACGACATGGCCTATAGCGACGAGGCGTTCGCGAAGAACGTGTTGAAGCTGAAGCCGGACGACATCTGCTTCTCGGTGCCGAAGATCTTCTTCGCCTATGGCTTCGGCAACGCCATCACCTTTCCGTTCTCGGCCGGCGCCGCCACGCTGCTGCTGCCCGGCCAGCCGAAGCCGGCCACGATCTTCGAAACGATCGCGCGCTATCGTCCGACCCTGTTCTTCGGACTGCCGACCCTCTACACCACGCTGACCAAGGCCGCCGACGCCGCGCTTGCGGACTTCTCCTCGCTCCGCATGTCGCTCTCCGCGGCGGAAGTCCTGTCGAGCGACGTCTTCAACGGCTGGAAATCGCTCACAGGCCTCGAGATCGTCGAGGGACTCGGCTCGACCGAAGTGCTGCACATCTATCTCAGCAACCATGCGGACAGGAAGAAGCCCGGCGCCGCCGGCTTGCGCGTGCCCGGATACGAGGTGCTGCTGAGGGACAAGGATGGCCGCGAGGTCGGCGACAACGAGGAAGGCATCTTGTGGGTGCGCGGCGATTCCGCGACCCCGCTCTACTGGAACCGACCCGACAAGACTGCGGAGTCCATCCGCGAGGACGGCTGGATCTATACCGGCGACCGCTTCGTGCGCGACAGCGAAGGCTTTTACTTCTTCCGCGGCCGTGCCGACGATCTGGTGAAGATTTCCGGTCAGTGGGTCTATCCGCTCGAGGTCGAGCTCTGCCTTGCCGACCACCCCGATGTCCGCGAATGCGCCGTTTTCGCCGCCGAACTGCCGGACCGCCGCATGACGCTGAAGGCGGTCGTGGTGATGAACCAGGCCGCCTTCGACGAGGACGATGCAACCAGGCGGCTGCAGGACTACGTCAAGACGAAGCTTCTGCCTTACAAATATCCGCGCGAGATCAAGTTCATCGGCGAGCTCCCCAAGACCGGCACCGGCAAGATCGACCGCCAGGCCGTGATGCGGATGTGAGTTTGCTCGTCATTGCCGACCGCTCACTTGGCCGGGACGACAGTGATATGTGCGTCTATCCATCGCCTGTCCGTTCCAGCCGCTCCAGCACCTCCTCGGCGCGCAGCGGCACACGCGAGGCCTCGTTGTTGAGATCGACAAGCTGGGTCATGAGCGCCATCAGGGTTTTGCGGTCGGCCGGCTTGAGGGGCTGCAGCATCCGCGCCTGCGCCCGGTCGACTGCGGGCTTGATGTCGCGAAGCAGCGCCGAACCCGCTTTCGTCAGATAGAGCAGCTTTATTCGCTTGTCCTCCGAGAAGGGCTTGCGCTCGACGAGACCTTTCGTCTCGACACGTTCGATGACATTGCCAAGCGTCGAGCGGTCGAAGGCGATCACAGCCGACAGTCGCGTCGCGTCGATGCCGGGATGAGTGTGGATCGCGATCAGCGCCGCATATTGTACCGGCGTCAGGTCGAAATCCCTGCACTCCTCGACGAAGATCGCGACCGCGATCTGCTGCATGCGACGGAACAGATAGCCGGGCGCGGTGTAGACCGCGTCCATGGTGATAGGCGGTTTGCTATTCGGCATCGACTTGCCTGTCGGGAGCGGCGTCGGCAAACGCTTTCATGGCTTTCGCGGCGGCTTCCGCCTTGAGCAGGCGCGGAAAGGCGGACACATCGACGCCGAAGCGGCGCGCGTTCGCAAGCTGCGGCACCAGGCAGACATCCGCCATGGTCGGCGCGTCGCCGAAGCAGAATGGGCCCGCTTCATTCGCGATCAGCTTCTCGCAGGCCGAAAGCCCCTCGCGGTTGGCCCAGCCGGCCCAGCCTGTCACCTGGTCTTCGGGCAGACCGAGCTGGCGCAGCCGCGCCAGCACTTTGAGATTCTGCATCGGGTGAGTGTCGCAGGCGAGCACCTGGCAAAACGCGCGCACCTTGGCGCGCCGGAGCGGGTCCTTCGGCAACAGCTCAGGCGTTGGGTGGGTCTCGTCAAGCCATTCGATGATGGCGAGCGACTGGGTCAGGATCGCGCCGGTATTGTTTTCCAGCGTCGGCACCAGCCCCTGCGGGTTGATCGCGAGGTAGGCGGGGGCGCATTGCTCGCCCTTGCGCAGGTGGTGCGGCACGTGTTCCACGCCCAAACCCTTCAGGTTCAAGGCTATTCTGACCCGGTAGGACGCACTGCTGCGGAAATAGCCATGCAGCTTCATCGCACACCTCCGCTTGCAAAGATCAATCGTTTGGGTCGTCATTCCGGGATGGTCCGAAGGACCACACCCGGAATGACCGCATCAAAGCAATGAGTTGACGCTACCCATATCGTCAGTATGCTGTCAATCTAGACGAAATCGACGGGAGGCCGACCATGGAAGCAGTCGCGAAGACGCCGGAACGCGAGGCATTTTACAAGAAGATCGACGGCCAGAATCTGTCTGCCCTGTGGAACGTGATGGGCGAGCTGATCACGCCGGAGCCCAGAAGCGCCTGCCGGCCGCATCTTTGGAAATTCGACATGATCCGCGACTACATGACGGAAGCGGGCAAGCTGATCACCGCCAAGGAAGCCGAACGGCGGGTGCTGATCCTGGAGAATCCCGGGCTGCGCGGCCAATCGAAAGTCACGACCTCGCTTTTCGCCGGCATCCAGATGGTGATCCCGGGCGATATCGCGCCCGCTCACCGCCACAGCCAATCGGCGCTGCGCTTCGTGCTCGAGGGCAAGGGTGCTTATACCTCGGTCGACGGCGAGCGCACCGCGATGTCGCCCGGCGACTTCGTGATCACGCCGGCCATGACCTGGCACGACCATTCCAACGAGACTTCCGAGCCGATGTTCTGGCTCGACGGGCTCGACATCCCGATGGTGCAGTTTTTCGACGCATCCTTTGCCGAGGGCTCAAACGAAGACCAGCAGAAGATCACAAAGCCGGCCGGTGACAGCTTTGCGCGCTACGGCCACAATCTCCTGCCGGTTGACGGCGCGCGCAGATCCAGGACCTCGCCGATCTTCAACTATCCCTACAGCTACACCCGCGAGGCGCTCGAGCAGGCCAAGATTCGCAACGAATGGGACGCCTGCCACGGGCTCAAGCTGAAATTCTCCAACCCCGAGACCGGCGACTTCGCGATGCCGACCATCGGCACCTTCATCCAGTTGTTGCCCAAGGGATTTTCCACCGCGCGCTATCGCTCGACCGACGCCACCGTATTCGCGGCGATCGAAGGCAAGGGGCGGACGCGGGTCGGTGATGCGACCTTCGAATGGGGTCCGCGCGACCTGTTCGTGGTGCCGAGCTGGCGTTGGGTCACGCACGAAGCCGAAGCCGATTCGGTGCTGTTCTCCTTCTCAGATCGCCCGGTGCAGCAGAAGCTCGACCTGTTCCGCGAGGATCGCGGTAACGCCTAATTGACGCCACGGCCGAGGTTCCGGCCTTAACATTCGCCCGGCATGGGAACCGGGCCAGAGAAGCCCGGCCGGACGGCCGGGCTTTTTATTTGATCCGGGGTTTTTCCATGAAAAGACATTTTGCGATTGTTGCCGCCGCCCTGACCTTTCCGGTCTCGGCCGCCCTCGCCCAGGACGACAACGCCCTCGTCGACCGCCATATCGCCGCCGCCGCGCGCGCGGCGAAAGCGGACCTGCTCGGACCGCTCGGCCTGTGCAAAGCCGCGACGGGAGCGCCGACGTCGGCGTTCATGGAGACTTACGACAAGATGAAGACGGAGCCGCCGCTGGAGCCGACGCAGGTGATGGACGATCTCTATTTCCTCGGCAATTACTGGACCAGCGCCTGGGCGGTGAAGACCTCGAAAGGCATCGTCGTCATCGACGCGCTCGACAATGCCGACGAAGCCCAGCACTACATCGAGGACGGTTTGAGAAAACTCAAGCTTAATCCCGCCGAGATCAAATACGTCATCGTCAGCCATGCCCATGGCGACCATTATGGGGGCGCAAACTACCTGAAGAAGAAATTCAACCCGCGCATCGTCATGAGCGACATCGACTGGAAGGTGTTCGACGATCCCTCCTTCGATCCCAGGCGCGTCCCGATCTTCGATGAGCCGCCGAAGCGCGACCTGGCCGCCAAGGACGGCGATACGATCAAGGTCGGCGATACCCTGTTCAAGCTCTATGTCATCCCCGGCCACACGCTGGGCACGCTCGCGACCCTGTTCACCGTGCACGACAAAGGCAAGGAGCACCGCGCGGTCGCCTGGGGCGGCACGGCCTACAATTTCGGCCCGCTGCCCGACCGCTTGCAGCTTTATTCCGACACCACCGAGAAATACCGCGACGTCATGAAGAAGGAAAAGGCCGACGTGCTGCTGTCGAACCACGTGAGCTACGACAGCGCCGTGGCCAAGATGGGGACGTTGAAGGAGCGCAAGCCGGATCAGCCGAACCCGTTCGTGGTCGGGGAAGACACCATCGATCGCTTCCTCACCGTGCTCGGCGAATGCGCACTGGCGACGAAGGCGTATGTGGAGGCGAACCCGCCAAATGAAGCCGCAGAGAAGAAGTGAGGCTGACCTCGTCATTGCGAGCTCGCAATGACGGCTCCTATCGCCAGCGCAACAGCCGCGTCTCGAGAGCGCTGATCAGCTTGCCGAGGGCAAGTCCGAACAGCGACAGGATGACGACGCCGGCCAGCAGCTGATCGGTCTGCATCAGATTGCCGGCCTGCAGCACGAAGGCGCCAATGCCGTATTCGGCGCCGATCATCTCGGCGCTGACGACAAGCAGCAGCGCGACCGACGCGGTGATGCGGAAACCCGCAAGGATCGCGGGCAGCGCACCCGGCCAGATCACCTGCCGCACGATTGTCGAAAACGGCACGCCAAAGCTCTGCGCCATTCGGATCAGGTTGCGTGGCACCCCATCGACGCCGCTATAGACCGAGATCGCGGTCGAGAAGAATACGCCGAGCGCGATGGTAGCGATCTTGGGCTCCTCGCCGATTCCGAGCCAGAGGATCAGAAGCGGCAACAGCGCGATCTTCGGGATCGGAAACAACGCCGAGATGAAGGTGATGCCGACGCTGCGCGCATGTCCAAAGAGGCCGATTGCGAAGCCAACGGCGATGCCTGCGACGGTCCCGAGCATCCATCCCGTTCCGATCCGCATCAGTGAAGCGGACAGATGGTGCCAAAGCGCGCCGCTCAGGGCGAGTTGATAGATCGCACGCAGGATCGCCATGGGCGTCGGCAGGAAAATTGGATTGACCAGCGAGAGGCTGCCCAACAGCTGCCAGAGCGCAATGACAAGCGCCATCGCGATCCAGCCGGCAAAGCGGCTTGGGCCCGGAGAGAAGCCCGCGCCGCGAAAGGCGACCGGGCGCGGCGGCTCGCCGGTTTCGCTAGCGGCTTGCTGCACGGGGCGCTCAAGCATGGAGGACCTCGCGCTCGGCATCGATCGCCTCGGATCGGATCAACGACCACAGCTCGGACTGAAGGCTCAAAAGCTTCTCGCGTGCAAGAACGCCGCCGCGCTCGGATCGCGTCATCTTGATCGGCACGACCGCACGCACCCGGCCCGGCCGACGCGACAGCACCACGATGCGGTCGGCAAGCCGCGCAGCCTCTTCGAGGTTGTGCGTGACATAGACCGCGCCCATTGCGCCATCCGCAAGCAGGCGCACGAAATCCTCCAGCAGAAGCTCACGTGTCTGCGAATCAAGCGCCGATAGCGGCTCGTCCATCAGGAGGATCGCAGGCTTGACCGCAAGCGCCCTCGCGATGCCGACGCGCTGGCGCATGCCGCCGGACAATTGCTTGGGGTAGGCGGCGCGAAAGTCCGACAATCCCGTGCGGCGCAGCGCATCGTCGACCAGCGCGCGGCGTGCGGCCGCCGCAAGCCCGGTATGTCCAAGCGGAAATTCGACGTTGCCCGCGACCGTGCACCAGGGCAGCAGCGCAAAATCCTGGAACACGAAGGTCAGCGGATTGAGGCTGTCGCTCGGCGGCGTACCGCGCCATTCGGCAGCGCCTGCGGCCGGCCGCAGCAGGCCACCGAGGATCGACAACAGCGTGCTCTTGCCGCAGCCCGATGGACCGACGATCGCCACCACCTCGCCCGCGCTCACCGTGAACGACACGTCGTCAAGCACGTCGAGCGCGCCAAAATGGTGGCTGATATGGTCGGCGATCAGGTCCATCAATCCGTTTTCACCAAGTCCTTGTCGATGATGGCGTCGGCACCAAAGCCCTTGTCGACGAAGCCTTGCTCCTGCAGCCATTTGATCTGGTTGTCGACGTTGCCCACGTCGAGCTTGCCGTCGGGATCGATGTAGGCGCAATTGCCGACCACCTGCTCGACCGGAAGATTTGTGTATTTGGCGATGATATCGAGCAGCGGCTTTGTCTTGTCGTCGATTTCGGCCTTGCCGTCCCTGACGGAGGCCAGGATGACGTCGTGGTATTCGCGGTCGGCGCGTGCGAGCACGGCCAGAAATTTGGTCACCAGCATTCTGTTGGCGAGCGTCTTCGGCGAAGCGAAGACCGCCCCGAGCTGCCACGGCGTCTCGTCGCCGACCCAGCCCAGGAATTTCGCGCCGCCATCATCCAACAGCTTGCGTGCCGTCGACACCGGCAACAGCGCGGCATCGACGGTCTCGCCTTTCAGGGCGGCTGCGGCATTCGACAGCGACTGCAATGGCACGATCTTCACGTCGGCAAGTCTGAAGCCGTATTTGTCGGCGAGCAACCCGAGCGAATAGTGGAAGCTGGAGCCGATCTGCGTCACAGCGACACGTTTCCCAGCGAGATCTTTCGGCGTCTTGAGTCCGCCAGCGTAGGCATTGTTGCTCGCGAAATACCCGATCAGGGGATAGCCGGCCTTCTCGCGGCTCATGCCGCCGATCACCTTCAGCGTGCCCTTGCCGGCGAGATTGTAGAGGCCTGCGGTGAACGCGGTGACGCCGAAATCGACATCGCCGGAAGTGGTGGCGACCGCGATCGGCTGCGCAGCATCGAAGAACTTCAGTTCGACATCGAGGCCGGCGTCACGGAAATAGCCCTTGTCCTGCGCGATGAAGACGGGCGCCGATGACGACAGCCGCAGCACGCCGACCTTTGCCTTCAGCGGTTCCTCTCCCCGCGCAAGCCCGCCGGCGGCCACCGCCAGCAGAATGAGAAGCGCGATACGCGCCAATCCCCTCATCCCGTTTCCTCCATATTCCTTAGAGGGCTTGGGGTACAGCCTGGTCCCGCCCGATGAAAGCGCCCTGCCCGCGCAACGCGTCCTGCAGCTTCTCTACCTCAATGTCGCGCGGACGCGTATTGCCGGAAAGTGCAAGGGCCGCGGCCGTACCGGCGGCTTCTCCCATCGCAAAGCAGGCGCCGGAGACGCGCGCGGCCGATTGGCCCTCATGGGTCATCGAAGCACAACGGCCGGCGACCAGGAGATTGTCGATTCCTTCCGGGACCAGCATCCGGTAGGGCAATTCGTTATAGCCACGCGATTCCGGGATCGGCGGAAACTTGAAGATCACCTCGCCCGCCATGTGCATTTCCATCGGCCAGCCGTTGACGCCGATGGAATCTTGAAACGACGCGCAGCCGAGCACGTCGGCGCCGGAGAGCTGATAGCCGCCGAGAACGCGCCGCGTCTCGCGAATGCCGAGCTGCGGCGGCAGGTCGACGATGTAGGATTTTTCAAAACCCGGCACGGAGCGCAGGAAATTGAAGGCTGCGACCGCCTGGCGGCGGCCATCGATCTCGCCGCGGGTGAGATCGTCGGGCTCGAGGCCGTTGATGGCACGGCCGTCAGCGCGCTTCAACTGTGTGAAATTCACCCGCCACTCGATCCCGGATTTCTGCGGCCGCACGATTGCGCCCTTGCGCGGAAATGTGTGCGTGCCTTTTGCTTCGGCTTCGTCCATCAGAAGGGGAATCGTGCGCCAGGCATCGCCCGCTTTGTCGGGATCGATGCCGTTGAGGCGGAACATCATGGATGGGTAGAGCATATGGCCGGCATTGTCGCCGACCTCACAGGGCGCGCCTGCCCAGGCCGCGAGATCGCCGTCGCCGGAGCAGTCGATGAAGACGCCGGCACGCACCGCTTGCCGGCCAGCCCTGGTTTCGACGAACAGCGCATCGATCCGCGCCTCATCGTGCATCAAGACGCCGGCGCCGAGCGCATGGAACAGCAGATTGACATTGTGGGCTGCGAGCAATTCGTCAGCCGCGATCTTGTAGGCCGCGGTGTCATAGGCCTGCGCAAGGACCTTGCCGAGGATGAGATGCGGCGCATTCAGCCCGCCGAGACGATCGATCCGCGCCAGCAGGTCGGAGGCGATGCCCTGCACCACGCGGCGCATCTCCCCATGGACGTTGGCGTGGAGCCCGCAAAAATTGGTGACACCGGCCGCCGTCCCCATGCCGCCCAGAAAACCGTAGCGCTCGACCAGCAGGGTTTCCCGCCCGGCACGCGCGGCTGCCACGGCCGCCGCAATGCCCGCCGGGCCGCCGCCGAGAATCGCGACGTCATATTCGCCATAGATCGGCACGTCGCGCGCCGGTTCGGTGATGGTTTTCATTCGCGGAATTTCACGCAATCGTTCGTCACGTCTCGCCCCAATTGCCCGCGCGCTTTTCGGCAAAGGATGCCAGGCCCTCAGCTGCTTCCCCGGTTTGCCGCTTAGCGGAGTGCA
>Ga0335079_10007109_pt1 | contig 12762 bp, 6 predicted proteins | sample Lox_Sample_33_FD_206719 | JGI IMG/M metagenome (GOLD analysis project Ga0335079, IMG submission 206719) | Soil microbial communities from Loxahatchee National Wildlife Refuge, Florida, United States - Lox_Sample_3.3 | ecosystem: Environmental > Terrestrial > Soil > Wetlands | place: USA: Florida... | reverse complement strand
CTGAAACCGTTATGGCGGGGACCTATTCGTAAACCATTATTTTCCAGAGATCTAGCGGAATTGATCCCAAAATTCCTTGTAAGTTATTGATTAATAAATAATTTACTTCTAACCCCTTATTTCTCAAAGATCTACACAACCATTCGCCGCTAAATCTTTGATTCTTAAAGATCGCAACCAGGGGGTCAAAGCGGCAGTTCAGCTTCCGACCTCTTGACGTTTCCGAAATCAACTCTGAACCCGACCAGATCTTCCCAAAATCACCCTTGAAACCGACCACCTTCCGCGTGCAAGAGTCACATTTTCTGGCTCTGCACTTTGGTATATAGGCCTCAAGGGTTTCTGGAATCCCCTCCGATTCCGAGTCTCGGTTCGAGGGGATTTGTATGGGTTGCGGTCGTCTGCTGGTTTCATCCTCCATTCTTAGAACGTTCCGCAGGGTGTCCTGTCTTTCATGGTCGCAACGGTTCCTTCTGCCAGCAGCTTTTGCCATTGCGGTTCTCAGCGTGACCACGCGCGCGCAGGATGCCTCAACCGGAGCGCTGAGAGGCAGTGTTCAGGACGTACAGGGCGCGATGGTGACAAACGCGGACATCGTTGCCATCTGCGTCGAGACCGGAGTTCGGTATCACACGGCGACTGGCGTCGATGGCCACTTCGTGATGGATCTGTTGCCGCCCGGGAACTATTCGGCACGTGCCGAAGCCGAGGGAATGTCGCCGCAGATCTCTCCCACGATTCACGTCGAGGTTGGGGCCGCGATCCAACTAGCGTTCAAACTCTCCGTGGCCGGACCCAAAGAGACGGTGACGGTGTCAGCAGAGCCGAATCATGTCGAGATCACGCCAAGCGCGGTTTCGTCCGTAGTCGATGAGGAAGCCATCGCCAACCTTCCGTTGGATGGGCGCCGATTTACCGATCTGATGCTGCTCACGCCGGGCGTGACGCAGGATCCGCGAGGACTGAGTTCAGGCTCAAACGGCGATCTCTCTTACGGAGGCATTCGCGGCTACCAGACCAGCTACCTCGTAGATGGAACGGACAACAACAACGGATTCTTCGCTCAGGCGCGCGGACGCTATCGCGCGCCCTATCAATTCTCCAATGAGGTAATCTCCGAATTCCGGGTCTCGTCGAACAGCTATGGCGCGGAGTCGGGAAGGGCCGCAGGCGCGGTTGTGAACGTAGTTACGAAGTCAGGCTCCAACAACTGGCACGGAAGCGCGTTCTACTATCTGCGCGATAACTCCATTGGCGGAGCGGCGCCGCCTTTTGTAGGCTTCAAACCGAGCGACCAGCAGCATCAGTTTGGAGGGACGATCGGCGGCCCGATCGAACGCAATAAGACATTCTTCTTTGCCGGATATGATCAGCATATCTTTCACGTTCCAACCGTCGTCGAATTCGACAACGGCGAGACCGTGGTTGTGCCCAATCCAGGAGTTTACCCAACGCCTGGCGACTACGAAGTGTGTCCGCCAGCTATCGGGGGAGGGGCCTGCGATGAATCGCTGGTATTTGCCGCCGCAGCCAAGCTCTCAGCTCAAGGAGGAACGTATCACTCAAGGCTGATCGGGAATGCCGGATTCTTCAAGTTAGATCGCGTATTGAGCACACACGAATTGCTATCGGCACGGTTGAGCACGTCGCGATATTACGGCACCAATAATGTATTTTTCGAACCATCGAGCCCCGTTACGAATGACGCCATAAGTGGCAATGGGGAAGAAACCGTCGCTACCGAGAGCGCTTCACTTTCGCTGCTGAGCAGTCTCACTCCGCGTTGGACGAGCCATCTGCGGGCGCAGTTCTCGCGAGACCTGGAACAATCGTTTCCGAACTCAACGCTACCCTCGACGGAGATCTACAACTGGATTGACGATATGGGCGAGTCATCGATTCTGCCGAGGCAGACCCGTGAGCATCGGCTGCACTTGGCTGAAACGATCAGCGTCAGCGCCGGCCGCCATGAGTTCAAGTTTGGCGGAGACGGGATGCGAACCTGGGATTACAACTATTTTCCATCCCTGTATGCGGGTGAGTACATCTTCGATTTCATTGTGGTCGATCCCTGGACATTTCAGCCGGTGCATGGCGGTCTGGATCTGACGCCACTAAGAGCTTGGGCGCACACCGTTGTGCCAAGCTGGGATGCGGATTCCGGCAGCTGGATTGGGCCTCCCGCGAACCTGGCCCGCTATTACGTGCAGAACTTCGGCAACCCAATATCGCACCCAGATAGCAGCGACTACGCCGCGTTCCTCCAAGATACGATTCGGTTTACACCGCATTTTTCGGCGAGCCTGGGAGTGCGTTACGACCTGCAGACCTTTGCGCAGGGGGAAATGGTGAAGAATTCGCTATGGCCGCTCGCCGGCCATATGCCGGAGCCGAATAAGAACTTTGCACCGAGAGTCGGGCTCGCCTACGCCTTCGGAGATCACCGCCCCGTTGTGGCGAGAGCAGGATTTGGAGTCTTCTACGCCCGCATTCCGCAGATTTACCAATCGGCTGTAATGAATGACAACGGAGTCACAGACCAGTTTCTCTCGCTCGATAACACCAACTCCTCGCAACAGCCCGTATTTCCGTTGTATCCGAATCCGGCGGTCAATTGCCCCCGCGGACCGGTTCCATGTTCTCTGCCGGTTGCGTGGCAGCCCTATGCGAGCGCCGAGGTGTCAGCCTTCGGTCCCGGGTTCAAGACACCGCGAGCAGAGCAGGGAAGCCTGCGATTGGAGCGGGAGTTCGGGGCGGGATTTACAGGCGAAGCATCATACCTGTACGTGCACGGGGTAGACATGATCCGGGCAAGGGATATCAACTTGCCGCCACCCACGTATTACAGTTATCCGATCTTCGACCCCACTGATACGAACTTTGAGAATGCGTTTTATCCCGTGGAATCATTCGCGACTTGGCAAAACACCTACAGCCTGAGTTGTCCTTATCCTCCCTGCATCAATCCGCTGGTTCGACCCGTCGCGCAACTCGGAGCCATTGATCAGTTAGAGAGCGCGGCCTCGAGCATTTATCACGGGATGACGTTGTCACTACAGAGGAGAATGTCGCGGGGTATGTATTTCCGCATGAGCTATACATGGGCGCACGCGATCGATGATGGGCAGGACGCGCTCGTCGCGGGCCAACCGGCAACGGTGCAGAATGCTTACTCGGCAAATAGCGAACGCGGGCCGAGCGTGACCGACCAGCGAAACCGGCTGACGATTGCCGCCATCGAAGAGCCGAATCCGTTCGATTCCCAGCACGGAGTGATGGCGGCGATGTTCAATCATTGGAAGATATCTGGCGTGATGACTTATGGATCGGGGCGCCCCGCCAACGCGACCGTTTCCGGCGACCCGAACCAGGATGGGAATACAGCGAACGACCGGCTTGCGGGTTATGGAAGGAATGCGTTTCTGGGTCCCAATTACGCCACGATGGATCTTCGGTTAGGCAGAAAGGTTAGGCTGGGTGGCCATCTTCGGCTCGAGTTAACGGGTGAGGCCTTCAACCTTTTCAATCGTGACAATAAGAGGTATGGAATCAGTGACAATGGTTTCTACAATTCGGCGGGCCAGTTTGTAGAGTATTCGCAGTCGGTCCATGGTGTCTACTATCCCGCTTATTTTCAGCGACCTGCATACTTCATGAAAGCAACCAGCGCATACGCCCCGCGTCAAGTGCAAGTTTCGATGCGATTGAATTTTTAAAAGCGAGGTAAATTCCTGCACATTTCCCCTTGACTTGGGATGGGGAGGCTTGACATAACTGAACGAGTCCCGCCAGGACAGGTAGGGGGGTGCAGTCTCGTTGGCTGAAGTTCGACTTCAAGAAGGTGAATCGCTTGAAAACGCACTTCGCCGGTTCAAAAGGAAGGTACAGACCGAGGACATCATTAAGGAAGTAAAGCGACACTCGTTCTACCTCAAGCCCGGTGAAAGAAAGCGAGTGAAAGAAGCGCTGGCGCGCAAGCGAAGCCGCAAGAAAGCTCGTAAGGAACAAGACTAAAGAGCAAGACAGGGCCGTTGTGTGAGGGGGCGGCCCTTCCTCTCAAACGAAAAGTTCAATCGATGTTGTCTGGCAGGGCGTCAAATCAGTAATCCATGCGGTGCACATCGCATGGCGGGCCGAGTCCACAGTCAGTACGAGGGGGATGTATACCTCCTGCCCACGAAGTGAACCGGATCCTTCCCTATTCGGGTCTCCCGTGGTTGCGCAGGCATGGGGAATGGGAGCGCCTCTTCCAATGGAATTCCAGGACAAAGTATTGAAGTGCGTGGATTGTGGTACGGAGTTTGTGTTTACAGCTGGTGAACAGTTGTTTTTCCACGACAAGCAATTCAAGAACGAACCGAAACGCTGTAAGGGCTGCAAAAGCAAGCGGGTCGCCGTGCTGGGCGCAGGAACCCACGGGCATACGTACGCGAAGACAGAAACGCGGACGAATTGCTCGCAGTGTGGCAAGGAGACGACAGTGCCTTTCCGTCCCACGCAGGGACGGCCGGTGCTGTGCCGCGAATGCTTCCAGCAGGCTCGACACGTTGCGAGCGCCTGAAGTTTATTCCCTGGAAATTTAAACCGGGCAGCGAAAGCTCAGCCAGCGGAGCGGCGCTGAAGCTCTGCCTGAACGCCACGACCGCCGCAACGGCTGATGGATGGATCAGCAGAGCCTCGATCTGCCGCTAAGGTCGGTTGTGTCTAGCCGACTGGAAGGACGCGGGCTGGAACCGTTCCACGTGCCATCCCCTCGGTTAGTATAGGAACGTGCCCCGATTCTACGTAGAAAATTTTGGCTGTCGCGCGACGCAAGCGGACGGAGCGGCGCTGGAGCGGCAGTTTCTTGAGCGAGGTCTGGAGCGGGCAAGCGCGTCGCGAGACGCGGAAATCGTGGTGCTCAACACGTGCACGGTGACCGAGGGCGCCGATAAAGATGCGCGGGCCGCCATCCGGCGCGCGCGGAGAGAAAATCCCGGGTGCCGGATTTTGGTCACAGGCTGCTACGCGCAGCGCGCTCCCGAGGAGTTGGCCGGCTTGCCGGGTGTCACTTGGGTGGTGGGAAATTCCCACAAACACACCGCGGCCGAGATTGCGCTTGGTTCGCTTTCGCCGTTTTCCGCAACTAGTGGTTTTATTCCGATCGAACAACTAGCTGGCTCCAATCGGGGTTCAGTGGCCGCCTTTCACGTAGGAGATATTTTCGCCCATACGGAGTTAATGGCGGCCCCGGTATTCGAGGCAGCGAACGAGCGTACGCGGCCAAACCTCAAAGTGCAGGATGGATGCGACAACCGATGCTCATTCTGCGTGATTCCCTATGTGAGGGGGCAGAGCCGTTCGTTGCCAGAGGGGCGGGTGATTGCGGAAGTGGAAACGTTGGTCGAGGCCGGCTATCGCGAGGTGGTGATCTCGGGAATCAATCTCGGCAGGTGGGGAAGGGATCTTTCCGCTGTTCGCTCCTCGCTTTTCGCTACTCGCAAAACCGGACTCCAACCAGACAGCGAACAACCTATAGCGAACAGCGGTTCCTCGCAGGCAAGCCGGGGATTGATTGATCTGATTCGAGCAATCCTGGAACGGACTTGTCTGGAGAAACTCCGCATCAGTTCAGTTGAGCCGATGGACTGGAGCGATGAACTGATTGAGTTGGTGGCGTTGTCGCCGCGAATTGCTAAGCACGCGCATGTGCCGATGCAGTCGGGAAGCGATGCGGTCTTACGGCGGATGCACCGCAAATATCGGCCGTGGCATTATCGCGAGAAGATCTGGAAGATCCGCAATGCGATGCCGTATGCGGCGATTGGCGCCGACGTGATGGTCGGGTTTCCAGGCGAGACGGTGGCGGAATTTGAAGAAACGCGGCGAATGGTCGAGGAACTCCCTTTCACGTACCTGCATGTGTTCACCTATTCTGCGCGTCCGGGGACCCCAGCAGCGCAGCAGAAGAACCAGGTTGCGGTGGCCGTAGCAAAGGATCGGAACGCGATCTTAAGGCAGATTGCATCGGCCAAGAAGAAAGCCTTTATGGAATCGCTGGTTGGTAGGGAAGTGGAGGCGATCACGCTGCAAACTGGCGGGACGGATTTTACGGAGGCGCTGACGGAAAATTATTTGAAAGTAAGAGTTGAAGGCCACATTGGCGCCAACCGTTGGGTGAGATTGAACATCCAAAGCGTTCAGCGAGAGATAATGACCGGCTTGCCGATTGAGAAGCTTTCTCCTGCTCTCAGTGGTCAGGTGGACTTGGGCCTCTGTGGGCGCAAGTTACTCGCGAGTGCACAACCAGAACAAACGCATTGACCGGCAACTACTTGCAAGCTTAGGATAGCTGAAATTCCAATTGCGAGATTTCTACCCATGGCAAGATCGGCCCTAACGTGCGCGATGTGTTGTCTTCTCGCAGTCACATTCCCACTGCAAATGTTTGGGGGCGAAACTGCGTCGGCGATGTTGTACACGATCGGATCGGCATGGGTGAACGGAACGGAAGTGCCGAAGACCGTGGCGATGTTTGCGGGTGATTTGCTCCAGACCCGAGCTGGTTCTACGGCGAGTATCCAGAGCAATGGATCGAACGTAACCGTGATGGCCGATTCGCTGGTGAAATTTGAAGGCCCAGCGGTTGAGATCGAGCATGGCGGCGTGCGCGTGACTTCTTCACGCGGTATGGCTGCGCGGGCCGGGGATGTGACGGTGAAGCCAGCTGCAAATTCCTGGACCGAATTTCAGGTTGTCGATGTGGATGGTCGAGTGCAGATTGCGGCCAACAAAGGAGATGTCACGGTGCAGGATGATCAGGGAACGACAACCGTGGCACAGGGCCAGCAGACCACTCGGGACGATACCAGCGAGGCGGAAAAAAAGAAGAAGAAACGTCGCCGGAGTGGTTATGCGCCACCAGCCGCTCAGGGCGGGATCATGAGCTCGAACGCGGCGGTCTACGGCGGGTTGGGTGCGATTGGCGCCGCAGGTTTGATCATATGGCTACATGATTCAGAGCCGCCGGTGAGCGCTGCTTGTCCCACGAATCCGTGTCAGTGAGTTTTCTCCCGATGAGTTCCAGGGTAGGCGACTAAATCCATGAGTCGCTACGTTTCCTACCGAGATTTCGACTGGCTGTTGATGGGCTTCGTGCTGGCGATCTGCGCGCTGGGCGTGGTGCAGATTCATAGCGCAACCGAGCACACCAAATTTGCCGGCTCCCAGATCAAACAAATCTATTGGATTGTGGGTGGACTCGGCGCCATGTTTCTGATGAGCCTGATCAACTATCAGGCTTTGCTGGAGCAGGTGCACTGGATGTATGTCGTAGCGCTGGCGTCGCTGATCGCGGTTCGTTTGTTCGGGCAGAAGTATCTGGGTGCAAGACGCTGGATCAAGATTCCCGGCGGCGCGCACTTTCAGCCGTCGGAATGGGTGAAGCTGATTCTAATTCTGGCGGTGGCAAAGTACTTTGCTGACCTGCAGCAGCGGGAACTGTCGTGGTCCGATTTCATGAAAGCGGCCGCGATTGTGGGGTTTCCGATGCTTCTAGTATTGGCGCAACCTGATCTTGGAACAGCGCTGACCTACCTGCCGGTAGCGATCATGGGGTTGTTCTTGGGAGGACTGCGCTGGAAGCAGGCGATGGTTGTAATCCTGATTCTAGCCCTGTTGCTTCCCGTGGCATGGATCAAGATACTGAAGCCGTATCAAAAGGAGCGCTTAGCGAGTTTCCGAGACCCGGATGCAGATCGTCAGGGCTCCGGGTATCAGGTAAATCAATCTCTAATCGCGGTAGGTTCGGGAGGGATTTGGGGAAGCGCGCAAGGATCACAGACTCATTTGTCGTTTCTTCCAGTTCCGCAAACGGACTTTATTTTCGCCGCATTTGCAGAGGAGCATGGGTTCGTTGGAGCCCTTGGTCTCCTGCTGTTATACTTTATTGTGCTGATGCGTTTGACGCAGAATGCGCAAACCGCGCCTGATCGGGCCGGTGCATTTCTGGTGATGGGTGTGGTGGCTGTGCTTAGCTTCCACATTCTGGTCAACGTCGGCATGGTGGTCGGGTTTATGCCCGTCACCGGAATACCTTTGCCGCTCATGAGTTACGGTGGGTCCTCCGTTCTTTTCATGTTTTTGGCGCTGGGGATGGTGATGAACGTCCGGATGCGCCGTTTTGTGAATTGAGACGGTCGGCGGGGTGGTGCCACGGAAGGCACCAGCAAAAAAGGGATTAGCAAGTACAAGATTACGAAGGCCCTCGCGAAAAAGGAGGGCAGATTACCGGCAAAGAGATGGAAGCCGGACAGGATTGAAGCCGGTCAGGCGGGGAACGGCCCCCTCGACAACTTACCCCCTCAAGCCGAAAGCGGGCTTGCTGGGGGCCTCGAGAGTGCGGTCACAAGCCTGACAAAGCGGCTCAACGCGATCAGTGCAGAAGATTAGGAAACATTTCCTGCAACACAGGTCCCCGCGCAAGTTTAGGGACCGGAGCCTCTCCTCCTTGGAGCGGTGCTGACCGCTATCGATCCTTCCTGCGCCTAGCGCTTCGCCCGGTGAAGAAGAACCGGAGTATCAATGAATAAAGAATTGTTTGTGACGTCCACACCTCACGAAACCAAAGTGGGGATTGCGGAAGATGATCAATTAGCTGAGATTTACCTCGAACGAGAAAACGAATACACCTTAGCGGGCTCAATTTATAAGGGCCGTGTAACGCGCGTGCTGCCAGGCATGCAATCGGCTTTTGTGGATATCGGACTGGAACGCGACGCATTCCTATATGTTTCCGACTTCATGGATCTGGAACAGCAGGACGAAGATCTATCGGAATCGATTCCTACCAATCGTCCTGGGAACGGCGGACAAAATCGGCGTACCGAGATGCCGGCAATTGCGGGGGAGACCGCAGAGGCCGATCTCGGGAATCGAACTGGCGAGATTAACGGGTCGAGTTCGACGGTGTCCGAGCCCGGGAACGTTGCCGAACCGGCGCGAGAGGGGCGGGATTTCCGTGGGCGTCGCAGACGTCGGGGACGTCGTGGCGATAACGAGCGTTCGGGCTTCGATCGGGCAGAGGGGCGTCCGGATGAACAGCGCGGCGAACGCTCCGGGCGATTCGACCGCGGATCATCGAGTTCGCGTTTTCAACGTCCAGCGTCGACTACCCGTCCCGGACGTGATTATGACTACGGACCGCCGCCTGGGTATCAACCGATCATTTTGCCGGGCGAGTCGATTTCGAAATATCAGCAGCAGACGGCGAATAGAGCTCCTGCAAGCGAGGCTCCTGCTATTGACGCAGAAGCGCGAAACGCAATCGCGGCAAGTTTCCCTGGAGACGAGCCGATGTTTGCTGCCGCAGCCTCGGAGCCCCGGCACGAAGAACATGATCATGTAACGGAAACAGAAGTATATGCGGATGCTTCCAATGCCTCAGTCGAGGCCGCTCCCGCTGTGGCAGAATTCCGGGCCGAAGTTGAGCAAACAAAGATGGAGTCGACGATTGGGGCACTCGATGAAGAAGAAACGGCGGAACTGACGATTCCGCATGAATCCGATTTTGCGGCGGTTCTGGGCACGCCTGAGGAGAGAGCATCGGACATTCGTCCCCAGGCGGGAGGTCCGGTCGAGGAGCAAGAGATCGAAGAAGAAGAAGCGGATCTCGTAGCTTACGGCGAGGATCTGGAAGAAGATGACGACTTCGAGGAAGTGGAAGAAGAAATACGGTCCTCGACTGGCGAGGTGGTTGCGGGCGCATCGAATGGCGATTTGAGCACCCCGTTGAGAGAAAACGGCGAGGCGAGTGAATCGCCAGAAAATGGTGAAGTGTCGGAAGCTGCGCTGGAGGCGGAGGAACGGGAAGCCGAGGAGATGGAACTCGAAGAAGCGCAAGCCGAGGCCGAGGCTCTGCTCGAGGCGGAGGCGATCGGGGAGGGGACAGCGGATGCAAGCGCGGAGGTTCGCGGCCCGGCGCAGGAAGCGAAATTATTGCAGCGCCCACAGCGCCGTTTCGACCGCGGAGGAGATTTCGATAAGAGACGCGGTGGACGCCGCGGCCAACGGCGGCGTTTTCGAAGCCGTGAAAATCAAGTGGTTCCGCAGATCAGCGAATTGCTGAAAGAAGGGCAAGAAATCCTGGTCCAGATTGCCAAGGAACCCATTGGCAAGAAGGGCGCGCGCATAACCAGCCATATCGCATTGCCGGGACGCTTCCTGGTGTTCATGCCAACGGTGAATCACACCGGCGTATCACGCAAGATTGCGTCCGAGGAAGAGCGGCAGCGCCTGAAACACATTATTCAGAGCGAACGCGAGAATGGCGGGGGTGGGTTCATCGTTCGGACGGCTGCAGCAGGCGCATCCGACGAAGAGCTGCGCGCAGATATCCGTTTTCTCAAGAACCTGTGGAGTGAAATCAAATCGCGCTCGGAGAGCAGCAAATCTCCCGCGCTCATCTATCACGATCTGAATGTCGTGGAAAGAGTACTCCGCGATCAGGTGAGTTCCGATTTCTCCGTGATCTGGGTTGACACCGAAACGGAGTATGAGCGCATCCTGCGTTTTGCCAATCGCTTCCAGCCGGCACTGGTGAAGCGCGTGAAGCTTTACACCAAAGAGACGCCTTTGTTCGAGCAATTTGGGCTCAACGACGAAATCAACAAGGCTCTGAAGTCTAAGGTCTGGCTCAAGAGCGGCGGATACATCGTAATTAACCAGACCGAAGCGCTGGTCGCGATCGATGTGAACACCGGCAAATATGTCGGCAAGACATCACGGCTGGAAGACACGATCGTCAAGACCAATGTGGATGCAATCCGCGAGATCGTGCGCCAGATACGGTTGCGCGATCTGGGCGGGATCATCATCATCGACTTCATCGACATGGATGAGCGGCGCAACCGGCAGAAAGTGATGCAGGCACTGGAAGAAGCGTTGCGCGCGGATCGGGCGCCATCAAAGGTGTTGCAGTTCAATGATTTCGGACTGGTCGCGATCACTCGCAAACGCGTAAAGCAGTCGCTGGAGCGGACTATCGGGTCTCCCTGCCCTTATTGCCAGGCAACCGGCTTTGTAAAGGCAGTCAATACAGTCTGCAACGAGATCTATGTAGAGATGCGGAAGATCTCGCAGCACCTGGAGCATAACGACGTGATGCTGCGCGTGAACCCGGAAGTCGCGAAAGCATTAAAGCTGAATAACGCACGGCTGCTGAATGAAATGGAAGAACTCGCGAAGAAGACGATCATCGTTAAGTCGGATCCGGCTCTTCATCAGGAGCAGTTCGACATTCACTAGATCGGTGGTCAGGAAAAATCAGGGACGGGCGGAATGCTCGTCCCTCTTTTTTCGTATGGCTAGCGGCGTGATTTTGGTTACCTAGTTTCTACGTGGCCGCGGCGATGGCACTGTCGACTTCGCCTTTGCGCGCCAGTAATTTTTCGAGAGAAGCGCGAAGGGTTTGGTTACTTTCCTGCGTTGCTGAGGATTCGTTTGGGCCTGAGGTGGGCTGGTCTACCGCTTCCGGGATCCGCTTTGCGAGGTCCGTGAGAGCGACCAGGGAATCGGCGTGCATTCTCCAAACGGTGCTGCCGCGCGGGCTACGCTTGAGTTCTTCCATTTCCGTCGTCATTCGCGCGGTCACAGCGACAATGCGGAGCATCATGCGCGCTGCATCGGCGCGCGGGCCCGGCTGTTCGAGATAGTCCGCGGTGTAGGCGTCAACCTCGGCCGGGCTAAGCATAAGGTTGAAATAGCGCATGGGAACGATCTGGCGGAATTTCGGATCGGCCACGCGCACAAACACGCGAATCGATTCTTCGACGCGACGCAGCTTGGCTTCCTCCATTGACAAAGCCTGTGGCGTGATCGCTGGGGGCGCGTATTTGACTTCAGGCGCGGGCGCAGCGGCAGCGCCCCCTGCTCCTGTAGATTGAGCTGCTCGCGCTGCAGTGCCAGCCGGGCGTTGCGAGCGCCGAATGGGTGGCCGCCGCTCCAATTCTTTTTTCAGACGGGAAACCCGGCGGAATTTTTCAAGAGCGGCGGCGTAATCCACCTTCAGTAATGCTTCCTCGTTCAGGGCGGCGACATGATCGACCGTGATCTCGATTCCATCCACGGTACTGAGGATGCTGCCGCCGAGTTCCTCCAGTTGATGCGCAAACTCCTTGATGTCTCGCGTGGCCGCCGCAAACAGCGCATGGAATCGATCGCCGAATCCCGCATTGTACGGAGCCAACGTCGCCAGAACGCCGGGATGATAGATCGATTCTCCAAGCGACGCTTTCAGTTCGCGGACGCGCTGAATCATGCCCGAGTCCATGAGAGTGGCAAAGTCCTGAAAGCGATTGGCCTGATCGAGCAGCGGGCCAAATTCCCGCAGCAACTGCACGTGTTCTTCGGAAAGGACTGGGACGTCAGATTCGGACAGAATTTCCAGCAGAGCGATTTCGAAAGGCGAAAGAGGAATCGATCCGTCGAGCCCATAGCCGCGCCGCTCCCATTGCCCGGGCACGCGAGGATGGCGAAAGAGAAAAGTGGCGACCAGATCGGTCTTATCGCGGTTCGAGGCAGAGTCGTCGCGATGCCGGGCAAAGTAACGGAGCAGCGCCTCGGCCACCTCGGCATCGAGATCGGAATTCATCGCCAGCCGCAGCATGGCAGGAGTAATTGCCATGTCGAGAAGCTGAACCCAGAGATGCATCTCGCGCAGGGTGGCCTGCACGTCATTCGTGTGACTGATAACATCCGGAGCTAGGTCGGCGGGAGCGGGAAGTT
>Ga0335079_10007107_pt1 | contig 12763 bp, 11 predicted proteins | sample Lox_Sample_33_FD_206719 | JGI IMG/M metagenome (GOLD analysis project Ga0335079, IMG submission 206719) | Soil microbial communities from Loxahatchee National Wildlife Refuge, Florida, United States - Lox_Sample_3.3 | ecosystem: Environmental > Terrestrial > Soil > Wetlands | place: USA... | reverse complement strand
CTGGCTCTGGCCCGAGCGCGGCGAGTCCCTCCTTCGGGAGGCACTCGCCAACACGGTCAAACGCGTGCGCGCGCGGCTGATGCGCGCGGGCGATTTCTACCTCGGACATCCAGGCGCAAAACGTCCTCCGCTACCGGCGCCCACTTCCGATCTGCCCGAGCACATGGCGCTGCTCGATCGCGCAGTTACCGAAGGCATCGATGCGCATCGGCACGCGGTGCTGCTCGCGATGATCACTCGAATTGCACGCATATCGATCGAGGTAAATCGATTGATCGCGGCGGCGCGCGACACGGTGCCCGGCGCGATGCAAGCATTGCTCGGAGCTGACATCGAGGCGGCGCTCGATGCGATCGCGGTAGTTCTGGACGAGATAGTGGATGAGCTCAGAGGGACGATACCGGTCGGCGTTGACGATCCGCCTCCGCCCTCGCGCCTCCGCGCGCATCTCGCGATGGAGGCTCTGCGCGCGCGTATTGCCGCGGCCAGGCCGACTTACCTGACGCGAGCGACTCATCTCGAAATCGAGAATTTTGCCGCGGTCATCGACGTTCTCAACGAGATTGGCAGTTACATCGAGCGACTGCTGGATGCGCCGCCAGCCGCCAGCGCCGCAATCCAGCAACCAGCTGCCGCGCCGCAACCGGCAAGCATCGATGCGCCGATGGTGCGCTATTCGCTGAAAGTCGGACTCTGCATCGTCATCGGATACTTCATCGGTCTCGCCAGCCAGCACGCCAACTTGTCCACGATTCTCACGACGGTCCTGATCGTCGCACTCCCGAACTACGGCGCGGCATTCCGCAAGATGGTTTTGCGGATCATCGGCTCCCTGATCGGCGGTGCGGTTTCGTTGCTCGCGATTGTGATCGTATCGCCGAATTTCGAGACCCTGCCCGCATACCTCATCGCAGTATTCGTAGTGTTCTATCTCTCGGGGTATTCGTCACTTAGCAGCGGACGCGTTTCGTACGCCGGCAAGCAACTCGGTACAACCTTCGCCCTCGTGTTTGCGGGTTTAAGTCCTTCGCTCGAAATTTACAGCCCGCTATACCGCATCTGGGGTATCTTGCTCGGAACCTTTATCGTTGCAGTAATCGCGTTGATCCTATGGCCCGAGTACGCGGGTGACTCCTTGCTGCCGAGGTTGCGCCGCGTGATTAGCGATACGCTGGCGCTGCTCCCCGGCGGCGCGGCCTCGCGCAGCAACACCCTCGATGAGGTCAACGCCGACACGATGCAGGTGCTCGCCGAGATGCTCGCGATCGCCGACGATGCGCAGCTGGAAGGTCGCTCCGGCACCGTCGATCACGCCGCTATCATCGAGGCGGCGAGCAACTTGCGCCGGATCGCGAATCGGCTCACGGCGATCTCCTCGTCCAACCTGGCCACGCCGACGCCGGAGCTCGATCCGATTACGCAAGCAGCTCGCGATGCCGTGCATCGCGAAGTTCGCCGCCAGCTCGAGGCATGGCTCGGGTTGTTCAGCGCTTCGGCAAAGCTGAATGCAGAGGCAGCTCACGCGCTCGCATCCGCACAATCTGCGCTTCGGATCGAACAGCCGCTGGAACAAATGGAATCGCGGCTCGAAGAGAATAACTTCGCGCGTCTCAGCTCATGGACGATAGATCAGCGCGGCGCGATGCTCGCGGAGTTTCATTCGCTGCATCGCATCGCCGTGTTGCTCCCCGAACTGAACGGTTGGCTGGCCAGAATCTTCGGAAGCGGCGGTTGAGGCTATCATGATTCCGTGCCATGAAAAGACATCGATTCATCCGGGGAGGAGTCATGAGGACATCGACCGTTGTGCTCGCCCTGCTCATCGCGTTGTCCGCGTCATCGGTAGTGTTGGCCGCTGACGCCACCGACGTTGACAAGGAGCTCAAGCTTTCGCCGGTCCAGCTCAAGTTCGACCCCAAGGATCGCATCGCGGTCGCGCGCGGAAGTTATCTGGTCAATGCGCTCGGCGGATGCGTCGGATGTCATACGATGCCGACCTACGAGCCCGGCGGCGACCCATTCAAGGGCCAGGACGAGAAGCCCAACCTCAAGAATTTGCTCGCGGGCGGCAAATGCTTCGGGCCTTTCCGCTCACCGAACATCACGCCGGATGCGAATGGGCATCCGGGCGGTCTCGCGCTCGCCGACTTCGTCGATAGCATCCGCAGCGGCAAGATCCACATGATGGAAGACGGCAAGAAGCCGGCGCCCAACGACATTCAGAAGGTGATGCCGTGGCCGGAGTTCCGTCATATGACGGACCAAGACCTCGGCGCGATCTATGCCTATTTATCGGCGGTGCCGCACGCCGAGCCCTCGAACACCAAGTGCCCGCCACCGAAGTAGGATGATAGTTTTCCTCAAGTGAGGTGACGCGATGGAAGCGACGCGCAGCATCGAGGCGAGCCCGATTCCCAATCGCTACGCGCGCGGCTGGCACTGCCTGGGGCTGGCGGAGGACTTCCGCGACGGCAAGCCACATTCGATCGAGGCATTCGGGACGCGGCTGGTAGCATTTCTGGGCGAAGACGGCGCGGTCCACATCCTCGATGCGTTCTGCCCGCACATGGGCGCGGATTTGAGCCGCGGCACCATCAACGGAAATTCGATCGTCTGTCCATTTCACAATTGGAGCTGGGGTGCCGACGGCGTATGCAACGCGATTCCCTATGCGAAGCGCATCCCGCCCGCCGCGCGTACCCGCCAATGGCATACGTCGGAGCAGAATAAGCTACTTTTTGTATGGAACGATCCAGGAGGCAAAGCGCCGGCGCGCGAGCTCGACATCCCGCGCATCGATGCGTGCTTCGACCACGACTGGACCGACTGGGTCATCGAAAAGTGGAGCATCAAGACCAATTGCCGCGAGCTCATCGACAACGTCTCCGACATGGCGCACTTCATTTCGGTGCACGGCGTGCCGGTGCAGTACTTCGCCAACATCTTCGAGGGGCATAAGGCGACCCAGGTGATGCTCGGCAATAGCGCGCAGCTCGCGATGGAAGGCGGGCTGCTTACCTATGCCACGTACTATGGACCGGCGTATCAGATCACCGAGATGAAGGGCGAGATGGGCGGCTTCGCGATCGATTCGATCCTGCTCAACTGCCACGTGCCCATCACCACGCAGAGCTTTGACCTGCGCTTCGGAATGCTGGTTCGCAAGATTCCCGGACTCAGTGCCGAGCAAAACCAGGAGATGGCAAAAACCTACATCAAGTATACCCAGCAGGGCTTCTACCAGGACGTCGCGATTTGGGACAACAAGGTGCGCATCGACAACCCGCTGCTATGCGAGGGCGACGGCCCCATCGCGCACCTGCGCCGCTGGTATCAGCAGTTTTATCTCGATGAGGCCGAGATCCCGCGCGCCGCGCGCGAGCGCCGCACCTTCGAGTTGAATTTCGGCAAGGTCGCCACCGCGCCGCCGCTCCATCACGTCTTCGAAAGATAGCGGCTAAACCTTAGGCCACTCGCCGGTGGGGCGCGTTTCGCAGCGGCATCCGCGCGCGGCGCAGCTAACCCCGCCATTCGGATGTTGGATGTGTACGTTGAGCTTATGCTGGCAGTTCGGACATTCCGCACCCGGTGCCTTCGGCTCCAGTCTCAGCTTGGCGCGGCGCGGTTTGAATGGCAGCACTTTTCCCAAGTCTTTAAAATTTCCCTCGCCTCCGCTTCGCTCCGCCTCGGGAGCGCCTGCGGCGCGGCGCTATGCGCCCACTTCGTGTCTCTAACCTGATCTCGTGGCGTTGAGCACCAGCGTCTCTACCACTTCTACTTACTCTCGCGCTCGACCTTTGCCAAAGCGCGCAGCCGCATTCCCGATAGCCGGATGAAACCGGTCGCGTCGGATTGCTCGTAGCCGCCCGCTTCCTCGAAGCTCGCGATCTTCGCATCATACAGTGACTTGGGCGATTTGCGTCCCGCGATCGTCACACCGCCCTTATAGAGCTTCAGGCGCGCGATGCCTTCCACGTTGCGCTGCGCATCATCGATGAGCGCTTGCAGCGACTCGCGCTCGGGCGCGAACCAGTAACCGTTGTAGACCATCTCGGCGTAGCGCGGGATGAGCGCATCGCGCAGGTGCAGCACCTCGCGATCCAGCGTGAGCTGTTCGACCGCGCGATGGCCATGCATCAGCAACGTGACGCCGGGTGTCTCATACACGCCACGCGACTTGATACCGACGTAGCGATTCTCAACCAGATCGACGCGCCCGATGCCGTGCCGTCCGCCGATCGCATTCGCGCGCTCGATGACCGCCGTCGGGCCGAGCCGCTCGCCATTGATCGCGACCGGATTCCCTTTTGCGTATTCGACCTCGACATACTCGGGTTCGTTCGGTGCATCTTTGGGGGAGACGGTAAGACGGAACATGTCGTCGTAAGCCTCGCGCCACGGGTCCTCGAGGATGCCGCCCTCGTAGCTGATGTGCACGAGGTTGCGGTCCATCGAGTAGGGCTTTTCCTGCGTGACCGAGACCGGAATCTTTTTCTCGTTCGCGTATGCGAGCATGTCGGCGCGCCCCTTGAACGGCCATGTCGACATCCGCCAGGGCGCGATGATCTTCATCTCGGGCGCCAGGCGAGCGAAGGTCAGCTCGAAGCGTACCTGATCATTACCCTTGCCGGTCGCGCCATGACCAACGGCATCGGCGCCCTCCGCGCGCGCTATTTCAGCGAGCTTCTTCGCGATGACAGGCCGCGCGATCGAGGTGCCGAGCAGGTAGTAACCTTCGTACACCGCGTTGGCGCGCATCATCGGAAAGACGAAATCGCGCGCAAACTCCTCTCGCAGATCGACCAGATGCAGCTTGCTGGCACCGGTCTTGAGCGCCTTCTCCTCGAGGCCTTCGGTTTCTTCGGCCTGGCCGACGTCGGCACAGTACGCGACCACCTCGCATCCGAATTCGTCCTTGATCCAGCGCAGGATGACCGAGGTATCGAGGCCGCCTGAGTACGAGAGCACGATTTTCCTGATCGATTGATTGGCCATTTCAGTTCCCCGATGCGGGAGTAACAAGCTGGAGGATTTCCGGCTTTAGCAGCCACACCATCACGGCCTTCTGCGCATGCAGTCGGTTCTCGGCCTGATCGAGCACCACCGATTGCGGCCCGTCGATGACGTCGTCGGTGATCTCCTCGCCACGATGCGCGGGCAGGCAGTGCATCACCAGCGCATCACGCGAGGCGCGTTTGAGAATCGTCTTGTTGACCTGGAAATCCCTGAAGTCGCGCTTGCGCTTCGCCGCTTCCTTCTCCTGGCCCATCGAGGTCCAGGTGTCGGTGTACACCACGTCGGCATCCTTGATCGCTTCGACAGGATCGTTGGTGATGATGCCCAGCTCCTCGCGCCGCATCCGATCGGCAAACGCCTTCTGCGGCTCGTAACCATCGGGACACGCGATGCGCAGCTCGAAGCCGCCGAGCGCCGCGGCCTCGATCCAGCTCTGCGCCATGTTGAATCCGTCACCGAGGAACGCGACGCGAAGCTTTTTCCAATCGGTGCCGTAACGCTCGCGCATCGTGAGAAGGTCCGCAAGCAACTGGCACGGATGCAGCAAGTCGCTCAGCCCGTTGATGACCGGAACGCTCGACTCATGCGCCATCTCGACCGCGGTCTGATGGGCGAAGGTGCGAATCATGATGAGGTCGACGGTGCGCGAGAGGTTGCGCGCGACATCCTTCACTGATTCGCGCTCGCCGATTCCGATGTCGCCGGGCGCGAGGTAAATCGCATGACCGCCGAGCTGTGCCATGCCGGTTTCGAACGTGATGCGAGTGCGCAGCGACGGCTTCTGGAAAACCATTGCGAGAGTTTTGCCGCGCAGATGCGGATGCTCGAGGCCGATTTTCAATTCGGCCTTCAGTCGCGCGGCGAGTGCCAGCAAGCCATGGAATTCGTCGGGACTGAGCGAGGCGAGGTCGAGGAAGTCGCGTTTCATGATCCGCCTCCGCCCTAGTGTCCCGCGGTTTTCGGTATCGGCGCTTCCTTCAGCGCGCGTTCGATGATTGCGAGGCCGGCATCCGCATCGGCGCGGGACAAATTGAGCGGTGGGAGCAACCGCAGAATGGTGCCGCCGGTGCCGTTCACGATGAGGCGCTGTTGCAAACACGCATCAACCACTGGCTTCGGATCATGCTTGAGCACCACGCCCATGATCATGCCGAGCCCGCGCACCTCGGCAACGCGATCCATCTTCGCGGTGATTTCCTTGAGCCGCTTCAGGATGTAAGCGCCGACCTCGGTCGCGTTGGCCATAATGCCGTCGTCGAGCGCGTCGTTGACCGCGAGCGCCGCCGCGCATGCGACCGGATTGCCGCCGAAGGTCGTGCCGTGACTTCCCGGGGTGAGTGCGCTTGCGATCTCGGGCTTCGCGATCATCGCGCCGATCGGCAACCCGCCGCCCAAGGCCTTCGCCAGCGTGACGATATCGGGCTTGATGCCGGCGTGCTCATAGCAGAAGAATTTTCCGGTGCGGCCGGTGCCGGTCTGGACTTCGTCGAGGATGAGCAGCAACTTCGCGCGATCACATAGCTCGCGCAGACGCTTGAGGTAGTCGGGATTCGGAACGACGACACCGCCTTCACCCTGGATCGGCTCGACCATGATCGCGACGGTCTGCTCGCCGATGGCTTTTTCCATCGCGGCGACGTCGTTGAAATTCACCAGCTTGAATCCAGGGACGAGCGGCAGAAATCCCTGGTGATATTTTTCCTGGCCGGTCGCGCTCAGCGTCGCCATCGTGCGGCCATGAAAGGAGCCGAGCGTTGCAAGGATCTCGAAACGCCCCTGCCCGTCCTTATGACCCCATCGGCGCGCGAGTTTGATCGCGGCCTCATTCGCCTCGGCACCGGAGTTGCCGAGGAAAACCTTGCCGTCGCCGAAGCGCTTCGAGAGACGCTCGAGCAGACGCGCCCCCGGCTCGGTATGGAAAACGTTCGAGACGTGAGTGAGCTTCTCGGCCTGCTCGCAAATTGCGCGCAGCACGCCCGGATGTTTGTGTCCGAGGCTGGTGACCGCAAGCCCGCAGAAGAAATCCAGGTAGCGTTGCCCGTCCGCATCGTACAGCCAGGAGCCTTCGCCGCGCACGAACGCGAGCGGGAGGCATCCGTAGATATCGACCATGTGGGCGTGGGTGAGTTGGACTATTTCGGCGCTATTCATTTTCCTCAACTGCGAGTTGGGTTCGTTCCTAACTATCGTCGAACATTGCGACGGCGTCCGTTCAGTTCCGTGACCTTTTCATCGACCGGCGTGACCTCGGTGCCGACACCCGAATCCGTGAAGGTCTCCAGCAGCACTGCGTGGCGCACGCGCCCGTCGAGGATGTGCGTCTTCGCGACACCTTCTCGGATCGCGTCGATGCAGCACTCCACCTTGGGAATCATCCCCTCCTGGATCACATTACGCGCGATGAGCTTCTTCGCCTGCGCAAAATCCAGCGTTGGGATGAGCTGGGCGTCCTTGCCCTTCACCCCCTCGACATCGCTCAGCAGGATGAGCTTCTCGGCCTTGAGCGCGCCCGCGATTTTTCCGGCCGCGACATCCGCGTTGATGTTGTAGGTCTGGCCCTCGCGATCGAATCCCGTGGGTGCGATGACCGGTATGAATCCGGCGCCGTCGAGCGTCCGCAGAATGTCCACATTCACTTCGACCACATCGCCCACGAGGCCGATATCGATCTTGCTCTTGCGCCCGTTGTCGCTGATGACCATCTGCATCTTGCGAGCCGCGATCATGTCGGCGTCCTTGCCGGAGAGCCCGACCGCGCGGCCGCCCTGGCGCGAGATGCTCTGCACGAGGTCCTTGTTGATGCGCTGCAGAACCATCTCGGCGGCTTCCATCGTAGGCGCATCGGTCACCCGCATCCCGCGCACGAAGGTCGATTTCAGTCCGAGCTTGTCGATGAGCTGGGTTATCTGCGGTCCTCCGCCGTGCACCACGACGGGATTGATACCGACCAAATCGAGCAGCACGATATCCTGCGCGAAGGCCTCGGCGAGTTCCGGCGAACCCATCGCATGGCCGCCGTACTTGATGACGAAGGTTTTGCCGCGAAAGCGCCGTATATAAGGAAGCGCCTCGGCCAAAATTTGCGCTCGATCTAGTTCTTGCATCCGTTTTCCAAAATGCGTTGCAGCGCCGCATCTTCGACCTGCAGCGCCTCAGATTTCCTATATCCCACGTTTGTTACAGGATGTAGCGCGACAGGTCCTCATTTTTGAGGATCGGATCGAGACGACGGTGCACGTACTCGCCGTCGATCCGGATGTCGCGTTCTGTGAGTTCCGGCGCGCTAAACGAAATTTCCTCGACCAGCCGTTCCAGCACCGTATGCAACCGTCGCGCGCCGATATTTTCCGAGCGCGCGTTCACCTGCGCTGCCATCTCGGCAATCACGGCGATCGCATCTTCGGTGAAGGTTAGATTGAGCTGCTCGGTTTCCATCAGGGCCGTGTACTGCTTGGTCAGCGCGTTTTCAGGTTCGGTAAGAATCCGAATAAAGTCCTCGCGAGTCAAGGCGTTGAGCTCGACGCGGATGGGAAATCGTCCCTGAAACTCGGGAATCAGGTCGGACGGCTTGCTGGTGTGAAACGCTCCCGACGCCACGAACAGGATGTGGTCGGTGCGCACCACGCCATACTTGGTGTTGACGCTGGAGCCCTCGACAATCGGCAGCAGGTCGCGCTGAACACCCTCCCGCGATACGTCGGGCCCGCCGCTAGTGCCCTGCCGCCCCGCGATCTTGTCGATCTCATCTATAAAGATGATGCCGGACTGCTCGGTGCGCGTCACCGCATCGCGCGCGACGTTGTCCATATCGACCAGCTTTGCCGCCTCCTCCGAGGCGAGAATTTCCAGCGCCTCGGGAATCTTCACCTTACGGTTGCGGGTCTTCTTCGGCATGATCTGGCTCATGAGGTCCTTGATGTTGAACCCCATCTCCTCCATGCCTTGCGGCGCGAACACTTCAACCATCGGCGCCTGTGCGCTGACTTCGATCTCGACCTCGCGATCGTTCATAGTGCCGCTGCGCAGGAGCTTGCGCAGCTTTTCGCGAGTTTCGACGCGCGAAGAGTCCTCGACCTCGATGCTGCCTTCGGGCGTGATGCCGACCGGACGGCGAACCTTGGTTGGCGCGGGAAATAGAATGTCGAGCAGGCGCTCCTCGGCGGCTTCGCGCGCGCGAACCTCAACGGCGCCTTGGGCTTCCTCGCGCGCCATCTTGACCGCGAGCTCGGTGAGATCGCGGATCATCGATTCCACGTCGCGCCCGACGTAGCCGACCTCGGTATAGCGCGAGGCCTCGACCTTGATGAACGGTGCCGCCGCGAGCTTTGCGAGGCGGCGTGCGATTTCAGTTTTGCCGACCCCCGTGGGGCCGATCATCAAAATATTCTTGGGCGCGATTTCATCGCGCAGCTCGGGCGCGACCTTTTGCCGGCGCCATCGATTGCGCAACGCGATCGCGACCGCGCGCTTGGCATCATGCTGCCCGACGATATAGCGGTCGAGCTCGGACACGATTTCGCGCGGCGTCATCACCGCGGGTGGGGCGAGTAGTTCCGCCATCGTTAATAATTAATCACGTCCGATGGGGGATCGATATCACAGCTCTTCGAGCACGACCTTGTCGTTGGTATAGACGCAGATCTCGGCAGCCACTTTCATCGCACCCTCGGCGATCTCGCGCGCGGTCATCTGCGGCGCATAGCGAATCAACGCGCGGGCGGCCGAAAGTGCATAATTCCCGCCCGACCCGATCGCGAGGACGCCGTCGTCGGGCTCGATCAGCTCCCCGGTGCCGGAAATCAGCAGCGAGGTCTCGCGATCGGCCACCACCAGCAGCGCCTCGAGGCGCCGCAGCACGCGATCGGTCCGCCAGTCCTTCGCCAGCTCGACGGCGGCGCGGCGCAGGACGCCATTGTACTCCTGCAGCTTGCCTTCGAATTTGTCGAATAGCGCGACGCTATCTGCTACCGCGCCCGCAAAACCCGCGAGCACCTGATTGTTGTGCAGGCGCCGGACCTTGCGCGCGTTTTGCTTCATGATGGTCGCGTTGCCCATCGTGACCTGACCGTCGCCCGCGATGACGACATGGCCCGCATGGCGAATCGCAACGATCGTAGTGCCGTGAAAATCTGTCATTAGTAGTTACGTTCGCACTCCGCTTCGCTCTCCCTCACGAGCGCCGGCGGCGCAGCGCTTTGCGTCCCCTTCGGGCCTCGCTCGAGGTATTGTTCCCCACACCGGCACGGCTTAGTCCTTACATCATTACGCGCGCGGATGCGCCCGGCGATAGACCTCCTTCAGATGATTCACGCTCACATGAGTATAGCGCTGGGTGGTCGCGAGGCTCGCATGCCCAAGCATCTCCTGGATCGACCGCAAATCAGCGCCCGCGTTCAGCATGTGCGTCGCAAACGAATGGCGCAGGCCGTGTGGCGTGATAGCGGTGGCTAGGCCTGCGTCCTCGATGCGTCGCGCGACGATGTTCTCGACACTGCGCGTGCTAAGCCGCGTGCCACGCAGATTGGTGATGACCGGAGCGTTCGGATCGGCCGGGATTGGCATCACCGTGCGCCATGCGCTTAACGCGTCAAGCGCGGGCTCGCCAATCGGCACCACGCGATCCTTCGATCCTTTGCCGGCGCGCACGGTCAGCATTCCGATATCGTCGTCGATGTCGCGCCAGTCGAGCCCGACCAGCTCGCTGACGCGCAGCCCCGAGGAGTACAGCACTTCGACGATCGCTCGATCGCGCATCGTGGCGGGCGTCGCCTCCGCCTCGGGCTTATGCTCAATCAGTCGCTTCGCCTCGCGCTCCTGGACTATCGAGGGCAGATGACGCTGCGACTTTGGCGAGCGCAGCGCACGCACCGGACTCGCGACGCCCGCATTCGATTCGCGATAGCGAAAGAACGCCTTGATAGCGCTCAACCGCCGCTGCACTGTCGCGCGGGCCGCCGCATTGCGCATCAGCTCGGCCAAATACTGACGCACGTGGTCGGCTGTGATCGCGTCGACGATAACCTCGCCATTCGCATCGACGATCCTTTCGCGCTCCAGCAGAAACTCGCGCAACGACATCAGGTCGCGGCGATAGTTGCTCACCGTATGGCGCGAGGCGCGCGCTGCCTTCGCCAGCGAGTTCGCGAACGCTTCGATGTCATTCAGCATTGACGGGTATGCTATCAACCGCGTCATGGGCGCTAAAGTGGCTGGCTCGCTTAGCCAGACCCGCGTCGCTATCCTCATTTGTGTGAAGTGCTGGCACTGCGGCAAGGCCGCGGAAGTTCGCGAGCGGGTAGGCTTCCGCGATGAATGCTCAGGATGCGGTCGCGCGCTCCACGTATGCCGCAACTGCCAGTTCTACGACATTTCATACAACAACGCATGCCGCGAGACGCAGGCCGAGCGCGTGGTGGACAAGGAGCGCTTCAACTTCTGCGAATACTTCGCACCGGGCATCGGCACGGGCTCAGCCGCGGCGGCCTCGCAAGCGAAAGCATCGACACAGGCCAAACTGGAGGCTCTGTTCAAGAAGAAATCATGACGCGGCGATCGCTGCTTCTGCTGACTCTGCTGCTGGGATCGTGCACGCCGCCTAACAGTGCGCGCGGCGTCGTCGATCGCTTCATCGAGGCGCGCTACATCCTCATCGACCATCAGAAGATGGAGTCGCTATGCACCGGGCTCGCGCTCGACAAGATTCATGAGGAGATGAAGCTGACCGAAGGCCAAGCGATCGATCAATCCACGCGCAAGCCTGTGGTGCATTACACGCTGCAGAAGACGCGTACCGAAGGCGCGAAGACCACATTTCTCTTCAAAGCGCGCATCGACGTGCCGGAGGGCGGCAGCTTCCAGAAATTCTGGATGATCACGGCGAAGAAGGACGGCGATTCGTGGAAGGTATCGAATTATTCGGAGTATGACTAATCATTCGAACTTGGCCGCCATCCTCCTCGCCGCGGGGCTCGGCAGCCGGATGCGATCGTCACGCGCCAAGGTGCTGCACGAGCTCGCAGGCGAGCCGATACTCATTCGCGCGATGCGCGCGGTAATGCCGCTCGGGCCAAAGCCGCTATGCGTCGTCGTGGGGCATCAGGCGCGCGAGGTCGAGACCGTGGCACGCGGCGCTTTCGCGAGCGCGAAGCTTGTCTTCGCGCGGCAAGCCCAACAGCGGGGGACCGGCGATGCCGCCCGATGTGCGATGGAAGCCCTCCCGCGAGATTTTACGGGCGAGGTTCTCATCACCTACGGCGATTTGCCGATGCTGACGGAAGCGACGCTGGTGAAATTTCGCGACGCGCATCGTCAGGCAGCCGCGCGCATTTCATTCATTACGGTGACGCTTGATGATCCCGCGTCGTACGGGCGCGTGATTCGCGACGCATCCAAGGAGGTAACCGCGATCATCGAGGCGCGCGACGCCTCGCCGGCGCAACGCACCATCAAGGAAATCAACACCGGCGTATATCTCGCGGACGCGGCCATTTTGCGAGAAGCACTTGCGGAACTTTCACCCGCCAACGCACAGAAGGAATATTATCTCACCGATATCGTCGGCATCGCGCGCGGGCGTGGGATGCGCGTTCTCGGTTGGCAGGCGAAGGCTGCGGCCGAGTTCGCCGGAATCAATTCACGAGAGGAGCTGGCATCGATGGAAGCCGAGATTCGCAATGCGACCAACCGTAAGTTGATGGCCTCCGGGGTTACCTTGGTCGATCCCGCGGCGGTGTACATCGCCGAGGGA
>Ga0335079_10007106_pt1 | contig 12765 bp, 13 predicted proteins | sample Lox_Sample_33_FD_206719 | JGI IMG/M metagenome (GOLD analysis project Ga0335079, IMG submission 206719) | Soil microbial communities from Loxahatchee National Wildlife Refuge, Florida, United States - Lox_Sample_3.3 | ecosystem: Environmental > Terrestrial > Soil > Wetlands | place: USA... | reverse complement strand
GGCGCGGGACCCCGCCGCAGGAAGAGGCCGCCCGGGCGCGCGTCCACCCGATGTTCCTGGCGGAATACCGGCAGGCCCTTCCCCATCACACGGCCGAAGAGTGCGAGCGGGCGCTCCTCCTGCTGGCGGAGGCGGACAGGGACTCAAAATCGGGAAGCGCGGGTCCCCGCGAGGTGATGGAAGCGCTCACGCTCAGGCTCTGCGGCGCCGAACGGGAAGCCGTCGCCCGTTCCGCCGGGGAGCAGTGAGCCGGCAGGTCGGCCATGCACGAGACAGCGGATGAAGAGCTGATGTCGCTCGTCCGGCGGGGGGACGACGCGGCGTTCGTCCTCCTCGTCAGCCGCTACAAGGACGAGCTGACGAACTTCGCGGAGCGGTTCCTGGGAGACAGGGACGATGCGGAGGACGTCGTCCAGGAGGCGTTTGTCCGCGTCTGGAGGAAACGGGAGTCGTACAGCGCCGCGGGAAGGTTCTCCACCTGGCTCTACACGATCGCGTCGAACCTGGCGCGGACGCGGCTGAAGAGGCGCGCGCTCTGGAAGTTCGTCAGGCTGGGGGGAGCGGACGGCGCGGCGGTCGACATTCCCGACGACGGGGCGGCGTCCGACGCCCGCGCCGACGAGACGCTCCGGGATGAGCGGATCCAGAAGGCCCTGGTCAGCCTTCCGCCGAAGTTCCGCGAGATCGTCGTCCTCCGGGACATCCAGCAGCTCTCGTACGAGGAAATCACATCGATCACGGGATGCGCGATGGGCACCGTCAAGTCGCGCATCAACAGGGGGCGCGCGCTGCTCCGCGAGCAGCTCCGCGACCTCACCGGGGAGTGAGACGTCATGGACACGCCGCACCGGGGAAACGACTACGAGCGACTGAAGGAGGAGCTGCATCGCCTGAAGAGGAGGAGAGCACCCTGGTATTTCGAATCGGCGCTCCACCAGAGGCTCCACGGAGGGAAGCGCCGCCGTGCCGGGCTCCGCCCGATCGGGATCGGACCGGTGCTCGTGCTCGCGGTGATCGTCCTCCTGCTCCTCGCCCTGGCCGCCTACTTCGTGATGGTGCACACAACTATCGCCGTTTCGTGGGGGAAATAGGCCGGTTTTTCGCCCCGGGGCTTGACTTCGAACACCTTTCCCCCTAAATTAAGCCACTAGGCGAAGTACTTGAGAGTTTACTTTAACAGGACACTTCACCGGAGGAGGTATTTCATATGCCGAAACTCAACCTCAGGGATGACGGGTTCGAAGAAGAATCCAATCCCCTTGATTCCGATCAGTCCGTCGCGCCGCCGCCAACGCTCCGCGAAGTAGGAGTGAGCGGTGGGGGAGGGAAGAGCTCCACGATCCTCACGGCAGTTCTTCTCCTCGCGGTCGTGATCGGAGGGGTCTTCGCGCTGAACCACTTCAAGGTGATACACCTCTGGGGCAAACGGACGCCCAAGATCACGAACGAGGCGATCACCGACCAGCTTCCGCCTCCCGAGTCGCCCGCGGCAGCGGCGACGACCGACCAGGGATCAAATCCCGCTCCCGCGGAAGCAACGCCGACACCCGAGCCGAGCGTCGAGCCGTCGGCCTCCGCCGCTCCTCCGGCGGCGACCCCCACGGTGAGCGCGCCCCCGCCGTCGCGCGCGTCCCGGGCTTCCGAGGCCCCGCCGAAGTTCACGCCACCTCCTTCGGGGAGCGGCAACTACACGGTCCAGGTTTCCTCCTGGACGAGCAAGGAGGCCGCGGACAGGGAGGCGTCCCGTCTCTCCGGTGCGGGGATGAGCGCGTTCGTGGAAGACGCCGTCATCGCGGGCGAGAACTGGTACCGCGTGCGCGTCGGGCGGTACGGAAGCTCGAAAGAAGCGAAAGACGCGGCCGATCAGCTCGCGAAGTCGATGGAAGGGCAGATCTGGGTGGCGAAGGTCAGCGCGAAGTAGGACGCTCCGGGGCCCGTTCCCCGCGCTCCGGCGCAGACGGGCCTTCCCCCCTGAGATAGAAGTAGTAGAAGACCGCCTCCCCCGCCGTCAGCAGCAGGAGGGAGGCGGAGTCGCGGTTGAGCAGGGCGCGCGCCTCCCCGGCGCTCAGGACGAGCTTCATCAGGAACGACGCCATGCTCCACCCGACGAAGAAGATCAGCGCCATGAAGAAGACGGCGAGCAGTCCCTCGGCGAGACCCTCCTCCTGCCACCTGCGCGTGAAGCCCGCGGCCACCGCCACGATATGGATGTAGAACACCGCCAGGGGTATCACGCCTCGACGCTCTCCCGCGTTGTGAATGCCGCCCTCAGCGTCCGGAGAAGTATCCGGACGTCAAACGCCAGCGACCAGTTCTCGATGTAGTAGAGGTCGTACCTGATCCGCTCCTCGATGGAGGTATCTCCGCGGAGGCCGTTGACCTGCGCCCACCCCGTCACCCCCGTCTTCACCCTGTGCCTGTCGAGGTACTTCGGCACGACGCGCCGCAGCTCCTCCACGACGTGCGTCCGCTCCGGGCGCGGCCCGACCAGGCTCATGTCGCCGGCAAGCACGTTCATCAGCTGCGGCAGCTCGTCCAGGCTCGTGCGGCGGAGGAACGCGCCGACACGCGTGCGCCGCGGATCGTTCCGGATGCCGAGTCCCGCGCGCGCGTCCTCCCGTTCCGCCCCCGCCCTCATCGAGCGGAACTTGTACATGGTGAACTCCCGGCCGTCGAGTCCCACCCGCCGCTGGGCGAAGAGCGCCGGTCCGGGCGAATCCCAGCGGACCGCCGCCGCGATGAGCGCCATGAGGGGGCTCGCCGCCAGGAGCGTGAATGCGGCGATCACGACGTCGAACGACCGCTTGAGGATCCGTCCCCACGCGGTGAACGGCATCCCCTTGACGAGCAGGAAGGGGATCCCCTCCAGCTCGCGCACCTGGACGCGGGAGGTGAGGATCTCCAGCACGTCCGGGACCATCATGAACTCGACGTTCACCCCCTCGCACTCGGCGATGGCGTCGAAGAGCGCCGGGTGGTCTTCCGAGCGCAGGGCGATGAACGCCAGCTCGATCCCCCGCGCGCGGATGAACGCCGGGGCTTCCGCCAGGCACCCCAGGCGGGGGGCCTGCACGAGCCGGAGGTTCCCGGGGGCGTCCCCGCCGGCGAAGTACCCCAGGATGCTGATGCCGAACGACGGGTGTCCCTGGAGGCGGGAGTAGACGCGGTCGGCCCGCTCGTCATTCCCCAGGAGGATGGCTTCCTGGAGATGGCGCCCCTTCCTGTAGAGCGCCCGCTCGAGGCCCTGCACGGCGGCCCTGGCGCACACGAGGAGGACCGTGGCGAATATCCAGAGCATGGCGAAGACGACCCGCGAGTAGGAGAAATCCCGGTAGAAGAACGCCGCGCTCATCACGACGAGCATGCCCGTCGAGACGACCTTGACGACGTTCACGAATTCGTCGGCGAGGCTGACGCTCCTGCGGGCGCCGTACATGCGCCGGCTCTGGAAAAGCATGAGCCAGACCACCACGATGACGACAGAGCCGACGAGGTAGCCTTCGATGCGGGGCGCCTGGCCCCCGCCGACGATGCCGCTGCGGAAGCGGAGCCAGTAGGCCAGGAGGAACGCCCCCTCGATCGCGAGGGCGTCGACGGCCACGCTGATAAGCGGGATGACGAAGTCGCCCCGGCGCTGTGTGCTCATGGCGTCCGGGCGGGCGCCTCCCCGTAGAGCTCCCGCTCGGCCAGCGCGAACATGATGTGCCCGGCCGTGATGTGTCCCTCCTGTATCCGCTGCGTGTCGTCGGAGGGCATGACGACCGCCACGTCGACGAGCGCGCCGGTGGTCCCCCCGCCGCGCCCGAGGAGCCCGACCGTCACCAGGCCCCGCTCCCGCGCCGTGCGCACCGCCCGGTTGACGCTCTCGGAGTTTCCGCTCGTGGAGATGGCGATGAGGACGTCGCCCGGACATCCGAGCGCTTCCACCTCCCGCGCGAAGACGTTGTCGTACCCGATGTCGTTTGCGCCCGCCGTCAGCATCGAGCTGTCCGTGGTGAGGGCGATCGCCGGCAGGCCGGGACGGCGGATTGCGGGGTTCATCCGGATGACCAGCTCGGTGGCCAGGTGCTGCGCGTCCGCCGCGCTCCCCCCGTTGCCGCAGAGGAGGACCTTTTTCCCGGCACCGAGCGCCCGGATGATCGCGTCGACCCCACGGAGTATCGCCCCGGCGGATTCCCGGCGGAGGCGCTCCGCGGCCCCGGCGCTCGCGGCGAGCTCCGCCTCGACGAACGCGCGCCGCGTCTCTTCCCGATGTTCCATTGTGTGCTCCCCGATTCGAGTGTGCGCCCGCCTAAGGGGCGAGCATGCCGCGGACAATCTCCCCGACGCTCCCGAGCGCCGCGGTGAGCATCCGCGCGTCCTTCCCCCCCGCGGTGGCCAGGTGCGCCCTGCCGCCTCCCCGGCCTCCGAGGCGGGCGGCGACAGCGCCCACGATCTTCCCCGCGTGAAGTTTCAGCCGGGCGATCAGGTCGTCTGTGACCACGCAGACGAGCGAGGGCTGGCCGGCGATCACCGCGCCCAGGACGCCGACGCCGGACCCGATCTGCGAGCGGAGCGCATCGCCGAGTCCCTTCAGCTCATCCATGGTTTCGGCCGCGACCTCCCCCGAGGCGACGAGGAACCCGTCGATGCGCGCGCCGGAGGCGACCAGCCCCGCGACGGCGGCAGAGCCCTCCTGCACGCGGGCGCGTGATGCCCCCTTGCGGAGCTCGGCGGTCTTCCCCTGGAGTGCGAGGAGCGTCTCCTCGCGGGAGCGGATGGAGGAATCGACAAGGGCCAGTGCCTCCGCCGTCGGCGCCCCGCCCGGAACGGCCAGCGGGCCACGGTGAACACTGTCGCCGGGGGGGGAGGAGATGCCAAGGTCGCGCTCCAGGTCCTCTTTCTCCCTCATGAGCGCTTCGATCTGGGCGTCGAGCTCCCCGGACGCGCGCACCCGCTCCTCGATGTAGCGCCGGAGGCCGTCCCCCGTCACCGCCTCGATCCGGCGCACGCCGCTCGCGATCGAGGATTCCCCCGTGATCTTGAAGAGGCCGATCTCCCCCGTTTCCCTCACGTGCGTTCCCCCGCAGAACTCCACGCTGTAGCGCTCGTCGATGATCACCACGCGGACCCGCTCGCCGTACTTGTCGCCGAAGAACATCTTCACGTTGGGGATCTTCCGCGCCTCGGCGATGGGGAGATCGACCTCCGTGTGCACGGCGATGCGGTCGGCGATCCGCTGGTTGACCATCTCCTCGATCCGGGCGATCTCCCCGGGCGAAATGCGGGCGAAGTGGGGAAAATCGAACCGGAGCCTCTCCGGCGCGACGAGCGAGCCCTGCTGGTGGACGTGCGTGCCCAGGACGCGCCTGAGCGCCTCGTGGACCAGGTGCGTGGCCGAGTGGTTCCGCTCGGTGTCCCGGCGGCGGCGTTCGTCGACGCGCGCGTGCACGAGCGCGCCCGAAGTGGCGGGGAGCGCCCCGCGCAGGAGACGCACCTCGTGGAGGATCTTTCGCCCCTCCTTCTCGATGCCGAGGACTTCCGCGGCAAACCCTTCCCCCTCGATCACTCCGGCGTCGTCCACCTGCCCGCCGGAACGGGCGTAAAACGGTGTGCGGTCGAGCGCGACGTACCTTCCCTCGACGATCGCGCTGACGCGGGCATCCGCCTCTGTCGCCTCGTAGCCCACGAACGCGGAGGGGGGGACGGACGACAGGGCTTCGCGCACGGGGGGAGGGGCCGCCTCTGCGCCTGACAACTCGCCGCGACGGGCGCGGGCGCGCTGCTCCTCCATCAGTGCGTCAAACCGGGCGGCGTCGACCGTGAGCCCCCGCTCGGCAGCCATGAGCTGCGTCAGGTCGAGTGGGAACCCGTACGTGTCATAGAGGCGGAACGCGTCCTCTCCCGGGAACGCGCCGGTCGCCCCGGCGCGCTCGAGGACGGATGCGAATATCTCCAGCCCCCTGTCGAGCGTGGCGCTGAATCCCTCTTCCTCCGAGCGGATGACCCGGCGGATGTGCTCCGTTCCTGCGACGATCTCCGGGAAGACGTCCCCCATCGTCCCGACGACCGCCGGGACGATGTCGTGGATGAACGGTTCTTTCATGCCGAGCGTCCGCCCGAACCGGGCCGCGCGCCGGAGGATCCTCCGGAGCACGTAGCCCCTCCCCTCGTTGCCGGGGATCGCGCCGTCGGCGATCGCGAACGTGAGCATCCGGACGTGGTCCGCGATGACGCGCATGGCGACGCGGTCTGCCTCCGGTGCGTACTCCCGCCCCGTCCGCGCGGCCACGGCGGCAATAAGGGGCATGAAGACGTCCGTGTCGTAGTTGGATGATTTCCCCTGGAGGACCGCGCAGACGCGCTCGAACCCCATCCCGGTGTCGACGTGCCGCGCGGGGAGCGGCTGGAGGTCCCCCGCCGGCGTTCTGTTGTTCTGTATGAACACCAGGTTCCAGATCTCCATCACGCGGGGGTCCCCCCGGTTGACCAGGTCCCGCCCGGACCCGTCCGCCGTCAGGTCGACGTGGATTTCGGAGCAGGGGCCGCAGGGTCCCGTGTCCCCCATTTCCCAGAAATTGTCCTTTTTCCCGAACCGGAGTATGTGGTCGGGGGCGATGCCGGTCGCGCTCTTCCAGAGGCCGAACGCCTCGTCGTCCGTCTCGTAGACCGTGGCGTAGAGGCGGGACGGGTCCATGTGCCAGCGCCCGGTCAGGAGCTCCCACGCCCAGCCGATCGCCTCGTTCTTGTAGTAGTCGCCGAACGACCAGTTGCCGAGCATCTCGAAAAACGTGTGGTGGTACGTGTCGCGCCCCACCTCTTCCAGGTCGTTGTGCTTGCCGCTCACGCGGATGCACTTCTGCGTATCGGCGGCGCGGACGTACTCCCGCGAGCCCGTCCCCAGGAAGACGTCCTTGAACTGGTTCATCCCGGCATTGGTGAAGAGGAGCGTCGGGTCGCCGTGGGGTATGACCGGCGCGCTGGGCACGATGGCGTGTCCCCGCTCCCGGAAAAAGGCGAGAAAGCTCTCCCGTATTTCGCGCGAAGTCATGACACCTCGATCTGCGTCATCAGGCGGATCTCCTCCAGCACCGCGCTGACCTCGACGCACCGGGGAAGCTCCCCCGAAAACACCACGGCCTTGCCGTTGGTGTGGACCTCCATCGCCAGCGCCTCCGCTTTTGACCTGGCGCAGCCCGTCGCCTTGATGAGCTGCGCGATCACCTCGTCGAACGTGTGGATGTCGTCGTTGAAGAGAATCACCCTGGCCGGATCCTGCGTCAGGACCTCGTCTTCCTGCTCAGGCTGCTCGAGGGGATTGGTGCTCATAGCCATGAAACCTACCAAAAACCTCCCACTTGTGCAATACGGCCCGGATGCGTATATTTTTTCACCGCACACACACTCACTGCGACGGACACCACATGATATTCGACATCGATTTTCTCGAGCGGTTTTATGCGCGCACGCCGGGAAGAACGAAAGTCGCCCGCCGGATCGCCGGGCGGCCGCTGACGCTCGCCGAAAAAATCCTCTATGCCCACTTCTGGCGCCCGCCGACGGCGCCGGCCGTGCGCGGATCGTCGTACCAGGAGTTCGCCCCCGACCGGGTGGCCATGCAGGACGCGACGGCGCAGATGGCGCTCCTGCAGTTCATGTCCGCGGGGATTCCGCGCGTTGCCGTGCCGACGACTGTCCACTGCGACCACCTGATCCAGGCGCAGGCGGGGGCGAGGAAGGATCTCGCCGACGCGCAGAAGGAAAACCGAGAGGTCTACGAGTTCCTGCGGGGCGTATCGGCGCGCCACGGGATCGGCTTCTGGAAGCCCGGCTCGGGGATCATCCACCAGGTGGTGCTCGAGAATTACGCGTTCCCCGGCGGGATGATGATCGGGACGGACTCACACACGCCGAACGCCGGGGGCCTCGCCATGCTGGCGATCGGCGTCGGTGGAGCGGACGCCGTCGACGTGATGGCGGGGATGCCCTGGGAGCTGAGGTTCCCGAAGATCATCGGCGTGCACCTGAGGGGCGCGCTCTCCGGCTGGGCCTCGGCAAAGGACGTGATACTGAAGCTCGCCGGCCTCCTCACGGTGAAAGGGGGAACGGGAGCGATCGTGGAGTACTTCGGCGACGGGACCGCGTCGATCAGCGCCACCGGGAAGGGGACGATCTGCAACATGGGGGCGGAGATCGGGGCGACCACGTCGCTCTTCCCCTACGACGCGCGGATGTCGGCGTACCTGAAGGCCACCGGGCGGGCGAAGGTCGCCGCCATGGCGGACGGCGTCGCCCGCTGCCTCGCGGCCGATCCCGAAACGGCGGCCGATCCCGCGGCGTATTACGACCAGGTCATCGAGATCGATCTCACGGAGCTCGAGCCGATGATCAACGGCCCCTTCTCCCCCGACAGGGCGTGGAAGCTCTCGGAGTTCGCCCGGGCCGTCAGGGAGAACAGCTACCCGGAGGAGCTCCGCGTCGCGCTCATCGGGAGCTGCACCAACTCGAGCTACGAGGACATCGAGAGGGCGACGGGCGTCGCGCGTCAGGCCCTGGCGGCGGGACTGAAGGCCCGCTGCGAATTCACGATCACGCCCGGCTCTGAGCAGATCCGCGCCACGATCGAGCGGGACGGCCACCTCGGGCTGCTCCGCAGGGCCGGGGGAAACGTGCTGGCCAACGCGTGCGGTCCCTGCATCGGCCAGTGGAAGCGGCACGATGTGCAGAAGGGGGACAGGAACTCGATCATCACGTCGTTCAACAGGAACTTCGCCGGCCGCAACGACGCCAACCCCGAGACGCACGCGTTCGTCGCGAGCCCGGAGATCGTGACCGCGATGGCGCTGGCCGGCCGCCTGACGTTCAACCCGCTGACGGACACGCTGAGGAACGGACGGGGGGAGGAGGTGCGCCTTGAGCCCCCGTCGGGCGACGAGTTGCCCGCCAGGGGGTACGCCCGCACCGAGAGCGGGTACGTCTCCCCCGCGCGCAACGGCGCGCGCGTGAGCGTCAGAGTCTCCCCCTCGAGCGACCGGCTCCAGGTGCTCGAGCCCTTCCCCGCATGGGACGGGAAAGACCCCGGCGACATGCCCGTCCTCCTCAAGGCGAAAGGGAAGTGCACGACGGACCACATTTCCCCCGCGGGGAAGTGGCTCCGCTACCGGGGACACCTGGATAATATCTCCGACAACATGTTTTCGGGAGCCGTCAACGCGTTCACCGGCGCGACCGGGACCGGGAAGAACGTGCTGACCGGGGCGACCGAAGAATTTGCCCGGATCGCCCGCGCCTACAAGGGGGCGCACAGGGCCTGGGTCGTGTTCGGCGACGAGAATTACGGCGAGGGATCGAGCCGCGAACACGCGGCGATGGAGCCCCGGTGGCTGGGGGGGAGGGCGATCATCGTGAAGAGCTTCGCACGGATACACGAGACGAACCTCAAGAAGCAGGGGATGCTTCCCCTGACGTTCGCCGACGCGCGTGACTACGACCGGGTCCGGGAAGATGACCGCGTGGCGATCGCCGGCCTCGGCACGTTCGCTCCCGGCCTCCCCCTCGCGTGCCGCCTCACGCACGCCGACGGGAAGACGGAAGAGTTTCCCCTCAATCACACGTTCAACGAGAACCAGATCGCCTGGTTCCGTGCCGGGAGCGCGCTGAACCTGATCGCGGAGGAGGGGAAGAAGCGGGCCCCGGCGGCAACGGGGGGAGCCCGGAAGAAGCCGGCCCGGCCCAACAAGACCGCCGCGCGAACGAAGGGGAGCGTTCGGAAAAAGGGGAGCGCGCGGAAAAAGGGGGCGGCCGGGAAACGGGCGCGGAACTCCCGGCGGAGGAAATAGGTTAGTACTGCATCACATTCACGGGGATGTCATGCAGTACGATCCGAGAGCAATTCAACCGTTCAGGGATGAGCTGACGCGCCTGGGGTTCCGGGAGCTGCGCACAGTCGCTGACGTCGACGGCGCGCTGGCCAGGGAGAAGGGGACCAACTTCATCGTGATCAATTCGGTGTGCGGGTGCGCGGCGGGTAAGGCGCGGCCCGGCATCGCGCTGGCGCTCCGCGAATCGCCCGTGCGCCCGGACGAGCTGACCACGGTCTTCGCGGGAGGGGACATCGAGGCGACCGCGCGCGTCCGGGAGCACATCGGGAATATCCCCCCTTCCTCCCCCTCCATGGCGCTCTACAAGGACGGGAAACTGGTCCACTTCATCCCGCGCTACCAGATCGAGAACAGGGACGCGCACCAGATTGCCGCACACCTGCTCGAGGTCTTCAGGGAATTCTGCGCCGCCGAGACCCCCGCCGCCTGAAGCGGTCAGGGGTACTTGATGGAGCAGCCGTAGGAGCGGGTGGTGCTCACCGGGACGGGCTTCCCGTCCCACACCGCGTTCATCACCTCCGTCACGTAGTTCGTCGCCCTCCCGATGTCGGCCCGGTCCGTGGAGGCGATGTTGTCGATCCCCCCCTCGTAAATCAGGACGCCCTGCGGGTTGATGATGGCGATCGTGGGCGTCGTCTTCGCGCCGTATTTCATCCCGACGGTCCCCCCGGCGTCCACGAGATACGCGCTGGGCGCGGCGTGCTCTTCGGCGAGCTTCGCCAGGAGCGCCTTCCCCTCGTAGTAGCCCTGATTCCCCGGCGCGGAGGAGCAGATCGAGAGCCACACCGCGCCGTGCGCGGTCATCTGGCGCTGCAGGGCCTGCATGTTGCCGCTCCCGTAGTGCTTCCCGACGAACGGGCATCCGAAGTTCACCCACTCGAGTATCACGTACTTCCCCCTGTAGTCGGCGAGCGAGCGGGCCGTGCCGTGCGCGTCGGTGAGCGTGAACGCCGGGGCGGGAGAATTGACGGCGGCTTCCTTCTCCGGACGCGCGGCGATGAACGCGACGAGCGCCGCGGGGACTGCCAGGAGCGTGGTCAGTGGTCGCATCATGTCCTCCGATTCGTGGTGAAGGGGGGCATCCGCCCCCCGCTGCAATCTCCAACACGGGGGGAGGGGGGAAGGGTTCCTACATGGCGGCTGCGATCGCCGCGCCGAACTCCGAGCAGCGGACCTCGCGCGCCCCTTCCATCAGCCGGGCGAAATCGTACGTCACCACCCTGTCGGCGATCGTTTTCTCCAGCGCGCGGGTGATCAGGTCCGCGGCCTCGGTCCAGCCGAGGTAGCGGAACATCATCTCGCCGGAGAGTATCACGGATCCCGGGTTGACCTTGTCCTGCCCCGCGTACTTCGGGGCGGTGCCGTGCGTCGCCTCGAACACCGCGTAGCCGTTTTCGTAGTTGATGTTCCCCCCGGGGGCGATCCCGATGCCGCCGACCTGCGCGGCCAGTGCATCGGAGATGTAATCCCCGTTCAGGTTGAGCGTGGCGATGACGTCGTATTCCGCGGGGCGTGTGAGGATCTGCTGCAGGAACGCGTCGGCGATCACGTCCTTGAGGAGCACCGTCCCCGCCGGGGGGTTCCCGCCGCACTCCTCCCAGGAGACGACGCGCCCGGGAAACTCCTTCTTCGCCAGCTCGTATCCCCAGTCGCGGAACGACCCTTCCGTGAATTTCATGATGTTGCCCTTGTGCACCAGCGTCACGGATCGGCGGCGGTTGTCCACGGCGTACCGGATCGCGGCGCGCACGAGCCGCTCCGTTCCCTCCCGGGAGACGGGCTTCACGCCGATCGAGGAGGAGCCCGGGAAACGGATCTTCGTCACCCCCATCTCCTTCTGCAGGAATGAGATCACTTTGCCGACATCGGGCGTCCCGGCCTTCCACTCGATGCCGGCGTAGATGTCCTCCGTGTTCTCGCGGAAGATCACCATGTCGATCAGGTGAGGCTGCTTCACGGGGGAGGGGACGCCGGGGAAGTACCGGACGGGCCGGAGGCAGACATAGAGGTCGAGCATCTGGCGGAGCGTCACGTTGATCGAGCGGATGCCTCCCCCGACGGGCGTCGTCAGGGGGCCCTTGATGGCCACCATGTAGTCGCTGATGGCAGAGAGCGTGTCGTCGGGGAGCCAGGTGTTTGCGCCGTAGACCGCGTTCGCCTTCTCACCGGCATAGACCTCGAACCAGGAGACGGCCCGCCGGCCCCCGTAGGCCTTTGCCACGGCGGCGTCAAAGACCACGCGCGAGGCGCGCCAGATGTCCGGCCCGGTGCCGTCCCCCTCGATAAACGGGATGACCGGATTGTCCGGGACGGCGAGCGCCGTTCCCTTGCGCGTGATGCGCTCCCCCGTTGCGGGGGGGATGAGCTTCACGAATTTGCTCATGGTGTCTTCTCCGGATGCTGCGGGGCAGGTAGATGCGCGCGGATCTTCGCGGCGAATTCCCCCATGGCTCCGCCGGGGTACGACTTCAGCTTCAGGACGAACCGGATATCGTCGTCCGGGTAGCGGGGGGTGACGTGCATGTGAAAATGGAAGACCGACTGGCCGGCGATCCGGCCGTTGTTCGAGAAAATGTTGAACCCGTCCAGGCTGAGCGCGTCGACAAGCGCGCGGGCGACGATCTGCGTGACGCGGAGGACCTCGTGGAGATCCTCGTCGGGGACCGATAGGAAATCCGTGCAGTGCGCCTTCGGGATGACCAGGGCGTGCCCGTGGTGGATCGGGTTGATGTCGAGTATCGAGATCACGCGTGCGCTCTCATAGAGGATTTCCGCGGGGAGCGCGCGCGCGATGATCCTGCAGAAAATGCAATCCATCCTGTTCCTTGCGGTGAGCCCCGGCGTCGACAGGAGGGCCCGGGAAGAATCAGCATACAGAAAAGCCCCTGAAAAATCAAGGATTCTT
>Ga0335079_10007104_pt1 | contig 12765 bp, 9 predicted proteins | sample Lox_Sample_33_FD_206719 | JGI IMG/M metagenome (GOLD analysis project Ga0335079, IMG submission 206719) | Soil microbial communities from Loxahatchee National Wildlife Refuge, Florida, United States - Lox_Sample_3.3 | ecosystem: Environmental > Terrestrial > Soil > Wetlands | place: USA: Florida... | reverse complement strand
GAATGCCGGCTGCGGTAAGCCGATCGTCGAGCCCGTCCAGAAGCGGGCCAAGGATCAGCGCCGGCGATTGGGCCATCTCCAATTCCAGTGTCGCTTCCAGGTTCAGCCAGGCGAGTGAGGCTTCGGCCCGAGCGTACTGCTCGTAGTCGATATCGAGCACCCGCGTTCCCGCAGCGAGTTCTCCGGAAAGCAATTCATCGAGCCACGCGGCGACGCCCTGGCCGGTCTTGGCGCTTACCTGGCGCGTGCTCATGCTCAGCGCAGGTGTATCGGAATATAAATCGGACTTCGTAAAGCAGACCAGGTCAGCTTCTTCGAGCTGCTTTCGAAAGAGAAACGCCAGGTCCGGATCGGCGCCAGGCGCGAGCAGAGTGCGCGCCCGCGCGGGATCCACTAGAACAGTGAACGGCGCGAGCTGATAAGCGCCCAGGAACGTGCTGCGGATGGGCTGCAAAGTGGTGGCGGAGATGTCTGTGCAACTGCCCACGGGCTCAGCGAAGATGACGTGCGGCAGGTGACTGCGGAGCTCGTCGACCACGCGCATCAGCTCCGAGAAGCGGCAGCAGAAACAACCGCCCGTGACTTCACCGGCGGCTACGCCTTGCGAGCGCGTAAGTTGGGTGTCCACGAGAGAATCACTCTGATCGTTCAGAATGACGGCGGTTCGGATTCCGCGGCGCTCGAGTTCACGCGCGGCGGCGAGGATCAAGGTGGTTTTCCCGGCGCCTAGAAAACCGCCGACAAACACCAGCAAAGGGCGACTGGTCACGCGCGCACCTCCAGTTGCAATTCGTGGCCTTCCTCGATGGTCAACGGCTCCGGGAAGCGGAAGACGGCGCGTTCCTTCCGGCGCTCCATGTGGTGCGCTATGGACTTTCCATCCACGCTTGCAGACGCGTTAGCGCCGCCGGCCTTAATCTCGCAGGAGCGGCAGGGCAGTTTGCCGGAGAGCACCTTGAGTGTGAACCGCACGGCTCCGCTTTCTTTGGGCTCTAGAGTGAACATCCCCCAACCGGTTGCGGTGGACCAGAAGCAGTGAAAGCGCTCCGGCCCAACGCGAGGAACGGCGATGACCGCTGCATCCGGTCCGTGGTAGCGGAAGCCGCTCAGCGCGACGATACCCGACCATGACGACATGGCGCGGGCGTAATGATGGCCGCACTCGGCCTCATCCCACGGATTGCGTTTCTCGCCGTCGAAGCGCGCCCGTGTGTTCTGGATGCACTCGATGCCTTCGCGGATCATCCCCGCGTGAATCATCAGCGAGGCGGTGGAATACTCGAGTCCCGTCCAGGCCTCGGCGTAGTAAGGAAACGGAATGTGCGGGCGCTTGGCGCCGCCATAATCGCAGACCACGATGCCGGCCTCGTCATTCAGCGCGTAGGTTCGTTGGACGCTATCGTGGTCGGCAAGAGACCGCTTGTAGTTGTACCGGTAGATGGACTCAAGCGATCTGCGGATATGCGGAGGCGATACCAGCGGGCCGAGGCCCGTCAGGTCCGCGAGGTACTGTCCGATCAATTGATCGATGAAGCAACCCTCGCCCACCTGGTATTCGGGCTTTTCGGTATTCTCGGAGCCCATTTCGCTACGCAGCGCCGCTGCAATCTGGTCCTTGGTGAATCCGCGAACTTGTTGAATGTAGAACCGGCCATTGAACAGGTTGGCGTCGATCCACTGGCTGCCTTGGTGGAAAAGCCGGCCGTATTCTGTGGCCGAAGCATCATTGCCGACGGCTCGCGCCATTTCCTCGCCGGCCCGCAGCGCACCCAAATAATAGATTCCGCACATGGGGTTGGGACCAAAGAATTCGACGTCGTAAGTATTGTGCTGCACGCCTTCGAGCACGCCGTCGCGGTTGCCATCCCAGCCGCCGGGCACCCAGGCGAATTCGATCGCCTTTTTCACGCGCGGCCACAATTCGCGCAACCAGGCCGTATCGCCGGAAAGCGTCCAGTCGAGATACGCATGCAAGATCTGTCCCATCTGTCCGTCGGCGGCGGCATAGCCGGACCGCGCCTTGCCGTCGGGAAGCAGTTGGCGGAAGTGCATGGCTCCGGCATCGTCCAGCGAGTAGCCGAACGCCGCTTTTCGCAACGACCGCGCCAGGGACGGGAACAGGTGCGCCGTCGCCGTTTCGTAGTTCCAGACGTGAAGGCAGTTGCCGAAGCAACAGCCGAGTTTGTCATCCACGCCTTCGAAGCCGTGGAACTCCCCGTCGGCGGTGCGAAAGCATGTGGTAGTTACGAGCGTGGACAGGTTCGCGCTGGCCGCGTCTTTGACGGCCGCGGGCAACGTGCTTTCGCGCAGTGCGGATGCGAACGAACGCGTGCGCGATTCGAGGCGCTCGAGATTTGTGGCGGCGTAGCCGGCTGCGGCCCAGGCATCGGCGAATCGCACAGCGTAGTGATTCCCAATGACGGTTTTCTCATCGCCCTTGGGAGCGGACCAACCGCACCATTGCGGCGTGCGATTGGGAAAGTGCCAGGCAAGGACGAAAGTGAAGCTGGCTGAGCGGCCGGGCGCGATCTCGCGCTGCAGGCACAGGGCGCCGACGGCGCCGCGGGGGTCGGGCTCATCGCCGAGGAGGCCGTCGTCGGAGAAATCGTCCCAGAAGAGCATGGGCGCATTCCACCAGCGGTTTTGCGGCCAGCCGCGCCAGTGCGTGAGCCGGCCACCCTCCACTTGCGCGGCGCAGAGGGCGAAAGTGCCCTGCATCGGGTCGTCGCCGGGGATTCCCGTGTTGCTCATGATCAGCCCGGCAAGGCCGTTGGACGATCGGAATTCATTCTGACGGGAATCGGTGTGGATTTTGGCGACGTCGCCATTGTCCGCGCTGATGGCGATGGGATTTTCAATCGAGAACGCGATGGAAACCTTAGCTGAGGTGCGGCTGGGATTCATGACGTGATATCGCAGGAACGCCACGGGCAGGCCGGATTCCTCGGCGTCATGCGGGATGAACGGCGAGAACGCGTCGAGCGAGACTTTCACGGTAAGCTTGCTGTCCTCGAAGTCGATGCGCGCCAGCGGAAATTCGCCCGTGAACCTGGCCGCGGCGAGGCGGCTAAGCCCCGGCACGTTGTCGGAACCGAGGCCATCCTGTCCACCGTACGGCGGCAGGATGCGCGCTTCGAGAACACGCGCCACCGGCTTCGAGTTTCCGGCTTGCGCCCAGATGGACGGGAACGCGTAAGACGGAGAATAACCTTTGTTGGGACGATTGAAAATTTCCCAATCACGAAGCTGGCCGCGCCCGCCAAGGCTCAGGCTGCCCGCGGCCACGCCACCCAAAGGGAACGCGATGGTGGAGAGCTGGCGGCCTTCGAAAACGCGCGGATAGGAGAAGGCGGCGCTCTTTGGTTTGGGCGCCGGCGTTTCGGGAGGCGCGCTCGAGGAGGTCTGGGCGGGCGTGGCCAGAGGCGCAGCCCCGGCTGCTAAGGCTGCCTGACGCAAAAAGGCGCGGCGCGGGGATCCTTTTTTCAAGTCCATCGCTCTAATGTATGACCAGTTCGGGCGATAGTCCACTGATCGCCGGAGTATTCTAATCGGGTATGGCGTCCGCGGAGCTGATGAAGGTCGAGGGCAACACAGAGCCGGCGGAAACCGGCAAGTGGTCCAGCTTCTGGCAGACGCTCATTCGCTATCAGCCGGAGAAGGTGGCTCCGTGGCTGGCGGTGCGCAACACGATTGGCATGGCGCTGCCTTTAGCGATAGGGGTGGAGCTTGGCCGGATTCCCAGCGCGCTCGCGATGAGCACGGGTGCGCTGAACGTCGCTTTCTCTGATAGCCAGGAGCCTTACGCGCAGCGAGCGCGGCGCATGTTCGCCGCCAGTCTGCTGGTTGGCTTCGCGGTATTTGCCGGCGCGCTGAGCGGGCGCAATCAAATCACCGCTGTCGTTATGGCTGCGGCATGGGCGTTCGCCGCCGGCATCCTGGTAGCGCTCAGCACGGCTGCCGCAGATTTGGGCACCGTGAGCCTGGTGACGCTGGTGGTTTACGCGGCGTTCCCGATGCCACCGGAGAAAGCGCTCTACGCCGGTTTGCTGGCTCTGGCCGGGGGACTGCTGCAAACCGTTCTGGCAGTGGCTTTCTGGCCACTCCGGCGCTACGTCCCGGAGCGGCGCGTGTTGGGCGATCTTTACGTGGAGCTTTCAAGCGCCGCTGTATCGGCTTTTCAGGCGACGGAGGCGCCTCCGGCGAGCGCACAGACTACGCAGGCCCACCAGTCACTGGCAGCACTCGAGCGCGATCATTCCATCGAGGCCGAACGCTATCGATTGCTTCTGGGCCAGGCGGAACGGATGAGATTGAGCCTGATGATGCTGCGGCGCATCCGAACGCGAATCGGACGAGAGAACCCGGCGGGCGAGGAAGTTGGAATCCTGGATCTGTATCTGGCGAGTTGCTCGCGGATTCTTGCGGCTATCGGACGTTCTCTGGTAACTGGTGAACCGGCGGGCGCAGTGGAGGACTGGCTGGAAGAGCTGCAGGTTTTGCCGGAAACGCTGCGCGAGCTTGGTGAACGAAGTGCCGCGCCGCAGATAGCAGGCCTGAGAAACGAGACGCGCTTCCAGACAGATGCGCTGACCGGGCAAATCCGCGCCGCCGTCGACCTGGCGGCCTCCGCCACGCCGGCGGGTCTCTCGGCATATGAGCAACGGGAAGCGAAGCGGCCATGGAGTCTGCGGCTGGGTGGAACTCTGGCCACGTTACGCGCTAATTTGCATTTGGAGTCCGCCGCCTGCAGGCATGCCATTCGGCTTGCCGTGTGCGTGGCCATCGGCGATGCGTTCGCGCGTGGGTTTGAGTTGCGGCGATCCTATTGGCTTCCCATGACCATCGCGATCGTTTTGAAGCCGGACTTCGCGGCCACCTTCAGCCGCGGTGTGCTGAGGCTCGCTGGTACATTTGCCGGCCTGGTGCTGTCCACTGGATTGTTCCACGTGCTGCCCCCTGGGAATGCGGCGCAAGTGGCGCTCATTGCCGTACTGATGTTTCTGATGCGCTGTTTCGGACCTGCTAACTATGGCATCCTGACCACGGCCGTCACGGCGCTGGTCGTGCTGCTGATCGCCATGACCGGAGTTTCTCCAAAAGAAGTGATCGCGGCGCGCGGTCTCAATAGCGTGGCGGGCGGCGTGATCGCGTTGATGGCTTACTGGATCTGGCCGACGTGGGAGCGGACCCGGGTTGCCGAAGCCATCGCGAAAGTGCTGGATGCGTATCGCGACTACTTCCGTGCGATTCAGGAACTTTACGTCAGGCAAGCCAAACCTGTTCCACGGGAACTGGACCCTGTCCGTCTGTCCGGCAGGTTGGCCCGTTCCAATTTGGAGGCATCCATCGACCGTCTGTCGGCTGAGCCCGGAGGTTCACCCGGGAGCCGGAAATTACTTACCGGAGTGCTGGCCAGCTCGCATCGCCTGGTTCACGCCGTGATGGCCCTCGAAGCGGGGCTGTACACCAGCCACGCCGTTCCGGCACGAGACGCCTTTCGGACGTTTGCGAACCATGTCGAACTGACGCTGTATTATCTGGCGTCGGCTCTGCGCGGGCATCCGCTCACACGGGAAACTTTGCCCGATTTGCGCGAGGATCATCACACCCTGGTGCACTCCGGCAATGCGCCCGCCGAACGCTATGCACTCGTGAACGTGGAGACGGATCGAATCACCAACAGCTTAAATACGCTCACCGAGGAGTTGCTGCAATGGATGGAATCTGAAGAGGGGGCAGCGGCATAACGACAGTGTCGAGGTGGAACGTCAAACCCGACGGATGCCTGGTGGCTGAGGTTTCACTCTGGTCCGCCGATCTGGCGAATCTCGCGCGCGACGTCGAACGGCTGTCGCCTTACGCGGATGCGTTTCACCTGGATGTCGCCGATGCGCATTTTGCACCCGATCTTCTGTTCTTTCCGGATCTGGTGGCGGCGTTGCGTAGCCACACCGAGCGGCCCTTTCACGTGCATCTCATGATCGAGAAGCCCGCGAAGATGGTGGATCGATTTGTGGAGGCAGGCGCGGATCTCATCACCGTGCACTGTGAAACTGGGCGTTTGGACGTTCGCGAGGCTATCTCGCGAATCCGCACGCACGACTGTGCAGCGGGCGTGGCTTTGCGACTGGAGACGCCGGTGAGCGCCGTCGAGCCCTACTTGCAGCAGGTGAGCGCCGTCCTTCTTCTAGGGACCATGCCCGGTGTGAAGGGAAGGGAACTCGCTTCGGAGGCGTGCGGCCGGATTCGTTCCTTGGCTGGACTTCTGGAACGCGACGGACTTCGCTCCCAGGTTGTTATCGTGGCGGACGGAGGCATCCGCAGCCACACCGTGCCGCAGTTACGCGAAGCCGGCGCCGACGCGATCGTTGCGGGCTCGCTCGTATTTCAAGCGGAAGATCTGACGAAGACTTTTGCGTGGCTTCGCTCGGTGGGCGCAAAGCCATGATCGTAATCATGGCCGGCCTGCCGGGAACGGGAAAGAGCACGCTGGCTCGCGCGCTGGCGCAGGCGGGCGGTGGAATCGTTTTGGACAAGGACGTGATCCGCAGCGTTCTGTTCCCGGCGGACTACGTGGAGTACTCGAATGAACAGGACGATTTTTGCCAGAAACTGATGCTCGAAACGGCCGGGTATCTGATCGAGCGGCATGCGGGCCTGCGAATCTTTGTGGATGGCCGCACCTTCTCGCGGAAATACCAAATCGAGGGCGTTATCGAAGCTGCACGCAGGCTGAACTCGGAATGGCGGATCATCGAGTGTGTGTGCGCGGAGGAAACAGCACGCAAGCGGCTGGATGCGTCTCGTCTGACGCACCCGGCGCGCAACCGGTCCTTCGAACTGTACCGAAGTATTCGAGCGCAGTTCGAGCCGATCATGGCTCCTAAGTTGGTGGTGGATACGGATGCGGCGCTGGAAGTGTGCGTGGGCGAGGCGGGAGCGTATTTGGAGAGTGACTTTCAGGCCTGAACGTGGGGCGGACCCCTGGTCCGCGGGTCGACGCCCACGTCGGCCTTCGTTGTTCTGCTGTAATGGCATGCCGGACCTGGGTTCCGGCGCGGACGAGGGCGTCCGCCCCACGTCGCACTGCGGTTTCATAACGACGCGTGGACGGGCAGCAGATTGTCAATCGCCTTCAAGACGGCTTCCGGTCGCGCGCGCACGCGGATGCTCCCGGTCAAGTTCACCCAGCGGATGGTTCCCGTTGCGTCGATCAGAAACTCGGCGGGCCGCGCGATATCTTGGCCGTCCTCGCCACCGCGAGGATGAAGCACACCGTACCGGCGGATCACTTCCGCTTTCGGATCGGAGAGAAAGGGGAACGTGTAACCCTGGCTGGCGCAAAGAGCGCGAGAGTCTTGGTTGGAGTCGACGCTGATGGCCACAACCTCGACGCCGCGCGCGTGGAAGTCGTTCAGGCGCCGTTCGAAACTCCGCAACTCGGAGTTGCAGAAAGGTCACCAGTAACCGCGATAGAAGATGAGCAGCACGGCCCGATTCTTTTTCAGCAACTCAGAGAGCGCGAGCGGTTTGCCGGCGGTATCGGACAGCGTGAAGTCGGGTGCCGTCGTGCCGGGACGCGGAGCTCCGCTGGCCGAAGGGATGTCCGCTGCTAAAACGAAGATGCCGTAGCAAAACAAGCCAAACATCGCGAGGCTGAGCAGGCTGAGCACTGCGCCGCTGATCTTGCCGCGGTAGCGGTCGGATTGGAAGAATGCCCGCCTGAGCCCGGCAGCCAGAAGTATCAAGCCGATGCCGAACAACAGCAGGTTCACCCACGGGAAGTCGCGCGTCGCAGGAAACCGGACCAGGAATAAAAAGCTGAAAGCGGCGAGCAAAACCGCCGCAAAGCCAGCCCAGACAAAACCATTCCAACTTCGTTTCATGGAAGGGTCGAATGAATTACGTTCGTCTCATTCTAATCTGCCTACGACTACTTGCGCGTGGCCGAGCGGTTGCCGACACCCGCCCTTTGGCCTGGCTGCTGCGACGTTTGCGCATCCTTGAGTTGTTGCATCAGGCCCAGGGCGTCCCAATTTCCCCAGGTTTCAACGATCTTTTCGCCGGAAACGCGGTGGATGGTGATGCCGGTGACGCTTAGATCATTCCTGCCCCGAACGGTCCACCGGACCACCACGCGGTCCCCTTCTGCGATGAGGTCTTCTATGGTGAAGTGCGTGTCGAACGCGCCCGCGTACAATTTCATCCGGTTCACGTAAGCCTCGGGACCGGAACCGAGCTGCGGAGAGGAGGGATCGTGGAACACGTGGTCCAGGCCCACAATCTCCTCGACGACGGCGAAATCGCGCCTATTCCACCCTTCTTCAATGAGCCTTTGTGCGAGAAGTTTGTTTTCCGGTGGTGACATTCCCCCCCTCCTCCACCTTCGGGGCTTGATCGTACCGCTGTTGAATGCCGGAAACAAGCCGGGCTAGAGAGAGGCGATGGCGCTTAGGAAGCGAGCGGCCAGAGCGGCGGTATTGCGCCATGCAGCGACTCGCGGCCCGCGCGGCTCGCAGAACATTGCCACATCACCTTGGGGACGAGGCACCGTTACGGGCAGCTCATGCTCCAGCACCGCCGGCCGGAGGCGGTTTTGCAGTTGAGCGGACGCGTAGCTGAGAGCTGACCGTGGCCAACCAATTTGCGGGGCGATTATAAATCCCGAATTCCAGCCTTCGCCGGGCGTAAACGGCCGCTGGATCGCCAACACCGGCTGAAAACGCGCAGTTGAGGCGGCGAGCCATGGGATGAGCGGATGCGCAAAGGCGACGAGACTGATGGAGGCCACATACGTCGAAAGTTCGAAGATGCCTTGTCCCCAAGCAGGCAGGCGCGAGGACAGCGAAGCCTGTAGCGGTCCGGCGAGGCTGGCAGGTCCCACGGGGCCTGAGATGGACCACGCCCGATGGTTGCGTTCGGTCAATTGCACCAGCACGTCGGCTTCGCCGGTCGCCGGATGCGGCTGGACGACGAGCGCATGGTCATCGATGGGATCGAACTGTGGTGTCTGGTTCAGGCGCGCGATGCTTTTGCGAAGCAGGCGGCGGTCCAGCGGCTGGCCTTCATCGAGCGAGAAATTGCGCCGGACGGCGGCATCGGTGTAGCGATGGTTGCCGGTGAATTCAATTCTTCCCACATGGTAAGCGGGACCTCGTTGAACGCCCGCTTTCAGATTTGCCGTGGCGGAGTTGCCGAGGTGTTCGACATCCAGGTTGGCAGCAAACTCGAGGACGCCGGAGCGCTCGGCATCTCTGCGTAAGGTGAGCAGGCACGAACAGAGCTCGCGCAGCGGACGATCCTCGGTATGCGCGGTATCGAGTGGCCCGCCGGGAACACGCCATCCGCGCACGTGGTAAAGCGGGCCGGGCTGCACATCGATACTTACATGAGCGCTTCTGCCTTGAATACGCGTGTCACGAAGGCGCACCGTCGCGTCGAAGTAGCCCTTCGCAAGATACATGGATTGAAGGCGGCCGATGTCCGATGCAACCGCTTCCGGGTTGTAAGCCGGGAACAATCTCCAGCCGTGCCAGAGGCCCGGCAGCCCTGGCAGCACGCGCCGGATCCGCATGGTGCGCAGCGCGCTCCGCAGTTGGCGAGGGTCCATTCCGGGATTGCCATGAAACTCCACTCGCTTGACGTCGACGGGGTCGCCCCGGTGGACGGTAAGGAGCAGATCGGCTTTGCGCCCCGAGAGCGGTATCAAGGTTTCGTCAACGCGAGCATGAACATAACCCTCCGCGTTGAGCTGGTTCCGCGCCTCCAGAGCGATTTCGCGGGCGCGCCAGCGGTTGAGCGGAGTTCCTTCGGCTAGCTTGGGGTGCAGGCCGTGGGTAGAAGGCTCAATGCGGATCTCGTGCAACTGCCATTGCGGCGCTTCGGTTACGCGGAAGATGAGGCTGATGCCGTTGGCAGACTGTGTGGTTTCGACGCGGATATCGTCGAAACGGCCGGTGCTCCACAGAGCGCGCACGTCTTTCCGAATCGACGAAGCGTCGTATGGCTGGCCCGCCTGTGACGTCAAATTCACTGGGAGCCTGGTGCCGACAACCGTGACCGAGGCAATGTCACCGCCCGCAGCAGAAATTCCAACTGGCAGAAACAACAATGAAATCGCAAGGAAACTACGGTGCGCGAAGGACCTAAATTCCCGAGAGAATCTCCACATCGTGCCGGCAGACGTGGCAGGTGTGGGTCCAAACGTCAGAGCCGCTGAAGCCGGACGGGACCATCGCCGGTGCGCACGACGAGCGTTTGGCCGCCGCCGTTGAGCTTGCCGCGAACATCAGAGCCGCCGAATGAGCCGGACGTAGTGACGGGAAAGTCGATGGTAATTTTTCCGTCGCCAGTGTGGACGTCGATGTCGGCTGCAAAATTATCGGGCAGCCGCAGAGTCACGTGGCCATCCCCGGTGTTCACGCGCCAACTGCCCGTCATTTTCGATCCCGCGCGAGCGTCGGCCTCCACGCTGCCGTCTTGCGTTTGGAGATCGAGGCGGTCCCAGCGGCCGCTCGCCCGAATGTGGCCGTCCCCGGTCTTGGCTTCGAGCGAGCCGTCGATGGAGTCTACTTCGATGCTGCCGTCTCCTGAAGAAAAGCGAAGTTCGCCCTTCAGATCCTGCGCCGAGATTTTCCCGTCACCGCTATGGATTTGGGCGAGTAATTCGCGGGGCACCAGCAGTTCCACTTCGACAGAATGACGGCCGAAACTCACGTTCAGCCGCGGGGTGCGCACGTCAATTTCCACACGGTTTCCATTTTGGTGCTCCGAGATGCGGACGTCAGAATCGCCGATTTTCCATCCTTGCGTGGTCACTCGCGCGGCAATCTCGTTCCGTTCCGAGGAGCGAATGGATACGGAACCGTCGGTGACTTCTATTCGCAGATCGGGTTTCCCGGAGACAGGAAAAGTCTTGTGCCATTCGTCGGCGAAGGTGACCGAGGCGGTCATCGCCAGTACCCAGAGCCAGTTGATTTTCCGCATGGAGCTCTCCTGTGCTCAGGATACGAAAGTGGAGGCTGGAATGTTCAGTCGCGAAAGATGCTGAGCGTCTGCACGGCGGGCTCGGGAAGTTCCTCGAATTCGAGCTTACCGATTTCCAGGTCCTCCAACCGGCCTTTGCGCACTCTAAGCCATATGGCCAGCAGAATGATGAACAGCCCGAGCGCGGAGCGTGGGCCTCCGAGCGCCCAGTTCACAATGAGGCTGAAGATCCAGACGTAGATCCCCACTGCCATGCCGTAAATCAGCAGGGTTTCGACGAGCGGCCGGCGCCCTGGAAGGTAGGAGGAGGTGAATGGAACTTTCTCGAACCGGATTAAAAGCGACTCCATCAGGATGAGGGAGGGCAGCAGACACAGAATGGCGGCGGCGAATCCCGTGCCTGGACCGAGCAGAAACATTTCCAGAGGCAATGTGATCAGGGCTACCGGGAGGACGGCGAAACAAACCAGGAATTCCCCGGCCGCGGTGAGAAACTCCAGCCGGTTACCGGGCTCATTGACGCGAAACACCCAGTTGGCCCGGATCTCAACCGGCAAGCGAAACAGGTAACGGAAACCAGCCAGAACGAAAAGCGAAAGGGCGAGCGGAGCCGAGATCGCAGCCTCGCGCACGGCATTGGAGCGCGCCAGAAATCCGCGAAAATCCGGACTGAGGGCCAGGCTCACAAAGCTCTCGAAGATTACCGCGAGGGCCACGGCGGAAAACCCGGTGAGCACCAGGCGGTGATGCGGGCTGCGCGCCAGGGTTTTGCTGATGAAGGCAAACACCGCCAGTTTTCGAGGGTTCGTCCTGTCGGTGAGGCCGGTTGCCCACGTTCGCGTCACGGTTCTGGGGGCCGTAGAAACAGACTCGACCAGGCGCACGCGGTGGCGACGGAAGCTCCACAGGTACATCAGAATTGCGAACAGTGTGGCGCCGGCTACCGCGGCCAGACCGATCCGCGCCAGCCTGAGCGCGAAGGGTTCCGAGTTGCCGAGGATCACCTGGTGGAGGCCGAGGAACCACGCTGGTGGAGCCCACACGGCCCAGTCCGGGCGCAGCTTCATGGAATCCTGCAGGCCCTGGATGGCAAACACCATGGGTAAACCGCAGAGCAAAACGGTGAGCAGCACACCCTGCGCGGCGAGCGAGACGCGCGCCATCTGGCGAACGGGCAGCAGGTTCAGCAGGATGCCCTGAACCGCCACGAGCGAAAAGAACACGAAGAGCGCCGCCAGCGAGCACGAGATGAAGAGCGCCGGCACCTGCAGGATGGAATGGGTGGAATAGCGGCCGGACGACACCGTCGGCATGAGCACGGCGGGAGGAAAAGTGGTGGCGATGATGAAGACGCCGGCGAAAGAAACGAGAGCGGTGAACTTTGCGATGAAGATTTCACGCAAGCGCACGGGGAGGGCCGCGAGCGCCAGGTAGTCGCGAAGACCGGGGAATAGCGAGGGCCATTGCAGCGTGGTGAAGAGTCCGATCACAAACATTGCGAACGTGATGAGGAAGAGCGCATCGGCAACGGCGGCCAGATGATGGGGCTCAGGATCCGGCAGGCTATCGAGCGCCATGTACTTGTGCCAATAAGCCTGCACGAAGATCAGGCTGGACGACAACAGAATGGCGATCGCTCCGATGGCCACCACGCGCCACTGGCCGGGCGTGGCCACGAGCTCGCTGTCGAAGAAGCGGAGGAAGAAGTGGCGGCACAATTCGAACCGGGCGGAGTGGGTTTCCTCCAGCCATTCATTCAAAGAGTGCAGTGTATTCGGC
>Ga0335079_10007103_pt1 | contig 12766 bp, 9 predicted proteins | sample Lox_Sample_33_FD_206719 | JGI IMG/M metagenome (GOLD analysis project Ga0335079, IMG submission 206719) | Soil microbial communities from Loxahatchee National Wildlife Refuge, Florida, United States - Lox_Sample_3.3 | ecosystem: Environmental > Terrestrial > Soil > Wetlands | place: USA: Florida... | reverse complement strand
GTCATACGGCGCATCCCCCGAGAAGATAGTGCGCTCGAAACTCGCGACGGCCTGCGTCACGGTGCGCACGGAGATCGGATCGGACTGTGTGGGAAACGCGTCGGCGAAGAGCTTGCGATAGCGTTCGTCGCTCTTCAGACGCTCCACAAGCACGTCTTCTTTTCCAGTCATTCCCAGCTCGATCGGATCGTCTCCAAAAAGAGGGACGAGTGCCTGATTTTCGAGCGTTCGCACCAGCGGATTGGCCCAGGTGAGCACGGGGCTGTAGGCGACATTCACCAGGCTCATGGGGCCCCGCGGATGGAGTTCACCGGTAGAGCCGAGCCCACGCGCGCGCCCATCGGTAAACGCTTTCTCCTGCTGGTGGCAGGTAGCGCAGGATTGCGTCTGGTTCAAGGACAGGCGCTTATCGTAGAACAGATACCGGCCCAACTCGACCTTCTCCTTGGTCATGGGGTTATCAGCCGGCACGTTCGGAAACGGGAAGCCGGGTGGCAGATTCCACTCGTACGGCCCGAGCTTCGCCTTCTCGATGGCTCTCTGCCGGTCGCGGAGGCGGCGCACGTATTGCACGATCTGCCACCGCTGAGTCTCATTGAGCTGCGCGGCAAAGGAAGGCATGCTCGGCGGTATGCCGCTACCCATCACCCAATAGATCTCTCCATCGCGCATCGACTCCATCAGGTACTCGGTGAGATTGGTCGGTCGGAACAGAAGCCTGGCGGCAGCAACAGTGCGCGCCTTGCCATCCGCGCCGTGGCATCTGGCGCAGTTGCTGTCGTAGAGAGGCTGTCCGGCAGAAGCCTGCTCGTCCGATATTGCCAGCGGCGACATCAGCAAACGTGCCTCGGGGGGCGACGTCGAATGGCCGTGCGCGTCGTGCGCACGGGTGGCGACGCACCCCAGGCAGAACATCAGCATGAGCATTCGCATGCCTGCCTCAGTTCGCGTTCGCCGGACCGGCAGCCCGGCGGAAGAACGACTGTTTCCCGGCCGGCTTGCCCGCGAAGGGCAGGCCGAGGTTGGCGAAAATGCCGGCGCAATCGCCATCTTGCGGACTCGACATACACCCGGCAGCGGTCTTCTCCTGGTTGGTATCGATGTTGGTGTCCTGGAGCAGCGCAGCGAGATCGGCCACCACCAGATCGTTCTGTACATCGAACGCGCTGAACTCGATCTCCGGCCGGTTCGGCTCGCTGCATTGTACGGGCGGTGCGGTCTTCACGTCGTTCGGCGTGCAGCCGGTGCTACCGAGGTGGATTGCGAAACCGCGCGGCATTCCGGTACTGGAAAAATCGAGGCGCGCAAATTTCCGTCCGGCGTTCCACACCCAGGCCAGCGCGGTGAGGTTCAGGGGCGAAGGCATGGTGGTGAGATCGGTATGGTTTTTGTTGAAAGGCACACCGAGCGTGAAATGCAATCCCTTGTAGTGGCCGGCCGGAACAGTGCCGATCACGTGGTCGTTGGTGTCCGGCGTTCCGTTGACGCAGCCGCCCGTGGCGTTTTCGAAGTCGAGGAGCGCCACATCGTCCAATTGCCACTTGCCGTCCTGCGCGAGCTGCACGGGAACGGACTTGCCGGAATCGTCGATTAACGCAACGTTGTGAACGTAGAAGCGGAAATCACGCGGCGAGAGAGTCGACTTCGTCGTGCCGATTCCGGTATAGGTCCTGCCACAGGCGAGCTTCTCCTGGCCCACCATCGCCTGAAAACGGACAGCCACCTGTTGGTCGGCGGTCCATGCCCCGCTCGCCGTGAACAGGAGAGCGGTGAGCAGAATCTGATACTTCATAAAAGAATCTCCTTTGAGAATTGACTATCACCGGATCAGGGTCTGGTGGGGTGACTGGAGGCTTTGCCCGTCGTGTACGAACAGAGATCAACCCTGTCCCATTCCGGAGCGTGGTGCACGGCAGGTTTCACTCCCCAAGGGGCAACTGATTAAGCCGCGTGCAGGGAAGAGGTAGGAGGCGGACGCTGGCGCTGAGCATCGCCCGAGATGCAGGCGATGGTATCGGGCTCAAAAGCTGAAAGCCGGGTGACCATTCGGTAACCCGGTGCGATCCACCGGCACGACGGCCGAACCAAACGGTCCGCAGTCGTTGCATCAGTAGCCGGCTGGCAACAGCCGTCCGCGCACTGCGGGTTGGAGAGTTGCGGCCCGACGGGCGCCTTGGCGTGTGATTTTTTGCAGCAGCACTTGCCGTGTCCGCGGCAGCAGGAAGCAGTCGATTCGGCCGCGTCGCCGAAGGCAAGCGGCGCAAGGGAGGCAACGGACAGCAGGAGAGCCAAGCAGACAGAGACGGCGTTACGCGTGATCCGAAGGCTCTGAGCGGTCCCAAACATCTGCGTGGAGTCAATATACCACGCGCAATCGGCGGTGACGCGTCATGCGAACCAATAGAGCAACCAGGGTTGGTGCGGCGATTTGCCGCAGCGCCAAAGCACGGCCCGAATCAGCCTGAGTCGTAAAGCTCCTCTGTCTCATTTCTCACCTGCGAATTTAAGACCGAAACTAAGTGCGCCGCCCTTGGATTTCGCCCTGCGGGCCGTATCTCTTCGCACTCTGCGCTTTTTCCACCAGATGTACACACCGGTTACCGATAATAGAGAAATCACCAGGCCAACGATGCATTCCAGAAGGCGATAAGTTTGCCACGCTCGAAAATCGCCAAAATGAAGGCCATCGATCAGGTTGGTAAACCTGTTCCCGATCGGCGCTGCATTCGGCAGAAACAGATGCCGCATTTCACCAGTATTGCCATCCAGATAAAGGCCGGTATCCGGGTTGTTCGCGCGTGTGTCCAGGCTGCTGAGCACACCGTACGAGTAGACGCCATAGGGCTCTATGTAGGCCAGGAGAGCGGGCCGGAGGATCTGAAAGTGACGTCTCGCCGCCTCTTCCTGGAGCAATTTCATCGACTGCGCTTCGGCATCCCGCCAGCTCAACTTTGGATGCTCGACCGGATGATGAGGAGAAAACTTTCCATCGAACTCCGCGGAGGTTTCGTACGGAACCGCGGCCTTCATGATTCGCTCGTAAACGTTCAGCAACTCAAAATAGACGCTTGACCATGCCAGTACGAGGAGAATAGGCCAGAACCACAATCCACCGGCACGATGCAAATCGAAATTGACGCGGAAGGAACTGGCGCGGAACTTGACGCCCCAAGCGACCCTCCACCGCCGCCAGAAATCGCGGCTGGCGATCGGCATCGTTAAATAGAATCCAACAAAGCAATCGAGCGTCCACACCAGCGCGACGTAACCGAGCACAAGGCCACCCCATTCACCCATAGCCAGGTTGGTATGAACGTAACGAATAAACGGCATGATGTTGGCCTTGCCTTGTGAAAGGCTCGTACCGCCGCGATGGGCCAACATGTTCCCTGTCCAGGGATCGACAAACACATGATCGAAAGCGACATCGTAGGGCTTGCCTGTCGCCGGGTTCGTGCGGGGCACAGTCCTCACCAGAATCGTATTCCGCCAGTTATTGAAGAAATATCCCACTCTGACAAGCGGTTCTTGTGCTTCGACACGTTCCGCAATCTCACCGAGGGAAAGTGGTTGGACGCCCGGTCGGGGCCTCGCGAAGAACTGCGGGTTGATGACTCGCTCGATTTCCGGCGTGTAGATCAGCAGCGAGCCCGTAATCCCGACGATCGTCAAAAATACCGCCATCAGCAAGCCAGTCCAGCGGTGCTGCCAGATGAGATAGCGATGTATGCGTTGGCTTTTCGTCATCACGGTTCTGCTATTGCCGATCGGTACACCGCCCGGCTCAGAATGCCAGCTTCAGCGCAAGTTGAATAGACCGCGGTCCGCCGATTTGGTAGAGAGGGTCGAATCCGCCGTTTCCAATACCGTTGCTGGATAGACCTTGTGCCAGATTCTGGACCGATAGTCCGAACTGCGGATTCAGCGCGCCAGGGGAGCCCAGATCGCCCACCGGCGGCGCGAAATTCGGATGGTTTAGGCCATTGAACAGTTCAGCGCGAAATTGCAGCTTCAGCGATTCACGCAACGAAAATTCCCGGTGAATGCCAACATCCCACTGCACCATCCCGAATCCACGCAAAGCGTTGCGCGCCAGGTCGCCCTGGGCCGTAGGATCACCGGTAGTCGGGTCGAGGGGAGGCGGCGCAAAAGCAGCCGGATCCAACGCCTTCCCACCCGGATAGCCCGATCCATAAAGATAAAAGGGCAGGCCGGGCACTGTGTCTGGTCGCGTCGCGGCCGCGAATCCGTTGGTGAGCGCGCCCAGAGCGGAATAGTAGATGTTCACCGGCGGAGCCGTCCGGGCCTGCAGAATGCTCTCCAGAGACCAGCCTCCCAGAATGGACTTCGCGAAGGCGTTGCTCCAGGAACCCGGCAACTGATAGGTGACCCCGGATGTCAGTGTTTGCCGAATGTCGAAGCTCGAATTGCCGCGGTTATCGTGAGAGTTCAACAGTGCCAGCGCGTTGGAAGGGTCGCCCGTAGAGCCGGAAGAGCCGGTATCGATCGAATGCGCCCAACTGTACGATGCCATGGCCTGCAGGCCCTTCGACAACCGGCGTTGATACTGCACCTGCAGCGCGTTGTATCGCGATATGCCCGCGTTCGTGACCAAGTTTGCGGCGGCGAAATTGTAACTTCCCGTAGCGGGAAATACGATGTTGGCGGTTTGCAGTAACCTTTCTCCGTCCGCCCCAACGTACGAGGTTCTCAATACTTGTTCCCGTCCGAGAGATTGTTCGATGGCCAGATTCCACTCCAAGGTATACGGCAGCCTCATATTTGGATTTACCGCATATAACGTCTCCCCATTGGCCAAGCTGGGAGGGACTACCGGCGGCGGCGCGAGTGCCGAGACCGGCAAAGGAAAGTTTCCTGCCGGAAGCGAATACGAACCGTAGGGATAGTTGCCTCCATTGTAAATGTTGCCGGTCTCAGAGGATGACAAATCGTAAAAAACGCCGAAGCCGCCTCGGACGACTGTCTGCCATCGGTCATTTGAGCGCACTTGATAGGCGGCCCCGATTCGTGGCGCGAGGTTCGCCCACTTCGTAGCGTAAGGAGGCGTGCCCGCAGGCGCCAGCGCCAGGTTAGAAAGGTTCGCGAGATTGAAACCCGTCACTGCACTCAGATCCGGTCCACTCACCGTTGCTGGCGAAAAATCTACGTCCCATCTGATTCCGTAAGTCAGAGTCAGGCGTGGCGTGACTTTCCAGGTGTCCTGGGCAAAGGCGCCGAGATTTCGGAACAGGAATGTCACCGGCAGCGTGACCTGCACAAAGCTGAATCCGGGAATTCCTCCATCCGCCGACGGTATGTCGGGGAAATCGGGGAGGTAGGAATACCACAGGCCATTATCGGCAGGGCCGCCAAGGACGGCGGGCGAAAGACGACGATAGTCCACTCCAAACTTCAGACCGTGCGTCCCCGCTTGAACCGTAAAGTCGTCCACCAGGTTGTACTGCTTTTGTTTGTTACCGTCCGCCGCTCCCGCCACCAGTTCCCCATTGCCGCCAAGCGAGTCCACGGCAAACCGTAAGAGCCCGTTCGTGGCGTTGAATGGCGGTGGGAACGGGAGTGAAGTCAGCGGCACTGCTCCGCCGAAATTGTCCAGGTTGAAAACCGTCGTTCCCAGGGCGGTGCTGTAATTCAATCGCAGGTCGTTGACGGTGCGCGGCGATATCGTCCAGGTAGCCCCGATGGTAGCCGTATGGAGCTTCATGCCAAAGGGCGACACGGAATTCAGCGATCCGGTGAAACCGCGCTCATCGATGGAAGAGGGAGAGTAGTTGTACCGGCCGAAGATATTTACCTTATCGTTGAATCTGTGATCCACGCGGATGCTATAAGCGTTCATGGTGGCGGGCACGGAATAACTGCTGTTGAACTGCGCCACGCCCGGAACCGGATTGCCCAGTGCATCGTAGGCCGGCCCGGCATTAGGCCGCGGATATGCATTCAGGTAGGGTTGGATGGCGGGCAGCGCAAACTGCCGCGAATATGGATCGGCCGGATTTGTATCGGGCACAAGGGTCAACGCCGTCTGTGGGAGAGCCAGCCGCAGCCCTTCATACGAAAAGAAGAAAAAAGTCTTGTTTTTCGAGATTGGACCACCAACCGTTCCCCCGAAATCATTTTGCCGCTCCTTCGGTTTGGAAAGTCCCGCGTTGTCGGCAAACCAATCGTTGGCATCCAGCTTATCGTTGCGAAAGTAATCAAACAGGGTGAAGTGAAATCTGTTGGCGCCCGACCGCGTGACGATGGATATCTGTCCTCCTGGCTGTCGTCCATATTCCGGAGCATAGGTTGAGGTCTGAATCCGGAATTCCTGAAGCGCATCCACTGACACCAGGCTGTTCGTGCCGCCGAGGACGCTGGTCGCGCCCAACGTCCCGGAGATTCCCGTTCCAATGTATCCGTTCGAGCTGACCCCCACGTTCGCGCTGACCCCATCCACCGTCCAGTAGTTCGCATCTGCGCGTTGTCCGTTCACACTAAACTGACCCTGATCGGAGCCGTTTACGGCGGTCACGACCACTCCTGGGGTAAGGTCGACCAACGACTGAAAACTCCGGCCGTTCAGCGGCAACTCATCCGCGAACTGCCGATCGACCACCGTGCTCACAGTGGCATCCTGTGCGTTGACCAGCGGAGCGCCAGCCTCCACCGTGACCGTGTCCGACACCGAGCCAATTTCGAGTGTGAAATTCTGCTCCAGCCGGTCTTGCACGGACAATGTCAGTTCGGTGACAGCTTGCTTAAACCCGGCTTTGTGAACTGTCAGCCGATAATGCCCGGGCGTCAATCCGGTGAAGACGAACACACCCGACCCATTTGTTTCGGATGCTGTCGCCGAATCCGTCTCCAGACGTGTGGCTTTCACTTCCGCTCCCGGAACGACCGCGCCTCGGGGATCGCGGATCGTTCCCACAATGGACGCTGTTTCCATCTGCGCGGAGACTTGCGTGGCGACGATGAGGCAGAGGAAAAGATAAACGGCAACAGTATTGTAGTGCGGACGTGACATATGATTTTCGTCGTGCCCCGCACGGGTGAAATCGACCCTCCAACACTGGATCGAGAGTCGCAAGGTTATAGAGACACGAACCACATGTCACCCAGCGAGGAAAGCACTCCTCATGTAAGCACGGCACTGCTGCCATGCTGATGCGGCAAATTGTCGCACCGGGTATTGTGGAGCCGCCAGTCGCGCTTTGCCGCGGAAGCGGCTAAGTGCCGCATGCCCGAACCGGCCTACTCTCTCGATACTCCTGGCACTTGGAACTCAGGCGGCCGCGTGACATGTATACGGTCTCTTTCTGGCCAACCGTTCCAGTCCATACCACGTAAACGCGACCTCCCGTGCCAGCGGCGACGGCCGGACGATGGGCCGGCGAAGGAATGCCCGGAACTGGGATTGGGAGGGAAAGGTTTCCGTCCCGGCCAATCGTCACAACGAAAATACCGGTTTGCCCCCAGCCTCCCGGTTGATTAGGATTGCGCCCCTGAAAAACCATCACCACGCGTCCATCGTCAGCTACCGACATGGCGGGATAATTGGCATCGAGGATATTTTGCGACCCTTTCACTGCCGGCGCCCAACTCTTACCTGCATCATCTGACCAGGACAAACGCACGCCGCTGATTTTAGGAGACGCCTCCGTTAGCCAGGCCACATAAACCCGGTTTCCGCTCCGGGCGGCGGCCGGTCCGGAGTCGGGACAGCCGTCGATCTTCCAGTTGTCTGCAGCCACACGCTCAGGGTGAGAAAAGGTGTTTCCCCCATCGGTAGTCGTCGAGACCGTCATGTCGTGAATCGGACCCGGATAAATGTGCCTCCAGAACACCAGCACTTCGCCTCGGGGCCCGAAGGCCAAGGTTGGGCGACAGCACGGGCAAATATCCTTAGCAACGCGGATGTTTTTCCCGAACGTCACGCCTTGATCGGTGGAACGCGCCAGGTAGACGGAGTATGTTTCCTTGTTTTCGCTACCGGGCTGGGGACGGGTGTCGATCCAGACCAGGTAAACGTCTCCGTTAGGAGCGACCCCAATCGACGGGTAACCGCTATAAGTGTCAGTCGTCTTATCGGTGACCTTTACTGGCTTCTGAAAAGGGGCGCCCCACCTGGACCTGGCGAATCGAATGTCCCGGCTTTCGGTCCAGGCGGCGTAGAGCCAGTCGGGAGACCAGACGAAGGCAGGGCTATTCTCGCCAGCCGAACCGATGGGCTTTCCCTTCTCGCTCGCCCATACGGGGCTTGTGAGACTGTCCCCGCCATCTTCCGAGTTGAGCAGAGCGAGTCCTGGAACGCCGTTATCTTCGAGCACGGCCAACATATGCATCGAGGGCGATGAAATCCAGTCCGCCGCTACTCGAGCGCTTCGCGAGTAGGCTATCCCCTTGAGCGTCAGGGGATGCGGGGAAGGTTCAAATTCGTACGAAGGCGAAGGGGGTCGGCTACACCCGGCCAGTATTGCAAAAACCGCCAACCCGCCGACGTGGACCCGCTTCCATGGAAGGTAATTGATCACCGTCTTGCCGCCCGCTAGATCGCAAAGGTCGCTATGCGCGAGAAAACACCTGGACAACAGCTCCGTTCATGTAAGCGCCTGGGCGCCAAGTATACTTCGGCGCCTCCAAACTGTCGATGCGGCAAATTGACGCAGTGTTTTCTCTTCAAGCTCAGGGTGGGCCGGGAGTCGTCACATTCGGCGCACTACCACCGCGTGCAGCAACGCGTTTGGCTTCGGCACTAAGGGTTAGAATCGCGCCTTCGCGCGGCATCCTCGGCCTGGAACCGGTCGAAAACATCCGTGTGCTTTTCGAAAAACTCCTTTTCGCCGGATGAGCAAAAGTAATAATTCTTGCCCTTGTAGCCCGCCTTGATGGACCGGTCGCCTCTCATCAGACAAACCGGACACAGGGGATTCTCCTCGGTGAAGGCTGGCAAAGTCGCATAAGCTTCGTTCGAATCGGGGTTCAACCATCCACGCCCCTGGTATTCCATGGAATCCGCGAGTTCCGTGGCGCTGTCTCTGCCCACGTATCGCTCGACAACGCGAAGCGCCAGATCGATGCCGGAGGAGATTCCACCAGCCGACGCGATATTGCCCTCTTCGACGAACCGCGCCCCGCGTTTGAGATGTACATCAGGATGGAGCGCCGCGAATCGGTAAAACCCGCCGTGATGCGCGGTTGCGGATTTGCCCGCGAGCAGCCCGGTCTTCGCCAGAACAAAGGCGCCGTTGCAGACGGACATCGTCACATCGGTCGCCGCCGATGCCTGGCGAATCCAGTCATACATCTCCTGAGGCGCGCCGCTGACGTCCATCGCTGGAATCACGATCAGTTTGGGTGGTGGCGATGTTTTGAAGGTATAGTCGGGAAGAACCTTCATCCCTCCGCCGACCGTGACCGGCGTCGATGCGGCCGCCACCATGTAGGGCGCGAAAAGCGGCTTGCCGTCTTTGGTGGATGCCCCCGCAAAGACTTCGAGTGGTCCACAAAAGTCGAGCACCTCTGCGTCCTTGCCAAGGACAAATGCGGCCGGCAGCATACCGGCAGGTGGCACCGGCAAGGGCATGGCCTTCTCCTTCGGCAACTTCGCTTCTGAGCTTTTTGCGGTCTGCCCGCAGCCGGATAGCGCCGAAATTCCTGCCACGGCGCCGAAGACTGTCGTTCGTCGGATCAAATCTCTTCGGTTCATCGATGAATTTCCTTTCAGATTTTAAACACACGCTGAAATCAGTTCCACATCGAATCCGCAAATCGCTTGCGGTATTCGCTTGGGGTTACCCGCAGTACGCGCAGAAAAGAACGGCGCAGGGACTGGATCGATCCCAGGCCGCAATCGGCAGCAATCTTTTCCAGATCGTCCCGGGATTCTTCGAGCCGGCGTCTGGCAGACTCGACTCGCAGTTTCTCCACGAAACGTGCTGGGGTGACGCCGGTATCCTTCAGGAACACACGGGCGAAATTCCGTGGACTCATTCCCGTCCTGGATGCCAGTTGCTCTACCCGCAAATCCTCGCAAAGATTCTCGAGGGCCCAGCATCGAAGCTCTTCAATCTGCTTTCTATCCGACGCCTGCAGCGCGAGCGCGGTGCTGTATTGCGATTGGCCACCGGCCCGGCGCAGGTACATCACCAATTCGCGCGCCACCTCTAACGCGATCGCCGCCCCCAGATCCTCTTCGACCAGCGCGAGAGCCAGGTCCATTCCGGCAGTGACTCCGGCAGATGTGTAGATGTTGCCGTCACGAACGAAAATTGGCTCCGGATCGACCTTCGTGGTTTTAAACTTGTCAGCCAATTCGCCGGCCCACTTCCAGTGAGTTGTCACGCGCTTGCCGTCCAGTAAACCGGCCGCGGCGAGGAGAAAAACTCCGGTGCAGATGGATCCCAGCCTCCGGACCCGATTGGCTCGGCGGCGAATCCAACCGAGCAACTGTTGGTCGTGTGTGGCCTGCTCCACGCCGGTTCCACCAGCCACCAGTAGCGTATCGATCGGTCCGCGGATCGCCTCGTGGAGATGCGTTGCGCACAGTTGCAGTCCGCAGTTGGTGGGAATCGATTTGCTGCCGGTTGTATTGGCGACCAGAACCCGGTAGGGAGGCTTCCGGCCGGACCGTTGGCGAACGAAAATCTCCGCGGCGCGCACGAACACCTGAAACGGACCGGTAATATCGAGAATTTGCGCGCCTGGGAATGCCAGAAAAACGATGGTTTTTGCCGCCGTTTCGGAAAGGCGACGGCCTGAATGCCGCATGTTTGTGATGATAGCCGTGGGTGCTGTTGGCAGCAATGACAAATAAACGTCACTTTCTGCCATCGGGTGGTGCGGCAATTTGTCGCATTGCCAAAACCTGGCGCCGGTTGCAGGATAACTGGATGGGTGGGACTGTGCCCAGGGAGTCAAGGTGCGAAACAGAAGCGTAATTCGAATCATGGCGGTATTGCTGGCCGGCCTGCTATGGCCAGTCCGTTCCGTTTCCGGTCAAACCGTGACGAGGGCGGAAAACGAGCGGCGCATGGCATCTCTTGCGGAAGACCAGCGAGCTTACGAACGGTTCCGTTTCTGGACGTCCGGCTTGTCCGAGAACGACTTGAAACCCGCCGGGCTGACGCCCGAAGCGGCCCAGGCGGCGTTGCTTGCCAAATACGCAGCCTGGCTCGCGGACGGGAGCTTTAGCCCCGCCGAAGTGGCCAGACAGATAGCACTGTTGAAGCAGCGGGGGCCGACCGCGGACGCAGAGTTCTGGAATAAATATCTGGTTACCGAGCGGCGCGATTGGGTCAACAAGGAACCCAATGCGTTTCTGGTTGAGATGGTAAAAGGAAGGAAGCCTGGTAAGGCTCTCGATGTTTCCATGGGGCAAGGACGGAACACCATCTGGCTGGCGCAGCAGGGGTGGGACACGACCGGGTTCGACCCTGCCGACCAAGCTGTCGCCGAAGCCAGAGCAATAGCCTTGCGCCTCGGCTTGACGATTCACACCGAGATCACTACCGACGAGCAGTTCGATTTCGGCGAGAATCGGTGGGATTTGGTGGTGCTTTCGTACGCGGGATGCAGCGGGCTGTCCCGTCAAGTGCAGAAGGCTCTCAAGCCCGGAGGGCTTCTGGTAGAGGAGGCTTTCCATACCGATGCGCTGAAGACGCTGAAGATCGGCGGATCGTTGTGCGGTCCGGGAGAACTTCCCCACGCCTTTCAGGAACTCAGGGTATTGCGCTACGAGGAGCCCATCGCCAAGCCGGATTTCGCACCGCGACCGGTCAGGGTGGTGCGTTTCGCCGCCGAGAAGCCCATCGAATAAGCAACTGGCGGCGGTGGCGCTCCCCGACGGGGCTCAGCCCTGCGCTGAAGCGGCCAACGCCTCAAACTTCTTGACAAAGCCAGCGAGCAACTGAACCACAGCGGCTTTCACCTCCGGGGGAGCCGTCTTCATCGAGCCGGAGTGAAATGGCGGGTCCGGGTCGTACTCGTTCATGAGCTGGCAGCATTCGGCGTAGGTACGGTCACGCAGCTCTGCGACCATCGTGAGGCCGAAGTCGAGCCCGGCGGTGACGCCCGCCCCGGTGATGCGATTTCGGTCGCGCACCACGCGAGCATCGGTTGGAATCGCCCCGAAACCCGCCAATACATGGCGCACCGACCAGTGCGACGTGGCCTTGTAGCCCTTTAATAACCCGGCTGCCCCGAGAATGAGCGAGCCTGAGCACACGCTGGTCACGTACTTCGCCCGCGCACCCCGATCGGCCATGAAGGCGCGCGTCTCCGGGTCCACAGCCGCCGCCAGTGTGCCGGCCGTGCCGCCCGGCGTGAACAGCACGGTCAGGTCTTTAGGGCAGGTCTCGAAGGTTGCGGTGGGCGTTATCGTCACTCCCGCGTCGCTGGTCACCGGATCGAGCGACTTCGCGACGAGAAGTACTTTCGCCCCCATGAGCGCACCGAACATAGAATGCGGCCCGATCAGGTCGAGGGCGGTCATGCCCGGGTAGATCAGCATCGCGATCTGTTCGTTCCCCATCCAATGCACATTGCCGGCATCGGGCATCTTGTGCTGGGACTCCTGCGTCTCGTCGCCGGCGGCGCCAATGGCAGAAGGAGCAAACGGGGCCAGGAGCGTTAGTAAGAGTGCTTTGCGGCGGTCAATATCGGTCATATTCTGACTTCCTCCAAGAAACCCGGGCCATCGGCGTCATGAGTTTGTCCAACCTTAATTGGCAGGCTTCTCAGCCAGCAGTCGCACCACCGGCATCGC
>Ga0335079_10007102_pt1 | contig 12769 bp, 10 predicted proteins | sample Lox_Sample_33_FD_206719 | JGI IMG/M metagenome (GOLD analysis project Ga0335079, IMG submission 206719) | Soil microbial communities from Loxahatchee National Wildlife Refuge, Florida, United States - Lox_Sample_3.3 | ecosystem: Environmental > Terrestrial > Soil > Wetlands | place: USA... | reverse complement strand
GCGAACGTCTGCGACGAAATCGGATTGTCGAGCGAATGGAACAGGCGCATTCCGGCGCGGCATGCCTCATCGAGCTCCTGCTCGTAATCGTCCGCGTGCACCTTCGCGATGATCCGGCTCGTGTCGCTGTGCGGCTCCGGATCGTGCACGACATGCCCGAGCATCCCGGCACGGCGCACGCCCTCGAGCGCGGCATCGATGCGCGACGCGGTTTCCGGATGACCGATGCCCGTGTCGTGTTTGTAAAAGAGTGGATGCGTGTAGATGTTGAGCATTCGTTTTCACCCCAGAGAGGCGGAGTTCACAGGGGATTCTCCGTGTTCTCTGTGCCTTTGCGGTGAATCCGCATGGTACAACTCACGAACGAGTGAGCCGCATTCTCCGCATTGTCCTCATCCTGCTGCTGACCGGGTTCTTTGTCGCGCTTTTTCTTTGGAACAGCAATCTTCGCGACGTCTGGCACATCCTTCTTCGCACCGATCCGGGATGGTTCGCCGCCGGTCTCATCGTCAACGGCTCTGCGCTCATCTTCCGGACGATCCGCTGGCGGGTGCTGCTCGACAACGAACATCCGCCCGCGTTCTATCCGACATTCTTCTCCACCGCGATCGGCTACATGATCTCGACCGTGCTGCCGATTCGCGCCGGCGACGTCGCGCGGCCGGCGCTCCTTTCCCGCCGAACTCCGATTCACTTCTCCTCGGCACTCGGCACGGTGCTCACCGAGCGCGTGCTCGATCTGATCAGCATTCTTTCGATTTTCCTGATTTTCTGCGGCACGCACTGGAGTGACTTCAATCACGCCGTGGTGCGCATCGGCGGCGTTACAGCGGCCGGGATGCTTCTCGCCGTGTTCGTGATGATCCTGTCGTTTCGATTTTTTCAGAGCGGCGTGCGGCGGTTTCACACATGGCTCGGGCGTTATCTGCCGGAGCGTTTTCGCGCGGGATGGATGCGCTTCTTCGACACCTTCGTCGCGACGCTGCGCATCACCGAGCGGCCGGCGGCATTCGCAATCGTGGTCGCGGCGACGGCGTGCATCTGGGCGTGCCTCACGTCGCAGTTCTGGCTCGTCCTGATCGCCGCGCATCACCCGCTGCCGTTCGACTCGTCGCTCTTTCTCAATGCATCGACCACGATCGGCATCGCCATTCCGACGCCCGGCGGCATCGGCGGTTTTCACAAAGTGTGTCAGTACGTCCTGACGACGTTCTACGGATTCGATGTCGATACCTCGGTCGCCGCCGCGGTTTTGTTGCATGTCGTCGGCACCCTTCCGGTGGTGCTGATCGGGATGATTCTTTTTTTGCGCGAGGGCTTGAACTGGCGCCAGCTTTCGCAGGAGACTCGCGCCGAACAAACGTGATATACGGGAATGCGCGTTGCAGAGGAACTCGGCCGTTCCCCGCGACCCGAGGACTCGATGACTGAACCGAACGAAACCGCCAAAGAAGAGGCGATCAAGATTCCGGACGTCCTTCCGGTGCTTCCGCTGAAGGACCTGGTGATCTTCCCGTTCATCATCGTGCCGCTGTCGGTGTCGCGCGAGAAGTCGATCAACGCGGTCGATCAGGCGCTCGCCGAAAACCGCGTGATCATGCTGACCGCGCAGAAGGATTTTCAGAACGAAGATCCGGGCGAGGATGATCTCTACCGCGTCGGCACCGTGGCCATCATCATGCGCATGCTCAAGCTGCCCGACGGCCGCATCCGCATCCTCGTGCAGGGCCTCTCGCGCGCGCGCATCGATTACTTCATCCAGACCGCGCCGTTCTTCAAAGCGAAGATCACGCGCATCGAAGAGCCGGCGACGAAAGAGCGCTCGCTGGAGATCGAAGCGCTGGTGCGCGCCGTCAAGCAGAACCTCGACCGCGCGGTCTCGCTCGGCAAGAACATCTCGCCCGAGGTGATGGTGATCGCCGCGAATCTGGACGATCCGGCGCGCCTAACGGACCTCGCCGCATCCAATCTCGATCTGAAGCTCGAGGAAGCACAGCAGATCCTCGAGACGATCGACCCCGTCGAGCGGCTCAAACGCGTCAATGAGCTCCTCACGCGCGAGATCAATCTCCTCACGATGCAGCAGGAGATCTCGTCCGCCGCGCAGGGCGAGATGAACAAGTCGCAGCGCGAGTACTTCCTCCGCCAGCAGCTCAAAGCGATTCAATCCGAACTCGGTGAAGGCGAAGAGCTGACCGAAGAGGTCGAGAACTACCAGAAGAAAATCGAAGAGAAGGCCATCCCCGGCGAGGCGCGCGAGGAGATCGAGAAGCAGATCAAACGTCTCGAGCGGTCGCATCCCGATTCCGCCGAGACGTCGATCATCCGCACGTATCTCGACTGGATGACCGGCCTGCCATGGGGCCTGATGTCGGCGGACAACCACGACCTCGGCCGCGCGCGCACGATCCTCGACGAAGACCACTACGACCTCGAGAAGATCAAAGAGCGCATCCTCGAATATCTCGCGGTGCGCAAACTGCGCGGCGCGAAGATGAAGGGCCCGATCCTCTGCTTCGTCGGACCGCCCGGCGTCGGCAAGACCTCGCTGGGCCGCTCGATCGCGCGCGCTCTCGACCGCAAGTTCGTACGCATCTCGCTGGGCGGCGTTCGCGATGAGGCTGAAGTTCGCGGGCATCGGCGGACGTATGTCGGCGCGCTGCCCGGCCGCATCATCCAGGGCATCAATCAGGCGCAGACCTCGAACCCGGTCTTCATGCTCGACGAAGTCGATAAGATCGGCGCCGACTATCGCGGCGATCCGTCGAGCGCGCTGCTCGAAGTGCTCGACCCCGAACAGAACTTCTCCTTCCGCGATCACTACCTCGGCGTCGCCTACGATCTGTCGAACGTGATGTTCATCGTCACGGCAAACGTGCTCGACACGATTCAACCCGCGTTCCTCGATCGCATGGAAGTCATCCGCCTCTCCGGCTACACCGACGAGGAGAAGCTGATGATCGCCAAGCAGCACCTGATCCCGAAGCAGATGGAAGAAAACGGGATCAAGGAAACCGAAGTCATTTGGACCGACTCGGGCATCACGAAGATCACCACCGGCTATACGAAAGAAGCCGGCCTTCGCAATCTCGAGCGTGAGATCGGCACCATCTGCCGCAAGATCGCCGTCGAAGTCGCGGAGGGGAAAGGCCAGCAGAGCTACCGCATCACCGACGCGAACATCGAGAAGTTCCTCGGTCCCATGAAGCATTTTGCGGAGGAGCTGCTCGAGCGCGATCAGGTCGGCGTGGCGACCGGCCTCGCATGGACCGCTGTCGGCGGCGACATCCTCTTCATCGAAGCGATTGCCGTTCGCGGCAAAGGGAAGCTCGTGCTCACCGGTCAGCTCGGCGATGTCATGAAGGAATCGGCGCAGGCCGCGCTGACGTACGCTCGCGCGCATGCCGAGGAGCAGGGGATCGCGAGCGATTACTTCGAGAACCACGATGTTCACATTCACGTGCCCGCCGGCGCGATCCCGAAAGACGGCCCGTCGGCTGGCATCACCATCACGACGGCGATCATCTCGATGATCACCGGCCGGCCGGTGAAGCGAAACGTGGCGATGACCGGCGAGGTCACGCTGCGGGGCGATGTGCTGCCGATCGGCGGCGTCAAAGAAAAAGTCCTCGCCGCGCGGGCCGCGAAGATCAACACGGTCATCCTGCCGAAGCTCAACGAGCGCGATCTCATCGACGTGCCGGAGCCGATCAAGCGCGACATGCAGTTCCACTTCGTCGATCATGTCGAGGAAGTGCTCAAGCTCGCGCTGCTCGATCGGAGTGCGGCCGGCGAGAAGACGACCGAGCGCGCGGGCCGCGAATCGAAGCCGCTCGCCGAGCCGGAGCCCGCCCCCGCCGCGGCGTCGTAACGGAGCCCCGGCGTCGGAATGGAGCCCGCCCTCGTGTCGGAATGGAGCCCCGGCTTTAGCCGGGTGGCTTACCGGCAGAAGCGGGGTGGTCCATCTGGCAGCGGTGTCCGATGACGCGCGCCGAGGATGTGGTTATCCGATCGCTTTCGAGCGGCGTCGAAATGGAGCCCCGGCTTTAGCCGGGTGGCTTACCGGCAGAAGCCGGTGGTCCACGCCGCACCGGCGTCGGATAACTGGCCGGGCTCTTCATGCCGTCCTTCGCGACCGCGCGCACGCCGAAGATGTAGTTGTCCTTGGAAATGTCTTTCGCGGTGTAAGCCGTCTCTCTTCCGACCGCGACCGAATGCGTCCACACGGGCGACGTGGTGTCGCGCCAGACCACTTCGTAATGATCGAAATAGGGCTCGCTGTTCGCCGTCCATTCCAGATCGGTGTCGTTTGTCAGCCGAGTCGTCAGGATGTGCACGTCCTTCGGACGCGCGGGAGCGAGGGCGAGCGTCGCGAGCGTCGCGGTATTCACGCGCGCCACATTGGCGATGTAGCTCCACTTGTCGAATTCCGGCAGATCGCCGTACTGGATGCCGTTCTCGACGCGCACATTCTGATGCTGATGATGGTAGTTCTCGTGAGGCTCGGTGAAACGAATCGCGGGGTAGCCCTGCTCGAGGAACGGCACGTGATCGCCGCTGCGAAGATATCGATCGCGCCGGTAAATCATCCACACGTGAAAGTTCGGGATGTACTTCCCGGCGGTATCGACGATCAGGCGCGCGAGCTGCCGCGACGTCGAATCGTTCTCGCCTCCGATCGCCGGCGTGACCTGATTCGCTTCGGCGAAGACGCGCAGCGTGTTCGTGCCGTTGCCGACGATGTCGTTGTCGAGCATCCCGTCGATGTCCCAGTCCTTCTCTTTCGCCTGCTTCGCGAAATACGTCGAGCCGTAGAGGCCCTGCTCCTCGCCGGCGACGGCCATGAAGATTACCGTGGCGTTGAATTTGTGCGGCGCCATCACGCGCGCCGCTTCAAGCGCGACCGCAACGCCCGAGGCGTCGTCATCGGCGCCGGGCGCATCGCATTGCGCATCGGTCGGACTCGAACACATCGAATCGTAATGGCCGCTGACGACGTAGATGCGATCGGGCGACTCGGTGCCGCGCAGCGTGGCGACGACGTCGGTGATCTTCGTCGGCGACGGGATGCGATTTCCCGGCTGCTGCTCGTACGACACCAGCTCGACCGACATGCGGCCGTCCGACGTTTTTGCGATGTCTTCGAACTGCTGATCCAGCCAGTCGCGCGCGGCGCCGATGCCACGCTTCGGATCGTCCTGCGACGAGAGCGTGCTGCGCGTGCCGAACGAGACGAGCGTGCGCACGGTGTGCTCGACGTGACGCGCATCGATCTGACGCATCATCTGCGGAATGGCGGTTGCGAGGAGAATTGCTGCGATCACAGGCGTGCGATCAGCTTCTGCGCGTATGGAAGGAGCGATGCGCCGATGCCGATCTTCACGATGTCGGCGGCGACGAATGGAACGATGCCCATCGTGAAGGCGGCGCGCGGACCGGAGAGAATCGCCAGCCACGCCCAGCCGCCCGCGTAGATGACGGCGAGTGCGATCAGCATCCCCGCGAACGCCCGCGCGATGGAGCTCCCCCAGCCGCGCTCCGAGATCCATCCGGCCACGAACGCGGCGGCCGGATAGGACATCAGATATCCACCGGTCGCCGCGACGAGCCACAGCGCGCCGCCGTGGCCTTGCGCGAACACCGGCAGCCCGCTCGCGCCTTCGAGCAGGTAAAGCGCGGCCGCCGCGGCACCGCGCCGTGATCCGAGCGCTATACCAACAAGCAATACAGCGAGCGGCTGCAGCGTCAGCGGCACCGGTGTGAACGGAACGTTGATCGCGATCTGCGCCGCGATGGCGATGATCGCGGTGCCGCCGATCACGAGAAGAATCTGCGTGAGCGCGCGGCGTTGCTCAAGGACGGCCGGGATCGTGTTCGTGTTTGTCATGCATCACCAGTATCGCCGGAAGCAGCGTGATCGCGGCAAGGCCGCTCAAGCCGATTCCGAAAGTCGAAGCATATCCAATCGAGCGAAGGCCGGGATAGTGCGAGAGGGCGAAGGAGCCGTAGCCCACGATCGCCGTCAGCGCGGCCATGATGATCGCCTTGCCCGTCTCGTGCGCCGCCTCGCGGAACGTGAGCGGGTTCTCGATGTACCGCTGCAGCATGTAGATGGCGTAGTCGGTCGCGACGCCGATGATCATCAGCCCGACGAAAATGTTCATGAAGTTGAACTGCAGGCCCAACAACGCCATGAGGCCCAGCATCCCGGTCGCGCCGGCGAGAAAAGGCACGAACGAGAGCGCGGTCATCGTGAGCGTGCGGAAGCTGAGGAACATGAGGATGAAGACGGCGATGAAGCCGATGATCGTCGCGCGCGTCGCGTCCGCTTTCACGATGTGCCGCAGCGTCGCGCTAACGAGATTCACGCCCGTCAGGATGTCGCCCGGATGGCGGCCGGGAATGGCCATCAGCTTCGGCGGGACGTCGCGCGGCCACCGCCCTTCCGACGGATAAACGTAGATCACCGACATCCATCGGCCGTCGATCGGCTTCACGAAGCGGGTGGCGAGCTTCATCAGATCTTTGTCACCGATCGTCTGCAGCGTCACGGGATGCGCCGGCTGCAGCGTCTGCACGAACAGCTTCATGTAGTCCCCGTACGCCTCCGGACGGAACCCGTTTGCGACGAGCGCTTCGTTGAAGGTCCTGCTGATTCGCGCCGGACTGAACCGGTCCGTGCTGCCGCGCCGCAGCGCGTCGATGATCACCTGCTGCTGCTCGACCGGCGGCAGAAACGTGGAGATCGACTGATACGAGGCGATCGTATGATCCCGCACCAGCGGATCCAGATCGTGCGCCGCCGCCTCGGTTTTTTGCAGCACGCCGTCGAGCGTCTTTCCGCTCGTCACGTACATCATGAAATCGAACGACTGCCCGAACTTCTTCGTGATCTTTTCCTGAGTCAGTACGCCGGGATTTCCTTTGGCGCGGAGGTCCTGGATGTTGTCGCTGAACTGCACGCGCGTCGCGAGCGCGCCGCAGATCGCGACGAAGACGATCCAGATCGCGATCGTGACCATCGGCCTCGCCACGGCGATGTCGATCAGCTTTCCGGCGCCGAACGAGTGCAGGTACAGCTTCGGCCGTTTCTTTTTCTCCATGCGCTCGGAGTCGACGACGAGCGCCGGCAGCAGAGACATGACGCAGAGCAGAAACAGGAGAATGCCGGTACCGGTGAGAAATCCGAGCTGCGTCATTCCGCGAAAATCGGTCGCGAGAAACGCGTAGAACGTTCCGGCCGTCGTGATTGCCGCGACGACGACGCCGGGCAGCGTCGTATGGATCATCGTGCGGACCGCGTGCGCCATCTCGACCGTGCGATTGCGCTCGTCGACGTAGCGGCCGTACATCACCGTGATGAAGTCGATGCCGAGGCCGGCGAGGAGAGCGGCGAAGCCGGCGCTGGCTTGCGAGAGCACGCCGTAGACCAGTCCGGCGATTCCGAACGTCAGCGCGAGCCCGAGCGCGAGCGGCGCGCCGGCGTACACGATCGACGCCGCGCGACGGAACGCATACAAAAACAGCGCGAGCACTCCGAAGAACGAGCCCAGAACATTCGCAATGATGTCCTGCCGAATGAGGTCGGCGTCTCCGATGGCAATCGCGTAGCCGCCGCTGTGCTCGATCACCGGCAGCGGCAGGCCGGCCGGCTTCGTTTTCTGAAAATCGCTGAGCGCCCTCGCCTCGATCAGCGAGCTGTCCGCGAGCAGCTGTTTCGCGAATGGCACGTCCTGCGCAGGCCGGTTGGGTTTGATCAGCATGAGGAGCATCGAGTGATCGCTCGACATGTAGTAACCGCTCGATGCGTCGAGCTTGAATCCGCCGCCCGCCGACTGAAACTTGCGGATGAAAATCGGAACGAGATTGAACGGGTCGTACTGGACCAGCTGCTTGAGCGCGAACGACTGCGGCGTTTCGAGCAGAGCGCGATTGCGCGCCACCGACTCGCGGATTCCGGCGTCGGAGAGCTTCGCCGCGACCTGGTCGAGCTCCGCCGGCGTGAGAAAGAGCAGCGCCTTCGGCAGAATCACTTCGACGAAATCGAGCGGATTGGGGATCTTGTACGTGACGTCCTCGATGCGCGGATCTTTTTTGTATCCGTTGGCAATCGCGTCGATGAGTGAGTCGTACTCGTGAACATCGCGTCCGGTCGGAAGATTGACGATGACGATGTGGTAATCGATCGTGCCCATGTCGCGCAGGACTTTTCGAAAATCGTTCACCTGCTTGTTGTTCTGCGGAATCAGATTGAGCAGGTCGGGGTCGAAGGTCAGGCGCGACGCCGCGACGACCGCCAAAGCCGCTACGATCAGCGCGCCGATGATGATTTGCTTGCTGCGGCGAAGGCAGAGGTCTGCGAGGGAGTCGAGGAGTCGATCGATCAAAGCGAGCGGGGATAACATGCGCATTCGGGCGAGTCAAGAGCACGGCCTGCGGAACGGTGCGGCTCAGGCCTGGCGCCCCGCCCCTTCGAGCTTCGCCGTTCGAGGCGTTTGTCTCGTCTTCGTGCTGCTTCTTTCGGCCACCGCATGCCAGCGCGCCGAGCCGCTCACCGCGTCCAAAGCCGATGAGATTCTGCGGGCGTTCATGTTCGAGCGTCAGCCGGTGTACGCGGAAGTGCCGCAGAAGGTCTGGTGGAACGCCCGCTACCCGAAGGACGACTACGACGACAAATCGCTGCGCACGCTCGACAACCTCGCGCGCGCGGGCTACGTCACGGTGACGAGATCGGAGTCGAACGGCACCACCGCATTCGTTGCAAAGATCACCCCGAAGGGATTTCCCATCCTCGGCACCGCGCCCAGCCTGCGCGGTCCGGTGTTCCGCGGAATGATCTGCTACAAGAAATACGACGGCGTCCGCAATTTTCAGCGCCACCCCACCGAGCCGACCGTCGGACATGCGGAGCTCGTCTGGCACTACACCGATCCCACGCCGCTCTATCCGGTCTTCGAGACCAAGATCAACAAGCCGCTGAACACGCCGTTCGCTTCTCTCGTTTCGTTCTACTACAAAGACCACGAGTGGAAGTTCGATGTCACCGTCCAGAAGACCGAGGCCGACTGATTCCGAGCGTGGCGCGGAGCTGCATTGACGCGCAGCAAAGCGGGTCTGATCGCATCGGTTGACTCTTCAGTGGACGCGCAGTTGACTCCTCGCTGGGCTCGGAGTTCAGCGCAGCAGCGCGATCGCGGCCATCGCCGCCGCTTTTTCGTCGGCGGTCCACGGCGGACCGGCGACGCGCTTCATTTCGGCGATTTTCTTTTTCTGCGCTTCGGTCACTTCGCTGGCCGGATCGACGAACGCGTGCGACTCGCGTCCGTTTGCCTTCGCTGCCTTCTCGATCACCGCGCGAAACAGGACGCCCTCGGCCGCATGAGCGCGGATGTGCGGGTTGCCGATGCGCTCGAGTTTGCGATCGGCGGGGCCGACCACCCCGATGCACGCGACCTCGTAGCCGCGCGATTCGATTTCTTTGATGAGACGCCGAAGCTCGCGCGCCGCGATCTGCTCGATCGTCACGATCGCCGGCTTCACGGCGATCACCGACTCGCTCCACGGCATCTCCATCACGTCGTGGTACGGCTGCTTCGTCGACCGGTCACAGAGCATCACTTCCTCGCGGACGAGGAATTCCATCGGCTCCGCGATTGCGACCGCGATCGCACGGCCGGTCTTCGATTTGAGGCCGATCGCCGCCTGCTTCATCGCTTCATCCGCCGCAGTCCGTTCGGCGTGGCGATGATCGCTTCGCTCGCTTCGCGTGGAAAGAATCCGGTCTCGACCACGCCCGCGTTGTCGCGAATCTGAGCGACGAGATCCGCGATCTCGACGTGGGCCGGCACGCGAAGATCGAGAATGCGATGACCCTCATCGGTGATGCGCGGTCCATTCGCGTCCATTCGCAGCGACGGCTTCAGTCCCATCGCCGTGAATCGCTCGGTGAGGACGTCGAGCGCGAACGGCGTGACCTCGACCGGCAAGGCGCCCGTGCCGAGGCGATCGACGAGTTTCGATTCGTCGGCGATGACGATGAAGCGCTTCGCGGCCTGTTCGACGATTTTCTCGCGCAGGAGCGAGCCGCCGCGGCCCTTCACCAGACGAAGCTGCGGATCGATTTCGTCGGCGCCGTCGATCGCGAGATCGAGCGGTGCGATCGCGGCGAGCCGATGGATCTCGATTCCCACCGACTGGGCCTGCGCATCGGTGCGGTTCGATGTGCTCGTGCAGCGGACGCCTTTCAATCTTCCGGTGGACATCGCCTCACCCAGCAGTCCCACGAACTCCTCGGCCGTGCTTCCCGTGCCGAGGCCGAGAGCCATGCCGCTGCGGACCTCGTCGAGGGCGGCGCGCGCCGCCGCGATTTTCATCTCCCGCGCATCCATCAGTAACCTCCCGCCGCGCCGCCGTGGCGCGGATCGGACACGGCGGTGATGCGGCGCGTCTCGATCATCAGCGCTTCGACGTCGCCGATCGATTCGACCTCGCGCATTCCGTGGCCCATCGCCCGAAGCCGCGCGACGACGGCGGCAGGCATTTTCAGGTATTCGTACGAGATGTCGTCGGGGTTCGCCTGCTGGTCGAATCGCGGCGCGGCGACCGCGTCGGGCAGCGACGTTCCGAAGAACGCCACGTTGAAAAAAATCTGCAGCAGGATGTTGGGGATCGCCGGGCCGCCGGACGAGCCGAGCACGAGGTACGGCTCTCCGCGGCGGAGGATGATCATCGGCGCGTCCGACGTCGCCATGCGATTGCCGGGACTGACGAGATTCGGCGACGGCTCCTTCGTCGCGAAGTCCTTCATCGAATTGTTCAGCACGAATCCGCAGTGCGGGGCGACAAAACCGCTGCCATTCTCGTCGCCGAGGCTCGTCGTCACGGCGGCGATGTTGCCGTGCGCGTCGACGATGCTGAAGTGTGTCGTGTGCGCGCTCGCGGCGGCGACCGGCGCGTTCGTGAGCGAGATCGTCGGCGTTGCGCGCAGGGGATCGATCGACGCGCGCCACTGCTTGACGCGCTCCGCCGACAGCAGCTCGCGATAGGGCGTGCGCTGCGTCGTCGGATCGCCGACGTAGCGATCGCGATCGATCGCCGCCCGCCGTGCCGCTTCGGCCATGAGATGCATCGTCGCTGCGCTGCCGCTCTTCAAATCGAATCCGCTGAGGATCGTCAGCTCTTCGCTGATCATCAGGCCTGCGGCGGACGGCGGAGGCAGCGTGTAGATGTCGAATTCGCGTTCCGTGACTTTCATCGGCGCGCGCCAGACCGGTTTGTATTCGCGGAGATCGCGCAGCGAAAGAATGCCGCCGCCCGCGCGTGCGCCTTCGACGATGCGCGATGCGATTTCGCCGTCGTAGAAATCGCCGGCGCCCTTGTCGGCGATGCGATCGAGCGTCGCGGCGAGGTCGGTGTTCTTTTGATCGCGCGCGAGAAGCGCTGCCGGCGCGACGAGGTCTCTCCATGTCATCGAGCCGAAGCGCTCATACATCGCGGCGAGACCGGCGACGGTGCCCGGCACGGCGGCGGAGATTGCGCCGTCGTGCGGAAGAGCCTTCCCGAAGCGGTCGCGGGTTGCTGCCAGAGGCGCGACCTCCTGAAAATCGAGTGTCCACACCGATCGCGTGGCGGCGTCGTAGTAGACGAGAAATCCTCCGCCGCCGATGTGACCGAGCGCGAGCGCGGTCGCGACCGCGGCGTCGATCGCGTTTCCGCCGCGCTCGAGCACGCTCAAGCCGATTCGCGTCGCTTGTGGAGAGGACGTCGCGATCGCCGCGTGCTGCACCACCGCGACCGATCCGGCGCAGAGCGGCGTCGCCGCGAGCAGCGCCGCAACCGCGACCGCGATGCGTTTCACCGCTTGCGGCTCCGCCGCGTGATCGTGCGATTGCGGTCCCAGATGATTTTCAGACCTTCGAGCGTCAGGTCGTCGACGACGTCTTCGATGTGCTTGCTGTCGCGCGCGAGGAGCGCCGCCAGCCCGCCGGTCGCGACGACTTTTTTCACGGCGGGCAGCTCCTCTTTCATCCGCGCGAGGATTCCATCGACGAGGCCGAGGTATCCGAAGTAAAGGCCGGATTGCATGTTGACGACGGTGTTCGTGCCGATGACGGTCGGCGGACGGCGAATGTCGACGCGCGGCAGGCGCGACGCGCGCGCGAACAGCGCCTCCGCCGAGATGCTGATGCCCGGCGCGATCACGCCGCCGACGTATTCCGCGGTCGCGGTGACTACGTCGAACGTCGTCGCGGTGCCGAAGTCGACGATGATCGACGGACCGCCGTACCGCTCGAACGCGGCCACGCAGTTGACGATGCGGTCGGCGCCGACTTCCTGCGGGTTGTCGACGCGAATCGCGATGCCGGTCTTCACGCCCGGCTCGACGAACAGCGGCTCGAGTCCGAAATGCTGCTCCATCATCCACGCGAACGCGCGATTGAGCGGCGGCACGACCGACGAGATGATCGCGCCTTCGAGCGACGATGCGAATTCGCCGATGAGCTGCTTTGTCAGGATTCCGTACTCGTCGGCGGTGCGCTCGCGCGCCGTGGCGAGCCGCCACGATCCGGCCAGCTGATCTCGCAGGTAGACGCCGAGGACGACGTTGGTGTTGCCGACGTCCACGACAAGGAGGTTGGACATCGTGAATAGGTTACCGGTTCCCGGTTGCCGGTTGCCAGTTTACGCTTCGCAGTTCGCAGTTCGCAGTTCGCAGTTCGCAGTTCGCGGTTCGCAGTTCGCAGTTCGCAGTTCGCAGTTTGCGGTTCGC
>Ga0335079_10007101_pt1 | contig 12770 bp, 19 predicted proteins | sample Lox_Sample_33_FD_206719 | JGI IMG/M metagenome (GOLD analysis project Ga0335079, IMG submission 206719) | Soil microbial communities from Loxahatchee National Wildlife Refuge, Florida, United States - Lox_Sample_3.3 | ecosystem: Environmental > Terrestrial > Soil > Wetlands | place: USA... | reverse complement strand
ATCAGCGCGATCGCGGCCACCTCGCCCGGCAAGTCAGTCCCGGTGCGCGTGCTCCGGCGCAACCAGGAAGTGAGCCTCGACGTAATGGTGGGAAGGCGCCGCGCCCGTCCGCGCACCGACCCCGACGCCCCCTAGTCGCGCCCGCCCGCCTCGGCCTCGCGCTGCCGGCGCCGCCTCTCGACCAGCTGCGCGGCGAGTATGCCCGCCTCGTAGAGCAGGCACATCGGGATCGCGAGCGAGATCATCGAGATCGCGTCCGGCGGCGTGATGAAGGCGGCGAGCGCGAAGATCGCCACGATCACATAGCCGCGGAATTCGCGCAGTTGCTCGGTGTTGATGATGCCCGTGAGCACGAGCAGGACCACGACCACCGGCACCTCGAACGCAAGCCCGAACGCCATGAACATGCCCAGCACGAAGTTGAAGTAGGCCTCGATGTCGGGCGCGACCGAGATGCTCTGCGGCGCGAAGCTCGCGATGAACGCGAACACGCGCCCGAAGACCACGAAGTAGCAGAAGGCCATCCCGGTGAAGAAGAGGATCGTGCTGCTCACGATGAGCGGCAGCACGAGGCGCTTCTCGTGCGCGTAGAGGCCTGGCGCCACGAACGCCCACGCCTGGTAGAGCACGAACGGAAGCGCGCCCAGGAACGCCGCCATCGCCGAGATCTTCATCGGAATCAGGAACGGCGTGATCACGCCGGTGGCGATCATGTGCGCGCCGGGCGGCAGCGCGCGCATGAGCGGCGCGGCGAGCACGTCGTAGAGCTCGGAGCTGTAGTAGAGCGCGGGCACCAGCAGGATGCCCACCGCGATGAGGGAGCGCACGAGCCGTTGGCGCAGCTCGATCAGGTGGGAGAGGAAGGTCTCCTGGGCTTCCTGCATCGGCTCGCGCGGCGCCTAGCCGAGGGCGCGGTCGCGCGGAGCCGGTTGCTCCGGCTCCTCGATGCCGAGCTCGAGCTGGGCGGTCTGCACCCCGGCGTCCGCGGCAGGCTGCGTTGGCGGCGCTTCAGCCGGCGCGGCGGCCGGCTCGTTGGCCGCGGGCGCGTGCACGTCCAGGGCCTTCTCGATGGAAGCCTCGGTCTCGCGGGCCTGGGACTCGAACGAGCGCACGCTCGACTCGACTTCGCTCTGGAACGAGCGCGCCGCGCTCTCGAACTCGGTCTTCATCTTGCCGAGGTCGGCCGACTCCATCTCGCGGTTGATGTCGGCCTTCACCTGCGTCACGTAGCGCTGCAGGCGCCCGTACAGGTGGCCCATGGTGCGCGCGACCTTCGGCAGGCGCTCGGGCCCGATCACGACCAGCGCCACGATGCCCAGCAGGAATAGTTTCGAGAAGCCGAAGTCGAACATGGCGTCGGGAAGCGGGCGGCGCCCGCGAGGACTAGCTCTTCTGCCGGTCCTTGATCTCGCCTTCGATGGTGTTCACCGGCGCGGCGAGCTCGCCCTTCTTCGAGGCTTCGTCCTCGCCCTTCATGCCGTCCTTGAAGCCCTTCACCGCGCCGCCGAGGTCCGCGCCGATGTTGCGAAGCTTCTTCGTCCCGAATACCAGCAGCACGATGACCAGCAGGATGATCCAGTGCCAGATGCTCATTCCGCCCATATCGATTCTCCGGGAGGCGGCGATCCTATTCCTTCGCGATCATTCGCGGCAGGGGATCCGGTCCTCCGATGACGTGGATATGCAAATGATACACGTCCTGCCTGCCGATCCGGCCGGTGTTCACGATGGTCCGGAAGCCGTCGGGCGATCCCTGCTCGCGGGCGAGGCGCCCGGCCTTGGCCAGCATCCGGCCCAGCACCGCGGCGTCGGCGTCCGTGGCGGATGCGAGCGAGTCGATGTGCCTCTTGGGAATGATCATGAAGTGCACGGGCGCCACGGGATTGATGTCGTGGAAGGCGAGCATGTCGTCGTCCTCGTACACCTTGCGGCTCGGGATCCTGCCCTCGACGATCTTGCAGAAGATGCAGTCGGTCATTGCGGCTTTCCTTTCGTGCGGGAGGCCTTCTCGTCGATCCCCGAGCGGCCTTCGCGCCGCTCGAGCTCCGCGAGCACGTCGGCGACCGGGACGCCGTGCCAGGCGAGCATCACCAGGCAGTGGAACCACAGGTCGGCGGTCTCGTGGACGATGGCGGCGCGCTCGCCGCTCTTGGCCGCGATCACGGTCTCGGTCGCTTCCTCGCCCACCTTCTTGAGGATCGAGTCGAGACCCCTGGCATTCAGCGACGCCACGTAGGACGACGACGGATCCGCGCCGCGCCGCTCGGCGATCGCCCGCTCGAGGCGCTCGAGGATGCCGCGCTCAGCCATCGCGGAAGCTCCCGGGGTCGGCCAGCACCGGATCGGTCTCGACCCAGCGCTTCTCGCCCGTGCGCGCGTCGAGCCTGCGAAAGAAGCAGCGCCGCCTTCCCGTGTGGCAGGCGATGCCTTTCACGCTCTCCACGCGAAGCAGCACCGCGTCGGCGTCGCAATCGATGCGCACCTCGACCACGCGCTGCACGTGCCCCGAGGTCTCGCCCTTCTTCCAGAGCTTCCTCCTCGAGCGCGACCAGTAGTGCGCCTCGCCGGAATCGACCGTGCGCGCGAGCGCCTCGCGGTCCATCCACGCGAGCATGAGCACCTCTCCGCTCGCGGCGTCCTGCGCCACGGCGGGGACGAGCCCGTCGGGATTCCATGCCACCGTCTCGATCCAGTCGCTCATCTCAAAGCCGCATCTCGATCCCGCGCGAGGCGAGGAAGCGCTTCGCCTCGGCAATTGTGATCTCGCCGAAATGGAACACGGACGCGGCGAGGAGGGCGTCCGCGTGCCCGAGCTCCACGCCCTGCGCCAGGTGCTCGAGCGTCCCGACGCCGCCGCTCGCGATCACCGGCACCGTGACCGCGTCGGAGACCGCGCGCGTGAGGGGAAGGTCGAAGCCGCTCTTGGTGCCGTCGCGATCCATGCTCGTGAGGAGGATTTCACCCGCGCCGCGCCGCGTCATCTCGCGGGCCCATTCTACGGCATCGAGGCCGCGCGGCTTGCGCCCGCCGTGCGTGTACACCTCCCAGCGGCCCTCGCCCGCGGCGCGCGCGTCGATCGCCACGACGATCGCCTGCGAGCCGAAGCGATGCGCGGCCTGCTCCACCACTTCCGGATGCTCCACGGCGGTCGTGTTGATGCTCACCTTGTCGGCCCCCGCGTTGAGCAGCTTCCTCACGTCCTCCACGGAGCGCACGCCGCCGCCCACGGTGAGCGGTATGAAGACCTGGTCGGCCACGCGCGAGATCACCTCGACCATCGTGTCGCGCGCGTCGCTGGAGGCGGTGATGTCGAGGAACGTGAGCTCGTCGGCCCCGGCCGCATCGTACGTGCGCGCGATCTCGACGGGATCGCCCGCGTCGCGAAGCTCGACGAATTTCACGCCCTTCACGACGCGCCCGGCATGCACGTCGAGGCACGGAATGATTCTCTTGGCGAGCATGCGATCAGGCGCGAGGAAAGGACGACCTCAAGCCTCCCCGCCCGCGAGCTTCACCGCGGCGGCGAAATCGAGCTTGCCCTCGTAGATGGCCCGCCCGGTGATGCAGCCGGTGATGCCTTCGCTTTCCACCGCCATCAGCGCCTTCACGTCCTCGAGGCTGTTCAGGCCCCCGCTCGCGATCACGGGCACGGCGAGCGCGCGCGCGAGGCGCACCGTGGCCTCGATGTTCACGCCGGTCATCATGCCGTCGCGGCCGATGTCGGTGTAGATCACCGCTTCCACGCCGTAGTCCTGGAAGCGCTTGGCGAGGTCGATCACGTCGTGGCCGGTGAGCTTGGACCATCCGTCGGTGGCGACCTTTCCGTCCTTCGCGTCGAGGCCCACGATGATGTGCCCGGGGAACGCGTCGCAGGCCTCGTGGAGGAAGCCGGGGTTCTTCACCGCCGCGGTGCCGATCACCACGTACGAGACGCCGTCGTCCAGGTAGCGCTCGATCGTGTCCAGGTCGCGGATGCCGCCGCCCAGCTGCACCGGCACGTCCGAATCCACGGACGCGATGATCGACTTGATGGCCGATTCGTTGCTGGGCCTGCCGGCGCGGGCGCCGTTCAGGTCCACCACGTGCAATCGCGTGGCGCCCATGCCGGTCCACTGCGCCGCGGTCTTGCCGGGCTCCTTCGAATACACGGTCGACTTGTCCATGCGGCCCTGCTCCAGGCGCACGCACAGGCCGTCCTTGATGTCGATGGCGGGGATGATGATCATGGGATGCGGGGCGGAATCTCTAGGGATCCCATCGGGAGAAGTTGCTGAGAAGTGCGAGCCCCGCGACGCTGCTCTTTTCTGGGTGGAATTGCGTCGCGAAAATATTATCCCTCGCGATGGCCGAGGTAAAGCCATCGGGATAGCGCGTGGTGCCGGCGGTGAGCGCGGGCTCGGCCGGCTCGCAGTAGAAGCTGTGCACGAAGTAGAAGCGGCTGCCGTCGGCGATGCCCTTCCACAGGGCGTGGGGCGAGGCCTGCCACACCTCGTTCCACCCCATGTGCGGGATCTTGAGCCCCGCGGCGGGCTCGAAGGCGCGCACGTGACCCGGCAGCAGCGCGAGCCCCGCCGTCGGGCCCTCGGCGCTGTCCTCGAAGAGCATCTGCTGGCCGATGCAAAGGCCGAGGAAAGGCTTGTCGCGCGTGCTTTGCGCCACCGCCTCGCCCAGGCCGTGCTCGTTCAGCGCGCGCATGCAATCGGGCATCGCGCCCTGGCCCGGAAAGACGACCCGGTCGGCGCCGCGGATGCGCGCGGCATCGGACGTGATCTCCACCTCCGCCTCGGGCGCGACGTGCTGCAGCGCCTTCTGCACGGAGCGCAGATTGCCCATGCCGTAGTCGACGATCGAGATTCTCTGGGCGCGTGGCACGAGGCTCGAGACGCTGGAGGGGATTAGAGGGAGCCCTTGGTGGAAGGAACCACGCCCGCGGCGCGGGGATCGGGCTCGATCGCCATGCGCAGCGCGCGCGCGAACGCCTTGAACACGGTCTCGCACTGGTGGTGCGCGTTGTCGCCGCGGATGTTGTCGATGTGCACGGTGGCCTGCGCGTGGTTCACGAAGCCCTGGAAGAACTCGTGGGTGAGGTCCACGTCGAACTCGCCCACGCGCGCCCGCGTGTACTTCACGTGCCACTCGAGGCCGGGACGCCCGGAGAAATCGACGACGGCGCGCGAGAGCGCCTCGTCCAGCGGCACGTAGGCGTGCCCGTAGCGGCGGATGCCCTTCTTGTCGCCCAGGGCCTTCGCGATCGCCATGCCGAGCGTGATGCCGATGTCTTCCACCGTGTGGTGCGCGTCGATGTGCAGGTCGCCCTTCGCCTCGATCTCGAGGTCGAGGGCGCCGTGGCGCGCGATCTGGTCGAGCATGTGGTCGAGGAACGGGATGCCCGAGGCGAGCTTCGCCGCCCCGTGCCCGTCGAGGTCCACGGCGACCCGGACCTGGGTCTCGCGAGTGTCGCGCTGGATTTCGGCCTTGCGCATGAAGTCAGCCCACGGCGGGGGCGAGTACCTCGAGCATTCGCGTGTTCTCGTCGGGTGTTCCGACCGTGAGCCTCAGGCAGTGGGCGAGCAGGGGATGCGTGCCGTGGAACGTGCGGACCAATATACCACGCTCGCGAAGCGCCTCGAACGCCCGGGGCGCGTCGGGAACGCGCACCAGGACGAAGTTTGCCGCCGAGGGAAAGCGGCGCACGCGCGCCATCGCGTCGAGGGCGCGCTCGAGCCTCGCGCGCTCGGCGAGGATCGCGTGCGTCTGCGCATCGAGCACGTCGCGCCGCTCGAGCAGCAGGTCGGCCGCGGCCGCCGACAGGACGTTCACGTTGTACGGCATGCGAAGCTTCTCGAGCTCGCGCGTCCAGTCGGGCGTGGCGATGGCGAGGCCCACGCGCAGTCCGGCGAGGCCCAGTTTCGAGACGGTGCGCACGAGCAGCAGGTTGGGATGCTTGCCGACCTCGTCGAGCAGCGAAGCGCCCCCGGAGAACGCGTAGTAGGCCTCGTCGATGGCGACCGCGCCCGGTGCGGCGGCCACGATGCGCAGGATCGCTTCGCGGGCGAAGAGGTTGCCCGTGGGATTGTTGGGATAGGCGATCCATGTGAGCGCCGGCCTTTCACGCTCCATCGCCGCGAGGAGCCTCGCCTCGTCGAGCGAGAAGTCTTCGTTGAGCGGCACACCCACGTAGCGCATGCCCGCCGCGGCGGCGGCGAGCTTGTACACCGCGAACGAGGGCTCGAGCGAAAGCACCGTGGCGCCGGGGCGCGCGAGCGCGACGGTCAGGAGCTGCAGGATCTCGTCGGAGCCGTTGCCGAGCACGATCTCGAGCGCATCCGGAATCGACATCGCCTCGCGAAGGCGGCGCTTCAGCGGCGCGTTCGTGGGATCGGGATAGCGATTGACCGCCACCTGGGCGAGGCGCCGGCCCATCTCCTCGGCGAGCGCCTGCGGGAGCCGGTAGGGATTCTCCATGGCGTCCAGCTTCACCATGCCCTGCGCCGGCGGCACGTGATAAGCGTTGATGGCGCGCACGTCGTCGCGCACGAGGTCGGCGGGGCCGCGGCTCACTTCGCTTCCTTCATGCGCCATTCGGCGCTGCGCGCATGGGCCTCGAGCCCTTCGGCGCGCGCGAGCGTGGCGGCGGCGCGGCCCAGCACCTGGGCGGCTTCGCGCGAGATGCCGATCACGCTCGAGCGCTTCTGGAAGTCGTACACGCCCAGCGGCGACGAGAAACGCGCCGTTCGTGAGGTAGGCAGCACGTGGTTCGGGCCCGCGCAGTAGTCGCCCAGCGACTCGCTCGCGTGGTGCCCGAGGAAGATCGCGCCCGCGTGGCGGATCTTCGCGAGGAGCGCCTCCGGATCGGCCACCGCGAGCTCCAGGTGCTCCGGCGCGATGCGGTTGGCGATCTCGCAGGCTTCATCCAGGTCGCGCACGAGGATCAACGCCCCTCGCGAAGCGAGCGACGCCTCGATGATCGCGCGCCGCGGCATCGATTCCACCTGCCGCTTCATCGACTGCGCGACCCGCTCGACGAACGAGGCATCGGGCGAAAGCAGGATCGCCTGCGCGATCTCGTCGTGCTCGGCCTGCGAGAAGAGGTCCATCGCCACCCAGTCGGGATGGGCGCTAGCGTCGGCGATCACGAGGACCTCGGAAGGGCCGGCCACCATGTCGATGCCCACGCGGCCGAAGACGCGGCGCTTCGCGGCGGCCACGTACGCGTTGCCGGGGCCCACGATCTTGTCCACGGCGGGGACTGTCGCGGTGCCGTACGCGAGTGCGCCGATCGCCTGTGCGCCGCCGACTCGCACGATGCGATCCACGCCCGCGAGCGCCGCCGCGGCCAGGACCGGGAGATTGATCTCGCCTCCGGGAGTGGGCGTCACCATCACGAGCTCGGGAACCCCGGCCACCTTCGCGGCCACCGCGCTCATGATCACCGACGACGGATACGCGGCCTTGCCGCCCGGAACGTACATGCCGACGCGATCGAGGGGCGTGACCTTCTGGCCCAGCACCGTGCCGTCGCCGCCGTCGACGCGCCACGACTCCTGCGACTGGCGCTCGTGGTAGGCGCGGATGCGCGCGGCCGCGAACTCCAGCGCCTCGCGCTCGGCCGCGGGAAGCTCGCGAAGCGCGGCGCCCGCTTCGTCCATGGGCACGCGCAGGGCCGCAGCCGATGCCGGCTTCCAGCCATCGAAGCGCTCGGTGTATTCGACGAGGGCATCGTCGCCGCGCGCGCGCACGCCCTCGAGGATCCCGGCGGTCGCGCGCTCCACGCTCTCGTCCTGCGCGCTTTCGAAAGCGAGCAGCGCATCGAGCGCGGCGGGAAATCCCGCGTCGCGGCTCGACAGTCGCCGAGGCTCACCCACGGGCGGCCTTGCCGAGCGCGTCGATGAGCGGGGCGATCGCATCGCGCTTCAACTTCATGGAAGCCGGATTCACGATGAGCCGGCTCGATACCGGCATGATCTCCTCGACCACGCGCAGGCGGTTGGCCTTGAGGGTGTTGCCGGTGTCCACGAGGTCCACGATCGCATCGGCGAGGCCCACGAGGGGCGCGAGCTCCATGGAGCCGTAGAGCTTGATGAGGTCCACGTGCACGCCCTTGGCGGCGAAGTGCTCGCGCGCCGTGCGGATGTACTTGGTCGCGACCCGGATGCGCGCGCCCTGCCTCACGGCCGCGGCGTAGTCGAAGCCCTCGGGCACGGCCACCATCATGCGGCAGCGCGCGATGCCGAGGTCGAGGGGCTGGTAGAGGCCCTGGCCCCCGTGCTCGGCGAGCAGGTCGTGCCCGGCCACGCCCAGGTCCGCGGCGCCGTATTGCACGTAGGTCGGCACGTCGGCGGCGCGCACCAGCACGAGGCGCAGGTCCGCGCGCTGCGTGGCGAGGATCAGCTTGCGGGAGGCCTCCGGATCCTCGGCCGGCCGGATCCCGGCGGCCGAAAGCAGCGGCAGCGTCTCCTCGAAGATGCGGCCCTTGGCGAGCGCGAGCGTGATCATCGCGTCAGGATACCCGCGTGATGCGCGCCCCGAGGGAGGCGAGGCGCGTCTCGATGTGCTCGTAGCCGCGGTCCAGGTGGTAGATGCGGTCGATCACGGTCTCGCCCCTGGCCACGAGCGCTGCGATCACGAGGCTCGCCGAGGCGCGCAGGTCCGTGGCCATCACGTGGGCGCCCGTGAGCGCATCCACGCCGGAGATGAGCGCCGTGTTGCCCTCGATGTCGATGCGCGCGCCCAGGCGGCGCAGCTCCTGCACGTGCATGAAGCGGTTCTCGAAGATGGTCTCGGTCACGTGCGCGGTGCCCTCGGCGACGCTGTTCAGCGCGATGAATTGCGCCTGCATGTCCGTGGGAAACCCCGGATACGGCGCCGTGCGAAGGCTCACGGCCTTCGGGCGCGACGGCATGGAGATGCGCACGGTGCCTTCGCCCACCGTGATGGCCGCGCCCGCCTCGCGCAGCTTGTCGATCACCGCGTCGAGGCTCGCCGTGGGCGCCGCGGTGAGCGTCACGTCGCCGCGCGTGGCCGCGGCCGCCGCGAGGAACGTGCCCGCCTCGATGCGATCGGGCATCACCGCGTACTCGACCCCGTGCAGCGCCTTCACGCCGCTTACGCGGATCACGTCGCTGCCGTGGCCCTCGATGCGCGCGCCCATGGCGACGAGGCATCGCGCGAGATCCACCACCTCGGGCTCGCGCGCGGCGTTCTCGAGGAGCGTCTCGCCCTCGGCGAGGCACGCGGCCATCATGAGGTTCTCGGTGCCGGTGACGGTGACCGTGTCCATGAAGATGCGCGCGCCCTTCAGCCGCCTCGCCTTCGCGTGGATGTAGCCCGCTTCGATGGAGATCTCGGCGCCCATGGCGGCCAGGCCCTTGATGTGCAGGTCCACGGGCCGCTCGCCGATGGCGCAACCGCCCGGCAGCGACACGCGCGCCTCGCCGAATCGCGCCGCGAGCGGCCCCAGCGCGAGGATCGACGCGCGCATCGTCTTCACGAGCTCGTAGGGCGCGAAAGGCTCCGCGATCGACGAGGCGTCGAGGTGAGTTTCATGGCCGCCGGAGCGCGCCTTGATTCCCATGCGCTCGAGGAGCTTCACCATCGTGCGGACGTCGTTCAGGTCCGGCACGTTGGTCACGCGCACGGGGGAAGCGGTGAGCAGCGAGGCCGCGAGGATCGGCAGCGCCGCGTTCTTGGCGCCCGCGACGCGGACCTCGCCGGCGAGCCGCGTGCCGCCTTGTATCGAGAGCTTCTGCATGGTCTTGAGAGTGGAGCCCGGGCACGGGCGAAAGGTTCAGCGCGCCTTCCATTCCTCGGGCGCGAGCGTCTTCATCGACAACGCGTGGATCTCGGAGCGCATGCGATCTCCCAGCGCCGCATACACGAGCTGGTGGCGCCGCACGGCCGCGAGGCCCGCGAAGCGCGGGCTCACGACGATCGCCTCGAAATGCGCGCCGTCGCCCTGGACCTCGACATGGGTGCACTCGAGCCCGGCGCGAATGGATGCCTCTATGGAGCTTGCCTCGACCATTCGATTATTTTAATGCCGCAGCTTGTAGCCGCGCTTCAGGAGGAGCAGCGTGAGCCATGATAGGACAGCGAAGGCGGCGGTCGCAAACGCGAGGCTCGCGGCCGGATCCACGTCCGACTGCCCGAAGAACCCGTAGCGGAACCCGTCGATCGCGTAGAAGAAGGGGTTCAACTTCGACACGGCCTGCCAGGCGGGCGGCAGCGATTGCGTGGAATAGAACACGCCCGCGAGGAACGTGAGCGGCATCACGAGGAAGTTCTGGAACGCGGCGAGCTGGTCGAACTTCTCCGCCCAGATGCCCGCGACGATGCCGAGCGTTCCCAGCATCCCGCAGCCCACGACCGCGAACGCGAGGGCCCACGCGGGATGGCTCACGGGGACGGGAACCATCCACACGGTGGCGGCAAGGACGCCCAGGCCCACCACGAGCCCGCGAACGATCGAAGCGCCCAGGTATGCGCCGAACAGATCGAGGGAGGTGAGCGGCGGAAGCAGGATGAAGACGATGTTGCCCGTGATCTTCGACTGGATGAGCGAGGACGAGCTGTTGGCGAACGCGTTCTGCAGCATCGCCATCATCGCGAGCCCCGGGATCAGGAACTCGCGGTACGGCACGCCCGGAAACGCCTCCACGTGCGCGGCGAGCGCGTGGGCGAAGACGAGGAGGTAGAGCAGCGTGGTGAGAACGGGGGCCGCCACCGTCTGGAAGGCCACCTTCCAGAAGCGAAGCACCTCCTTGTAGAACAGCGTGGGGAAGCCCGTCATGGCGCCGGGGACCGCTCCTCGCGGCGCATGATCTTCACGAAAACTTCCTCGAGCTCCGGCTCGGCGACCTCGAGGCTCGCGATGGCCGCGCCCGCGGCGCGAAGCTCGCGCAGGGCCTCCTCGACGTGGGCCACGTCCACGATGGGGATGCGCCACGCGCCCGCCGGGTCCCGCGAAGCGCCGCGCGCGAGCGTCGCGGGAAGCTCCGAGCCTTCGAGCTTCACCTTGAGCACGCGCTCGGAGAAATCCGTGAGCAGCCGGGCGGTCGAGTCGAGTGCGACGATGCGGCCTTCCTTCATCATCGCGATGCGCGTGCACAGCTGCTGCGCTTCCTCGAGGTAGTGCGTGGTGAGCACGATGGTGTGGCCGGCGGCGTTCAGCGACCGGATGAAGGCCCAGAGCGTCTGGCGAAGCTCGACGTCGACGCCCGCGGTGGGCTCGTCCAACACGATCACGGGGGGCCGGTGAACGAGCGCCTGCGCCACCATCACGCGGCGCTTCATGCCGCCCGAGAGGCTGCGCATGTTGGCGTCGGCCTTGTCCCTGAGCGCGAGGCGCTCGATCAGCTCGTCGATCCACGCGTCGTTGCGCCGCAGCCCGAAGTAGCCCGACTGGAGCCGCAGCGTCTCGCGCACCGTGAAGAACGGATCGAAGACGATCTCCTGCGGCACGATGCCCACCGCGCGGCGCGAGGCCCGGAAATCGCGCACGACGTCGTGCCCCATCACGGCAAGGCTGCCTTCGTCGGCGCGCGCGAGGCCTCCCAATGCGGAGATGAGCGTGGTCTTGCCCGCGCCGTTGGGGCCCAGCAAGCCGAAGAACTCGCCCTCGCGCACCTCGAGCGAGACGCCCGCAAGGGCGTGCACGGAACCGTAGCGCTTGTGGACGCCGCGCGCCTCGACAGCGAGCATCAGGCCTGGTGGGGTTGGATCAGCTCCGAGACCCCATAGAGCTCGGCGAGCGCGAGGAGGTTCGCGGGCAGGTTCACGAAGATGAGGGTCTTGCCGCGCGCATGCGCCATGCGCCGCCAGTCCAGCAGCAGCGCGACCGCCGCCGAATCGACCCCCGTCACGGCCGAGAAATCGATTGTGAGCCGTTCGGGCAGATCGGTCCTCGCCGAATACTCGGCGCTGCGCGCGAGCACCGCGGGGATCGTGTGGAACGAGAGCTCGCCCGCCTCGAGGACCATCACCTCGCCAGGCGCGGAGGAATTCACTTCTTCGCAGCCTCGGGCGCGCGGTTGCGATCCTGGAGCGACTTGATCAGGCCGTCGACACCGCCCTTCTGGATCTGGTCGTTGAACGAGCCCCTGTACGTGGTGACGAGCGAGGCCCCGTCGATCACGACGTCGTAGACCTTCCAGCCCGAGTCGGTCTTCTCCATGGAGTAGTCGATCGGGATCGAGGGCCCGCCCTGCTGGATCACGGCGGTCCTCACCAGCGCTTCCTTGTCGGAGGGCGCGCTCTTGCCGGGCTTCACCTCGATCGTCTGGTTTCGGTAGGCGGCGAGCGAGCTCGAGTAAGTGCGCACCAGCAGCGTGCGGAACTCGTTCACGAGCGACGTCTTCTGCGCGTCGTCTGCCGCGCGCCAGTTCTTGCCCACGGCAAGGCGGGTCATGCGCTCGAAGTCGAAATGCGGCAGCACCTTCTGCTCGGCGAGCTGCACGACCTTCGTCATGTTGCCCGACTGGAGGTCCTTGTCGCTCTTGATGATGGCGAGCACCTCGTCGGTCACGCGCTTCACGAGCGCCTCGGGCGACTCCTCGGCGGCGGCGAGCGCCGGCACGAGGGCCATGGCGATAAGGGCGAGGATCCGTTTCATTCTTCTTCCTTGTTGTTCGAGGCCGCGCGGATTCGTTGGACCGCGTGGATGGCGCGCCGGTTCCGGCGCTATTTCTTCGGCGAAACGGCTGCCGGCGCGGGCGCGGGCGCCGGCGACTCCGAAGCCTTGCTGAACAGGAACTGGCTGATCAGTTTCTCCA
>Ga0335079_10007100_pt1 | contig 12770 bp, 10 predicted proteins | sample Lox_Sample_33_FD_206719 | JGI IMG/M metagenome (GOLD analysis project Ga0335079, IMG submission 206719) | Soil microbial communities from Loxahatchee National Wildlife Refuge, Florida, United States - Lox_Sample_3.3 | ecosystem: Environmental > Terrestrial > Soil > Wetlands | place: USA... | reverse complement strand
AGCGACCTGCTGACCGTGGTCCTGGTCACCGTGTTCGGGGCCGCTGCGGCCGGGTCCATCATGCTGGCGGTCATCCTCTGGCGCAGCCGGGGCGTGGTGACCTGGCCCATGCGGCCGCGGCTGCCTGCTGCGGGGCAGCGCCCGGCCGCGGTGGCTGCCGCCCGGCCCGCTATCCCCGCGCGGCAGCCGCTGGCCATCGAGGCCGCGGCGGCGCCGGCCTGCGTGCGGGTCGGCCTGCCCGCAGGCACCCCTGGGCTGGCCGTGGCACGGCAGCCAGCGCGGCTGCCCGGCCGCACATCTGCCGGCCTGCCGTCCCGGCCGGTGCCGACGGTTCGCCGCTGACGGGTCGGTGCGCAGCCTCTGTCCCAGCAGGCCTCACAGTAACGAGTCCGTGCCTTTCGTGACCATGGTGCTGCTCAAGGTGTCTGGGCCGGCGGAAAATACCCGGAGCTTGACGGGAACGCCGGATGAGCTGGTCGCCGAGGCGAATGGGGCCCGGATGAGGTAGGTAGCAGTGGCGCCACGGGTGAGCGTCGCCGGGCCGCGCTCGATAACCCAGATGGCCGTTGTCGCGCTGTTGGCGCTCATGGCGAAATGCGGTGTGATGTCATGCCCGGACACGTTCGTCGCCGTCACGGTGAGGACACCGATGCGCCCGTCGGCAGTCGGCCGGGTGACCGTCAGCCGGAGCGGCTGCGGCGTGCCGATCGCGATGACCAGGCACGCCACCACGGGCAGGAAGAGCGCTGTGACGACAGCGGCCCGCGCCCGGCTGCCCTGGCAGAGAGAGCGCTGCCGCCCGCGGGGCCGGTGAACGCGGGCGAACACCGCATAGTCGATGGTGAGCAGGGATACCACCCACAGGCCAGCGAATTCGAAGAAGTAGCCAGACTGGGACCGGGTGGGGAAGAAGAGAATCGTCCACGGCAGGATTGCGACCGCGGGCCCGAGCCTGGCGAAGAAAAGCCCGAAGCAGGCAAGCAGTGCGGCGGCGTACAGCAGGGCGGCGTACCCGTAGAAGCTGAGAGCCCCGCTGCCGCCGATCAGGTAATAGGAGATTCCGATCAGGCCCTGGCCGTTGGGGATCGCGCCCTGGGTCAGCGGCGAGCCGATCCCGCGCAGCCAGTCGGCGAAATTCCAGATCATGAAAGGAAGGTTGACGGCGGCGAAGATGGCGGCAGCGACGGCGGCGTACGCGTACGCCAGGCGCGCCGCCGCCCGGCCGGGCATGTCCGTACGGCGCACCAGGAAGATCGCCATCAGCAGAAACGGGGCGACGAACCAGGCCAACTGCTGGGTAGCAGCCGCCAGGCCAAGACAGGCGGCGCTGGCCCATCCGCTGGGCCCAAGACGGCCGCTGGCGCCGATCGACGTCCACCGGTAGAGAGCCAGCATGAGCAGTGGCAGCGCCACGATGGCCGGCTCGCCAGCGCGCACGGCCGGCTGGTAGATACCCAGGCCCAGGCAGATCATCGGCGCCACGGCCCGCCATGGCGACGGCAGGAGGAGAAACATCACGACCGCGGTGATCCCCAGGGCCGCCGCGCCGATGATCCCTGCGGTGGCAAGGCCCGGTGTGAACGGCTTCGCCAGCGCATCGAGGATCGCGGCCATCGGCGGGTACCCGAACCGGCCGACAATATGACCGGACATCGTCAGCGTGATGCCTGCATTCCGGTCGGTGAACGCGTGCGGCCACAGCTTCGCGTACGGGTCGGCCCGGTGGCGCAGGGCGGCACCCGCGAGGTCCGTCAGCGTGCCCTCATCGCCCGGATACGGTCGCTTGCTCCCGGCCGGGAACATGCGCGGGAACGAGGCGGCATAGAGGACCAGCGCCAGGCCGAGCACGCCGTACTCAAGCCGCCGCATGGAGGCAGGCCTGCGCAGGGTGACCGCGAGGACGGCGCACGACAGGATGCCCGCGTACCCGATCATCACCACGGCAGCTGTCCAGGGATCAGCCCAGGTCGCCTGGATGCCGATGAACAGGCTGATCGCCGCCACCAGGACGATGCCGCGCGACATCGTGCTGACCAGATCGGCCGCGGGCGCGAGCCCGTGGGCGGGCAGAAGCGCAGGCTGGCCGTCGGTGGCCGGCAGGTCCGTCCGATGACTGGTCTGTGAGGTCATCGGGTGCTGTCGCCTTGGGAGTTCCCCGCCGCCTGCCTCCGGGCCCTGGCCGGCGGGCTGCTGCTGCCGGGAATCCGCTGGGCGGGAGCGGTGCCGCAGCCAGCAGGCATGACGGCAGTGGTGGCGGTGATTCCCAGCATGACTACAAGACGCGCCAGGACGGAGGCGGGTTGACCCTCACACCTCACGCCTCTGCCTGCACCATCGGCCGGCAGCTTTGCCTCACGTGATACCCGGTGCCCACACCCCTACCTGTGCGCGAACTTCTAGCCGGAGCGGCAGCGCTACCGCTGGCGCTCCTGGTCGGGCACCCGTTCGGGCACCTGCCGCGCGGCCGATGGCGGGGACTGGTTGGTGCCCGGCGGCAGCCGGCGGGTGATCGCGAACGCCACCACAGCGACCGCGGCCGCGATGACGAACGCGGCCGCGATACCCAGGCGGAGGTTACCGCCTGCGCCAGCCGCCACGGCAGCGCCGCCCACACCGATGCCGATGGCGGTGCCCAGCACGTCGGCCAGGTTCAGCGACGCCGACGCCCGGCCCTCCCGCCCGGGCGGGGCTTTCCGCAGCATCATCAGCGAGGTCGGCGCGTACGCAAGCCCCATGCCCGTGCCCGCGACGGTCCAGGCCGCCAGGCCCTCCGCCACCGGCACGCCCGGATGCAGCATCAGCACCATCCCTGCGATGCCAGCCAGGATGATCACCAGCCCAATGCGGATCAGGCGGCGTCCCTCCCAGGTATCACTCAGCCTGGCCTGCACCCAGGCACCCGCGGTCCAGCCCAGGGTGGCGCCGGTGACCGCGATGCCCGCCACCACCGGGCTGCGGTGGCGCACCGCGGTGATCGCCAGCGTCACGTAGGCGTCCGCGCCGAAAAACGCGAACGTCAGCAGGCCCCGGGTGAGGATCGTGGCCGGCAGCCCGGGCCGCGCGGTCAAGGTGCCGGCGGGCACCAGGCGGCGCAGCGCGGGCAGCCCGATGGCCCCGCCGGCCACGATCAGCGCACCACCGGCCAGTAGCTGGCCGGAACCGGCGGCGAGCGTGAGGCCAGCCAGGATCATCGTGGCGCCAGCCGCCGTCAGGACGCTGTCGACCAGCCGGTGCTCCTGGGCCTGGCGGGCGCCGGGCGGCCCGAGGCGGACCAGGGCGGGCACGGCGATCGACCCGGCCACCGCGACCACCGGCAGCAGGCCCAGGAACACCCACCGCCAGCCGAACACGTGCGCCACCCCGGCGGCCAGCACCGGCCCGGCCAGGCCAGGTACGACCCACGCGGTGGACAGGACCGCCATCATCCGGGCCTGCAGCGGGCCGGGGAAGGTACGGCCGATCACCGCATAGGACACCGAGGGGATCGCGCCCGCGCCCACGCCCTGCAGCACGCGGCCCGCGACCAGGACCCCCATCGAGGGTGCCAGGCCCGCGATGGCCAGGCCGGACCCGAACAGCACCAGGGCGGCCACGAACGGGACCGCGGGGCCCCGGCGGTCGGCCTCCCGGCCGGCCGCCACGATGCCGATGACGCTGCCCAGCATGAACGCGCTGAACGCCCAGCCGTACAGGCCCAGGCCGCCAAGGTCGTGGGCGACGACCGGCATCACCGTCACCACCGCCAGCGCCTCCGACGCCACGAAGGTGATCGTGAGAACCAGGCCCGCGGTCAGGGCCCGCGTCTGCGGCGCCCACAGCTCCCGCATCCGGCCCTCGCTCATCGGCTGCTCCCTCCTGTCCTCAGCTCCGAGCCTAAGAGCTCAAGCGCATATGAAGTCCAGCCGATTTCGCCGATGACTGCCCGGCCGGGTCCATACCGCCACCACAAAGGCTCCATCGCGGCGACATCCCAGGCCGGTGAACTGAGGCCGCGGTGATCCGGCAGCCCAGCCGGGCGGCGGGACGGGAGGTGCCACGGCATGAGCGGATCGGCCCTGTTCCACGTGGCTTTCATAGCCGTCGTCATCATGATCCTGCTGACGGTCTGGGGCGCCATGGTGCTGGAGGCCGGCCAGCACCCGCCCGGACGCGGGGACCGGGCGGCCAAGGCCGGCGATGAACCCGCCGGCCCGAATGCGCCATGAGGCGCGGCCAGGCACGGTGACGGCCGGGTGGAGGGCTCTGGCTATGCGTGCACGGGGGCGGCCAGGTAGTGGTCAGTCTGCGGTGGCGGGTCGGACAGTGCCGCGGCGGCGTCGTGGAATTCGAGATCGGTGCCGGTCTGCCGCTCCTGGTGCTGCCTGAGGTGCTCGTCCCAGCTCGGGACCGTGAACAGCTCGATGAACAGCTGCGGGTTCTGGCCGTCCTGGTAGAGGCCCCAGTCGGTGGCACCGGTCCGCAGCCGGGACAGGCGCAGGCGGACCATGGCCTGCAGGAACTGCTGCCGCCTTTCGGCCGCGATCGTGTAGGTGGTCCGCACCAGGACTGGCGCGTCGCGGTCAGTGCTGATGACCAGCTGCGGCTCAGGCCAGCGCACCGGGCTCCGGTCCATGTTCTCGATCCGGTAGAACGGCCAGAACCAGACAGTCGCCGCACCCGCGGCCATGACGGCAGCGGAGATCAGGAAGGCGGGCACCAGCCCTGCGGCGCCGGCGACGACTCCCCAGATCAGGGCCCCGGCAGCCTGGGAGCCGAACAGGACCATCGTGTAGGCCGCCAGGCCACGGGCGCGAACCCAGCGGGGCAGGAAGAGCTGCAATGCGGCATTGACGTTGGACAGGAACGCTATCCAGGCAACACCGGCCGGCAGCAGCACCACGACGGTGATCGCCAGGTCGCGCGACAGCACCACCACGACCAGGGCTGCGGCATAGACCAGGCTCGCGGCGCCCACCAGGGCATTGGCCGACAGCCTGGCCCGGACCTGCGGCAGCAGGAACGCGCCGGCAACGGCGCCAACTCCCAGGGCACCCAGCAGCACGCCGTAGCCCCCTGAGCCCAGCGCCAGCCGCTGGGTGGCGACCAGGGGGAGCAACGCCCACAGCGAGCTGCCCGGCACCAGGAACAGCGCTGCCCGCAGCAGGATGCGCAGCACGACTGGCGCGTTGCGAACATACCTGCCCCCGGCCCGCAGCCCCGGAATGAACCGCTCGGGAGACTCCGGGGTGCCCCCCAGCCGGGGATGGCTCGCCACCACGATCGCGTAGAGCAGCAGCGCCACCGTATTGAGGCCGAACACGGCGGCCACCCCGATCTGGGCGACCAGCAGCCCGGCGATCGCCGGTCCGATCGCGCGGGCCAGGTTGATGCTGATCGAGTTGAGCGCCGCGGCGGCTGGCAGCTGGGGCCGGGGAACCATGTCGGGCACCAGCGACTGGTAGGCGGGCGTGACCAGGATGGCGCCGGTGCCCAGTACGAAGGTGAACATCAGCAGCAGCGCCGGCGGCATCCGGTGCACCGCGGTCAGCGCGGTGAGCGCCGCGCCAGCGGCCGTCATACCCGCCAGCACCGCGACCAGCAGCCTGGCCCGGTTGAAGATGTCGGCCAGCACGCCGGCCACCAGCGCGAACAGGACGGCCGGGACGGTGTAAGCGGCCTGCACGAGCGAAACGAGGATCGCCGCGTGCGCGCTGTGGACCACCAGCCACTGGGCGCCCACGGTCTGCATCCAGGTGCCCACGTTGCTGACCAGCGCCGCGATCCACAACGTCCGGAACAGCCCGATCCGCAACGGCGCCCACGACGACGAAGCCGACCCTGCGCCTGCCATGCCGCGTTCCAGCTCCCGGGGAGCAGGGCCTCACGCCTGATCTGGTGTCAGCCGCCGAGGCCGGTCTGTTTCATGACTCCGGGCCAGGCCGTAAACAGGTTCTCCGCCACGGCCTGCCGTCGTCCCACCGGGCAACGCTACAGAAATCCCCCCTGGCGGGGCTGCTCGTGCCCGCAGGGCCGCGGACGCAGGCATGATTGGCATCGGGACTCGGGCAAGCCGGCAACCTTCAACGGCTGCCGGTGCCGGAAATTGGCCATGTCGCTGCGGTGGTCAGCGGGGGGCTGCCGCAGCTGTGCGGGCGGAGGTTCAGATGGCTGCTGCGGATGGCCGGGCACAGAACGCGCCGGGCAAGCCGCGCCCGGCGGCGCGCTGCCGCTGCTGGCCGCGCTCTCCGGGCAGTGGCACGCCGCCGTGAACGCCGGCCACGGCCGGGAGGACGTCAGCGCCGCCCGCCTGGCGCTGGGCGGCCAGCAGTAGACCGGCCAGCAGACCCCGCGGGCTCCTCCTGCTGCCCTCACAGCTCGACGTCGCCGCGGATGCAGGTGACGGTGCCGCCGCCGACCCAGATGGTGCCGTCCCCGTCCTGGGTGATGTGCACCCGGCCGGAGCGCCCGATGGCCGTGCCCTGGCGGGCCACGTACGGCGCGGCCGCGCGGCCGGTCCGGATGAGCCAGCCGGCCAGTGACGCATTCAGGCTGCCGGTCACGGGGTCCTCGGCGGTCGAGCCCGCGCTGGGGACGAAGGCACGGACCTCGAACTGCTCGGGGGAGCCGGCCGGGTAGGGCCCCACGACGCCGATGTCCAGGTCGACCGGCCCGGGCCGCAGGGCAAGCACCGTCTCGGCCGAATCGAGCAGCAGGCCCACCCAGCCGGGGCCGTTGTCAACCCATTCGGCCTCGACGACGGCGGACGGGTCCAGGCCGAGCATCTGCGCGATGTGGCCCGTCAGTTCGCCGCCGGCCGGCCCGGAGCGGATCAGCGGCGGCGCGGCGAACGCGAGGCCCGCCCCGGTCCGCCGCAGTGCGACCAGGCCCGCGGCGCACTCCTGGATGATGCGTTCCGGCGCGGCCGGCTCCCCTCCTGCCTCCAGCCAGGCGTGGGCGCTGCCGAGCGTCGGGTGGCCGGCGAAGGGCAGCTCGCGAGCGGGCGTGAAGATGCGTACCCGGTAGTCGGCGCCGGGCTGGCTCGGGGGCAGCAGGAACGTCGTCTCCGACAGGTTGGCCCAGCAGGCGAAGCGCTGCATGGCCTCGGGCCCGATCCCCTCGGCGCCGTGCACGACCGCGACCGGGTTGCCGAGGTAGGGGGTGGTGGTGAAGACATCGACCTGGTGGAATGGGCGGCTTGGCATGACTCCAGTCTGGCCCGTGGCGCACATCTCCAAGCCATTCCCCGGCTACACCGCCGAGGACTACGCCTTGGTGGCCGGCGTCAGTCGCCTGCGTCCTCCGCGGAGGGCAGGAGCTCGACGTACCCCTCGGACCCGTGTACGCGGATTCGCTGCCCGTCGTGGATCAGGCGGGTGGCCCGCGTCACCCCCACGACGGCGGGCAGGCCGTACTCCCGGGCGATCACCGCGCCGTGGGTCATGAGTCCGCCGACCTCGGTCACCACACCGCTGATCGCCACGAAGGCGGGAGACCAACTCGGGTCGGTGGCGACGGTCACCAGGATGTCGCCGGGCGCGACGTCGGCGTCGGCGATGTCCAGGACGACGCGGGCGCGGCCCTCGACGACACCGGCCGACACGGCGAGGCCGGGCAGCGCCCCGGCCGGGATCCCGTCGCGCCGGTACGCGCCGTCGAGTGCCTCGCCCTCCGAGGTGAGCACCCGGGGTGGTGTGAGCGCGTGGTAGGAGACGAATGCCTCGCGGCGCCGGGTGACGAGCTCCTCGTCGATCCGGCCGGTGCGGACGACGTCGCGGAGCTCCTCGAGACTCAGATAGAAGATGTCTTCCCGGTCACGCAGCACGCGCGCGCGGACGAGGCGATCGGCTTCCTCCAGCAGCGCCTGCTTGTAGACGGCGTGACGGCTGACGATGGCGTACTTCGGATATTCCCGGTAGCCGATGAAGGTGCGGAGGCGGTCAATCATCTGCTTCGTCTCGGCGGCCCTCCCGGCTCCGCCCGGCTGCGCGCGCAGCCGCTCCAGCAGGTCCCGCTCCTTGTTCCCGGCTTCGCGGAGTCCCTGCTCGAACAGGTGCCGGGCGGCCCCGGCCTCGAAGTTCCGGATGTTCCCGAGGATCAACGGCACGAGGGCGACGGGATGCTCACTCCAGCGCGGCCGGGTGATGTCGATCTCGCCGACGCACCGCATCCCGTATGTGTCGAGGAAGGCGCGGATGGCATCTCGCGACTCGGCACCGCCGGGAATGCCGCTCAGCTCGTCGAGGAAGCCGTCGTGGCCGGTGTGCTCGAGCAACGCCACCACGCCGGGATGGCGGCGGACGGTGTCGGCGACGTCGAGCAGCGCGCGACCCATCTCCGACGTGACGTTGCCGGGGACGGACTGCATCAGCGCGTCGGCCGCCCCCTTCTCGGCGAGCCACGCCTCCATGTTGTCGTTGAGCCACTGGAGGGCCCCCATCCCGGCCATGACCGCCTGATGGCTGCGCGGGTCCGAGAGGATCCGCTTGAGCTCGCCGAAATCGGCGATGACGAAGTCGAGCAGCGCGGTTGCGGATCGCCCCCTGATGTCGCGACGCAGCGCGGCGATGGATGCCCGGCTGCGCTCGACGAGCTGGGCGGCGATTGCCGGATCCGTCTCGATGTCCGCCGTCATGCTCCCGGCGGGCGGAGCGGGGGGCGCGTCACCGGAGGGAGCCGGGAGAACGCCGTCGCGCGAGAGCACGGTCTCGAGCGCGTCCCGCAGCAGCGGGTCACCGCGGCCCAAGACGTCGAGGGTGAGCGCGCGGGTCGCCGGCGAGGCCAGCCGCGGGGTGACGTCGACGAACAGCCGGCCCCCGGCTTCGTGCATGGGGATGAGCGCGGTGTGCTGCCACACCGAGATACCGAGGGGCCGCATCGGGTCGGTCATCATCTGCGCGTGCCCGACGGAGACGTACACGCGGTACTGCGCGTCCGCGGCGGTGGGGACGGGGAACAAGGTGGTGATCGGCCGGCTCTGCACGATGTGGAACTCGTCGCCGGCAAGGCACCACTCGATGTCCTGCGGGCGGCCGAGGTGGGCCTCGATCCGCCGCCCCAGCCCGGCGAGCCGCACCACCTGCGCATCGGTCAGCACGCGCTCGCGCCGGCGGCCGGGAGGGATCGGCACCTCGGCGGTGCCGCCGCCCGGTACGGCCCGCACGGCGAACGGCTTGGAGCCGATCGACGTGGAGACGACGCTGCCGCCGCGGACCCCGTAGGCATCCGCCTCGACACGGCCGGAGACGAGTGCTTCGCCCAGTCCGAAGACGGCCTCGACGCACGCCACCGTGCGGTTCCCTGTGACCGGATCGGCGGTGAACAGGACACCCGCCGACCGCGGGGTCAGCAGCCGCTGCACGATCACCGCCATGCCGGCGGAGCGGTGGTCGACACCGTTGCGCGCGCGGTAGGCGACCGCGCGTTCGGAGAACAGCGATGCCCAGCAGCGGCTGATGTGCCGCAGGATCGCGGGCGCGCCGGAGACGTTCAGGTACGTGTCATGCTGGCCGGCGGACGATGCCGCGGGGAGATCCTCCGCGGTGGCGCTGGAGCGGACCGCCCATTCGGCGCCGTCACCCTGTGCGGCGATCAGGGGCGTGACCGACTCGGCCAGTCCGGTGGGGAGGGGCGCGGCTTCCATCTCCCCGCGGATGGCCGCGGAGAGGGTGCGCACCGCGTCCCGGTCACCGGGATCGGAGCGCGAGAGCTCGTCGATCCGATCGCGGAGCCGTGGGCTTGCCGCCAGCATCGCCCAGAACGCATCGGTGGTCACGCAGAAGCCGGCCGGCACGTGGACACCCTCGATGCGTGCAAGCTCGGCCAGATGCGCGGCCTTGCCCCCGACGGACGCGAGCCGCGCCATGCCGATCTGTTCGATGGGCACGACGCAGGGCGGATCGATCCGGCCGGCTGTCGTCCCGCACATGACTGCACTCCCGTGTTCGTTGCGCGGCGATCATGAACCAGGGCGGAGGGCGTGCGGCAAGCCCGGGGTGAGTGACACTCTAGTAATTGAGGCTGCGGCTCGGGCCGGGCCACCGCGGTCACGGCCGGTCAGGTGACACACGCTGGCTTCACCGAACAGGTGACAGTCCGTCGGCGGAGTGGCTTTCGGCGATGGGCAGTTCGGGGCGCCTCGGTTTGCGGGCGGGTGACGTGGGCGCCTCCGTTACGCCGCAGTACGGCCGGACGACAGAAGCAGGCTCACAGCCGCCGTCGGTATCCAGGTCGCCTGGACCACGGACATGACGATGGCGAGGATCAGGCCTGGGGTGCCTATCGTGGGCCGCGGCTGGCTCGCGGTGACGTTTCCGCAGGCCAGCCGCGGCCGGAGTGGTCAGACGTCGAAGTAGAGCTCGAACTTTCGGCGGTGGTCAGCTGACCTGCCACTGTACGCTTGACCTGCGCTTTCGCTTCTCACTCGTTGGCGTCGTTTGGCGGTCCTGATCGGCGTCTGGCGGAACAGAGACGGAACAGGGCGGGACTCATGGTGCACGCTGATCGAGCTTGGTAAGCAGGCGAAGGTCCTTGACGTTGGCGAAGATCGCGTCGTGTGCGATGAGCGGCACGCCGAGCCAGATGGCTGTCGCGGCAATCCAGCGGTCGGCCTCGTGGGCTTTCTGGCCCAGGCCGTGCCCGGCTTTGACGCACCAGGTACGCAGCGTGGCGTAGGCCTCGGCGAGGCTTGGCCCTGACCACACCGTGTCGGCCTGGTCAAGTTCGTGTTCCAGTTGCTGGAGCCTGGCCGGTCCCCACCTGGCCAGTTTGGCGCCGAACCGCAACTCAGCGACGGTGACAAACGAGATGACGGCGGGGCGGCCTTCGCGCAGCGGCCTGTAGGTGGCAGCTAGTGGCATGGTCCTGCGCGTCAGCCGGGCGCCGAATACGCCGGTGTCGATCACGACCGGGCCACGTTGGGCCTGCGTCATGCGTCGAAGATCGCTTCGATGAAGATGCGCTCCTCTTCATCGGTGAGGCCTTCGATCAGCGCGTCTTCATCTGGTGGCAGAGGCCGGGCTGCCGCGAGCACTTCTTCCCTGCTCCGCTCAAGGCTGGCGCCCTTGGATCCGGGCTGTCGGGCTGCGGGCTCTGACATCGCGGCACCTCCCTCTGCCGATCAGGGTACCCGCTGCCGTCCTGCTTACGGGTGCAAGACGACGCGCCCTAGCGGTTTTCAAGATCGCTAGTGCTACATCGCCGTCTGCCGTGCTGAGCTGCATCGTTGGTGATTTGCTGGTCAAGCAATCGCAAGATCATCCCGTGCATATCCCGCGTTCTTGTGCTCCGAAGCTAACTCGCGGCACGTGAGCGGGGTTGTTGGAGCAGGCGGCGGACGACCGCCCGGGACACCAGCAGGACTAGGATCAGCGCGGTCACCGAGAAGAAACCGCCCAGGCTGACCCGGTCGCGGAAGACCAGGGCGACGACCTCCAGGACGAGGAACTTGCTTCCGAACAGGACCACCCACAGCAGGACCGCGGCCACCACCTTGCCTATCGGCGTGGAGGCTTGGCGGAACCGCGCCTTGACCCGGTTCTTAGCGGCCACGACGATCTCCAGAACGCCTTTCAGCAGGACGGCTGTGAGCAGCGAGAGAGTGAACGTCTCGCTGATTACCTGAGGGAGGTACTCCACGAACAGGTTCAGCACGACGACGTAGACAAAGACGTCAACGATCGCTGCCGCGATGCGCGGCTGCAGCCGGTCCGCGGCGCCATCGTCCTGATCAAGGACATGATCAATGTAGGCGGTCACCGTGTTTGGAGCACTCAGAGCGTCAGCCCAAGCCAACCCACTTGACCCCCAGGACATGCGTTTGGCCCTTTTACCAGTTCAGCGTGGGTGTAGGAGTCAAGTACTAGGTGCGGCGACATGCAGTTGTCCCGTTGAGTGCAGAGCGTGTGGTCCCAAACTGGTCCCAAGCTCCTGCTGCACTGTCGAGCCGTGACCGCTTGCTTGCAAAGCCCTTGGCGGCACCTTTTCGGCTCCACGGCCGGTACGAGCCGTGCAGGCGTTGCGGTTGTTGCATCTGCTGGTCACTCCCTACGGCCCTGATCATCGACGGCGCCGAGCGGGTGTGGCCGTACGAACGAGCATGCCGACCGCAAGGAAACCGAAAAAGGAAAGAGCACGGTATCGTGGCGTCAGCTTTCACCGCTTCACTTCATGAGGCGGGGAAGCGATCAGGGGGTCCCATGCGTAGGCCAGCAGTAGTCTCGTGCGACTCGAAGCCTGAGCCCCCGCGACGGTCTCTTGCTGTACTTGTGAGCCTCCCGCTGGCCGTCGGGATGCTCGCCGCCCCTTCGGTCACGCCAGCAGCCCGGTGCCGAACGCCCAGGCGGGGGTGAGGACTGGTGATGTGGTCTTCGTCCGGGGGGTACCCAGTGACCTGGACCGCCGCCTTGAGCTTCGCGCCTCCGATGGCACGCTCACGGATCTGAGTGAGGGCGGTCCGGGCGATGACGGTGTGCCTGTCGTCTCACCGAATGGGTCCAAGATCGCCTTCATCGGCGACCGGCCGTACAGTAAGCACGGACGGCGAGCTGGCCAGCTCGGGGGGCGGGAGCGCATGAGTCACCTGTTCCGGGGAGTCCGGCTAATCAACGGCGTGGCGGACGCACCGCTGGCCGAGGTTGACGTCTTCGTCGAAGGTGAGCGGATCTGCTCCGTGCTCCCCCATGGCACCGGAGGGCCCGTGCCTGAGGGAGTCAAGGTCATTGATGGGAGCGGGAAGACTCTTCTGCCCGGCCTGATCGACTGCCACGTGCACTACACCTTTGATCCGGCGGTCG
>Ga0335079_10007099_pt1 | contig 12772 bp, 11 predicted proteins | sample Lox_Sample_33_FD_206719 | JGI IMG/M metagenome (GOLD analysis project Ga0335079, IMG submission 206719) | Soil microbial communities from Loxahatchee National Wildlife Refuge, Florida, United States - Lox_Sample_3.3 | ecosystem: Environmental > Terrestrial > Soil > Wetlands | place: USA... | reverse complement strand
CCGGCGCGCATTTTGCACGCGGCGCGAACCGCAGCACTGATCGCCAGCGGCCCGGCAAAAACGCCCAGCGCGGGATTTCAGCAGAAGCAGGCGCGCAGCTTATATCCCGTAACTTTGCCTTCCGTCGACGCAGAGATCACGGCGAAGGTTGAGCTTGTCATGCGTGCAGACTCATCCGCGCGCGCCTATGATCCGCGAATCAAGGAAGTTCGGGCGAATTATGCCGACGAGCTGCGCAATATTCTCGTTGTCGGCTCGGATGGAACGTTTGCCGAAGATTCCCAGCCGCTGGCGCGCATGAACGTTTCGTGCATTGCTAAGAACGAACGGAATTCGGCCCGCGGCAGCGCCGGGGGCGGCGGACGAGTAGCGCTCGACTTCTTTTTCGGCGAAAAGACTCCGGAATATTTCGCGAAAGAAGCGTCGCGGCAGGCGATCCTGCAGCTCGATGCGCGCGAAGCTCCGGCGGGAGAAATGGAAGTGGTGCTTGGCCCCGGCTGGCCGGGAGTTCTGATTCACGAAGCGGTTGGGCACGGGCTTGAAGCGGATTTCAATCGCAAGAAAACTTCTGCGTTTGCCGGATTGATAGGGAAGAAAGTAGCCAGCGAAAAATGCACGGTCGTCGATAACGGCGTAATGCCGTGGCGTCGAGGTTCACTGAACGTCGACGATGAGGGTCATGCCACGCAAGAGACAGTTCTCATCGAAAAAGGAATTCTCAAAGGCTATCTGAGCGACAAGCTTTCTTCGCGCCTGATGGGCATGGCCGATACCGGCAACGGCCGCCGCGAGAGTTACGAGCACATTCCCATGCCGCGCATGACGAACACATACCTGCTCGCGGGCGAGGACAATCCCGAAGACATTATTCGCTCGGTGAAGCGCGGAGTTTATGCGGTCAACTTCGGCGGCGGGCAAGTCGATATCACGAATGGCAAATTCGTCTTCTCGGCTTCGGAAGCGTACTTGATCGAAGACGGCAATGTGACCGCACCCATTCGCGGCGCGACTTTGATCGGCAACGGCCCTGAAGCCTTGAAGCACGTTTCCATGGTCGGTAACGACCTGCGCCTCGATGAAGGCGTCGGTACTTGCGGTAAGGATGGTCAGGCAGTGCCCGTCGGCGTTGGCATGCCGACCACCAAGCTCGACCGCATGACCGTGGGCGGAACCGCGCGCCGCGATACCGGCGGGTTCATGCAGTGAAGGAAAAAACCTCTAACCACAAAGGACCCGAAGGTACACAAAGGAAACAAATACCGCATGGGATTTGCTTCGTGAGCCTTCGCGTCCTTCGTGGTTAATTGCCTTTATGTCTTCCACTACTCAAGTCGAAAACCGAACTGCACCACCTCAAACTGATCTCAAGCAGCTCGCCCAAGATCTCGTTCGTCGTGCCATGTCTGGAGGTGCCACGGCTGCCGAGTGCGTCATCCGTGAAGGCGATGAATTCTCCACGCTTGTGCGCCTCGGCGAAGTCGAAACCCTGAAAGAATCGGGATCGAAATCCATCGGCATCCGCGTGTTCAATGGTAAGCGCGCGGCGAGTACGCATTCGAGTGACTTCACTCGCGCCGGTCTTGATCGGATGTTGAGTTCCGCTCTAGAACTGGCCAAGATTACTTCCGAAGATCCGTTCGCCGGAATTCCTGAGCCCGATCAACTTGGTTCCATTTCCGGTGATCTCGATCTTTACTCGCCGGACGTTTACTCGCTTCCCGGTCAGGAGCGCATCGCCTACGCGCGCCGTGCGGAGAAAGCTGCGCTGGATTTCGACCCGCGCATCAAGAACTCCGAAGGTGGATCGTTCGACGCCGCCACCGGCCACAAGATCCTCGCCAATTCCCACGGCTTCGTCGGCGAATACCGCCGCTCCTATTGTTCGGTCGCCGCAATTCCGATCGCGCAGGATGAAAACGGCGCCATGCAGCGCGATTACTGGTTTTCGGTTTCACGCAATCTCGCCAAACTCGAGTCGCCGGAGGAAGTCGGCACAATTGCCGCCCAGCGCACGCTTCGCCGTCTTGGCGCAAGGAAAGTGAAGACGCAGGAAGTTCCGATCATTTTTGATCCGCTGGTCGCGAACTCAATTCTCGGCCACATCTTCGAAGGCGTGAACGGAGACTCGGTTTACCGCGGCGCGTCGTTTCTCGCCGGAAAACTTGGCCAGAAAATCGCATCCGAAAACGTCACCGTAATTGACGATGGCACGATGATTGGCGGCTTCGGCACCAGCCCGTTCGATGGCGAGGGCATACCCACTCGCCGTACCGTCGTTATTGAAAATGGTGTGCTCAAGTCGTATCTGCTGAACACCTACACCGCGAAAAAGCTCGGATTACAAACGACCGCTAACGCCTCACGCGGCCTCGCCGGAACTCCCGGAATTGGTCCAGGAAATTATTTTCTGCAAGCTGGAACCCGCACACCGCAGCAGCTCATTGCGGACGTTAAGCAAGGGCTCTACGTCACCGAATTTCTCGGCATGGGAGTGAATCTCGTCACCGGCGATTACTCTCGTGGCGCATCCGGATTGTGGATCTCCGGTGGCGAGTTGACCTATCCGGTTGAAGAAATCACCGTGGCCGGCAATCTGAAAGATATGTTCCTGAATATTTCCGAGGTCGCCAACGATCTCGAATTCCGCGGCTCGGTCGCGTCGCCGACAATTCGCATTGACGGGCTCACGGTGGGCGGAGAATAACCGGATGAAATTTGCGAAGATTGTATTCCTGATCGCTGGAATCTGGGGATTCCTGGTCCTTACGCCTCTGTACTTTATGTTCAACCTGATTGGACGGCAGGATCCGCCCGCGATCACTCATCCGGCTTTCTACTATGGTTTTGTTGGAACCGCACTCGCCTGGCAAGTTGCATTTTTCCTGATTGCGAGTGACCCGGTGCGCTTCCGGCCGATCATGGTTCCATCGGTGCTGGAGAAATTCGCGTATGCGGCCGCATCTACTGTTCTCTACCTGCAAGCGCAGATGCGCGCTTCCGATCTGGTCTTCGTCGCGGCTGACTTTGTTTTTGGCATGCTATTCCTGGTTGCCTTCTATCAGACTGCAGCGGGAGTGCGGGACCAAGCCATGAGTGCGACCGCGAGCGGAAGTCGAAGAATATAATCGTCCTGCATGGGCGGTCTTATCCAGCCGACTCCCGTCTCGGAAGAACCGAATACAAGCGGGCGCATTATCGTCATTGCTATCGCCGTGGTCGTGGCAATCGCGGTGATTGTTGCCCTTCTGCTGCGCGCAAAACCGCAGCCTGCGCCTGTGATCCCTCCCTATGCGGCGCAGTTGAAGATCTCCGACCTGAAAATGAGCCAGGCGCAGAATTTTGTCGGCGCCAGCGTCACCTACATAGATGGGACGATTGCAAATACGGGGGATAAAACCGTAACGCACGTAACCGTCCGCGTCACCTTCCATGATGCTTACAATCAGATCGCGCAAGTTGAGGATGAGCCGATAAAGATTCTCGAGACCAGCGGACCATACCCGGACACGGTTGATCTCGCTGTCTCGCCCCTGTCACCCGGTCAAAGCAAGCCCTTCCGCTTGATCTTTGAGCATGTGAGCGAGCAGTGGAACCAGGCATACCCGGAACTGCAGATTGCGGACGTGACGACGAAGTAAAAAGCGGCCACGGATCCTCACGGATCTTGACGGGCTCGGTCCAAGAAGCTTTATGAGGTCCGCGGTTGATGGATTCGGCCCTCCGCGTTTTATCCGTGTTGATCCGCAAAATCCGTGGCAGCATTTTCGTTTCTTCTACAATGTCTCCATGCCTGAAACCAAAACCGTCCGCCTCACCGAGACGGTAAAAGCCGCGGGTTGAGCTTCCAAGCTGAGTCCGGCGGCGCTGGACAAGGTGCTTGGGAAATTAGCCCGGCAACACGACCCGAATGTTCTTGTCGGCTTCGACCACGCCGACGACGCCGGCGTGTATCAAATCGCGCCTGAAATGGCGCTGGTACAGACGGTAGATTTTTTTACACCGATTGTGGATGACCCTTACACCTTCGGCCAGATCGCAGCCACGAATTCGCTCAGCGACATTTATGCCATGGGCGGAAAACCGATGACCGCGCTAGCACTCGTCTGCTTCCCTGAGAAAGGTGATCTCGAAATTCTCGAGCAGATTCTTGCCGGCGGATTATCCAAGATGATCGAGGCGGGATGCACGGTCATTGGTGGCCACAGCATTCGTGATGAGGAGACAAAGTTCGGATATTCGGTGACGGGCACGATCGATCCAAAGCGCGTGTTGAAAAACGGCGGAGCGCGCGTGGGTGATCGCTTGATCCTGACCAAATCACTGGGCACGGGAGTGATTTCGACCGCGATCAAGAAGGGTGTTGCGAAGCAGTCATGGATCGATGCGGCCGTGCGCTCGATGACCACTTTGAATAAAACTGCCGCGGAAGTGATCACCAATTTTCTGAGGTGGGACGAAAATCAAAATCCCCACCCTCCCCTGAAGGGGAAGGATGGGGCACCCGGTTCACCGACGCCTGACAACTTTCCCATCCACGCGCTTACCGATATCACCGGCTTCGGGCTCATTGGTCATCTGCGCGAAATGTTGCTGGCTTCAGAAAGCGTCTCCGCCCAGCTGCATGCGAATCGCATCCCGCTGCTCGAAGGAGCACTCGAATGCGTACGCGCCGGCCACATCCCCGGTGGACTGAAAGCCAACCGCGAATTTGCCGAGTGCGTCGTGCAGTATGCCAACGGAGTCGCAGACGACCTCAAGACGCTTCTTTTCGATCCGCAGACCGCCGGTGGATTGCTCGCGGCAGTGGCAGCAGATAAGTCGGATGATCTTTTGAAAGCTCTCATCCAGGCCGGTGTTTTGGCAGTGCACATCGGCGCCATCGAATACAGTAATAAACCTTCGATCCGGGTGGAGACCTAGTCACCGCGGCGAAATTCCAGAGTGTGATGGGCAGGTTGCGATGGAATTGAGTGTAATACTGGCCACATATAATCGCGGGGCAACACTGCGAGAAGCGCTGGCGAGCTTAGATCGTCTCTCAACGCCGCCAAATTTTCCCTGGGAATTGATACTGGTTGACAATAATTCGGACGACGATACTCGCCAGGTCGTCAATGAGTTCGCCCGCAATTGCAGCATCAACGTGCACTATCTCTTTGAGCCGACACAGGGAAAATCTTCGGCCCTAAACACCGGAATTCGAAATGCCGGGGGCAAAATCATCGCCTTCACCGATGACGACGTCATTGTTGATCCGCGATGGCTAACCGAATTAGCCGCAGCTTTCGACAAATCTGATTGCCTGGCCGTTGCGGGCAGAGTGGTTCCGGTCTGGAGCGAGCCGCAGCCGGACTGGCTCGAACTCGAAGATCAGCAGGCGGTTGTACATTTCGAATATGGGGACGAGCCGCACGAGATTGATATACCTCCAATCGGTGCGAACATGGCGTTCCGCCGGCAGATATTCGAGAAATACGGCTTGTTTCGACTGGCCTTGTCATCTTACAAGCGGCGAAGCGGCGGCACGGAGGACATGGAGTTTGGATTGAGACTGCTCCGAGCGGGCGAGAAGCTGATCTATATTCCGACTGCGGTAATCTACCATCCTGTAGACCGAAACCGCCCCACGAAGAAATTTATGTTGCGTTGGGCGTACCGGGTGGGCGAAAAAATGTCGCGGGCTCGCCTGTGGCCGCCCGAGACCGTCACCTACTTGGGCGTTCCCCGTTATCTTTTTCGCAGCGCCGTTGAGAGTGCAGTTCGATGGGCGACTACACTGGATGCAAAGCGGCGCTTCCGATACAAGCTGCGAACGTTTAGATTGGCCGGGGAGATCCGCGAAGCCCTGCGCGCTCAAGATAGCGAAATAAGTGAAGTGCCGCGTCTCGGGCCTTCTTCTGATCGGGGGACACGATCGCCGAATGTATCGTGTTTGGCATCTGAGAGCCCTTTAAGAAAGACGGTCGAGAACGATGAGTAAGTTTAATGTCCCATTGAGTTAATGTCCCAGGACCGGCCTAAACGTCCGCTTGTTTTCAAGGAGGAGGGCAGTTCGCTTCCGCGCTGAACTTGCCGCGGCGGCGCATTTCTTTACTGAACTTGCCGCGCCGGCGCATTTCTGTGAGACCAATGGAAGTTCAGTACAACCAAGCACGACTGCATCACAGCCCCGCAGAGTGTGTCCGCAGCTCAGCTGTGAGCATCTAAAGAGCTCTAATCTCGACGATCTGCGCAGGAGCAAGAGTATGCAAATTCGCCAACTTGGCCGCAGTGGACTCAAAGTTTCCGCCCAAGGGCTCGGCTGTATGGGTATGTCTGAATTCTATGGCCCCGGTGATGAACAGGAATCTATCCGCACAATACACCGCGCCATCGACTTGGGAATTAATTTCCTCGACACTGCCGATATTTACGGCCCGTTCAAAAACGAAGAACTCGTCTGCCGGGCCATTAAGGGCAAACGCGAACGGCTGATTATCGCCACAAAATTCGGCATCGTTCGCGACCCGGCGAACCCGCAAACGCGCGGCGTGAGCGGCAAGCCGGACTATGTTCGCAAAGCCTGCGACGCAAGCTTGAAACGGCTGGGCATCGACTCCATCGATCTTTATTACCAGCATCGCGTCGATCCGAACACGCCCATAGAAGAAACCGTCGGCGCAATGGCCGAACTGATCGAGGCGGGCAAGATTCGCCATATCGGCTTGTCCGAAGCAGGCCCGGAGACCCTGCGTCGCGCCGCCAAAGTCCATCCCATCACCGCGCTTCAGTCAGAGTATTCGCTGTGGACGCGCGACCCCGAAGACCGCGTCCTGCCGACCTGCCGCGAACTGGGCATCGGTTTTGTTGCGTACAGCCCGTTGGGCCGCGGATTTCTCACCGGGCAGATCAAACGCTTTGAAGATTTCGCGCCCGACGATTTCCGCCGCAACTCACCGCGCTTCCAGGGAGAGAACTTCCAGAAGAATCTCGATCTGGTCCAAAAGGTGGGGGACCTCGCGCGTAGGAAGAATTGCACGCCCTCGCAGCTGGCGCTGGCGTGGGTATTGGCGCAGGGCGAAGACATTGTGCCGATCCCTGGGACGAAGCGGGTGAAGTACCTCGAAGAAAATGTCGGCGCCATCAATGTGAAGCTGATGCCTGAGGATCTGATCGAGATCGACAAAATTCTGCCCAAGGGCGCCTTTGCCGGACAACGTTATGCCGAGCAGATGATGCGCCTGATCGATGTCGCGTGATGGGCGTGACATCAAAGTTGCTCTTTTGGAGGTTCCAAACCCTTGTTGATGTCATTCCGAACGCCTTCAGGCGTGAGGAATCTGCTTTTCCGGTGCCTCACCGCTAAGGCGATTCGGAATGACACGCGTAATTGGGAATTTCTTCACCGTGCCCGTACCTTGATCCAGATTGGCGTTCCCACAAATCCGAAGGCGCGGCGAATCTGGTTTTCGAGAAACCGCTCGTACGAGAAATGCAGCTTCACCTGCCGGTCGGTAAAAAGCACGAATGTCGGCGGCGCAACCGCGGCCTGCGTCAGATAAAGAATTTTCACTCGCTGCCGCACAGGCACGGGAGCGCGCTCAAAATCGATTTGCTTGAGGAAGCGGTTCATCTCTCCGGTCGTGATCCGCTTTCGCCGCTCAGCTGCAACTTCTTCGAGCATGGGAAAAATCTTGTCAACACCTTTGCCGCTGGCGGCTGAAATGAAAAGCACGGGCGCATAGTTCAGAAACTTGAGCGCGTATCGCAACCGCTGCTCATAAGCAACGCGGTCGGTGGGCTTCTTGCTCTCCTGAATGCGCGCCGTGCGCGACTGGCTCACCGGTTTTTTCTCGCCGCTGGTGATCAGGTCCCACTTGTTGACGAGAATGATGAGCGATCTTCCGCTCTCGTGAGCATAGCCAGCGATCGCCGCATCGAGCGCGCTTACGCCTTCGGTGGCATCGATCACCAGCAGCGCAATGTCAGCCGACTCCAGATGCTTACGCGCCATCACCACCGAGAGCTTTTCTGCCATCAGGTGAGTCTTCCCTTTGCGCCGAATGCCCGCGGTGTCGATAAAACGGAAAGTTGTACCGTCGCGCTCGACCACTTCGTCCACAGCATCTCGCGTCGTGCCCGGGATTGGCGAAACAATCGCGCGCTCGGCGCCGGTGAGCTGATTGAGCAGAGTCGACTTGCCGACGTTGGGATGGCCGATGATGGTGACGGAAACTTCCGTTGGGGGTTGGGCCTCGTGCGTCGTGCGTCCTTCGTCATTTTCTAATAAGACATCCGAGGGTACCCCACCCTTATCTCGACGTTCTTTGTCGAGATGGGGTGGGGATTTTGACTCTTCGCGAGGTGCTCCCTCCATGGAAACCTCCGTGTTCTCCGTGTTCTCCGTGGTGAAGGTTTTGTTTTTCGGGAGCACCTCAAGAATTGCATCCAGCAAGTCATCCACTCCCCGCCCGTGCTCCGCAGAAATTGGAATCACGTCGCGAATTCCGAGCCGGTGAAACTCAGCCGCAAGCGCTTCCTGTTTTTCCGTATCGACCTTGTTCGCCGCCAGAAACAGGGGTTTCCCTGTCTTCTGTAAAAGCCGCACCAGCTCCAGATCAGGCCCGGTGAGTTCGCTCCGTGCATCTACGACCATCACGATCGCGCTCGCCTCATCCAGCGCCACCTGCGCCTGGCGAAAAATCTCCGCGGGAATCAGATCCTTGGCTTCCGGAACGATTCCACCCGTATCAACAACTCGGAATTCGTGCCCGCGCCAGTGCGTTTCTCCGTAGAGACGGTCCCGCGTGATTCCAGGCTCGTCACCGACAATCGCCCGCCGCGACCCGACCAGCCGATTAAATAAAGTCGATTTGCCAACATTCGGGCGGCCGACGATGGCGATGAGGGGAGTGTTGGGCATGGAGAATGCAACCATTACAGACTCTGTGGGGACGGGCGTCCACGCCCGTCCGGTCGGGCGGAGCTCGACAGTCGGGTTTTCTTGAATCACACAAGAAAACGGCGGGCGAGGGCGCCCGCCCCACACAGGAACTGGTTATTATATTGACTCTGTGCCTGCCGGTTCTCAGCCCGCTGTCTCTGCTTCAAACAGCAGTCCCTCGCTCAATCAATTTTTCGGTCCCGGCGGGTTGCTTTCCCGCACGCATCCCGCCTACGAATTTCGCCGCGGGCAGTTGCAGATGGCGCAAGCGGTCGAGCAGGCGCTCGAAGAACGGCGTCATCTGATCGTTGAAGCCGGCACCGGCACGGGCAAGACTCTCGCATATTTGCTGCCCGTGATTCGCTCCGGCAAGCGCGTCATTATTTCAACCGGAACAAAAAACCTGCAGGAGCAGCTCTTTCACAAAGATGTTCCGTTTCTCGAGCAGGCGCTCTTCCCCGACGGCAATCGCCGCCTGAGCGTTTGTTACATGAAGGGTCGCAACAATTATTTGTGCCGCAAAAAGCTCTACGATCTCACCGGCCAGCCGGTCTTGAGCGGACTCGACGAAATCGAGCACTATCGCGCCATCGCCGCGTGGGAAGAAAACACCGCGATCGGCGACCGCTCGGAGTTGGCGTCGCTTCCGGAAGCCAGCGCGCTGTGGCATAAACTCGACGCCCGCGCCGACACCTGTCTCGGCCAGAAATGCAATGCTTGGGACAAATGTTTCATCACCGAAATGCGTCGCCGTGGGATGGAGAGCGACATCATCATTGTCAATCATCATCTCTTCTTCGCCGACCTCGCGATCAAGCAGCAGGCCGATGGCGCGCCGGATGCGGGAATTCTGCCGGATGCAGGCGCGGTGATTTTCGACGAAGCGCACGAACTCGAAGACGTGGCCGGCAGCTATTTCGGAATTTCGGTAACCGCTGGGCGATTCGAAGAACTTTGTCGCGACGTCGAAACCTCGCTGCAGCGCAACCGCGCGTACACCGCCGGACTTTCCGGTGCGCTCAAAAGTTTGCGTGAGCGTTCGGCATTTTTCTTTTCGCTGCTGCCCGAGGGAGATGGACGTTTCTCATTCGAAAATCGCCGCGAATTCTTGGAAGAAAATGGCGAAGAATTTCTCGGCCTGCAGCGTTCGCTGACTCACCTCGCTTCTGAGCTCGAAAACCTTCCTTCGAAGCCCGAGGAAATGTTCGCCTTCACCCGCCGCGCGCAGGAGCTTCAGGTGCAGGTCGGCTTCGTCATGGAATCGGAAGAGAAGAACACCGTCTTCTGGATCGAGCGCCGCCGCCGCAGCGGGCGCGAGAAGCTGAACGTCTCCGTCCAGGCCACGCCGATTGACGTTGGCCCCATCCTGCGCGAGTGCCTTTGGTCGAAGCTCGAGTCGGTCGTGCTAACTTCGGCCACGCTGGCTGTGGGCGGCGGCTTCGAGTACATCCGCCAGCGGCTCGGCATGGAGCACGCGCGCGAGCTCGTGCTGCCCTCGCATTACGATTATCCCAACCAGGCGATTCTCTACGTTCCGCCCGACCTGCCCGACCCGCGAACGCCGCAATTCCAGGTCAAAGCCGCTGAGCGCATTCGCCAGCTGCTTGAAATCACCCGCGGCCGAGCCTTCGTTCTTTTCACCAGCTACGCGCAAATGCGCGACATCTATCAGCGGCTACTCGGTGAAGTCGAGTTCCCCATGCTGCTGCAGGGTGATGCGCCTAAATCCGCGCTGCTCGAGGAGTTCCGGCTGACGCCACACTGCGTGCTGTTCGCAACCTCGTCCTTCTGGCAAGGTGTCGATGTGCAGGGTGAACAACTCAGCTGCGTAATTATTGACCGGCTTCCGTTCGCCGTGCCGTCAGATCCTGTGGTCGCAGCTCGAGTAAAGGCGATCGATGCCGACGGCGGGAATGCTTTTTTTCAATACCAGGTGCCCTCGGCGGTCATAACTTTAAAGCAGGGATTTGGACGGCTCATCCGCTCACTCCACGACCGCGGTCTGCTCGCGCTGCTCGACAATCGAATTCTGAAAAAGATGTATGGGAAGGTTTTTATTGAAAGCCTGCCGAATTACCGCAGAACGACGGATATCGCACAGGTCGAAAGATTTTTCGGAATCAGCGGTTCGGATTGAGGATTTTCTCCGCGATCTCTGTGCCAGGCTCAGCGAACTCTGCGGTTAAAAGCTTTTGAAGTGGCTAGCAAAGAAAAGACTTTAACCGCAGAGAGCGCGGAGAACAACTCGAGTCCACGGAGGAGAGCGACGCGAAACTATCCCCGACCCTTTTCTTGCCCAACTAATCCGTTCGGAACATCTGGCTCATCAGTGCGATTGACAAACCGAGGGATTCCGAACTACGGTTCATTGCGTTCTTGGTTGTCGTGGCGGGATGCCATGAAAGTTGCACTAATAGTCGGAACTGGCGCGCTGGCGCTCATCGCCATTCTGCAATTTAGCTCCGGCGAATGGATCTGGCCCACGCAGCGTCATGCCACGACAATCGACAGTGTTTACCGAAACAGACATCGCCCGCCGCCTAGAACACCGCGAAACGAACTGCAGGTACAACAAGCTCAAAGGCGAGACGCTGCTGCGGTTCAGTCCGCAATACCGCAAGACGTAATCCCCGGCACGCCGGATCGGGTTTATGAATTGCCGAGCGTCTACGCCCATCATCACGTGATGCTCGACGAATGGAAGATAGGTTGGCTGCGAAAAATTCCTTCATCGCAGTTTCCGCCAGATGCACTAGCACGAAAGATTTCTGATTGCGATTGGTACTTGGGCTTCAGCATCAATGCTGGGGCTTGTATGTCATCGGGCGAAATAGAACGCGTGAAGCAAATGGCTAGGGAACAACAAAATGTTTGGGGTCTGCCTAACGCCGACCTGTTGTGCTATGTGGAGGCGGCACGATTTTCCGAGGGATTCCTGCTGACCCATTGCAGGGCGGTCCCCATTCCTATCGACGTGGAGATATCCCGCGAAAATCAGCGCCAGCGGGAACAGGAACTGCAGAATATACTAAGAGACCTTGGAAACTGAGAGTCGGGCGTGCCTTATCCCGGGCCCTTTTTCTTGCCTAACGTAATTCTTTCCCACGGTCGCTTCGGCCGTTCGGCCGCCGGCTTGTCGCGACCGACAACACGGTCATACTGATACGCCTCGCTCACCGTGCCGAGCGATTCGTTGTAGAGGCTGGGCAGGCACAGAGCTTCTTTCAACTCTTCCGTGAACTGCTGCAGGGCTTTCAGGTGGTCCGCGGTCGCGGCGATTTCTGTCTTCGCCGTCTTCAGCACCTGCTGATATCCGCGGTTGATGAGCTTCGAAATCTGACCATTGATCAGGTACCCGGGATAAGCGAAGATCTTCACCCCGTCGTCGCCATCCTTCTGGATGGCCGCCGACACGTTGTACTTCTTCAGAAACACGCGGCCCTGCATTCCAGGCGCGTCGGTCAGATCAAATCCATGTTCGCGCAACCAATCGAGCGCTTCTTCGTATGTCCGTTGCTCAACTTTAGCTGGCATTTTTGAAATCAGCTCCTAAGCTTTTAACCTTTAGCTCTTAGCCAAATCAGACTCGCCTTAGCTAAAGAAGCTAACAGCTAACAGCTCGCCTGCAGTCTTAGATGCGTCTGTCACCTGATCGACGCATACCCGCTCCACTGTATCCCGGAGCGCTCCTCTATAATCTAACGACTATCGTCGAAATGTGTTTGTAAGCGACATTACGATAGTCACAAGTGCATGCGTTCTTCAACCACCAAAGTCGTGGAACCTGAGTCAGTTCGCGGAGCATCGAAGCTCGGCGAGCGTAGTCTGGGTCAACGGAGTTTGGACCGT
>Ga0335079_10007098_pt1 | contig 12773 bp, 9 predicted proteins | sample Lox_Sample_33_FD_206719 | JGI IMG/M metagenome (GOLD analysis project Ga0335079, IMG submission 206719) | Soil microbial communities from Loxahatchee National Wildlife Refuge, Florida, United States - Lox_Sample_3.3 | ecosystem: Environmental > Terrestrial > Soil > Wetlands | place: USA: Florida... | reverse complement strand
TGCGCGAGCTGGCGGTTCACGCCGCGTGTGACTTCAAGGCGTTCTATGAGCAGCGGGCGCGCACGGTGTGTGTGCAGGACGACGTGCTGGTGCTCTCCTGCGACGGCAAGGGGGTGGTGATGCGCCACGAGGCGCTGCGCGATCAGACCCGCAAGCAGGCGCAGAGGTCTGACACTAAGTTGCAGACGCGCCTGTCCAAGGGCGAGAAGCGAGCGCGCAAGCGGATGGCGGAGGTCGCCGCCGTCTACGAAGTAGAGCCCGCGCCCCGCACGTCGGCAGACATCCTGCCCCGTGACGAGGCCGAGCGGCAAGCCCAGGCGCCCGCGCCCAAGGCCAAGAACAAGTGGCTGTCTGCCTCGGTCACCGACGACGCCGCACAGGTCGTCTCAGAGATGTTCTGCGAGGCCGACCGCCGCGACCCCTCTCACGCGCTCGCCTGGGTCGCGCTCGTAGACGGCAACAACCACCAGATCGACCGCATCAAGACCGAAGCGAGAAAGCGCAAGATCAAGGTCAAGATCGTTGTCGATTTGGTTCACGTACTGGACAAACTGTGTTTGCACTGCACACTTACCTTTCTGCGTTGGTCACTTGGTCTGATCCGCTGTGGTGTTTCTACGCGTTTGCAGGGCCTTTCATTGGGTGGTGGTGTTGGTGTTGCTCTGGTGTGAGGTCGTCTGGACCGTATGACAGTCGGGCTGGCTGGCTGGCTGGTTGGTTGTCGAACAGCCTGCCAGACTGCGGCTGGTTGGCGGGAATCTCGATCGCGAGGCCGCGCCGACGGCCGCGGTTGACGTGGATCGCGTTCAGCTCGTCGCGCTTGACGCGGTCTAGCACGGTCTGGCGGGCGATGCCGAGCGCCATTGCAGCGTCGTTGAGGGTGACCCAGCCGGGTGGGAGGTCGGGCACGATCTTGGCGCGCAGCTCGTTGTCGACACGCAGGTGCCACGGCCCGCCGGGGGTGAGTTGCAAGCCGGTGATGAATCCGGCTCGCAGCCAGCGGTATAGCGTCGCGCTGGATACGTCGAGTTCGCGTCGCGCTTCGGTCAGGCTCACGATCACAGCGCTGTCGTCGGTGTCGGGTGACGGTGGGGGGGCGGCGGGGATGTTGCGGCTCTGGCGCAGAGCGTTGACACGCTCGCGGGTGAAGCTCAGCCCTTTGGCGGTCTTGCGGCCCTGGCGGGAGAGGATCCTGGCGATCTCGGTGTCGTTGTAGTGGCGGGCGAGGCGTCGTACGAGCTCGACGGTATCCTCGTCGGTAGCCGGGATGTGCCAGCCCCTGCGTGGGGGTGGCACGGTCCTCTGAAGGCAGGCGCCGCCGTCGAAGCGGATGTGGAGCCCGGCCTCCTTGGTGTCACTGTCTACTGTAACTGTGACTTCTGAGAGCACGGTGCGCAGTAGCTGCTTGCGCTCTGCCATGGTGGTGCTGTCAGCGTCGAACACGGCGCGCAGGTCAGCGCCGGCGCGCTCAAGCCAGGCCGCTTCCGCGTCGGTCAGTGCGACGGGACGGCGCGCGCGCTGGTCGGCAAGCGCCTGCTCGGCGCGTGCGACCTCCGCGAGGCGCGCCTCCCACTCGCTCTCCAGGTCGCGCGCGACCAGTCGGTTCTCGGGCTCGACCGCGTCAAACTGCCGGCGCGCGCGGTCCGCCTCGTACCGGGCGCGCTCGACGGCCTTCTGGAACGCTTGCAGGCGCTGCTCGTGCTCGGCTTCGGCCTGCCCGAGCGCATGCGCGGTCGCGCGCAACGTGGCCGGCTCGAGCGCGGTGAACACGGCGTCGAGCACGACCTGATCGACCCTGCGTCCACCGATCCGCTGGCAGGCGTCATTGGAGCCGGTCTCATACGCGCCGCGGGTGCATGCATAGGTCGGCCGTCGTGCCGCGGCTGTGCCCCAGTAGCCGACCTGCATCTTGCGCCCGCAGCGTCCGCAGCGCACCAGCCCCTGCAACAGGGCGCTGCCCTCGCGCGGCGCGCCGCCCGCCTCACCACGCCGCACGCGACCGTTGGCCCGAAGCCGCTGTTGGTTCTCCAGGTAGGTGTTCCAGTCGATGTACCCGGGATGATGATCGGGGATGCATACCTCCCACTCCTCGCGGGCTACCTGCCGGCTGCGGACGATCACCTGTCCAGTGTCATTGACTGACTTCTCCTGCCGGTAGCGACCGAACACATACGCACCCGCATATGCCGGCTTGACGAGGATCTCGTGCACCGCCCGATAGGTCGCCTCCCGCCAGCTCACCTTGTGCTCTCCTGGCTTTCGGTGCGGCAGCTTCAGCCCGTCGGCACGGAGCGAGAGCAGCACTTGCCGCGCCGAGCTCAGCGACCGAAACCGCGCGAACACCTCGGCGATCGCCGCGCGCACCGCCTCGTCACCCGCCAGCACGACCTTGCCGTCGTGATCGTGGTCCAACCCGACCGGCACCAGCAACCGCAGCTCGCCCTTGGAGGCCTTGTGCAGCCGCGCGCCGGTCAGCCGCTGGCGGATCAAATGCAACTCCGCCTCGGCCATCGTGCCCTTGAGCCCCAACACCAGCCGCGAGTTATAGTCACCCGGGTGATAGACACCGTCGCGGTCGGCGATCAACGTGTCAGTCAAGGCGCACAGGTCCATCAGGTTGTACCAGTCAGCGTTGCGCCTGGACAAGCGCGACACCTCGATCCCCAACACCAGCCCCACGTGCCCGAGACCAACCTCCGCTACCAGCCGCTGAAACCCGCCACGGCTAGCGCACTCCGAGCCACGACGTCCCTGATCATCGTCGATCACCACGATCCGCTCGCGCGACCATCCCAACGACACCGCTCGCTCCACAAACTCGTACTGAAGCTCGCGACTCTCAACATTGTTGGCGACCTGCCCCGGGCTCGACTGACGGACATACACAGCTGCCAGCCGACGCAACTGCAAAACCGTTGGACGCGAACGATCACTCACCTCGACTCCTCCACTTCTTCCTCGACGATCACGGTGCGCGCGATCAAGCGCGCGAACAACGACAACAAGCGAGCCTGGGTGCCATCCGGCAGACCCGCCCACAACTCCTCCGCCGCCGGCTCAACAACATCCGCGGGCAGGCTCATACTCAGCTGCACCGCCGTCGGCCCGGCTATCCTGAGCCTTCGCAACTTGGCTCACCTCCACATCTCGTTGGCGCGAATGTCGAGGAGAGCCTAGGCCGCGCGGCGGCGGGTCCCGCGACTCCTACCAGAGCCGCGGGACCTCGCCTTCGCCTCCAACAGCACTCGGAGCCGACGCACGCCCTCGGCCGTCAACACCACCGCCCCCGGCCCCTGCACAGCCTCCGGTTGCTCGCCGAGCACGTCGGTCGCCACGACCGGGACCGTCCCCGCCGACCCGTCCGGCAGCACCACCGCCAACATCAACTCGCCCCTCAACCGCCGAAAGCTCCGGGCCAACAAGACCCGGCCGCACAACGGATGCCACGACGCCGTCACCCGCACCTCGCGAGGCAGAACCTCACGAAGATGCTGCAGTGTGGCCGGGGTTACGAATATCTGTGGTCCGCCTCCTGGTGCTTCTTCAAAGAGGGTGACCCCGCCGCCGAGCGCTGGGTGCAGGAGAAGGCCCGCGAGATGCTGGACGGCAACGCCGGGATCGTCGCCGCGGCGATCCGCCGCAAGGCCACCCGCCTTCACCTCGACCCCAAGCAGCGCGAGAACGCCGACACCTGTGCCGACTACCTGCTCGCAAAGCGCCCCTACCTCGACTACCCGACCGCGCTCAACCAAGGGTGGCCGATCGCCACCGGCGTCATCGAGGGCGCCTGTCGCCACCTCGTAAAGGACAGGATGGACATAACGGGCGCCCGTTGGGGCCTCGAATCAGCCGAAGCCGTCCTCAAGCTCCGCGCCCTCATCAGCAACGACCACTTCGACACGTACTGGAACTTCCACCTGGCCCAAGAACGCCGCCGCGTCCACGCCTCCCGGTACGCCCTCGGCGTCATCCCCCAACCGGCATAACGTCCCTCAAGGAGACCCGCACCCGAACGAATGCGGAAACCCGACCTATGATCGTGTCTCCGCCTTTCGCCAATCGTTTCGCCAATCCCTCCTAGTCCTTTGTCCGACGGGGACCTTTATCGACCTGACCGTGAATCCTCACGCCAACGCCTTTTACCGCCACGTCGGTTTCGTCCAAGGCCACGACACCGAGACCCGGCTCGGAGGCGCACCTCGCATGTATCTAACACTTCACGGGGATGAAGCCGACCAAAGCAACACCGGCTTCGACCCTCGGTGAGCAGTTGACGATGGCGAGCACCGGGCGGGCTTCTCGCCGGATGGGCCGCGGCTGGCCAGCGCCGGCGACGACTGCAGCGTGCGGGTTTGGGACGCTCAAAGCCACGCGGATATCTCACAGCTCACGCTCGCAGCGCGCGTCGCGGCACTCGCCTGGGGGACCCGGAGGCATCAGCCGCGGCACGTCCACCGGACTCGCGCAACTCTCGGTCATCGCCCCCCGACTGACACGCGCAGACGGAGCCCGTCGAAACGAACGCTCGACAATGCCGCTATGGCGCGAGCGCGCGCCGCTGACGGAGAAACCGTCGGAGCGTGAGGAGCCTGGATCGGCGCGGCCGGAGGGGGTTGATAATTCGGTTCGGTGACGCTCGTTGAGACGCAGCATCGTCTGGCGCTTGAGCAGCTGCGTCGTGCTGGTGAGCAGCCGGTGTCGCTTGCCGCGTTGCGGGCGGCTGGGCTTGACTTCCCGGCGGCCGTGATCAGCGAGCTCACGCCATGCTCGAGGATCTCGGCGTCGTTTCGCATCGCCTCTGTGAGCGGTAGAGACAGCGCATTTTCAGCCTGCTGTCGCTGGTCGTCCATTCCGATCGTCTCCCCGAGCACCCGGCAGGCTGCCGCTCACGCAGGCGGTCCGAGCGTCTCGGCCGCGCGGGACCGCACCGCTCATGCTGGCGTTCCGCAACGGAACGGAGGCGGCTGCCCCTCCGCAGCGACGGCGAACTCTCGGTCGCGATGCGCGGAGCGGAAGCGATGCGCGCCGTACGCCGCAGCCGTGTGGTCAGATCCCCGTTGTCCGGGCTCCGTAACGCCGTTCGTTTGCCGCTGCTGACACGGTTCTTACCACGACCCAAGGTTCCGGGCTTACGACCGGCGGCGGCGGCAACGAGCGAACTCCCAACGCTGCGATTGCGAATCGGGACCACCTGAATGCGAAAGCCTTGGGTTACACCGTTGTTGAACTGCTCAGAGGATGGTTGGCACGAGCGACATCATGAACCGGTCTTCGGGGTTGTAGCCGATCCGCGCGCCGCCGAACTCAAAGACGGGGCCCAGGACGCGGTTTTCGAAGTCGAGCTCCGACCCGAAGACGAGGCCGTCCTGCCTGACCACCACGAGGAAGTTACCTAGGTCCATCATGAACCGGTCTTCCGGCTTGTAGCCGATCTTCGCGCCGCCGAACTCAAAGACGGGTCCGAGATTCTGGGTGAAGCGTTGGGAGCCGAAGACGCTGCCGTCCCGTGTGATGACGAGTAGGCCGCCACCCATCGCGACCATGAACCGGTCTTGCGGGTTGTAGCCGATTCGTGCGCCGCCGAACTCATACACGGGACCCAGGGAGGGGTTCCCGAAATTCACATCCGAGCCGAAGACCGCGCCGTCCTGCCTGACGACGACCAGCGTGTCGGTTTCGACCATCATGAATCGGTCTTTCGCGCCGTAGCCGATCTTTGCGCCGCCGAACTCGTACACGGGAGCGAGGTCGTGCCCACTGATATCCACCTGCGAGCCGAAGACAAGGCCGTCCTGCCTGACGACCACGAGAATGGAGTCACCCAGAGCCATCATGAACCGGTCTTGCGGGTTGTAGCCGATTCGTGCGCCGCCGAACTCATAGACGGGACCCAGGGAGCGGCTCTCGAAGTCCACATCCGAGCCAAAGACGAGGCCGTCCTGTCTGACGACCACGAGACTGCCCTGCCATTCTGAAGACATCGTAGACTCCTTAGGTAGTTAGGTTGCATCCGAGGACCACGTCCGGGTCGCCGAGTTGTCAGTAGCTGAAGACGGTCGCGCCGTCGTCGATCCATTGCCACAACGAGGTGGCGCCGCCCAGTTGCGCGCCGTCGATCAGCTCGGGCTCGCTGAGTTTGCGTGCGTTGAAGCGGACCTGGCACACGAGCATCCGCCCGCCCGCGTCCGCGTACTGCGCGGCCAGCGTGGGCAGCGTTGGACAGCCATCGCAGGCGACCCCCTGCGCCACGTTCGGGAGCGCGAGTCTTACCGCCTCCTTGCTCAGGAACATCGTCACTTGCTTGCCGGCCTGGGCGGCCGCGCCGGCGACGAGGAACGCGACGGTCACGCGCTCGGGGTCCTCGAGTCCGGTCGCGAGGTTGATCACGACCTTGCCGTTCGTGCTCACTGCTAACTCCTATGGTTTCGAGATGGGAACGCGTCGAGGATCCCCGACGGCCAGCGGCCCCACATCGGTAATTGCACCGATCTTTTGTCGCGCTGGCCGTCGGAGACCCCCGGAGGGTGTCGTGCTACGCGGCGACCGTCGGGCGACCTGCGGCGCGACGCTGTCGACGGCGGCGGTTGGTGAGGAGGGTGGCGCCGACACCGACAAGCGTCAGCGACACGGCCCCCGAGGCGGCGGCAACGACCTCCCACTCGGAGCTGGCGCCGCTGTCGGTGCGGCCGGCCGCCGACGGGGAGCTCACGAGCGTGGCTGGCGAGTTCGCGGCGATGAACGAGCCCGCGGGTCCGGAGTCGATCGGCTTCGCGCCGGCGGCCGGGACGGAGAGGCCCAGAGCGACCGCGGCGAGGCTCGCCCACGCGCTCGGAGAAGCCGCCCTGCTGAGCGGCGACAACGATCAGGCCGTGACGCACTTTGACGCCGGCTGCTGTGGGATCAGGCGCGAGCGTCGCCGAGCTGCTGGGAGTGCTCTCACTCGGGGTCGATCTTGGCCTCGGATTGCCGGTGGAGCACATGCTGCGTTCGTGCGCGATCGCGGTCGCGCTCGCTGAGCGCTCGCCGGGTGAGCCCGTGGACACCGAGCTTGTGTCGCTCACGGCGCTGCTCGCCTGGGTTGGCTGCCACACCGACTCCTACGAGCAGGCGTACTGGTTCGGCGACGACATCGTAAGGCGCGCCGCGTTGCACACGATTGATCGGACGCCGCGAAACCAACGGCGCGTGATCATGGGTCTCGTTGGCTCGGGGCTTCCGCCTGCCCAGCGGGCGCGGCGCTCCGCGGAGTACATGACGGTTGGGCGCAAGTCTCTGATCGGGATGCGCGCCAGCCACTGCCGGCTCGCCGGTGAGCTGGCGTTGCGCCTCGGGCTGCGCGAGGACATCCGGCCGGCGCTGCTGCAGATGTTCGAGCGCTGGGACGGCCAGGGCGACCCCGGCGCGGCGTCGGGCGATGAGATCGCGCTTCCGGTCCGGATCGTGCACCTGTCCGACCCGGCCGAGGTGTACCACCGCGAGGGGGGCGTCGAGGCGGCGGTCGAGATGGCAAAGGCGCGGCGCGGCACGCAGTTCGATCCCGAGATCGTCGATCTGTTCTGCGCGAATGCGGCCGATGTGCTCGCGCCGCTCGGCTCGGCCCCCAGCTGGGAGGTCCTCACGGCACACCGTGCGCTCAACACGCCGCTGTCCGGCGAGCGGGTGACGGTCGCGCTGGAGGCGATCGCGGACTTCATCGATCTGAAGTCGCCGTACACGCTCGGGCACTCCCGCGCGGTGGCGGATCTCGCGGCCGAGGCCGCGAGCGTGGCGGGGCTGCCTGCCGAGGAGGTCGAGGTCGTGCGACGCGCGGGCCTGCTGCACGATCTCGGGCGCCTCGGCATCTCGAACGGGATCTGGGACAAGCGTGATCCGCTCTCGGCGTCGGAGCAGGAGCGGATCCGCCTGCAGCCGTATCTGACGGAGCGGATGCTGTCGCGCTCGCCGAAGCTCGCAGTCCTCGCGCGGCTCGCCTCCTCCCATCAGGAGCGTCTGGACGGTTCCGGCTATCCGCGCGGGCTGCGCGGGGACGCGCTCTCGTCGGGTGCGCGGATCCTCGCCGCGGCCGACGTCTACCAGGCGATGACCGAGCCGCGGCCGCACCGCGATGCTCGTTCCGGCGCGGAGGCCTGCGCGCAGCTGCGCGCCGAAGTGCGCGCGGGGAGGATCGACGCGAGCGCGGCCGACGCGGTCCTGCAGGCGGCGGGGCATAAGGTCACCAGGCGCCCGGAGCGGGCCGCCGGTCTGACCGCGCGCGAGATCGAGGTGCTGCGGCTGCTCGCGCGCGGCCTGCAGACCAAGCAGATCGCGCAGGAGCTCGTGATCACGCCGAAGACCGTTGACCATCACATCAGCCACATCTACACGAAGATCGGCGCGTCCAACCGGGTCGGCGCGAGCCTATTTGCCACCGAGCACGGGCTCGTGTGACCGAACAACGACCCAGGCCCGCGGCCCGCGCCGTCATGGTCGGTGAACGCCGGCCGCGCGCGCCGAGGCGCGGAAGCCCGCGGCAGTCGCGGTCGCCGGCTGGCCGCAGGCTGTCCATTGCGAAAGACGGGGAATTCTTCCGATGTGCGCCCGGTGTCCGACGTCGTAGCTTCGTCCAAGGCAATGACCGAGAACGAGGCACAAGTGCGGACGCCGACGTTCTGCGCGCTGTGCGTGTCCCGCTGCGGCGCGACTGCGGTGACGCTTGATGGGCGGTTCACGGCGCTGGAGCCCGACCCGGCGCACCCAACCGGGCGGGCGCTGTGCGTGAAGGGCAAGGCAGCGCCGGCGATCGTCGGCCACACCGATCGGGTGCTTTACCCGCTGCGGCGCACGGCACCGAAGGGGGCCGACGATCCGGGATGGGAGCGGCTCAGCTGGGACGAGGCGCTTGACACGGTCGCCGGCCAGCTGCGGGGGCTCGCGGCGGAGCCAGGGCCGGAGTCGGTCGTGTTCGGGTCAGCGTCACCATCCACCTCGGCGCTGAGCGACTCGGTCGATTGGATCACGCGTTTGCGCCGGGCGTTCGGCAGCCCGAACTTCACCAACTCGACGGAGTTGTGCGGCTGGGGCCGGCATTTCGCCTCTACGTACACGTTCGGTGCGGCGGTGCCGGGAGCGTTCATGCCCGACCTCGAGCGCGCTGGCTGCATCCTGTACTGGGGGTACAACCCGTCGGTCGCCCGGCTCGCGCATGCCACCGCGACACTCAACGCCCGTCGGCGGGGCGCGAAGCTGGTAGCGATAGATCCACGCCGCGCGGGGCTCGCGTCGGAGGCCGATCATTGGCTGCGGGTGCGCCCGGGGACTGACGCCGCGCTCGCGCTCGCGCTCACCAGCGTGCTGCTCAACCGTGGGCTGTATGACATCGAGTTCGTCCGGCGCTTCACGAACGCGCCGCTGCTCGTGCGCGCCGATACCGGGCGGCTGTTGCGCTCCGAGGAGGTGCCCGGCGGCGAGCCGGGGCGCTACGTGGCCTGGGACACCGCTGCCTCCATGCCTGTGACCTATGACGCGACGACCCGCAGCTACGACGGAGACGAGGCACGCCTAGCCCTCGACGGCCGCTACACCGTCGGCGACATCGAGTGCCGCCCCGTCCTGGCCGAGCTCGCCGAGCACTGCCGCCAGTGCGGGCCGAAGGCGGCGGCCGCGATCTGCGGGATTTCGGCGGCGGAGATCGAGCGGGTTGCCGAAACCCTGTGGACGTCCCGTCCGGTCGCGTTCTACACGTGGAGCGGGCTCGAGCAGCACAGCGGCACGACCCAGACGATCCGCGCGATCAATGTGCTCTACGCGCTCCTCGGCTGTCTCGACGCGCCGGGCGGCAACGTCCTCTTCACCCCCGCGCCGTCCAATCCGATTGACGGATTCGGGCTGCTCTCGCCCGAGCAGCGCGCGAAGACGATCGGCCTCGACGAGCGGCCGCTCGGGCCGGCGCGGTTCGAGATCGTTACCGGGCACGACGTCTACGCGGCAGCCCTCGACGGCCGCGCCCGAGCGATCGTCAACTTCGGCTCAAACCTGATAATCGCCCACGCCGACAGCGCCCGCGGCCGGGATGCGCTGGCCGCGCTCGACTTCATGGTTCACGCCGACATGTTCCTCAGCCCTACGGCGGACCTGGCCGACATCGTCTTACCCGTCGCAACCCCGTTCGAGGTCGAGGGGCTGCGGATCGGTTTCGAGGTCAGTCAGGAGGCCCAGTCGCTCGTGCAGTTGCGGTGCCCGCTCCACGCGCCGCGGGGCGAGGCGCGCTCGGATCTGCAGATCGTGTTCGCGTTGGCGACGCGGCTCGGCCTCGGCGCGCACTTCTGGGACGGCGACATCGACGCTGCGTGGGGATACCAGCTTGCGCCGAGTGGGATCACGCTCGAGCAGCTCCGTGGGCGACCGGCCGGGATCAGGCTGCCGCTGGTCACGCGTTACCGCAAGCACGCCGAGCTTCGGGACGGCGTACCAGCCGGGTTCCGCACCCCGTCCGGGAAGGTTGAGCTGCTGTCCGAGACGCTGGCCGACCACGGCTACCCGCCGCTGCCGACGTTCACCGAGCCGGCGACCAGTCCCCGCTCGCGGCCGGATCTCGCCGACCGTTACCCGCTCGTGCTCACATGCGCCAAATCCGTGCAGTTCGCCGAGTCCCAGCACCGCCAGATCGCCACGCTGCGCCGCCCAACCCCCCACCCACAGGTCGAGATCCACCCCGACGCCGCAGCCCACCGCGCGATCGCCGCCGGCGACTGGGTACGCATCGTGACCCCCACCGGCGCCGTCCGCGCCCGAGCGCGGCTCAACTCCAGCCTCGACCCGGGAGTCGCGTGCGGCCAGCACGGCTGGTGGCAGGGATGCGCCGAGCTCGGGCTGCCGGGCTACCCCCCGTACGGCCCTGACAGCGCCAACCTCAACCTGATCCTGCAACAGACGCCCGCCGATCCGATCAGCGGCAGCTCGCCGCTGCGCGCATCGCTGTGCCAAATCGAGCGCATCGAACCGGCCGACGCAGGCGAGGAATACGCCCACCGGGCATGATCCGTCAACGAACGCCGGAGGCGGGCGGGCTTTGCATCGCGTGCGGGTCCGCCGACGACGGGCCGCAGTCCGTGCCCTGTTTCAGTGTCAGCACGAATATCTCGACAATGCGGGTCGAGGCACCCCCAACGCGCGGATTGCGCATCTTGTCGCAAAAGCCGATCCCTCCACGAACACCCACTACCACCGGAGCACGATCGTCTGAACCGCGGTAACAACGGGGCGCCCCGCGTCGCATTCGACCTGTCCCATGACTTTCGCGGTGACCCCCGGCTAACCGAACCGTCCGGGTCGGCCACTAGCGTCCCGCTCGTGGTTGACGCGATCTGCGAGCTCCGTCCCGCCGAGTCGCGCGGAGCCGACGGCTCCGTGGGAACGCGGTCTCACAGCCGCACCGGAGGCAAACGTGGAGAGCGTCGTAGCGCTAATGCTCCTCGTGGTGCTCTTGGTCCTCACGGACCGGTTCATGAGGTAGCAGCGATCCACATGCCCCGGGCGGGGTCGGCTCCGAACCGCCCGGGGCGCCTAAACGCCGCGGGGCCCGAGTCTCGACCCGGGCCCGCGCGAGAAAGCGTCGTAGCGCTGCACACAGGATACCGCTGCTGATGGCGAGTTCCAATGGCCGGCGCCCACGAGCCCGCAGTGCGAGCGGAACGCTGGTGGGTTACGCGCGGTGCTCGACCGCCGGCCAGGATCTCACCGCCCAGCGCCAGGCGCTGCGCGATCTCGGCGTCGCCGAGCGGCGGATTTACCTCGACCACGGCCTGACCGGCCGACACCGCGATCGTCCCGGCCTGGCGCAGGCGCTCGCGGCGGTCCGCGACGGCGACACGCTTGTGGTGCCGAAGCTCGACCGGCTCGCCCGCTCGGTTCCCGACGCGCGGGCGATCGCCGACGAGCTCGAGCTGCGCGGAGCTCGCCTGCAGCTCGGGGCGACCGTGTATGACCCGCGCGATCCGATGGGCAAGATGTTCTTCAACGTGCTGGCCACGTTCGCGGAGTTCGAGGCCGACCTGCTCAGCCTCCGGACGCGCGAGGGGATGCTTGTGGCCAAGGCCAAGGGCCGGTTGAAGGGCAAGCCGCCCAAGCTCTCCGCCAGCCGGCAGGCGCACTTGATCAAGCTGTTGGAGGCCGGGGAGCACTCGATCCCCGAGCTCGCCGAGCTGTTCGCGGTCAGCCGCGCCACCGTGTATCGCGTGATCCAGCGTGCCGAGCGCGCCCGGTTCGCGTCTGTGGCACGGAGCTGAGGGAGGACCACCGTGGATTCGACGAACGCGTGGCCATCCCCGCCAGGAGATGACTTCCACGATCCGGACTTCTGTGATCCGGCGTGTGTGGCGGCGTGGGAGCAGCTGGTCGAACGGACTGAGCGGCGCGACATGTCGCTCTTCGACGCGGAGCGCACCTGGCGAGAGATCTGGACCACATTGACGCTCGCGCGCCTGCACCTGGATCTCGCTAAGGGACGGGGAGCGGTGCCGATCACCGTGCAGCGCGCCGCCGCGCTGGCTGACCGGGCAGAGCGTCACGCCCTGTACCCGCCCGACATGAGCGGGCCTGGAGTCTGTTGCGAGGTGTGCGGGCAAGTCTGGTCGGCGAGGTCGTCGTCGGTCAAGGAGGTTCCGGTGGCGCAGCGGGTCTCTGGGGGAGCGGGGGAAAGTCTGGCGGGCGAGCTCGGGCGAGCTCGGTCTGGACGGTCCAGCGATTGGGCAGAGGTGGCATCGTTCCGGGCTGGGTCTTGTGACGGAGGTTCGGGC
>Ga0335079_10007095_pt1 | contig 12778 bp, 8 predicted proteins | sample Lox_Sample_33_FD_206719 | JGI IMG/M metagenome (GOLD analysis project Ga0335079, IMG submission 206719) | Soil microbial communities from Loxahatchee National Wildlife Refuge, Florida, United States - Lox_Sample_3.3 | ecosystem: Environmental > Terrestrial > Soil > Wetlands | place: USA: Florida... | reverse complement strand
GAGGTCAAGATGGTCAGCGGTGACAACGGTGACGGCCAACGTAAAGAAATAAACAACGGAGAAAACCATCGCGGGCCAAACATAATGATTTGCCATCGACTTCAACCAATTCATCCAATTCAGGCGCTTATTGATAATTAGCAGAAGCAAAGTCAACGCGCCGATCAAGATCCACGGGTGCATCATTAGTTGATCGAGCGGAGGCGTGAGCGGCATGAACCACCACAGAATCTTCGTCAGCGAGAGATCAATGTTTTCAAGCGGCAACATCGTTCCGAAGTTGCGCGGCCCAAATAACCCGCCGCTGAGCGGCAGATTATGGAATACGCCCCAAGCCGCAATCGGCAGGGTCGCGATCAGCGCGGGAAGAATCAATCGAGGCAAACTACGCCATCCGTCTTTGAAGAGAACGACCAGTCCGCCAACGCCGATCAGAATCACACCGAGATAACGTTGAAGGGTTGCCAATCCCGCCGAGATAAACATCAGCCACAGCATCGAATGCGAATCGTCTTGTAAATAGCGCGCCGCTGTGAAAAAGAAAATCAACATGAAGGTCATGAATAAAGGCTCGGAGGCAACGTTGGCATAAATACGAAGTGTGGAACGTGAAAACAATATAGCCAATCCGCCGATGACGGCGTAGATCGATTTCTCTTTGAAGATCAAAAAAAACAACCAGCCGCACAACCAAAGATTGAGTGGATAAAGAATCACATTCAAAATCCATCCAACTTGAAACGCGGTAAGCTTGGTGAGCCAGCTCAACCCAGCCAGCAGCAACGGATATAATGGCGGCCACAATACAAATGGCCCGCCAAGCATGTCTACGAATCCTTTGCCCTGCAAAAGGCTTTCAGCTGTAGAAAGATTGCGCGCCGCATCGGACGAAACGCCCGCTCCGTATTTGTGCGTGACCATCAAAATGAATATCAATCCGGCCAATGAAAGCAGCGCGAGATAAATTTTGATTTTGGATTTTTCGGAAAATTTCTTAAGCATATTGGGAATTATAATGGATTGCATGGCCGAAATAAATTTTCTTTCCATTCAAGAAGCTCTACTACAAATGCAAGACGGAACGCTTTCACCTCAAGCCTTGACCGAGGCCTGCTTCCGCCAAATCGAGCGGCTCAACCCGAAGCTCAATGCGTTTATCACCATATTAGAACCATCGACCATCAATTATCAGCAGCGAACCGGAAGCCTTGCAGGAGTCCCCTTCGCCATTAAAGATTTAATTGAAACGAAAGGAATCAAAACGACCGCCGGTTCCTTGTTCTTCAAAGACTACATTCCCAATGAAGATGCGGCGGTGATTCAAAAGCTTAAAGCCGCCGGCGCGGTCATTATGGGCAAGACCAATTTGCACGAGATCGCGCTCGGGGTGACGACCATCAATCCGCATTTCGGGGCGTCCCGCAATCCGTGGGATACAAAACGAATCGCCGGTGGCTCATCGGGTGGCAGCGCGGCGGCAGTTGCAGCGGGCATGTCGCTGGCCGCGCTTGGCACCGACACGGGCGGCTCGATTCGAATTCCCGCTTCACTATGCGGTGTGGTCGGCCTGAAGCCCACCTTCGGACGAGTCAGTTTGCGCGGCGTGATTCCGCTCTCATGGAATCTCGATCATGTGGGGCCGATCACGCGTACGGTCAAGGACGGCGCGCTGGTTCTGCAAATCATCGCAGGGTACGATGCACAGGACCCAGCCTCCCTCCAAATGCTATTAGGCGATTATCTAAATCATCTCGAAGATAAGATCAAAGGAAAAAAGATCGCATTGGCAGCAGGTGAATATGTTCATAAGTCAAATGTGGAAGTGATAACTGCAGTGGATGATGCAGCAAAAGTGTTCACATCGCTTGGAGCAAAAGTCGAGCAAGTCGAAATGGATTTTTTGCACGAAGCCGCGCTTGCCAACGGATTGATGACACAAGCGGATGGAGCAGCCTATCATCGCGAACGATTGGTAGAACATCCCGATTGGTTCAGCGCAGATGTGCGTCAACGCTTGGAAACAGGTCGCGCGTTTACGTCAACCGAGTATTCGTTAGCACGACGTACACAAGCCGAGATGAAACTTCGCTTTGCTCAGTTCTTTGAACGATATGACTTCCTTCTGCTCCCCACCACGCCGATTACGGCACCACTCATCGAAGACAATGAGAGTACTCCACCGGAATACGCAGTGGAACAAGCGCGTCGGCTCACGCGCTTCACTGCGCCGTTCAATTTGACAGGCTTACCAGCAATTTCAATTCCATGCGGATTCAGCAAAGAAGGTTTGCCCATCGGTCTACAAATCGTCACAAAGGCTTGGAATGAAACAGGGGTCTTGCGTGCCGCGCAAGCCTACGAACGCGAGACCAATTGGGGAACGCGTCGGCCACCAATCTTCGAAGGGTAAAACAAAAAAGCCTCCATCTTGCGATGGAGGCTAATGTGCTACTCTGGTTCACGGCATGGACGTCTGACAAACAGCCGGCTTTCCAGATACCTTGTCGTTCCAGTGACATCCACTGCGAATACAAACTGCCTGAGTGGTAAATTTGTTGCACACATCAACCGATTGCCCACATTGAAGCGTATTCACCTGCACGGTGACACAGCCATTACTGCTTGAAAGCACCTGCGAGGGGAGGCATGTTTTCTGGGATGAATCAAATGCGAATCCCAGCGGACAACCCGGATAGGTTCCGCCGGTATTGGCTTGACAGCATTGATACTCGGAACTATATGTATATCCCGCCGCGCAACCTTGATAATTCTTCGAGGCTAGATCGGGGTTGTTGATCCCATAAGGAGCGTCGGCCTGACCGGTTGCAGAAACACACGCGCCGTACTGTGAATCGAAATATAAACCTGCCGGACACTGACCATTTTGATTTTGACCAACAACACAAACTTTCTGTCCGCCGCGGTCAATGAGGTTATATCCCTGCGGACAACCGGCAACGCCGGGTTGACTGGAAATCGGTGCATAGATACACGCGTTGCTCGCAGTATCGAGGTTGTAGCCAGGGTCACAGACCGAGGCGGAACTCGCCGTATTTGCTGAACCATTGCAGGCTGGATTACAGATGTTTATATCCGACGACGAATTGCTTGGACCAGTGCACGTCAAAACTCGTTGACCATTGACCACCGCGTCTTCGCAACTAAAGTCTTTTGATTTCACTTGATAGGTCGCCCCTTGAGGAAGAGTCACTGTGGCATAGCTATTCGGACCCTGACAATAGTTCCCACGCGTTTGCACAGCCGGCAATGAACAAGTTCCGCTCTGTGTTTGAGCTCCGCCAATGGGAAGATACGATGCGTTTTGACAATATGGCGCAAAGGCTTTGGGCTGATTCACTACACAGCGAAATCCTAAATCGTAATTATGCCAATCCTGCGAAGTTCGATGACGGATCGCCGAAAGAATCAGCGTCAGATCGGTTTCGAAACTACTACCGCGGGTTACACGGTCATTGCCGGTTGCTGGGCCAGTGGGATTAGAGGAAGGCGCACTGGCATAATAGTTTGGATCGTAATAATCGTTGACCCATTCATAGACATTGCCCGCCATATCCAGCAAGCCGTATGGACTCTTGCCATCCGGATAGGTATTAACTTGAGTCGTATGTCCATTGCAGGTCTTAAGATTGGCAAAATCACATTTTGGGCTGTTATCACCCCAAGGATATTTGTTCCCATTCTGACCGCGTGCGGCCTTCTCCCATTGAGCCTCACTGGGCAACTGACCGCCTATCCACTGACAATAGGTGTTGGCCGCGTCCCACGTCACACCGACAACCGGATAATCACCATATTGAGTGGCGGTATAAGGCGGCGCACCCACTTCCTGGTCTGGCACACTGCAATTTCCGCTCGCGACACATTGGGTATACATTTTATTCGTGACTTCGGTTTGTTGAATCCAATAGCTGTCGAGCGAAAAGGTTTTGGTGGGCGCATCGCCATAACCTAGGCCCATGATGAACTCGCCCGATGGAATATAAACCAATACGCTGCCATCTATCCAAGTCATGGTTGTGCCAGAAGATGGTCCAGCAAGCGATACCGGTGCAAGTGTGGGTGCGCTAGTCGGAGTCGGAGGTACAGAGGTGGCAGTTGGCTCGAGTGTGGGCGGCAGGGTTGTTGAAGTCGGAGATGGAATCGGAGTAAGAGTTGAGGCGTGCGTGCAAGCAGCCAGCAAAATCGCCATCAACAAGATCCAAATCAAACGTTTCATTCGGTTCTCCTATTTGTAAAGGGAATTATACCTTCTTCATCACCGTCGAAAATATCAGTGCTTTTCGACTGCGCTGTCGTTGCATGTTAACGACATCAATTTATCAATGGGTGGGACACTTAAATCCGGTAGGCAGGCAGGCACAGATTGTACGGCAAAAGCTGTCAAAAGTCTGATTACAGATGATCGAATTCAACTTGCAGGTATTGACTCCTTGAATCGTGCAAGCTTTTGAAGGATCGATCGCCGCGCTTTGCTGAGCGACGCTATTCGGAATCGAATCCGGCAAGCAGACATAATGGTTGGAAACGTCTTCAGTAAACGATGTTCCCGCCGGACAGGCAGGATAACTCACCCCCGTGCCCGGCACCGTGCGACAACATTTATCGACCGGATCATAACTATAAGCAGGCAGACATTGATTGCCAGACGTAATGCTTCCATCCCATTTGCATAATCCGGAAGAAGGATCCAGCAAATAGTGCGCTCCGCAGGTGGCATTTTGTATGCCTGTGAAAACACAACTTGAGTTCATCACGGCGGTGGTTTGGGAAGTACATTGATACACCTGCGGATATGAGTCAGGCGCACCGCTGATCATTGTGCAATTGGCAACGCCGCCGACCGCGCCGTTCGGGTCACCGGGATGGTCATCGTTGAAGGTGACATAGGTGGAATGATTTTTACAGCTCTGTTGGGTTACAACCGTAAGAGCTGGACAAACCGAGGTCACGCTGGAAGCATCCTGGATGCCGGAAACTGATTGACAATACGGAGCGTAATATGTCAGGCTGTAATCGTCCACCGCACAGCGGAAGGAAAGTTCATTGGTGTGGCTGGCCGGATCGGCCGAGGAACGGCGCGCCGAGCCGAGCAGATAGGCATCCGTATCGAACGCCGCAGAATGGACCACGCGCTGGTCGCCAGTATCGGGCCCAAGCGGATCGTCCGATGGAGAGGCGGCGTAATAATCCGGGTCATACCAATCCGCCACCCATTCAAAAGCATCGCCCTCCATGTCGAACGCCCCATAAAAACTTTTCCCATTTGGGTATTTCGTCACCGCAGTTAAATCGCCGACACATGTGCCAAAGTTAGACAGGTCGCAGGTCGGCTTATCATTGCCCCACGGGTAGATGTTTCCATCCAGGCCGCGTGCGGCTTTCTCCCACTCTGCCTCGGTGGGAAGGCGTGCATGAACAAAGCTGCAATATGCAGCGGCTTGATCGTAGGTCACACCGACCACCGGTTTATTCGCATACGCCGGATCGCCAAAGTTCGGGTTATCCGTCTCATCGGGTGAAGTGCAAAAACCGGCATCGAAACAAAATTTATATTCCGTGTTGGTGACCTTGGTGCTGTAAACCCAAAAATCGCCAACTGAGACTTGATGTTGTGGATTGTCCTTGCCTTTGGGATCGCCCATAATGAACGAACCGGAAGGAACGGCGACCAGGGTGGATCCATCCACATAAAGATAACTTGCACCAAGTTGAATTGTCGGCGGCGCGATCTTTACGGGTGTTGCGGTGGGCGTGAGAGGAATTTCAGTCGGCGCTGGCACAGGCGTCGCGGATCGAGTGCAGGCGCTCAACAAGAATATGGTTGATGCGATGAAGATCAATCTTTTCATTCTGTTCTCTCCATCATTGCTTGGTTGCAATGACATGCCAGGAAATTATATCCCGTTAGAGATTGTTCAGAACCCGATTACTACCATTAGCCAGAGTTAATCTTTATGCGGTAGAATTAATTCATTCTGGTAAGGAGGCTGAAATGCCCTTTGGTATACAACCCATTCACATTGTGATTGTTGTGATCGCGGCTTTGATCATTTTCGGACCCAGACGCTTGCCCGAGGTGGGGCGCTGGGTGGGACGGTCCATCACCGAATTCCGCAAAGGCACGCAAGAGATGACATCTGCTTTGCGTGAAGGAATGACCGAGGCACAAATGGCCGAGGAGCAGAAAAACACGATTGCCAAGCCTACACCGACCCAGTCGGTGCCGGCGGGCGATAAAAAGTTCTGCACAAAATGCGGCGCGCCGAATCCGCAAGAGGCACTCTTCTGCAACAAGTGCGGCAATCCATTTCAGGTGCAGTCATAGATCCAAAGAAGAAATGCCTGAGAAAAAATCAACAGCCGGGATTGAATCATTGGATTCGCTTTTATGTCTGAAAAGTACATGAGTTTCTTCGATCATCTCGAAGAATTGAGGATGCGAATCCTTTATTCCGGCGCGGCCATACTGATCGTAACCGCGGTCGCTTTCTTCTTTTCTGATTCGATTCTCAAGCTCTTGCTTTTGCCGTCTGGTGGATTACAACTTAGAGCCTTCGGTTTGATGGATGGCTTTTTGATCAAATGGCAAATCGCGTTGTACACTGGAATCGTCGGTGCGTTCCCCGTCTGGGCATATCATTTGTATCGGTATGTGAGTCCCGGTATGAAGGATAATGAACGCCAGGCCATCTTCTCGCCGCTCATCGCTGCCTTCATTTTATTCATCCTGGGTGCGCTTTTCGGATATTATTTATTGTGGAGTATGATCCGCGTCCTGATTGACCTTTTCCCCAGCGAAGTACAGTTCCTGCCTGCCGCAGATGATTATATTTCGTTTGTCATTTTTTTCTTGCTGGCCTGTGGATTGGCATTTCAATTGCCAACCGTGCTGGTCATCCTCGTCCGCTTGCGAATCGTGTCCGCTACCACCCTCCGCAAAGAGCGACGCATCGCGTACTTCATTCTGTTCGCATTTGCAGAGATCATTACGCCGGTCTCGGATCCCATCGTGGCGCCGATGACCGTAATGGTACCGATGATCATCCTATATGAGATCAGCATCTTCGTGGCAGTGCGCATTGAAGCTGGCCGGGAGAAAAATCTTCCTGTCCATCCCAACGCATAACATCCACGGGAGGATATCGGCACGTGTTCCAATCTCGAAATAAGAAAAAGGACTTCAGCATGAAACGTTTATCCATTGCATTGCTTTTCCCGCTTCTGCTGGCGGCTTGCCAGACTCAGTCAACTTTGACTCCCATTCCTGTGGCAACCACGCCGGTTGTTGCAACGTCCAAGAGCAAAAGCCCAAGTACGCCCACGGCGATATCCACCTCAACCGGACCCGCGGCTCACAGCAGCAGTTCAGACCTCAACGCCAGCAATCTGATCGTTGTGAAAGATCAACCTATTGTCAATAACAGCCTGACGTTCGATACAGTGAAATCGGCTCAACCCGGCTTTATCGTACTTTACTATGATAAACCAAACGAGGGTACGCACGTACTTGGGAAATTAATTGTGTTTGCGCCGGTCCCAGCCGGCAAATCCAGCCCGTTGGTGATTCCTCTCAGCCAGAATTTAAACCCGAACGTGAGTATTGCAGGCGTTCCAGGCAATCCAGTGGACGCGGTGTTACAGACCGATGCATCGAAGCCAAACAGCATGGTGAGTGCAGATGGCAAAAATGTAATGGTAACATTCAACATTCTTTCCGCAGGAACAGGCAAGCCCTCGATCTTTGCGACGGCGGTTCCATAGTTAGGGATCGTTCTTGAATTTCAAAGCCCTCGCCTTTAAAGATCGAGGGCTTTGAAATTTGGCTTATGATAACACTTGCAGTCTTAGCAATGCTTAACCGCAAGTCCCATCAACATTGGCACAACAACACTTAGCCGAATTGAAGTAAATGTACGGACGCTTCGTGCATGAGTTGGTGCTGAGAGTGCAAGTGCCGGGGTTGCCGCCTGTGTTGCCGCATGCGCCTTGGATGGCTTGCGGGTCGTCAATGGTGGCGCTACTCGGTGTTACGAAGCAGGTGTTCTGCGCGGGCAGACACTCATACACTCCACCGCCCACATTTTGAAAGACGCTCCCCGCCTGGCAAGCCGGGAAGTTCGCGCCGCTGCCGGGCGTGGAAGTGCAACACAAATGTTGCGGGTCATATTGCGTGCCTGCGGGGCAAGCCGTGCCTGCCGTGCCACTTCCATCCCACACACATTGACTGCCCATCAAAGTGTAATGCGCGGGGCACGTGAGAGTCGGCGGTGTAGGAACATTGGCGGACGTGGTGATGATTACATTGCCTTCGGGTTTATTGCAGGTCCACTGATCGAGATGCGGACTCACATTCTGCGAGCAATCCATTGGCTTGGGCGTATGACTCTCATTCGAGTCACCGGGATTTGGATATAGCGAATCGTCAAACGTGACGACTGCAATCGAATTGCTCCCGCAACCCGAATATCCGACCGAGACCTTCACTTTCGGACACGTGGCTTGGCCAGCCGTTGCGCCTGAAGTTCCGCCCACATTGGAACCACCCAGCGGAGTCAAGGTGCACAACGGCGCAAAGAAGGTTGGATCCTTGACCACGCACCGGAAACCAAGATCGCGCGCATGATATGTTGGAGCACTATGAAAGCGCGTCGAAGCCAGCACCTGATCATTGTTGCTCTTATAACCGCCAGAACGCACCGAGCGTTCTTGACCGGCATCCGGTCCGAGCGGATCCTGAGCCGGGCTGGCGCGATAATATAAAAATTCATACCAGTCATAGACCCATTCATACACGTTGCCTTCCATATCCAGCGCATCGTAATAACTCTTGCCTTTTGGATAATTGATCACATTAGTCGTGCGTCCGATATTGTTGTTGTAATTAAGCAGATCGTTTCCCGGCGCGTTATTGCCCCACGGATAGATATTTCCATTCGGGCCGCGCGCGGCTTTTTCCCATTGCGCTTCAGTCGGCAAGTGACCATTGGCATACTCACAATACGCTTCGCTCTGCGCCCAATTGACGCCGACCACCGGATCGCTTTGCCGTGCGGGATCGTTGTAACTCTGATTATCATTTAAATCGGGCGAAGTGCATTTACCCACGGCCACACATTGCTGGAATTGGCGATTGGTGACCTTGGTAGAATAGATCCAGAAATCGCTCAATGTGACCGTATGCTGGGGATTGTCCGAGCCGCCGTGTCCCATAATGAACGGACCGCCCGGCACTGCGACCAAAAGACTGCCATCGAAATACAAATAGGTCGAGCCGACCTGCATAGGCGGGCCTGCCAAATCCAGCGGCGCGGTCGTTGACGTGGCGGTGGGCGGCGCCGATGTATTGGTCGTAGTTGCCGACGCGGCAGGAGCGGTGGGTGGAGGCAATGTGGAAACCGGCGTGCTGGCGGGCGCGCAAGCCGCCATCAATATCATCAGCAGCATGCTGATATAGAATATCGAACGCATACGCTTCATAAACTTCTCCTGTCTCAATCCTGACCTGCTTGGTTGCGAACTTCATGAATATTATAGTGCGGTTTCAACTCGATTTCATTCCCCAAAAATGGTTGAATCCTTTTAATTCAACCGAGCAGATCATCAACTTAATGGCGGCGGAATTTTTTCGTAATATTCCAGCGACGCGGGATTGATCAACCCATCCTTATTCGTCACTGCGCGGCCGTTCAAAATATTCGCCACCGCGCTTTCCACCTTTTCATGTTCAACGTCCAAGGAATATCCGGCGTTTCAAGGATCAAAGCCGGAACGCGATGCGGCGATGCATTCTCGCGCAGAATCTTTTTGATTTTATCTTGCATTTCACCTGCCAATGAAAGACCCCACGCGAGTTTGACAAATAGAATCGCGCCCTGAACATTTGTTTATTGCGGTCGATGCCATCCTATCAAGTGCCGGCTTTCACAAAACCGCGTACCGATGTCCTATTGTGCCATCCATCCCTGAGTGATAAACTCGGACAATTATTTATCCTATTCGTTGATCAAGGAGCAGAACATGAAACTAAGCAAGATTGTATTCGCCTTCCTTTTAGGGATTCTCTTTACTGCAATCATCTCCGCTGTAATCCCACAGACGGTTTACGCGGCGGGGTGTGGCACCAGCACTGAGCCGCCCTGCCCGCCCTCAGGCAAAAAGAAGAAACCTACAGCCATTCCTCCTGTACCGACTTCCGTGCCCACTTCTATCCCAACGCTCATACCCAATCCAACGGCAACCGCTGCGGCAATAATTCCCCTCACGGGCGGAGGCGGCGCAGGTGATCCAAACGGGCAATTGCCAGCTGTCCAGAATCCGAATACGGGTTCAGGACACATGTCATTCCCATTCGGTTTTCCCGGAGGCTGGGCGGGCCTGATCGGACTGCTCTTGCTGCTTGGCGGCCTGCTCATCGGTCTATTGGTGCCGGCCGTTCGTTCGTGGCTTGTGCCTGCCGTCAAACCCGGTTCGTTTTCGGATGGCTCTGACAAGATGGGTGCCCAGCCGCATATGAACGATGGTTCAGACCAAGGTATTGTCATTGTGAACAGCAACAACGCGGCTCCTGCATCTCCTTTCAACGATGGTTCCGCTCAAGGTATTGTCATTGTGAACAGCAACAATGCAGCTCCTGCATCTCCTATGAACGATGGCTCCGACAAGATGGGTGCTCAGCCGCATATGAACGATGGTTCCATCGGAAACCCTGACCTCAATCCTGGCACTCCGGACATGCCGGCACCCACGCAAGGTGGAGTATAAGATGGCGAGTTGACCGTCACTTTCGCAAAGGTGACGGTCAACTTAATAGCAGCAGAATTTTTTCGTAATATTCCAATGACTGCGGATTGACCAACGCGTCCTTGTTCGTCACCGTGCGGCCGTTGAGTATACTCGTCACCGCGCTTTCGACTTTCTTCATGTTCAACGTATAAGGAATGTCGGGTATTTCAAAAATCAATGCCGGCACGTGCCGCGGCGAGGCATTCTCGCGCAGAGTCTTCTTGATTTTATCTTTCAATTCAGCGGTCAATGAATAACCGGAAACAAGCTTGACAAATAAGATTATGCGTTGATCATCTTGATAATTCTGCCCCACTGCGAGGCTGTCGATAATCTCCGGCAACTTTTCCATCTGTGCATAAATCTCCGCCGTGCCGATGCGCACACCGGAAGGTTTAAGCACCGCATCCGAGCGTCCGTAAAATGTCACGCCGCCGGTATCGGAATGGAACAAAACATAATCGCCGTGCCGCCACACATTCGGATAAATGCCAAAGTAAGCAGACTTATATTTTTCGCCATCCTCATCGTTCCAAAAATAGATCGGCATCGATGGAGTCGGCGCTTCGCAAACGAGCTCCGCTTGATCGTCGCGGACCGCGGCGCCCTTTTCATCGTAAGCACTGATCTTCATCGCCAAGGCGGGGCTTTGCAACTCGCCCGCATACACTGGCAAAATCGGACTGCCCGCCGCGAAACAGCCGTTGATGTCCGTGCCGCCGGAGATGGAATTGAAATGCAGATTGGTTTTGATCTCTTGATAAACGTATTCAAATCCTTCGACCGAAAGCGGCGAGCCGGTCTGCGAGATTTCTCTCAGCGAAGAAAGATCGAAGTTCGCGCGCGGCGAGAAATTTTCTTTCTTCAAAAACAATAAATAACTCGCGCTGCAACCAAAGATGGAGATTCTTTCCTCGTCGATCAATTTCCACATCGCGCCGGGATCGGGATAATTGGGATTGCCGTCGTACAGAATAATTGTTGCGCCGACAGCTAGCGAACTGATCAGCCAGTTCCACATCATCCAACTGCACGAAGTAATGTACATGATGTGATCATCGCGTTTGAGATCAGTGTGAAGCAATAATTCTTTAAGGTGATTGATCAGCACGCCGCCCGCGCTTTGCACCAAGCATTTCGGTTTGCCCGTCGTGCCCGATGAAAACATAATGTAAAGCGGATGATCGAATGGCAATTGCTCGAATTCAATCCTTGGATTTTTTTCTTTTGATAGAAAATCATCCCAATGCACAGCGTTCGGCATATTTCCGACCTCAGCCCGTTCGCGCGTATAAGAAACGACCACCACCTTTTGCAACGATGGAATCCCGCGCGCTACTTCCGCGGCCTGCGGAAGCGTATCGAACATTTTGCCCTTGTAAAAATATCCATCCGCAGTGAACATTATCTTGGGCTTGACCTGGCCGAGGCGTTCCAGCGCCGCCGACGAACCGATGTCGGTGGCGCAAGAAGACCATGTTGCACCAATACTGGCCGCGGCCAGCATCGCAATCGCCGTTTCCATCAAGTTGGGCATATAACCGACCACGCGATCCCCAGCATTCACGCCTAGTTCACGCAAAGATTTCGCCAGCCGCGCCACCGAAACATAAAGTTCAGCATACGTCATCTGCTTTGAGGTTTGAGTCTCGCCCCGGAAAACAAATGCAGGCCGGTCATCACGATAACGCAAAAGGTTTTCTGCAAAGTTCAAGCGCGCGCCGGGAAACCATTTCGCGCCGGGAAATTGATGAACGTCCGCTATCACCGTCTCGTACGAACGTGAATGCTTTATATCGGCAAATTCCCACATCACTGCCCAGAAGTCCGAAATTTCGGTAATCGACCAATCATAAAGTTGCGCATATGTCTGGATATTGAGATGATGGGTGCGATTGACGTAGTCAATGAAGCGAGTGAGGTTGGCTTGTCCTTTGCGCTCCGCAGCAGGAATCCAAAGTGGTTGTCTCATCAG
>Ga0335079_10007093_pt1 | contig 12779 bp, 11 predicted proteins | sample Lox_Sample_33_FD_206719 | JGI IMG/M metagenome (GOLD analysis project Ga0335079, IMG submission 206719) | Soil microbial communities from Loxahatchee National Wildlife Refuge, Florida, United States - Lox_Sample_3.3 | ecosystem: Environmental > Terrestrial > Soil > Wetlands | place: USA... | reverse complement strand
GAAAATTGTAGGAAGAACTTACGTTGCAGGGACCCACTCGGTCGGACTCGCATACGATGTAGAAGCTCTGCAGGAAACCGCTGCTGGCAAACAGTGAAACGTCCGGAATATCGCGCTTGCCGTCGTTGGGAACGCCCGTTCCGGTCTGCCACGCCGGCTTCGCATATCCTCCCGCGCAACTGGCAGGCGTCGAACCGGTGGGCGTCGTGCATTTGCTGACTCCTCCCGATCCTCCCAGGGGCACAACAAAATAGGGCGTGAGACGGGAATCGTTGCAGTTGGTTTCAGCGTTTGTACTGAATCCCACCGTAGCGAAAAGGGCGTTGGTGCAGGAGCTGTTCCAGGTACTCTCCGGGATGTAGCTCTTGGCCGAAGCCTGCGTCGGTGAAGCGTTCGTCGTGTACCAGTAGGTGCTGGGATTGCTGAAATCGTTGAAGTCCGTGCCCCCAACTGCGATGTTATAGGGAGTCGACGCATAGCCGCTGACCTGCAGGCCGAACTGCGCCGGCGCGGGTGATTGCGCGTCGAAGTTATCGCATCCTGCGGCGCCGCCGTCTCCGGCGGAAAGGAACACGGTAATCCCCTGCGCGGCTGCCTGCTGCCATAACGCGCTGAAGAACTGATTCCCCGCCGTGCCCAGTCCCAATTCGCAGTAGCCGTAGCTCTCGCTCATGACCGGCGCAAGATTGTTTTCCACGATGTAGACCGCCGACAAATCTGTTCCAGGGGTACTCTCCGTGGATGCGGATACCACAAAATCGATCGTCGCGCCTGGCGCGACTGCGCCCGACCATTGCAGGTCCAGGTCTGCTTCCGTTTCATCGCCCTGGATCCCCGGATCGGGACCGTTCAGGATGATTTGCGGATCGTTCGCCGGCAGTCCGAAAACGGTGCGAAAATCCCGCATGTCCTGGATGTTGACGTTGGTTTCGCCTACGATCGCAAGCGTCTGCCCGGTGCCGTCGACCGAGGCATTCCACAGCGGCGTCACGTCGTAGATCGTTCCAAAGTCGTACGGACCGACAGCGTAGTAGCACGGGTCACTGCTGGAATTGTTCTCGACGCAGCCAGAAGGAAAGGTGTAGAGGGGTTCCAGCGGCGTGATCTTCCCCGTGCTTTTGTCCCGCGAAAATTTGCCGGCCACGACACTCATTGGGTGTCGTGGGAAATTGTTCAGCGAACTTACCCCCGCCACCGCCTGGGCTAGCGCCGCAGGAATCATCGGGTCGCTGGCGTTGGCCCAGTGCTGCTCCCCGTTCACCACGTATTTGTGGATCGCCGTATGAAACGCTTCCTCTACCTGGCTGGCCGATCCGGAAAACTCCAGCACCGTCCGGCCTTTGCTTGATCCCACCTGGAATCCGTGCGACTGCAGCCACGAGGTGATCGTTTGCATATCGCTGTCGGCCGGCCCAAACTGCTTCCCGAATTGTTCTGGCGTGAGCCACTGATGGTAGTTTGGCGACGCTTTGTCCTGCTGATCGTCGAGCATTTTGTCGAGGGCGGCCTCCTGCTCGGGACTGCGCTTCAGCACCAGCAGCATCCGCTCCATCGGCAGACTCGCCGGCGCCGTGCCCAAATCAAATTCAGGGCGCGCCAGCGGATGTGTATTGCCTTTCAGCGTTGTGAGCTGCGCCTCATCCACCGGTTGTGTAATGAGCGGCTGCGGTGCTCCCGTCGAATGCGCCGGTTCCTGCCCCAATGCCGGCACGCACATCCAGACGCAGAAAATAACTGCGACGAGGGTTGAAGACATCACGAACCCGATAGAAGACGAATAAGACGACGAATAAAAAGAGCCACGGGAAGACCCAGCCATGATTTGCATGGACACACCTCTGACCCGAGAGTGGACATCTCCGCCGAGATCGAATCAGGACAGGAGGAAGGAAGGTGGTCCGATTCGTCTCTTCGCAGGCTCAGGGCCCGTGCGGACTCAAAACCGTACTCCAACTGGCGCCAGATTGCAACGCTTTCCGGGCGCCTCGCCGAGCCATCTCCCGAGCCTGGCCCGCCACCAGAGCCCATCTTCAAGCCTCCGACTTAGCAGACGCCTGCCACGGTACTAACGATACTCGCTCCCCATAACCTCCGATGGCATACTGACGATCAAGCGATCACGCAGTGGGGGCGTTTATGAAAATCCGCAGTACAGGGCTCTGGGTAGCATTCCTATTGGCGTCGGCTGCATTGTCCGCAGCCCAGACCTACACCATCTCCGACCTCGGCGTACTGAAAGGCGACAACGAAAGCAGCGGCTTCTGGATCAACAATCTCGGCGACGTCGTCGGTTGCTCCGACACCCAGACTTCCGAAGGCTATCCCTGTACTGGCCTCGTGGCCGGCCAGCACGCCTTTTTGTGGACGAAGAGCGGTGGCCTCAAGGACCTCGGCACGCTTTCGGGCGGCACCGTCAGCGCCGCACTTGGCATCAATGACACCGATTCGGTCGTCGGATATTCCAACCTCCAGGGCCAGCCGGCCACAAACTTCGTCGCCTTTCTCTGGACACCCTCCGCTGGCATGGTGAATCTAGGTACGCTTCCGAGCGGAAGCTCCAGCGCCGCCTTTGAGATCAACTCTTCGGGAGTAGTCGCCGGAGATTCATTCCTCGGCAGCAGTGTGGTTTATGGGGCCACTTGGACCAACAACAAGATCAAGCGTCTTGGCGCCCTACCCAAAACCGTCTTCACGGCCGCCTTCGACCTGAACGATAGCGGTCAGGTGGTTGGAGAATCCGTCTTCAGCTTCGGCCCGCCCTACGTTTCGCACGGTGTTCTCTGGAACGCTTCCACAGTGACGGACCTCGGGACTCTCCCCGGCGGCGTTACGAGCGTGGCCAACGCAATCAACTCCGCGGGTGTCATTGTCGGCCAGTCCGACGGCAGCGGCACGGCTGGCCACTGGCGCGCCGTCATGTGGGACGCCTCCCGCAAGATCCACAGTCTGGGAGTGCTCCCCGGCGGCACTTACAGCATCGCTTTCGGAGTGAATGACTCGGGCGTGGTGGTTGGTTACGGCAACATCTCGAACAACGCAGCGCACGCGATGATCTGGACTTCGATCGGCGGCATGCAAGACCTGAACTCGCTGCTCCCGCTGAACTCGGGCTGGCTGCTCATCAATGCCAACTCCATCAACAACCTTGGCCAGATTACCGGATATGGCACCAGGGGCGGCCATAACCACGCCTTCGTGCTTACTCCGGTGAACTGAAGAGGTCGTCTGACTTGCGATTGGGCGGGCAATGTCCGGTTGATTCCTGTCCGCAAACTGCCCCGGATCAAACCCTTACCGCATGACAATCAGTTGAGCCTCGGTGCATTGCCGGGGCTCGTGAAGGGTGCGACAACGGTCCCCAGTAACCGGAGGGGCACGCATGTGGCGCACGATCTTCGCGGTGGTTCTCTTGCCGTCCGTGATCGCCGCTCAGACGGAATTCCCGAAACCCGAACCGGACGCCTACCCTCGAGCTGCGAACTCGCCGGAAAGATGGAGGTAGCTATGTGGCGCAGCATTCTCGCACTGATCCTGTTACCGTCGTTGACGGCTGCTCAGGCGGACATTCCCGCCACCAAATCGGGAGCTGTCAACGCCGAAGCCGCAAAAGGGATTCCACCCAAGGGGCCAGCCTACCATCCGTACACGTTTTACGATCGTATTCGACAAGGAACTACTGAAGACGTAGCCGTCGAGCTAAATGCCTCGGGTTTCGCTGTGTCTCCCAGAGGACCGGTTCCCGGAGTCATTCCTGTGAAACTGGAGTTGAATCCTGCCGAGGGACTCACTGCCACGAACTTTCGTTACCCGAAGCCGTACGAGCGCAAGCTGGAATCGCAGTCCAAACCGCTGCCCGTGTCCTCGGCGTGGGCATTTCCCATTCGGTTCAAACTGCGCGCAAACCGGAATGCTGCGTTGGGGTCGCACATACTCACTGGTAAGTTAACTTTTCAGACCATAGACAACCGTACAGGAATATCCGCTCCGCAGCAGGTCGACCTGCTGATTCCAGTTGTCGTAGTCGAGCACGGCGCTAGCGTGAAGAAGAGTCAGTGGCCCTTCACACATCTCCCGGTTGGATTAATTGTATTGCTGGTCGTGCTCTCGCCGGTGTTGGTTGTCATCGCCCTCCCGCTTATGGCCATCTGTGCCATTACGACAGGGGACCCAGGCTGCGAGTGACAGCCTCAATGCGGCTTCGCGAGAATGGGACCTGACCGCAACAGATTCTGGTCGCTCTTACGATGGCGCGAAAGGCTCCAGAGCTGGTTGAGGATCGGCAGTAGCCTTCTGTGGCCGTCGCACTTGGGGACCACCGCATCAACCAGTTCCCGGATTTCCCTCCGGAATCTCGGCGCCGAAAAAGATGACCACGGGACTCTCCGGTCTGATCAGTCTTATCTCATAAGCCAGTTCGTGCCCGCTCATTTCTGGCATTTGGTAGTCAAGGAGGACTGCGTCGAAGCTGAAGAGCGCCGCAATCCTCAGGGCCTGTTGCGACGAGGTACAAGTCACGACCAAGGTGGCCCGATCGCTCAAGTACTCGCCTTTCGTACTCCAGGATTGCCGGACTGTCATCGATACAAAGCAGCACCTTCTATACTCCTCGATAAGTTTGACTCATTGCGCCTCCCGTAAGGAAAGGGAGTCCTACCTACCCGGGCGGGGCAGCATGAACCGCATTCAGCAGGCGAATACCAAATCAGCGATTAAGCAGCACTCTGCGCGACTAAGGATTGCTCTTGGAATCGTCTCAGACATCGTGGCACAATATCGAAATACAACCTTCATGCCGCCCGCGGAGTTGTTCTATGTTGTCTCGTCGGGGTTCGCAGGCCCATCGCCCCTCCCGAAATCAGTTGCGGAAGTTCGATCCACAATCTTTCTTAACCAATCCCGGCAACGGTCGGACCATTCTTCACTTCGCCTCGAAGCATCCCTTATTCTCCCAAGGGGAATCTGCGGACTCGGTGTTTTACATTCTGGAAGGTAAGGTGAGGCTCGATGTGACTTCCTGGCAGGGCAAGGAAGCGACCATCGGCTTACTGGGCCCCGGCGATTTTGCGGGCGAAGGATGTCTCGCCTCAGATCATCCTGTTCGCCTATCGACCGCTACGCCAGTTGGTAACTGCTCGGTCTTGAAGATCGCCAAGGAGCAAATGGCTCGCGCGTTACACGAGGAACACGCCTTGTCTCACGCTTTTGTTGTCTACATGGTGGATCGTCACAACCACACGCAAGCGGACCTGGTCGATCTGTTGTTTAATTTCAGCGAAAAGCGCCTGGCCCGGGCTCTCCTGAAGCTCGCCCATTTCGGAAAGGATGGCACACCCCAGGGCGTCATCCCCTTCGTAAGTCAGGAGGCCCTGGCAGCTATGATCGGCACAACTCGATCCCGGGTAAATTTCTTCATGAACAAATTCCGGAAGGCTGGCCTCATCGAATACAACGGTGAACTTAAGGTGCATATCGAACTCCTACGCGCCATCTTGCATGAGTAGCTCCATCCGGCTTAGGCGCGTTCTATCGCGTGGGGCTGTTCAAAAGTGGACAGACAAGTTATGAGGGAACGTCTAGAGTAAGTCAGCAACACTGGGGCTCTACAACTATTCACAATCTACTTAAGCCTCCTGGCTGGAGTAGTCGTTCATGTCTCGCTTGTTACTGGGCGCGTTGGAGTCAGTTAGGTCCGGTTTGTAACTATTCAAGGAGACTCGGTCATGAACTCCCCCATAGTCCTATGCATCGATGATCGTCAACCTGTCTTGAATCTTCGCAAAGCACATCTGGAATCTCTCGGCTATCGAGTACAAATCGCGTCGAGCAGCTATTCCGCGATGAAGATTCTGGAGGAGATGTCTTTGGCTGCTGTTCTATTGGAATATAAGTCAGAAGGCATCGACGCCGAGGCTGTTGCTCTTCATATCAAGCAACGTTTCCCCAACCTGCCCATCGTCCTGCTTTCCGCTTACTCCGAGATGCCGGAGCGGGTTCTATGGCTGGTCGATGAATACGTAATGAAAAGCGAACTGCCCGAGCGCCTGGTCGGCATTATGGAAGAGGCAACGCACCCCGACTGGGTGGCTCGTTCTCGAAACCGGTGGCACCGTCCCAGCGCCGCCTAGCAGTGGCGGGGTCTTGTACTGGCATGCGGCGGTGGAAGACGGCAACGGCTACTTCCGCTATTCCTCGAACATCGGAACCTGGCGTTGATCCTGGGGACGACGCTGCCTGCGCGTGGCGCCAATCACCGCCAATACCGTCAAAGACTCCAGCGCCGTTCGCGGCACAAAAATCCGTTGCGTATTCGAACGCTGGTCGGGCGGGTTGACCAGGAATCCATCCGGCGTCGTCTGCGTTAAATCGGCCGGCATTAACCCTTCCAGAATCTCGTTATCCTTGAACCGCAGCCTTACCCACAGCCCCTCCGAACGTGGACGCGACGTAAACGTCTTGCGGGCCAGCGACTCCGAGTCCCCAAACTCCCGCACAAAGTAAACCCCTTTGATCTCCTTCAAGTCGATGGCGATGACGGTTCCCGACGTATTCAGCAGTTCCAGTTTCCCTTCATTCACAAACTGGGACGGAGACACGTACCCGGAGACCGAATCCCGGTCCATCTTCCGGACTATCACTTTCTTGTGTGTCGAAGGCATAGAGAATCAGGGACTAGGGATCAGGGGTCAGGGCTCAGTATTCGAGGCAGGGCCTTCTGTCTGCCCCTGCCCCACCTTGCCCCTGCAGTGCTGATTCTCGCACTTTTCCGCCGAAAACTGGCGGAATACACCTTGGCAGTAGCCAAAATGTAAACGTTGTGTTATTTTCTTTAGCTTGCCGCAAACTTTCGACTTCGCTTAAGTACTTTGTAGTAAGTCACTTGCATCCGGGCGGCTGAGAGGCTGGATCGCCCGGGGGTGGTGGCTGTGGAAATCGTGTGGAAAACCGGTCCGGCCAGCCCGGCCCTGCCTCTGCGAGCAGCATGAACGACGGCCACAGGCCGCTTGAAAGCGAATGGCTGATTACATTTACACGATGGAACTCCGGCTGACACCGGATCAACTCAAGGGTGTCGGACTGGTTCAAGACGTAGCCCGCGCAGCGGGCATGAATCTTTACCTCACTGGCGGCGCCATCCGCGACATCATCAGCGGCTTTACCATCCGCGACCTCGATTTCACTGTCCAGGGCAATCCCCTCAAGCTCCAGAAGGATCTCGAAAAAGCCGGAGCCAGGATCGCCGCCGTCGAAGAAGACGTCCGCACCATCTACATCTCCTTGCCCGGCAACGCTCGCGCCGAAATCAGCATGGCGCGCACTGAGCGCTTCGAGAAGACGGGCAAGCCTCCGATCGTTACGCCATCTACCATCCACGAGGATCTGCGCCGCCGCGATTTCACCGTCAATGCCATGGCGCTCTCCCTCAATGAGGGCTCGCGCGGCTTGCTGCTCGATCCCTTCAATGGCGTCGCCGATCTCGAGGCGAAGCTGATCCGCATTCTTCATAACTATTCCTTCCTCGAAGACCCCTCGCGCCTCATTCGCGCCACGCGCTTCGCCGCCCGCTTCCACTGGCCGCTCGAAGAGCGCACGCAAGCCCGCTACGATGCCGCCAAAGAAGGCAAGTACATCGACCACATTCTGCGCAGCTCCATTGGCCATGAAATCGCCGCGCTCGCGCACGAAGACGATCCCCTGCATGTCGTCAAGATGCTCGAGAAAGAAGGCTGGCTCGAGATCTTGCACGACCACTGGTCCACCGCCAAGGTCGACACCAACGGAATCACTGCGCTCATGAAGACGCGCCAGCAGATGGTCGACCTCGGGTATACCCCGGACGCTGGTCCCGCGGTCATGTATTTTCTGACCGCTCGCCTTTCCGACAAGGACATCTCGGATCTGCAAAAGATGATTCCTCGGAAGGACTTGGTCGAAGCCTGGCGCGACATCGAAGATCACGCCAAGGACCTGGCCAAGCGCCTGATGGGCAAAGATGCGGCAACGCCGTCGCGCACCTGGAACTTGCTCTCCGACGCGCGCCCCGAGATGGTGCTGTTTCTGGCAGTGACCGCCAAGCAGCAGTCGGTCGAGCAGAAGATCAAGAACTACCTCACGAAATGGCGTCAGGTGCAGCAGCGCATTCCGTTGCCCGAGATGACGGAGTTGCTGATCACGCCACAGTTGCCGGAGTATCCAAAGATTGCGCGCGATGTGTTCATGCTCCTGCTCGATGGAAAACTGAGGTCGCGCACCGAAACGCTGAAGTTCCTGAAACCCTTCGCGCCGCCGCCACCCCCGCCCCCACCGCCACCAAGACGAGGACGCGCCGCCAAGGCCGCGGCCGACGCCGCGGTGCCTGCGAAAGCCGGGAAGAAGGGAAAGGGTGCTGCCGTTCCTGCTCCTGCTGCCGTCGCTGCGCCTGCGCCCAAGCCGGATGCTAAAGCGAAGGCTGCGGAGAAATCAAAACCGGCAAAGCCCGAACCGAAACGTGCGGCGAAACCTGCGCCCAAGCCGGCACCAAAACCCGTCCACAAGTCCCCAACCAAAAAATCGCCTGCAAGAAAGAAGCGGTAGCACCGTCTCATATTCACAGCCCGCTTGCCTTGCGGGTTTATAATCACACTGTATGCGTCGCCTGGTTCCCATCGCGGCCTTCGCTCTGTTCTTCGCGCTCCCCTTGTGGGCGCAGCATGGTGGCGGTCACGCAGGTGGTCATGGCGGCGGTTCGGTCGGTCACGGCGGCTTCAGCGGAGGACACAGCGGTGGCTTCGTGGGCCATTCGGGTTTCAGCAGCGGCCGCACTTCTGGCAGCATGCACTCCGCGCCCGGGGTTTCTCGCGGCTTCACTCGTGTCCCGTCCTCGCGCGCACGCTTTTCAGGCGGGCCTTTTTTGCATGATCGATTCCGCGGCCCCCGCATTCGAACCTTTGGACTCCGCAACAACTGTTACGGCTACGCCTGCCGTGGCTTCGGATATCCATGGGCTTACGGTGGGTATTACGATCCCTGGTGGTGGTGGGATTCCGGTTCCTCGTATGACGAGGACTACGAACGCGATCGTTCCATCGCCAGCGACATGAACCAGCAGAGTATCGATGAGCAACGCATGCGCCGCCAGGAGGAAGCTGACGGCGATCAGGATCTGTATGCTCACTCCGCGCCTGCGCCCCGGCCCGCAGACGATCAGGCAGTCGCCACGCCAGCGACGGTTCTGATCTTCCGCGATCAGCATAAACAGGAAATCCGAAACTACGCCATCGTTGGCCAGACCCTCTGGAACTTTGCGACTCCCCGCACCGAGAAAATCCCCCTCGCGGACCTGGATGTTGCGGCAACGATCAAAGCCAACGACGAGCGCGGCCTGACCTTCCGCGTGCCCGCCTCCGGCGAAGCTCAGTAACTTCCATCCTCCCCGCTCACCGCACCCTTTCCCCATTCGCTGCATCCAACACCTCATTCACCCCAACGCCATTCCAATTCCGCAGAAGAGCTTGTACATTGGAATCAAGCGTTTAGGTCATGTTTAAGGGGACAGGGAACCTGCGGCAGCAAGAGGGTAAACCCTTGTCTGAATGCTAAAATAACTAAATACCCAATATGCCTCTAAAAACACTGTTTCTGAATCCTCCATCCTTTGAAAACTTCGACGGAGGCGCCGGCTCCCGTTGGCCCGCCACCCGCGAGATCGAGAGTTTTTGGTACCCGGTGTGGTTGGCTTATCCGGCGGGGATGCTGGAGGGGGCGCGGTTGCTGGATGCGCCGTCGCACCACGTTTCCGGAGAAGAGACCATCCAGATCGCGCGGGGCTACGAATTTCTTGTGCTGTTTACTTCGACGCCGGGATTTCCTGGCGACATCCTGCTGGCGCGGGCTATCAAGCAAGCGAATCCCACCATCAAGATTGCGTTCGTGGGGCCGCACGTGACCGTGCTGCCGGAAAAGTCTCTGCGCGATTGTCCGGAGATCGATTTTGTTTGCCGCAAGGAATTTGACTATGCCGTGGTCGACTACGCCAAAGGCAAGCCGCTGGCGGAGATTCCGGGGGCGTCGTTTCTGAAGGACGGGAAGGTTGTGCACAATCCGGACGCGCCGCAGATTCAGGATCTGGATGCGCTTCCGCACGTGACTGATGTTTACAAGCGTGACCTCGATGTTACGAAGTACAACGTGCCGTTCCTGCTGAATCCGTTTGTGTCGCTCTACACGACGCGCGGCTGCCCGGCGCAGTGTACGTTCTGCCTCTGGCCACAGACGCTCAGCGGACATCCGTGGCGCAAGCGTTCGACCGACGACGTTGCGGCGGAGATGGCGAAGGTGAAGGCGTACTGGCCGGAAGTGAAGGAATTCTTCTTCGACGACGATACTTTCAACATCCAGAAAGCGCGCACGATTGAACTCTGCGCCAAGCTGAAGCCGCTGGGGCTGACCTGGTCCTGCACTTCGCGGGTTACCACCGACTTCGAAACGCTGAAGGCGATGAAGGAAGCGGGATGCCGACTGCTGATCGTTGGCTACGAATCCGGAGACCAGCAGATCCTGAAGAACATCAAGAAAGGCGCGACCATTGAGCGCGCGCGCCAGTTCACGAAAGATTGCCACAGACTCGGACTGGTGATTCACGGCGACTTCATCATGGGGCTGCCCGGCGAGACGCACGAGACGATCAACAACACCATCGCGTTCGCGAAGGAACTGGACGTCGAGACCATCCAGGTTTCGGTGGCGCACGCTTATCCCGGCACAGAACTTTACGACTACGCAGTGAAGAACGGATTTATGGTGGGCGACAACAAGATGGTGGACGAAGGCGGACATCAGCTCGCGCAGATTCAGTATCCCGGGCTGCCCGCCGACGACATCATGTCGGCCGTGCATCGCTTTTACGACGAGTACTACTTCCGACCCAAAGCGGTCTTCCGAATTCTGAGGAAGGCGGCGTTTGACAGCAACGACCGGAAGCGCCTCTATAAGGAGGCGAAGTCCTTCCTGAAGCTGCGCTCCGCGCGCAACAAGATGGTGAAACAGAACGCCGAAGCGGCCGCAGCGGCGGAGCCGGTGAAAGCCTGAGGACTGGTGAGTAAGACAGTGATCCCGATTGAGTCGAGTGCCTAGTGACCTTTCGTAAGTATCTGGTGCTGGCTGGAGTTACCGTATTCGCACCCGCCGGTGACTCGATGCTTTCGTATGGGATGAAGCAGGTGGGAAGAGTTCCCCTGAACCATCTGCAGTCAGTTGTTTCTGCCGTGCTGAATCCGTGGGTGGCCGCGGGAATCCTCCTTCTACTGCTGTTCGTGATCTTCAACATGACGGCGCTCTCCTGGGCCGATCTCACCTACGTGTTACCGGCGACGTCTCTGGGATATGTCCTGGTGGCGCTGATCGCAAGGTTTGCACTACACGAACACATCACTCCGTTACGCTGGTTCGGCATTGCGCTAATCGCTTGTGGGGTGGGCTTCGTGGCCGGAGGTCCTGCGCTGACTGTGCCTGCGTGTCCGGATGCGACTGCCGAACCTGTCGAGGAAGCGGTCGCGGTAGGGGCGTCCACGGGAGCGGAATCGTGAAACATCTCTACACGTGGAGCGCGATTCTGGTGATTGCTTTTGGCGCGGTGGTGGGGGACGTTCTACTGGCACGCGCCATGAAACAGGTTGGGGATGTAGGAGTTCTCCTGCGGCAAAGGGGCCCGTGGATTGTGGTGCGGCGCACGGCGGGGAATCCGAATTTCCTGCTGGGAATTGTGGCGATGGCGGGGGCATTCTTCAGCCTGTTGTTCGCGCTGTCGTGGGGACCGCTGAGCGTGGTGGCGCCGGCTTCGGCGTCACTGACGTTTATCGGCAACGCCTTTGCGGCAAAGATTTTCCTGCACGAAAAGGTGGACCGCCGGCGGTGGATTGCAGCGGTGCTGGTAGCGGCAGGAGTGGCGTTGCTGGCGGGGTGATCTCGCCCTTCTCGCGCAAGAGAACGCGCGAGAAACGGGCACCCGACGGAAGAGCCAAACTCGGCGCTGTCGGCAGCCAGTCTTGTAGAGTCAACGGAACAGGCTGGATCAGCCCATTTCTCAACAGGTTTAAGAAGCCAGTTCTCCGCTTGACCTTGACCCTGCGTCAGGCCCGACTATAGTCGGAGAGCGATGAGCAGCTGCTACCGGATTGGCGAATTCGCGAAATTGGCTGGAGTAACCATTCGAGCGTTGCACCACTACGATCGTATTGGTTTGCTCAAACCGCCGCGAGGAAGCTCCGGTTTTCGCCTCTACCGTGCGGAAGACCTGGAACGCTTGGAACAGATTGCCGCCCTGAAGTTCCTGGGTATCCCGCTGCAGGAGATCAAGCAGCTCCTGAAACGCGGACCGCTGACGCTCGTCGACTCCCTGCATATGCAACGTGAAGCATTAGCAGAAAAGCGAACGCTGATCGATCGCGCCCTCGTTGCCATTGAAGCAGCGGAAAAGGTCATTCAATCAGGGCAAACAACCGACGCATCCATTCTCCGAAAGATCATTGCGGTGATCGACATGCGGCCACAAGAGAACTTCATGCGGAAGTACTACACCGATCAGGCCTGGCTCGAAAAGCAACGTCTCGTCCACGAAAGGCCTCTTGAAGTCTGGCAGAACAACATAAAGGCTTGGCGGCAACTCTTCATTGAGATCGAAGCGGCCATTGATCTGGACGCCGCGAGCGAGTCCGCTCAGGCTCTCACGAAGAGGTGGCTGCAACTGGCGGAAGCCTCCCATGGCGGCAACGAGGCGGTCAGGACGGGCAATATCGAGGCATGGA
>Ga0335079_10007092_pt1 | contig 12780 bp, 11 predicted proteins | sample Lox_Sample_33_FD_206719 | JGI IMG/M metagenome (GOLD analysis project Ga0335079, IMG submission 206719) | Soil microbial communities from Loxahatchee National Wildlife Refuge, Florida, United States - Lox_Sample_3.3 | ecosystem: Environmental > Terrestrial > Soil > Wetlands | place: USA... | reverse complement strand
GGCGGAGGGAGGAACGGTATTTCTGGACGAGGTGGGGGAGCTTTCACCGGTACTGCAGGCCAAGCTGTTGCGGGTGCTGCAAGAGCGCGAGTTCATACGGGTAGGCGGGACGCGGCCGATCAAGATCAACGTGCGATTTCTGGCGGCGACGAATCGGGACCTGCAAAAGGCGGTGAAAGAGAACGGATTCCGAGGGGACTTGTTCCACCGCCTGAACGTGATTTCGATCTGGCTGCCGGCGTTGCGCGAACATCCGGAGGACATTCCATTGCTGGCGGAGCACTTCGCGGGTCGATACGCGGAGAAATGCAATCGCGTGGTGCGAGGAATTTCGGAAGAGGCGCGGGCTTGGCTGACGAGATACGAGTGGCCGGGAAACATCCGGGAGCTGGAAAACGCGATCGAGAGAGCCGTGGTGGTGGGAACATCCGAATGGATTCAGGCGGAGGATTTGCCGGAGATGCTGCTGGAGACGGAGGCAGAAGGCGAGCGATCGCAGGGGGCGGCCAATTATCATGAAGCGGTCCGGCGATTAAAGAAGGAAGTGATATTGAATGCCCTGGAAAAGAGCGGCGGGAATATCACCGAAGCGGCAAAAGCATTAGGAGTACACGGAAACTATTTGCACCGGTTAATGCGGAATCTGGATTTGCGGGCGGCAATGAAGAAGCAGAATAAGGCGTGAGTTGCGGGAGACGGATCGTGGAAGAATCGGGCGAACTGAACCGGCTGGTACGGGCGATGAACGAGGAGCGGGAGGCGGAGCCGGGCGAGTTGTTGGCGACGGCGCGGCTGGATCATTGGCTGGAGGCGCTGGTGGCGCGAGGCGGTAGCGATTTGTTGCTGGTAGAGAATGCGCCGCCGTGTGTCCGCGTGCAGGGTGAAGTGAAAAAACTGGAATCCATCGCGTTGGATGGGACGGACATTGAAGCTGCGGTGTTACCGGCGCTTACGCGTCATGCGTTGCAGGTATATCGCGGGTCGGGGATCGCGGATGCGTCTTACCGGATCGAAGGAGTCGGGCGATTTCGAATCAACCTGCACCGCGAGAGAGGACATGCCGCAGCGGCGGTGCGAGCCTTGCCGTCGAGAGTGCCGGCGTTGCAGGAATTGCATTTGCCACCGAGCGTGGCGAACCTGGCGCACTTGCCGCGGGGATTGGTGCTGATTGGCGGGCCGGCGGGCTCGGGAAAATCGACGACGCTTTCGGCGCTGATTCACGAGATCAACGCGCGCGAGGCAAGACACATCGTGACGATCGAAGACCCGATCGAATATGAACATGCGCACATCCACAGCGTCATCGAACAAGTGGAAATCGGAACGGACGCACCCGATTTCCCAACGGCGTTGCGGGCGGCGCTGCGGCAGGCTCCGGACGTGATTGTGGTAGGCGAGATGCGCGACCCAGAAACGATGCGGATTGCGGTGTCCGCGGCAGAAACAGGGCACCTGGTACTTTCGACGATGCACACCATGGATGTGGCATCGACGATCGCGCGCATTTCGGATTCGTTTCCCGCGGAACGGCAGAACGCGATTCGCCAGGAATTGGCGATGGCGCTTTCGGCGGTGCTGACGCAAATCCTGTTGCCGAGCAAGAATGGCGGGCGGATGCCGGCGGCGGAATTGCTGATGGCGGGTTATGGAGCACGGCATCATATCCGCAGGAATCAGCTGCAACATCTGCACCAGGAGATTCCGTTAACGAAGAAGAAGGGGTCGTTCACGCTGGAGGATTCGCTGGTGACACTGATCCGGCACGGGGATATCGAGAAGGACGAGGCGTTGTTGTGCGCGATTCATCCGGATGATTTGGAAATTCTGTTGAAGACAGCGAGCGCGTAAAAGAAAGTGAAACAGTGGAATAGTGGAACTGTTGAAAAATAAAAGCCTCAAAGTCAGCGAATCTTCAAAATCGATAGGCAAGGGCATTGGATCGGTCGAAAGAACCGTTTTGGTGTTACTGGTTTGTTGCGGTCCCGTAGCAACCCACGGTGCAGCGCAAGCAACAGCAAGTCATGGTGGTGTGACCTTTTATCGGGATGTACTTCCGATCGTGCAGGAGCACTGCCAAGTATGTCATCGGGCGGGCGGGATAGCGCCGATGGTTTTCGAAAACTACGAGCAGACGCGGGCGTATGCACGCGCGATTCGAGCGGCGGTGGAGAAACGGACGATGCCACCATGGTTTGCCGAGAAAGGAATTGGAAGATTCTCGAACGATCCGTCGCTAACGGACACGCAGATCGCAACGTTGGCCGCGTGGGCTCAAGAAAATGCGCCCGCGGGAAACGCGGCCGACGCGCCGTCCCCGCGGAAGTGGGCGCAGCGATGGACGATACTCGAACCCGAGGTGACGATTGCGATGGCGGAAGGAATGACAATCCCGGCGGATGGTGAAGTGGACTACACGTACGAAATCGTGCCAACGCATTTCGCGGAGGGGCGCTGGGTACAGGCGTCGGAGATTTTACCGGGAATGCCGGAGAACGTGCACCACGCGGTGGTGTATGTCAGGGCGCCGGAGTCGGCGTGGTTGAGGCATGCGCCGGTAGGAAAGCCCTTCACGGCATCGATGCTCAACACCGAGGAGGACCGACGCGACACGATGTGGACGGACAGCGACATCCTGCTGGTGTATGCGCCGGGAAGTACGCCGGACGACTGGCCGGCGGGAATGGCGAAATATATACCCGCAGGGTCGGACCTGGTTTTTCAGATGCACTACACAACGAACGGAAATACGGGCAAGGATGTGTCGCGCATCGGACTGATCTTCGCGAAAGAAGCGGTGCAGAAGCGGGTGCTGACGCTACAACTGACCAACGATCACTTCGTGATTCCTCCGGGTGCACCGGATTATCGCGTGGAGGCGCGGGGGACACTCCCGAATGACGCGCTATTGTTGAGCTTTTTCCCGCACATGCACCTGCGAGGAAAACGATTCGAATACAACATTGTGCGGACGGATAAATCGATCGAGCCGCTGCTGAAGGTCAATTACCACTTTCACCGGCAGATGAGCTACCGGCTGGCGGAGCCGCTGGCGTTGAAAGCTGGAACAGAATTGCAGGCAGTGGCGTGGTTCGATAATTCAAAGGCGAACATGCACAACCCCGATCCGGCCGCGGCGGTCCGATGGGGAGAGCAGACTTCCGACGAGATGATGGTGGGATTTTTTGATGTAGCGGTGGAGAAGAATTTTGATAAACGGAAGTTTTTTCAGAGAGGCACAAAGGAATGAAGTGAAGAGGTAACGAAGTAAGGACTGAAGAGAAGAGCTTCGCAGCCTCGGAACGTGAGAGCCCACCCTTCGCAGAAAGCGCGAAGGATGGGGCACCCTCAAGTTCAGTCGAACTGTACGGAGGGACAGGGGAAAAGCGGCGCATGCGCTATTTGTAGATTAACAACGAGAGAGCGGGTATTTCACGCGTGCGCAAAACAGTGTGTTAGATTGCGAAATTGGAGTAACGGAAGCACTTACTACTGTGACCACGCAAACACCGATCGAGCCTCGGCGCCCGACCTCGGCCCCCCAGGTGCCGCAACACACACCAAAGATCCGGCCGGTGGAAGTGTATTGGCACACCGTCACGTACAGGACGGTGGCGCTGATCGTGTTGCTGGTGGTTGTGATCATCGTCGCGGGCATGTATATGACGATTCCGAACTGGACGGAAGTGGTCACCAAGAAATTGAACAACGCGCTGGGAAATCCGGAAACAGAAGCGCTGAGCACGATGCAGACGCAGGCGAAGTTCGTGAACCTGGACGGGCGTGTGCAGGTGAAGAAGGTCAACTCCGTAACGTGGGTAGATGCGGACTACCACACGACGCTCGACAAGGGGGACCTGATCCAGACGGGCAGCGATGGAGCGGCGCGTATTACCTTCGCGGACGGCACGGAGTACACGGTGAACAAGGAGACGCTGATCACCGTGGAAGAAAACAACGTGACACGGGATCATTCGAACACCGCGGTGCGCATCAATACGGGCGCGGTGGACCTGGCGACGCCGACGTGGACCTTGCGCGATGCGCAGGCGGCGGTGAGCGTGGAAGACGCGACGGCGTTCATGAAGCAGAACAGCCGCGCGACGGTGAAGAACGACCCGACGAAGAACGAACATGAAATCGTGGTGGCGAGCGGCGGCGCGGAAGTGCAGCGGGGGAACGAAAGGATCGAGCTGACGCAGTGGGAGAAGGCCACTTTTCCAACCGGAGGGTCGATTCAGAAGTCCAATGTGCTAGCCCCGCCGGGACTGGTTGCGCCGCTGAACCTGGCGCCGATTATTTCGGAGAATCCGCAGAAGACACAGATCCGATTTGAGTGGCAGCCGGTGGATGATGCGGTGAGTTACACCCTGCGGATCAGTCCGACGACCATGTTCACGAAGCTGGTGAAAGAAGTGAAAGTGACCGGATCGAGCGCGGACGTGACCGGACTGGAGTCCGGCGACTATTTCTGGAACGTGACCGCTGCCAACGCAAAGAAAGAGACGAGCGAATACAGCGAGACCTTCAAATTCACGCTGGTGGCCCAGGGCAAAACGCAGGAGATGCGGCTGGAAATCAGCAGCACACAGATTCACGGGCGGGTGGCAGAAATCATCGGCAAAACGGAACCGGGGGCAGCCCTGATTGTGAACGGTCAGGCAGTGGCGAATATCGACGGAGAGGGGACCTTCCGCCACTTTACCGAACCGCTGGAACCCGGGGAGCACACCATCGTGGTAATCGGCTCCAACCGCCGCGGGGGAACAGCGACGAAGAAGCTTTCGATCGTGGTGCCGAAGTAAGCTTGGGGAACAGCAGGTTGGGATTTTGCGCGATGCGGCGAATCCGGCGACAATAGAAGGTTGCGCGGGTTGGTTGGCGTGCGCGGTGATCCTGCCGGGCAGTGCCCTCTCCGCAGGGGGGAACGCAGTCAATGAATAAGAATGGTTACAACCTGAGGTCGGTGTTCAGTCTGTTCTCGTCGGACCTGGCGATCGACCTGGGGACAGCAAACACGCTGGTGTTTTCGCACGGCAAAGGGATTGTGGTGAACGAACCCTCGATCGTGGCGATCAATAAGGCGAGCGGCGAAGTGGTGGCGGTGGGACGCGAAGCGAAAGACATGCTGGGGCGGACACCGGGGAACGTCGTGGCCATCAAACCGATGAAGGACGGCGTGATCGCGGACTTCAAAGTTACCGAGAAAATGTTGACGTACTTCATTCAGAAAGCGCACAACCGGCGCGTGCTGGTGCATCCGCGCATCGTGATTGGAGTGCCGAGCGAGATTACACCGGTGGAAAAGCGAGCGGTGCAGGACTCGGCGTACCGGGCGCGAGCCAGCGAGGTGTACCTGGTGGAACAGGCCATGGCCGCGGCGATTGGAGCAGGGCTGCCGATTGAAGAGCCGAGCGGGAACATGGTGGTGGACATCGGCGGGGGCACCACGGACATTGCAGTAATTTCAATGAGCGGCATCGTGTACTCGCGGTCGGTGCGCGTGGCCGGCAACGAGATGGACGAAGCGGTAATGCAGTATTTGAAGCGCAAGTACAACCTGCTGGTCGGCGAGCGCACGGCGGAACAGATCAAGATGGAGATCGGGTCGGCATACCCGCTGGAAAAGCCGCTGACCATGGAAGTGAAGGGGCGGAACTTGATCGAGGGCGTGCCGCGCACGGTGACGATTGACGACAGCGAAATCCGCGAGGCGTTGAGCGAATGTGTGGCGACGATTTTGAACGCGGTGCGCGTGGCGTTGGAACGCACACCCCCGGAGCTGTCGGCAGACATCAGCGATCGTGGAATCGTGCTGACGGGCGGCGGCGCGCTGCTGAAGAATCTGGACAAGCGGATTCGCGAGGAGACCGGATTGCCGGTGTCGATCGCGGACGATCCACTGGCGTCGGTAGTGTTGGGCACAGGAAAGATGCTGAGCGATTTTAAACTGCTGCGGCAGGTCTGCATCGACTGAAGCCGTTGGACGTCGGTTAGAAAGGGTTTCCCAGCCTGACGAGTGGAAGGAAGTTGAGGAGCACGGGCAAGGAGAATGAGGTTCGCGCCAAGCCCGTTGTTCCCGGCGTCCCAGCAGAGAAGGCTGCATGTTGGGTGAACACGGTTTGAAATGGTAGCGATTCCATCAAGACACCGATCGCTGGCGCTGCTGAGCGGCGTGCTGCTCGCACAGGTGATGCTGCTTGCTGTGCAAATCAAGAAAGATTCCCGAGGCAGATTGATTCGCGTATGGGCGGTATCTGCGGCGTCGCCGTTCGAACGCAGCGGGGCCTGGGGATTCGGAAAAGTGCGCGGCGTGTGGAATCACTACTTCGCGTTGCAGACGACGTCGCGGGAGAACGAAGCACTGCGAGTGGAAAACGACGCGCTGAAACTGACGATTTCGCAGCTGCAGAGCCGCGCGGCCGAGGCGGACCGCTTGGCGGCGATCTTGAATTTCAGGCAGGCGCACACGGCGGCGCCGATGCTCGGAGCGCGCGTGATTGCGGTAAGCGCGGGAACGGCGAGCCGAACGATCGAGATCGACCGCGGTGAACGAGATGGTGTGACGAAGAATATGGGGGTGATCACGCCAGATGGCGCTGTCGGCAAAGTGATTGCCGTATACCGTGACACATCACAGGTGCTGTTGTTGACGGATAAAGAAGGCGGGGCGGGTGCGATGCTGGTGAATACGCGAACACAAGGGCCGGTGGGAGGCACCGGGGACCCAACGATAGTGATGAAGTATGTGGCGACCGAAGAAGAGGTGCAGGTCGGCGAAAAAATTGTGACCAGCGGAATGGACAAGATTTTCCCGCGCGATATACCGGTGGGAACCGTGGTGGAAGTGAAGCCAGGAAATCCATTTAAGCAGATTCGCGTGCAGCCGGCCGCAAGGTTAGACCGGCTGGAAACGGTGATCGTGCTGTTGTCGCAGGCGCCGGTGGACTTCCCGAGTAACGCCGAAACGCAGACGGGCGCGCAGAATTCCGGTAGCGCGGTGCCGGCGGCGGAAAAGCCATGATGAACGAAACATACGAGTTGCGCACCGGCGAGACGCACATTGAGGTGCACAAGTTTTTCCCGGGTGCGATTCTGCTGGTGGCCGTGGCGGCGTTGGTGCTGTCGTCGATGATGCCGGTGTACGTGCCAAAGCTGAACATTATCGAGTTACCGCTGCTGGTGACAATTTATTTTGGTCTCAGCCGAAGAAATCCGTCCACGGGATTGCTGCTGGGCATGGTGATCGGGCTGGCGCAGGATGCGCTGAGCGGGCCGACGGTGCCGCTAGGATATTACGGAATCGCGAAGACGGTCATTGGGTATTTGGCGTCGTCGATTGGCGCGAGACTGGATACGGAGCATCCGGCGGCGCGGTTCGCGCTGATTTTTGGATTCGTCGTGTTGCATCAGGCGATTCTGGTGCTGATCCGGCGGTTGCTGCTGGCGCAGCCTGAGCCGTGGTTCAACATGCATCTGGCGATTGCCGCGGGTGTAAACGCGCTGGTGGGAACGGTGTTGTTTCTGGCGCTGGACCGGCTGAGACGGTCGTCGTAGCTGCGATCCATAGTAAGTTCGAGACGAATTCTCATAAGAGACACCAGCTTCTTCTCTTTGGTGTCAAATTAGATGAAGTATGGCCCTTGCTGTGATTACCCTCCAGCAATGTCTTGGATTTGGCACAGTTTGTAAGAGAAACCGTTGCCCGTAGTTCTTCGTCTATAGACCTGAATCGGGGTGAATAGCGCGGCGCCACGAGTTTGGGCAGAGAGCAAGTATAAGCGGGGTTCACCAGATCCGGCGGACTCCATACTCGTCAAATACGACCTCATTACTTACGATTGGCAGCCCTTCGGCTTGCGCTTGGGCTATGAGCATGCGATCGAAGGGGTCCCGGTGCGGCCCGGGAAGCAAGCCCGCACGAACGGCGTGATCGGACGAGATTGACAATGCCTCAAACCGCTCCTGCTGTAAGTACTCCGCAAAGCCAGCCACAAGATCCGAGGCGCCGGGCAGCTTGCCAATCCGGAACTTTGTCGCGATTTCCCAAGCGGAAGCCGCGCTGACAATACAAGAATTGTGAGTCTGCGCCACAAACTTCTTGGCCCGCACGGATAAACCGGGGTCATCGGAGAGCCACCAGAGCAAGGTGTGCGTATCAAGCAACGCGCGCACGCTGAGTCACTCCCAGGCCGTCTGTTCCCCAGGAGGGAGCGGCTCGAAGAATTCAGGACCGACTTTCAATCTTCCCTTCAGCGAACCAGGCTGGCGCCGGCCCTTGCTTTCGCCGATTGGGACGAGACGGGCTACCGGTCTGTCCCCACGAGAAATAATGACTTCTTCGCCCGCGGCAGCTTTCTTGATGAGCCGCGAAAGGTTCGTTTTGGCTTTGTGGATGGTCACGACGGGCATGTAGATCCTTAGCTAAACAATATTAGCTAATTGCAAGCTTGGATGCAACCCACGGCGGGATGACAGGTGACGCCGCAGGTTCAGTGGGAGAGGAGGAATTGTTTGAGAGAGGAATAGTCGTTGGATAGGGGGACAGAGAGCTTGGGCTGGGGGAGGTAGCGGGCGAGACGTTCGGGGAGCGGGGGCGCGATGCCGATGGCCTTCTGAACGACGTCGGCAAATTTAGCGGGATGGGCGGTGGCGAGGACGAGTCCCTGAGACGGCTCGGGGTGCTGCTTACGATAGTTTTCCCAGGCATGGATGCCAACGGCGGTGTGCGGATCGGAAACGTAGCGATAGCGGTCCCAGACATCGTGCATTTCCTGGAGAGTCTCTTCGTCGGTGGCGTGTTCACCGGAGATTTCCTTGCGCACATTTTCGATGCGGTTGCGACAGAGATCGAGGAGCCGCGGAAAATTATTGGGATTGCCGACATCCATTGCATTCGAATAAGTGGCAATGGCCGGGCGGGGATTGTAGTCGCCGGAGAGCAGGTATCGCGGGACGACGTCATTAGCGTTGGTGGCGGCAATGAAACGAGCCACCGGCAGGCCGACTCGTTTAGCGACAAGGCCGGCGGTGAGATTGCCGAAATTGCCGCTGGGAACGGCGACGATAAGAGGGACGGACGCCACGGGCAGCTGGCGGTAGGCAGCGACGTGATAGAACATCTGCGGCAGCAGGCGGCCAACGTTGATGGAGTTGGCGGAAGTGAGAAAGGCGCGCTGTGTGAGTTGCTCGTCGGCGAAGGCCTGCTTGACGAGACGCTGGCAATCGTCGAAGGTCCCGGCAACCTCCAGCGCGGTAATGTTCTGGCCGAGGGTGGTGAATTGTTTTTCCTGGGCTTCGCTGATGCGCTTCGACGGATAAAGAATGACAACGCGAATGCCGGGAACGCCGAGAAAACCGTGGGCGACAGCGCTGCCCGTGTCGCCCGAAGTGGCGACAAGAACGGTAAGTTGACGCGATTCGCCGCGAACGAAGTAGCCCATCAGGCGAGCCATGAAGCGGGCGCCGAAATCCTTGAAGGCGAGAGTGGGGCCGTGGAAAAGCTCGAGTATGTGGAGCGCCGGGGAAAGCGAAACGAGCTTCACCGGGAAATTAATGGCTTCTGCAACGATCTGCCACAGAACTTCTTCGGGGACATCGGGCGTGGCGAAGGGGCGAACCACGCGAAAGCAAACTTCCGTGAACGGCAGGCGGCGAAATTCTTCCAATTCTTCGGGAGTGTGGCGGGCGATTTCGGCGGGCATGTAGAGGCCACCGTCGGGAGCGAGCCCGCGCAGGACCGCGCCTCGAAGAGAGGTGAGTGGAGCTTTGCCGGCAGTGCTGCGATAGCGCATGGAAAGTAATCGGTGATCAGTAATCAGGGATCAGCTTCGGATGTGAATCTGTCACCTGGAACGCTGTACCCAAATTATACGTTGAGATCCTTCGCGCATCGCCATCGGATGCGCTCAGGATGACAACCGGTAACAAACGCAAGAGAGATTCCTCACTGCGCGGACTGCGTTCGGAATGACGGGCGCAGGGCAGGTTCCTTTGAGCGTAACGGGTTCCAGGTTGCGAGTTAGCCATCATCGGCGGGCAGCGAGCATGGCGGCAATTTTCTCGAGAAAAGCCTGGCCGACGGCGGCATTGCGCGAAGTGCCAGGGGGAGACATTTCGCGGGTGACGAGAGTAGGAAGGGTGAGGTGCGCGAGGGCTTCGTAGCTGCGGCGGCGCGCGGCAATGAGCAGCGGATAGCAACGGACGACGGTATTTTGGGGCGTTTCACCCCTTCGCTGCTGGAACACGCCCTGCCAAAGGACCGGCTTCGGATCGCGAAGGTAGCGTTGGATCAAGAGGTCCACTTCCTGATCGGAAGCGGCGAGGTAAACCACGGTGGTGAGTTTGCGGAGGCGGTGCAGGATGTGATTGCCGGTGCAGATGACGCTGCCGGTGGTGTCGATGACGAGTCCGCGTTGAGGATCTTTTTCGAGCGAGGTGAGCAGTTCATCGAGCGTGGCGATCTCCTCACGCAGGTATTCCGATTCGCGCTCAGCGTAAGTGGGACTGTCGGGCCAGCCCATCCAGGCCGCAACGCCGTTGATGCCTTCATAACCGCCGGCCTTGAGGATGGGAGCGAGGCGAGCTTCGATCTGATCGTCGCAACAGACGGTGGGGCATCCGAGCGCATTCAGGTTCTTGACCCAGTGAGACTTGCCGGAACCGGACATGCCGATCAAGGAGAGACGAAGCGGCTGATTGGTATTAGGCCACATAGAGAATCAACGATTTTACGGGAGGAACGAGAGATCGCGAAATACAAAAGAGCGTTGCGTGAGAGGGAGTTTCTCTTTTGCAACGGCACAAGCGCCCACCGCAAGTGAGGAAGCGGATCGACGTTTCGATCAAAATTACTTGAGCTGGAGCTGGCTATAGCGGTGCCAAGCAGACATATCCGAGACGATCACACTATCGCCGGGTTGCAGGCCCTGCATGATTTGCGCGCGGTCGCTGGACACATGGCCAAGAAGGACCTCGACGCGCTGGGCCAGTTTCCCGTCGTTGGAGACCCGGAAAAGCGAGAGGGGAGATCCACCCTTGGCTTGCAAGGGCCACTTCAGGTACGTGGTCTGAGGAATTTTTTCGACGTCGATGGAGCCGCTGGCGGAGAGATCGGAACGGGCTTCGCGGGGTTGCGGGCCAATAATTTTAAGGTCGATGCTCACGGTACCGTTCTGGACGTTGGGATCCATGCGGACAACCCGGGCGGGATAAGTGTGATCCTGAAGGGTAATCGCGGCCGGCTGGTTGATTTCGATACTGCTGGCCTGGGCTTCGGGAACATGAATGCGCGCCATGAGACGCGCGGAACTTGCGACGCGCGCCAGAATCGTTCCCGGTCCGACCTGCTGGCCGTTGCCAACGGCAACTTCTTCCACAACGCCGTCCAAGCCAGCGCGGACGACCAGCGCTTCTTTCTGCTGCGTGCGGAGAGAATAGAGCGCCTGCATCTGAGCGACTTCCGCTTGCTTGGCGGTGAGTTGGGCCTGGCGCGCTTCTTCAGCGATGCCGAGTTTTTCTTTTTCAATCTGGAGGCGAGTGTTGAGGGAATCCGCTTTGGCGCGGGAAATTTTCGAGTTCATCAAGGTGCCAAGCTGATTTTGTAAAGAGATTCGTCACGATCGGCTTCGAGTTTGGCCTGAGTAGCATCGGCTTGGAGCTGCGCTTCGAGCGCTTTTTCGTTCAGGAGTTGCGCTTGCAATTGAACGCGCAGATTGGCGAGCTCAGCCTCGGACTTTTTCATGGCCAGTTCGGCGTCGATAATCTGGCGGTCGAGGTCCGGATTGCTGAGTTCGAGTATCACAGTGTTCGGCCGGACGCGGGCGCCAGGCCGAAGGAGAATCTGGTCGACGCGCCCGTCTGTGCCGGCGGTAAGCCAGCGTTCATCGTCGGGGACGAGGCTACCCAGGCCATCGACATGGCAAATCATGGGGCCGGATTCGACAGTGACGACCTGGAGAGAATTTTTGTCGACCGTGGGAGAGGCAGAACGAAGGCGCAAGACACCAAAGGAGACGCCGAGGCATCCGGCAAGTGTGAGCGCAGCAACGGTCCAGCGAAGAAACAAGGGACGGGCCCAAAAACGAAGCACAAAACCTCCGGAGAGACAGGAAAGATGAGCGAGCTTTCAGTATAAACAGATGCGCGAAGAGAGGGAAGAGAAAAGAGGGGGCGAACGGCTTAACTAAATCGATTTACTTCGAAATGCGGCCAAAGAGTCATCCGGGAAAGCGTGTAGGAGGCGGGCCGTGTCCATGCCGAAACCTGTACTCTGGAACGAGTTGCGGGTGCGCGGGCCAAGTGCTACTTTGAAAGAGACTTCTGAAAGTAGACGGCTTCAGAAGGTGGCGGCGATTCCGGTGAATAACGAGTTGTCCGGGGCGGCAGCAAAGCCCTGTGGAACGACGGATTCGTAGAAAATCGCTGCGAGAAGAATTAGGAAAGCGCGAGCGGGCGCCGCTAAGCCCTGAAGAAGAGAGAGACTCACGCGCAGGTCTTTCGTGTCGTACTGGTTCCGCAACGATAGCCGACTGCCGCAGGAAAGGCTGGCCGCCGCATCCTACATAATTGTAGGGATGCTGGCGCTGTTGCTGCTGGGCTTCTGGAAGCTGCAGGTCATCGATTCCGACAAATATGGGGTGATGGCGGAGCGCAACCGCGTGCGCTCGATTCCCATCATTGCGCCGCGGGGAAGAATGCTGGACCGCGACGGACGCGTACTGGTGGACAACTATCCATCGTTCAGCGTGCTGTTGCTGCGCGACGATCAGGATCAGGTGGACA
>Ga0335079_10007091_pt1 | contig 12780 bp, 12 predicted proteins | sample Lox_Sample_33_FD_206719 | JGI IMG/M metagenome (GOLD analysis project Ga0335079, IMG submission 206719) | Soil microbial communities from Loxahatchee National Wildlife Refuge, Florida, United States - Lox_Sample_3.3 | ecosystem: Environmental > Terrestrial > Soil > Wetlands | place: USA... | reverse complement strand
AGAATGATGATCCGGCGGTTCTGCACGCCTACGATGCGACCAATCTCGCGACGGAACTGTACAACAGCAGCCAGGCCCCAGATTCACGAGACGAATTGAGCGAGGGCAACAAGTTTATCGTGCCGACGGTGGTGAATGGCAAGGTGTACGTGGGAACGATCAACGGGGTCGGGGTGTTTGGATTGCTGAAATAAAGGCAACCTCCGCCACGGATGTTCGCGGATCAAACGCAAATCGGTTTCAATTGTTCTCGTTGCCGGCGCGCTTCCACGACATCAGTTCGCCGATCGTGGAACCACCCGTACTGGAGGCGGGATGCTTGTAAGCCTCGACTTCCTGATGTGAGGCCTCTTCGCCCACGGCCTTGATGCTGAGCCCGACTTTCTTCTCTTCGGGGTGCATCTTGATGATTTTGAAGTCGTGTTCCTGGCCGGCTTCAAGCGTCAGCGGTTGGCCATTGCCGTCCACGGCTTCCGAGTTATGGCAGAGCCCCTCGATGCCATCGGAAATCTCCACAAAGGCGCCAAAGCTGGCCACTCGCAGGACTTTTCCGTGCATCACGTCGCCCACGCGGTGCTGCGCGAAGAAAGCTTCCCAAACGTCCGGTTGCAACTGCTTGACGCCGAGCGAGAGGCGGCGCTTTTCGGGCTCAATCGCCAACACCACGGCCTTCACCCGATCACCCTTCTTGAGCACTTCTGAAGGATGTTTGACTCGCTTAGTCCAGCTCAGGTTGCTGACGTGAACCAGCCCGTCGATTCCGTCTTCGATCTCGATGAAGGCGCCAAAATCCGTCAGATTGCGCACCCGGCCTTCCACCTGAGCTCCCACTGGATATTTCTCATGCAGAGCGTCCCAGGGGTTCGAAGCCAACTGCCGCATCCCGAGAGAAATGCGGCGCTCGGCTGGACTCACGCTCAGGACCACGCATTCCACCTGATCGCCCACATTCACGAGCTTTGAGGGGTGCTTCATGCGCTTCGACCAGGTCATCTCGCTGACATGCACCAGGCCTTCGATGCCCTGCTCCAGTTCCACAAAGGCGCCGTAGTCGGTCACGCTGATGACGCGGCCGCTGACGTGGGCATCCACGGGATAGCGGTGTTCGGCATCCAGCCAGGGGTCGGGAGTGAGTTGCTTAAATCCCAGCGAGACCCTCTGCTTCTCTTTGTCGTACTTCAGCACCTTGACGTGAATGGTGTCGCCGACGTTGACCAGATCGCGAGGATGCGTCAGCCTGCCCCACGACATGTCGGTAATGTGCAGCAGGCCATCGATGCCGCCCATGTCCACGAATGCGCCGTAGTCGGTCAGGTTCTTGACGACGCCGGTCAGGGTGCTGCCCTCCTCGAGGTGCTCGAGCGTCTTGGCGCGCCTTTCGCCCTGCTCTTCCTCCAACACCTGCTTGCGCGAAACCACAATATTGCCGCGCTTCTTGTTCAGCTTGATGATGGCCACTTCCAGGACTTGGCCTTTGGCGGCGTCCAGGTTGCGGGTGCGGCGCAGGTCGGCCTGTGAGCCGGGTAGAAAGGCGCGGGCGCCCATAATGTCCACGGTAAGGCCGCCCTTGATGCGCTCGACCACGGTTGCCTGGATGGGCTTCTTCTCGTTGTAGGCCTTTTCAATTTCATCCCAGGAGCGGATTTTCTGGGCCTTTTGGTGCGAGAGATTGATGTAGCCTTCCTCGGCCTCGCCCTTGTTGCGCATCACGGCAATTTCGTCGCCCGGCTGGAACCTGGGTTTGCCCTCGTGATCCAGCACCTCAGAGAGTGGCAGCATGCCTTCGGACTTGGCCCCGATGTCCACCACCACGTGCGTGGGAGTCAGCTTGAGCACCGTGCCCTTGATGACTTGGTCATCGCCTGCGGCATCCGCGGTCTCCGTGGTGAAGCTCTCGAGAGCCGAAGCAAAGTCGTCGCTGCCGGAAGCGGCGGGTTTGTCATCCGGGCGCTGAGTTGAGGGCTCCAGCCTGATTTCCGCAGTGGTGTCATCAGGGGAACTGGCAACGGGTTCGGTCATGGTTGAGGTAGGGGATTCCGGGTTGTGGGGGTTGTTGTCGTCGGACAAGGTCATGGCCTCTCTGGTCAAATCGCACGCTTGAGTGCGAAGGATGCGGGGCTTGCTTAGCAGACTGCTGGCGTGAGTCTTTGGTTGTGTTGAGCCCGTTCTGGCGAACGAACTGTTGACAATCCCAGCGGTCGGACGTTTCTAAAAGCTAACCCGCGTCCTAAGGGAACTCTTCGACTATAGCAACCGCTTCCGAACAGTGTCAAACCCCAAAAATGAGGAAATTTGGGGATTGTTAAAGGCAGGTTAAAGGCCAGTAAAATGGGACATAAACCCTCGGTTTCCGAAACCTCGCACCATCTGCTACTCTGCCCTGCGATGGACTATCTCTGGACTCCCTGGCGCTATGCCTACGTCTCGACGGCGCAAAAGGCCTCAGACTGCATCTTTTGCGAGCTGCCTCAGCTGGGCGACGATGTGCGGGCCCGCATCGTTTACCGCGCCAAATACTGCTACATCGTACTGAATACCTATCCCTATACCCCGGGTCACGTCATGGTGGTGCCGTTTGCGCATCTTGATGAGTTGCAGAGGCTGCCGGTCGAGGCTGCCCACGAAATGATAGAGCTTTCTCAGAGGATGGAACGGGTCCTGCGGCAACTCTACAAGCCGGATGGAGTGAATCTGGGGATGAATATTGGCAAGGCGGCCGGGGCAGGGGTTGCAGGACATATCCACATGCACGTACTGCCGCGCTGGCTCGCGGACTCCAACTTTGTCTCAGTGGTGGGAGAGACGCGGATCCTGCCGGAAACCCTGGACCTTACCTACGAGAGGATCAAAGGCGGGCTGCAATCAGCGGTGTCACCCTGAGCGAGAGTTCGAAGGGCTGAAGCCCCACCCAGGATGAACGCCGCGACGAAGGCGCACAATCGACGCCCAGCAAGTGAGCCGCGATGCTCCCAGTGCGCCATCTCTCGTAAGCGGGCCAGCGTTGTGCCCTCGGGCGGCCCGCAAAAACCGGACTCAGCAATCGTTGGCCAGGAGAGCCAGCGGAGCACCGGGAAGCCTAACGGGGTGTGGGGCTGCGATTTGTCAAGAGAATGTCAAAAGACGGTAAAGTTTTGTGGCTATCGCAGACAACATAACAACTAGGCTTGTAGTAGACGTTCCATTTCCTGCTCGCTGATCACTGGGACTCCCAACTCTTTGGCTTTGTCCAGCTTGGAGCCGGCGTCCGCGCCGGCGACCACAAAGTCCGTCTTCTTGCTGACAGAGCCAGCCACGCGCCCGCCAGCGTCTTCGAGGGTTTTCTTGACTACGTCGCGGGGGCGGGTAAGGGTTCCGGTTAAAACGAAAGTTTTTCCGGCAAGCTTGGTGCCACGCGCTTTTTTCTTGCCGGTGAAAGTAAGGTGTGCGTCTCGCAAGCGCTCGATCAATTTGCGATTGCTGGGTTCGCGGAAAAATTCGACGATGCTTTGCGCGATCCGTGGGCCGACCTCGGCGACGTTTTGCAGTTCCTCTTCGCTGGCGTCGATGAGCGCGTCCATCGAGCCGAAATGCTCGGCGAGAAACTGCGCCGTACGTTCGCCGACCATGCGAATGCCCAGCCCGTAAATCACGCGCTCGAGCGGGAGCTTCTTGGAGGCTTCGATCTCATCGAGCACATTTTGCGCCGACTTGTCGCCCATGCGCTCGAGCGACAGCAGCTTCTCTTTGGTGAGCGTGTAAATGTCGGCAACGTTCTTGACGAGTCCGCGCTCGGTGAGCTGATTGACCAGGGCGTCGCCCATACCCTCGATGTTCATGACTCCGCGCGAGGCGAAGTGCAGGATGGTTTCCCGCAGCTTGGCAGGACAGTTGGCGTTGACGCAGCGATAGTCGACCTCCCCCTCAGTACGGACCACATGGGTGCCGCACACTGGACACCTCTCGGGCATGTGAAACGACTTGTGGCCGCGCGGATGTTGTTTGTCTTCGACGACCCGTGTGACCTTGGGAATGACGTCGCCGCCACGTTCGACCTCCACCCAGTCTCCGATCTTCACGCCCAGGCGCTCGATCTCATCCATGTTGTGAAGTGTGGCCCGGCCGACGGTGGTACCGCCAATGGGAACCGGTTTTAACCACGCCACAGGCGTAAGTTTGCCGGTGCGACCGACCTGGGGAACTATATTCTCAATCTGGGTGATGCCGGAGCGTGCAGCGTATTTGTAAGCGATGGCCCAGCGCGGCGCTTTTCCGGTGTAGCCGAGTTCGTCCTGCAACGATGTGCGATCGACTTTGACCACGATACCGTCGATTTCATAGGGCAGCTTCTCGCGGCGGGCCTCCTGCTGCTCGATGAATTGCCAGACCTCGTTAAAGTCTTTGGCTAATTTGCGGCTAGGGTTGACCTTAAATCCGGCGGCGTCGAGGGCGTCGAGGGTTTTCCAGTGGCGGTCAAAGTAAGTACGGCTGCCTTCAAGCAGCATGTAGGAAAAATACTCAAGACGGCGCTCGGCAGTGATGCTGGCATCGAGCTGGCGGACAGTTCCGGCGGTAGCATTGCGCGGGTTGGCGAACAAAGACAGGCCTTTTTCTTCCCGTTCTTCGTTCATCTTCTTGAAGGCGGCGATAGGCATAAGCATCTCGCCGCGCACCTCGAAGTCGGCGGGAATGCCGGAGGCTTTCAGCTTATCTTTGGAAATTGAAAGCGGAATAGAGCGAACGGTGCGAACGTTCAAAGTAACATCTTCGCCGATTGAGCCGTCACCGCGGGTAATACCGCGGATGAGCTTGCCGTTTTCGTAGATCAGGGCGAGCGACATGCCGTCGAGCTTCAGTTCGCAGACGTAGTCGACATCTTTGCGGCCGCTGAGTTCGTGGACACGGCGCTCCCAATCGCGTAGGTCGTCCAGGTTGTAGGTATTGTCGAGCGACAGCATGGGCGAAGAATGCGGCGCTTTGACCACGCCTTGGCGGGGCTGGCCGCCGACGCGCTGGGTGGGGGAGTCGGGAGTGATGAGCGCGGGGTGCTCTGCTTCGAGGTTCTTCAGTTCATTCATGAGCCGATCGAACTCGGCGTCGGAGATTTCGGGGTCGTCAAGAACGTAGTAACGGTATTCGTGGTGGCGGATTTTCTCGCGCAGGGCTTCGATCTTTTTCTCCAGGTCTTTGGTCGCGGACATTGGGGAAATTATAGGCGAGAATCTAAAAACGCTGAAAACGCGGAGAGTACACGAAGGACACGGAGAAAATCCTGCGGCCAATGCGGTAAGCTACAAGCTCCAGTTCGGGAGACCATCAATGCCTAAAGCTGCCGCGCCGTTTGTCTTGTCTGAGTCTTTGCTCTCCGCTTTCGACACCAACGACCGCATCAATCAATACATGATTGAGAATCTGCCGGCCGAGGTTTGGCGAGCCGAGCCGCCGGAGGGCAAGGGGCGGACGGTCGCGGCGATCGTGGCCCACATCCACAACGTACGCGTGATGTGGCTGAAAGCGGCGGCCAAAGGGAGCAAGATTCCGGAACAATTTGAGCGCAGCAGTGTGACTCCGACGCAGGCTTTGAAGGGACTGGAGCAGAGCCGGGCGGCGCTGAGCGCGGTGCTCAAGTCGGCGCTCGAAGGCGATGGGCGGGTGAAGGGGTTCAAGCCGGACGTGGCGGGTTTTTTTGGCTATCTGATCGCTCACGACGCCCATCATCGCGGGCAGATTTGCATGCTGGCGCGGCAGACCGGACATCCGCTGCCGCAGAAGGCGATGTTCGGCATGTGGGAGTGGGGATCGAGGGGAAAGGCGTAGGGTTTTTATTCGTTTCTGCACGGGCGGGAATGCCCGTGCCTACCATCATGCGCAAGGCCCTGCTGCTCTACAACCCGCTGTCCGGCCGGCGACACGGACGGCGTGTGCACGAAGTGGAGAGCGCACAGTCGGCGCTGCGCGCGGGCGGAGTAGAGGCGACTTCTGCAGTGACGGCTGGGCCCGGCGATGCCGTCGAGCAGGTGAAGCAGGCGATACAAGACGGTTGCGACACGGTATTTGCCTGTGGCGGTGACGGAACGGTGCACGACGTGGTGCAGGGGTTGGTCGGAAGTCCTGTAGCGCTGGGCGTGATTCCTCTGGGCACCGCCAATTCGCTGGCGAATGATCTGGGGTTGCCGCTTTCCCCGACCGGTGCGGCGCGGGCCGCTCTGGCGGCGAAGCCGCACCGCATTGCCGTCGGCCGGGTTGAATACCAGGGCCTCCAGGGCGAAACTAGCGCACGCTACTTTACGGTTACCGCCGGAGTGGGAGTCGATGCGCATCTTTTCTACACCATGAACCCATTGGCGAAACGCCATCTGGGCATGGCGGCCTACTATGCCAAAGCCACGCGCTTATGGCTGACACACAAGATGGAGAACTTCGCGATCGAACTGGATGGAGAAACTCCTCGGAGTGCGGAAGTCTCGCAACTGTTGGCGGTCCGCATCCGGCATTTTGGAGGGGTGTTGCGGGAACTGGCTCCGGGTGCGTCGCGGGATCGTGATGACCTGCGGCTGGTGTTGTTTCGCACCCGGAACCGGGCGGCGTATCTGGGCTATGTATTGCGGGGACTCTTGGGCAGGAAGTGGCGGATCCCGGGGATCGAGTTGGTGCATGCGGCGCGGGTGAATTGCCGACCGGGTGCTGAGGCGTCGCGCATTTTTGTGGAGGCTGATGGAGAATTGTTGGGAACGCTGCCGGCAGAGATCAGGGTTGTGAGCGATGCTCTGACCATACTGGTGCCGGACGTCTAGTCTGCAAGAAGAGTCTGCATCGGAGAAACTGACAGTTACATCTAAATTTTCGCGAACCTTGGAACCCTTAACCCACTTCCTGACCGGCGCCTGCCTGGGACGATCCGGCTTTAATCGCAGGACGGCGCTGGCCACGGCCACGATGACGCTGGCCGCCGAGGCCCCCGACCTCGATGTATTTGAAAGTTTGAAAGGACCGGTGTTTGGTTTTGGCCATCATCGCGGATTCACCCATTCGTTTCTGGGGCTGGTACCGGTAGAGGCCCTGGTGGTGGGCTTCATCTATCTGATTTGGCGGCTGCGAGGGCGGAAAATCAAGAATCCCAACCTGCCGCCACACTGGGGGCTGCTGTTCGGTTTCGCATACCTGGCGGGACTCACCCACATTCTTCTCGACTTCACCAACAACTACGGGGTGCGTCCCTTCTGGCCGTTTTCTGAGAAGTGGTACTCGTGGGACATTGTGTTTATTGCCGACCCTTTTATCCTTGTCCTGCTGGTGGGCGGGTTGGTGCTGCCGGCGTTCTTCGGCTTGATCGACAAAGAGCTCGGTGTTCGACAACGCGGACCGCGCGGCCGATGGGGCGCGATCGCGGCGCTTGCCGGAGTGATCGTGTTATGGGGAGTGCGCGACTATGAGCACCGGCGGGCCGTGAATGCACTCGAGGCGCGCACTTACGAAGGGGCAAGTCCCGTCCGCGTCTCCGCTTACCCCTACTGGTGGAGCCCGTTTCATTGGAGCGGTGTGGTCGAAGCGCGGAGTTTCTTTGCCATTATGGTGGTGGATTCTTTGACGCCGGAGGTTGATCCCGATGGTGAGATGCAAGTCATCTATAAGCCGGAGGAGACTCCGGTGACGGTGGCCGCGAAGAGTTCGTATCTTGGGCGGGTTTACCTGGACTGGGCGCAATATCCGCTGACGGAAACCGAACCGGTGCCGGAGGGCTATGTAGTGCGTTTCCGCGACCTGCGTTTTGCCTATCCCGGGAGCAAAGGCCGTAGTGTGTTGGGCTCGAGCGTGGAGTTGGACCGCAACCTGAGTGTGATTGCGGAGAATGTTGGGCGACGAAGTCAACGCATTCCAAGCCGGGAAGCAAAGTAAGCCGCGAACCCAGCTTGACAGGGCAGGTTGGGCGCGCCACAATCAGGGACGGTGAGGAGGTTTCATGCTGGCCTATATTTTTCTGCTGCTTGGCGTCGCGGTACGGTTCCTACCCCATCCCTGGATGTTTACTCCGGTGACCGGATCGCTGCTATTCTTCGGGGCCCGCGGATCACGCCGCCAGCTCTGGGTGCCCTTCGTGGTATTCGCGGCTTCCGATGTCCTGCTCACCAAGCTGGTCTATTCCTATCCGTTTACGCTGGATCACTTTGTCAGTTTTGCGTGGTACGCAGGAGTGCTGTGGCTGGGTACGAAGCTGCGCGATAACGCCAAACCGCTGCCCATCGTGGGCGCGGCACTGGCCAGTTCGGTTTCGTTCTTCCTGTTGACTAACCTCGCGTCCTGGGCGTGGCTGGATATGTATCCCAAGAACCTGAGCGGCGTGATGATGTCGTACGCGGCCGGAATACCGTTTTTCCGGCATGCCCTGGAAGGCGATCTGCTGTTCACTGCCGCGATGTTTGCCACGCCGGTGTTGTTGAAGGCGCTGAGCGAAAGCAGGGCGGGAGATCACACGGCGGCCGCTTGAACTCTCTCAGGAGCTAAAGCCCGATTTTCCATCGAACGGTAGTGGCACGACTGCAAGTCACGTCCTTCCCAACCCACTAGCAAACCGCCTCTGATCTCTGCTTTTTGCCGCGCAAAACCAGCCACACGATCAATCCCACCAAGACCGCAGCCAGTATCCAATAGTAGTGACGGCGGAAGAGCTCGCCTGTAAGCCGTACCACGCCCGGGCCAAACTCGATGGTCAGAATGGCCAGAGCCAGGAAACGCACGATGCGGCCGCAAAAGACTGCCAGCAGAAAGCGGACAAAGCTCATCTCAGAAATCGCCGCTGCCAAAACAAATAGTTTGAAGGGAGTGGGCGGAGGCAGCATGGCGGGGAACATAAGAGCCCAGAAAGGGTGGTGATTGAATGCGGAATGAAGCTTCTCGAACCGCTCTGCCGGCATGCGCTTGCGGAGCAGTTCTTCGCCGCCAGTGTAGCCGATAACGTAAATCACGATGCTGCCCAGCGCCGATCCGGTGGCGGCCATGAACACATACAAAAGAAAACGGGCGCGATCCTGGTAGACGTAACCGGCGACCACGGCATCCATGGGTAGCCCGATGAAACCGCCGTCCAGAGCGGCCACGACCAGCACGCCCCATGCCCCCAGAGGCTTGAGCAGGGCCCACAGCAAGGCGGTATAACGGGTGAGGATGTGTTTGATGGTTTTCAAGATCTGAATCTAGCAGTGTACGTGAATGTGGGCATTGCACGCCGCATTGGCTTGGTTCGACGGCAAAAGACCTAACCCCAGAAGCCACAGAGGTTCAAAAAGAACCGAACTACTCATGCTTCGTATTTCCGCCCAGCAACTGCAAGGCGTGCGGCAACACTTCGATCACAGATTCCAGGGATTGCACCGCCCCCGCGGGGCTTCCCGGCAGGTTCAATATCACGGACTTTCCCTGCACCCCGCAGACTGCCCGGCTGAGTACTGCCAATGGGGTCTTCTTCGCGCCTTCCGCACGCATGCGTTCGGACAGGCCTTCGAGCAGACGTTCGCAGACGGCGCGAGTGGCCTCAGGCGTGACGTCGCGTGGCGCGATGCCGGTTCCGCCTGTGGTGACTACCAGCCGAGCACGGCCAACCCAAGATAGGAGCGCTGGCTGGATGACAGCCTGCTCGTCAGGAACGGTCGCCGTTCCGATAATGACAAAATTATGTTTTCTGAGAACCTGGGCGACGGCAGGCCCGGAAAGATCGGTGCGTTCACCGCGGGCGCAGGAGTCGCTGACAGTGATGACGGCCGCGCTGAGAGCCTCAGGAGTCGAGGAGGACATCATCATCTTCTTCCTCGCCAGCCTTGCCGCCTTCGCGTTGAGACTCGTCCAGCAGCCGCAGGCCTTCCATGAGCAGACCTTGGGTGTTGAGGGTGGTGGTTTGCTTGGTCGTCTTGCCTTCGAAATTGACCTGAAAATTGCCATCGGTCCAGCGCAAGACTTTGAACACCGCCTGGTCGCCATGCAAGGAACCATAAGCCGCGTGAGTGACCTGGCCTTCCTTGAAGTACATCTCGCACTTCTCGTCCTTGCTGGTAAGGGTCAGAGCGCAGCTCTTACGGCCCATCTCCAACGACTGAACCAGGTCGATCACGTTCATCTGCAGCAGGCTGCCGCGCAGGACGCCATCCGAGGGAGCAGTCTTGGCCATCTTTTCCAGCGCAATTTTGTCGATGATGCGTTTGACGCGCTGAGTGGCTTCGCGCAGGAAGAATGGCTTCTCCACGAAGTCGTCAATCGGCAGGTCTGGGGTGGACAGTTTTTCAACGATATCGCTCTTGGCGGCGAGCAGGATGATGGCGGCTGCGGCAGTGCGCGGGCGGCTTCGTAGTTTCTCTACCAGTTGACGACCGTCCATGCCGGGCATGCGATAGTCGCAGACCAGCAGGTCGGGAGGATCGTCCACCGCCTTGAGCAGGGCATCGGCGGCATCGCTGGCGGTCGAAACCACGGCAAGCGAGGCAAGCGCACCCCGCAACATGGCCAGGATCATGGGATTGTCGTCGACCAGCAGAACCTTGACGTTGTTCGACATGGACTATTTCTTTTTACGGGAGCGGACGTAATCGCCGCTCTTGCCGCCGGCCTTGTGCTCGAGCGCGATTTCGCGAATTTCGATGCCCTTATCGAGAGCCTTGCACATATCGTACACGGTAAGCGCGGCGACACTAACGGCCGTCAGGGCTTCCATCTCAACCCCGGTTGTGGCCGTGGTTGTGACCTGGGAAGCGATGGCAACGCCATTCTTGCACAGCCTCAGAGTCACATCAACGTGCGCCAGCGGCAAGGGGTGGCACATGGGAATCAGCTCGGCCGTGCGCTTGGCCGCCATGATTCCCGCCAGGCGGGCGACTTCGAGCGCATCGCCCTTAGCATTCTTAGGCAAGGCTTTCAGGACGGCGGGCTTCATGGCCACGAAGGCACTGGCGGAGGCGGTGCGCGTGGAGGGGGATTTTGCCGAAACGTCGACCATCTTGGCGCGTCCGGCGCGGTCATAGTGAGTGAGCTTCCCCGGCATAGCGAAGCTTTATCTTACACGGCAGACGTGCCCGTGACCGGTGGGCTTGAGTGGCTTGACTTCGCATAGCACGGGGAATAGGCTGCGCTTGCACCCCAAATCGTGAAGCGCTCGTGCTGGGTGTTTCCTGGGCGGCCTGCCCATGAATCGTCAACTTCCAAAGAGGAGGCAGTTCTTATGAGAATCACGAAATATTTGTTGGGGATGTTGCTGTTGTTCGCCGTTCAGGCGGTGGTCGCGCAGGAAACGCAAGCGCCGCCGAAAGTGCTCAGTGTCGTCCGCGAATTCCTTAAACCGGGCAAGGCGGGCATGGCTCATCAGAAGACGGAAAGCGCTTTTGTACAAGCGTTCAGCCATGCCAAGTGGCCGACGCACTACCTGGCGGTGGATTCGCTTTCCGGAAAGCCGCGATCACTGTTCTTCGTCGGCTACGATTCGTTCGAGGCCTGGGAAAAGGACATGAATGCTACGCAGAAGAACAGCGCACTTGCCTCCGCCCTTGACCGCGCCACGGAAGCCGATGGAGAGCTGCTGAGCGAAATCAATATGGCCGCATTCCGCTACAGCGAGGAGTACAGTTTCAACTCAGCCGTTGACATTGCGCACATGCGATATTTTGAAATTTCCCTGATCCACACCCGTCAAGGACATCACAAGCAATGGGATGAAGGGATGAAGATGGTCATCGCGGCGTATGCCAAGGCGTTGCCGGACAGCCACTGGGCAACGTACGAGTCCGCTTATGGCGTGCCGGACGGCACCTACGTGTTCTTTACACCCATGAAGTCCCTGGCAGAGATCGACCGTGAGGGCATGGACAACAAGAAGTTCGAGGCCGCCATGGGCGAGGACGGCATGAAAAAGCTGGAGGAACTCTCGGCTGCTTCGATCGAGTCCAGCGAAACCAACTTATTTGCCTTCAACCCGCACCTCAGCTACGTCTCCGATGATTGGGTAAAAGCTGATCCGGATTTCTGGAAACCCAAGGCCCCTGCAAGCGCGGTGAAAAAGACCGGCGAAAAGCCTGCGGCGGCGAAAAAACCGTAAGCTTTGGTTTTGGGCGTAACGCTGGACATGGGCACGGAGAATCCGCCAATGCGGTTCCGTGTCCATTTTTGTGAACTCACCGCAGCAGGACGGGCACCCATCCGCGAGCGAAGCAATTCAACTTGGGCGCGTCCGGCACGGTCATGGTGGGAAAGCTTCGCTACGGGAAAGGTCATCTGACTAGAACGACCGTCCTAGAACGAGCGTCCCGCTCGCGCCTTTCGGAGCGCTACAGGTAGCTCAGCCACCAGTCTTTTCTGCGTCTTTTCAAATCGGCAAACCACCGGCACAGCGGGTAAACCATGATCACAACTGCCACCCATACGGCATATACCGTCGGCAGACTGTAACCGTAGTTGGGAGGATAAAGATCGGCGGAACCGCCGATCGAGGGCAGAGGCTGAAGCAGGAACGCCGCCCGGCCATAGTGGACCAGGGCCACGGGGAAGGTCAGAGCGTGGATCAGGTAGAAATGGACCACAAAGTAGAAAAAGGGTACGCGGCCAAAGACGATGAGCGGGTTTTTCACGGAGAATCTGATCCGGTCAAACCACGCCAGCAGCAGGAACGCGGGGCCGAGCGTCATCAAGAGAAAATCGAGCGACGGAGGATATTTCCGGCAGCGCAGAAACGACAGGACGGTCATGCCAGGGAATTCGCGCGACCAGGGTTGCGGATCGCCGTAACGGTTGATGCCGCGGATCACGAGAAAAGCGGCAATAGAAGCGATT
>Ga0335079_10007090_pt1 | contig 12780 bp, 8 predicted proteins | sample Lox_Sample_33_FD_206719 | JGI IMG/M metagenome (GOLD analysis project Ga0335079, IMG submission 206719) | Soil microbial communities from Loxahatchee National Wildlife Refuge, Florida, United States - Lox_Sample_3.3 | ecosystem: Environmental > Terrestrial > Soil > Wetlands | place: USA: Florida... | reverse complement strand
CGCACCGGCGACCCAGCACCACCGGTTGCGCTTCACGGCCAGCAGCAGGTACGCGAGCGCCAGCACAACGGATACAGCCTCGAGCGGGTTCACGGCGGACTTAAGGGGCCAATGACCTTCATGACGAACACCGCCTTGTCGAGCGAGGCGAACGTCGTGCGCATCTCGCGCGTCAGCGCTGCCATCACCTCGGCGTAGGCGCCCGAGATTTGCGTCGACAGGCTCGTGGTCACGACCTTGAGTCCCTGGACCGCCCCCATGCGGTGGATGAATTCCTCGATGGGCGGAATGAAATCGGCATCAAGCGGATAGAGGCTGATTTCAACGGCGATTTCCATGAGCGCTCTCCGTCAATGAAACGTATAGGTGAAGCTGCCGCCGAGCTCGCGCGGACTGCCCAGCTGAATGTACTGCTGCGGTGAAAAATCCGGAGGCGCATCGCCAAAGTAGAAGCCGCGCACGGCGTAGCGGCGATCGGCGAGATTGCGCACCCACAGATCGGCCGACCAGGCATCGCGGCGCACTCCGGTCTTCAGGTTGATGAGCACATACGGATCGGACTTGTTGGGATCGAGTGACGGCACGTCGAAATAGAAGCTGCCGGTGCCGGTGAGATCGGCGCGGACGTAGAACCCGCCGCGCGCACTCCACGTCCCGGAGAGCGAGGCCTGCCAGTCGGGCGCGTGCGGCAGCGCGTGATCGGGCTGCACTTCGCCAGCCAGAGTCAGCCCATGAAACGCTGTCTGCAGCAGCCCCAGTGTCGCACCGACCTCGAACGACGCGCTCGCGCGCCATTGCAGACTCGATTCCAGTCCGTAGTTATAGCCGCTCGGGGCATTGGCGGTGTAGAGCACGAAGGTGGTCGGATCCTCGGGCACCAGCTGCTCACCGGTCTTCAGCTGCAGCGAGCGCCGCTGGATGTAGAACACATCGGCATCGAGCCTCAGTGCGTGCTCGGCGAGCTCGGCCTTATATCCGAGCTCGAGATTCAGATCCGACTCCGGTGTGAACAGGATCTGATCCTCCGGCAGACCAGGGCCGAGGTTGAAGCCACCGGCCTTGTAGCCGCGCGCAAGCAGCGCATACAGCCGCTGGTCCTTCGACACGCTGTAGTCGACGGAGATGTCTCCGCCCCACAGGTGATCCACGGGCGCGAACGCGTGCGGGGGCGAATCGGTCGTCACGTCGTGATACTCGGCCGTGCGCCGCTCGCCGCGCAACCCCGCCGACCAGCGCCAGCGCTGTGAGAGGCTGCCGTCGAGCTCGCCGAAGAGCGCCGTGTTGCGCGAGCTGTAGGCGCTTACGGTCTGAGACAGTGTCGTCGAGTCCTGCGTGGGGTCGAATGGATCGACGTACTGCCCGGGACTCACATCGTTGAAATCCTCTTTCAGTTGCAGGGTGTAGATGCCCGCCAGCCACTGCACGCGACTCTCCGTGTGACTTGCGAGACGTGCCTCGAAGCTGTTGGTACGGCGCTCACGCGTTTGCGTATCGGTGTAGTCATAGGTGTACGGCGCCCACAGCACCGGATTACCCCAGTCCGAATCGAAACCGTAGCGCACGCGCGAATCGGCGTAAGTGCCGATCAGCGTGAGAGCCGTGGACGCGCCGGTGTACTCGAGATGCAGCGCTGCGCCGGTCGAATGCTGCACGTCCTCCCCCGGGTGATCGGACTGTGTGGTGCGCGAGTTGTCGATCGTCCAGGCGTCATAGCCGTTGTCGATACGCACATCGAGAAGCGTGAGATCGATCCGAAGCTTGTCGCTGGGCGCATAGCGCCAGCGCCCCCGGACGGTCAGCTCATCGTTCGAGTTGGTATCGCTGCGATCGAGAAAGGCGTTGTGATAGAAGCCATCGCTCGTGTACTTCTGCACCCCGAGACGAAATCCGGAATCGAGTGCCTCGACTGGCCCGCTCACGACGGCACCGTAGGAGCGTCCCGAGTAGTCCGCGGCGCCGAGGTCGACCTGAGCCAGGAAATGATCGGCGGGCGCCGCGCTCTGCACGTAGATGAGACCGGCGAGCGCGTTGGCGCCGTAACGGGCGCTCTGCGGTCCGCGCAACACTTCGACATGATCGATATCAAATAATGTGGCGGCGGATCCCAGTCCGCTGAAATCAATGTCATCGATGAGGAAGCCGACCGAGGGATTGGGCGCGCCCTGGTACTGCTCGAGCTCGCCGATGCCGCGGATCTGGAAATAGCGCGGACGCGAAGTGTCGCCTGCCCAGTTGAGATTCGGCACGAGGCCAATCAAATCCTCGAAGTGCTGCTCACCGGCGGCCCTGATTGTCCCCGCATCGAGTACGGTCACGCTTGCCGGTATGTCCTCGAGGCTCTGCGGACGCAGGCTCGCCGTGACGACGACCTCCTGCAGCGGCTCATCCGCGTAGCAACACAGCACGACAAACAACAGGAGGATCGGACCGAATCGCATGACCTGCTCCCTACGCCGGTACTAACCGGATCAGGTTCAACGGGTTCGCCGGCGCTACCGACGTCTCAGGCCCTGTGTGAAGGCGGGCCACCCCAAGGTTTTTCGCTTCGCGTATGTTAGGGACTCAGAGCCGCATTGCAAGACATTCTTGGGCGACGAATAGGCTTACAATCCGGCCTCGATGCCGCGCAAGATTCAGATTCACCAGGTCGACGCCTTCACGCGCAAGCGCTTCACAGGCAATCCCGCCGGCGTGGTGCTCAATGCCGATGGGCTGGAAGACGCCGAGATGCTCGCCATCGCGCGCGAGCTCAATAACGCGGACACCGCGTTCATCCTCTCGCCCGATGGCGCAGGTCACGACGTGCGTGCGCGCTTCTTCACGCCGCGCACCGAGGCGGGCTTCGTGGGCCATGCAACTGTCGCCGCTCATTACGTGCTGTCGCAGGGGGCGAAGCCGGCGGGCAGACTGCGGCAGAAATCCAAAGCGGGCGTGGTCGAGATCGAGGTGCGCGGCACGGGCGAGGACAGGCGCATCGCGGTGCGTCAGCCGAGTCCGCCTCTGGGGCGCGAATTGAACGATCGCGAGAAGTTGGCGGTGCTGGATGCACTCGCGCTGGCCTCCGATGATCTCGATGCACGCTGCCCACTGCAGATCGTGGGCAGCGGCAGCACGCGGCTTCTGCTCGGCGTGCGTGCGCCGGAGCATCTGAAGCAGCTCAAGCCCGATTTCACGCGCCTCACGACGCTCTCGGCTCAGGTCGGAGCGGCAGGCTATTTCGTCTTCACCGCACAGCCGCAGCTTCCGGACTGCTTCACCGAGTCACGCATGTTCTGCCCCGCCCTCGGAATTCCCGAAGATCCGGTCAGCGGCAATGCGCATGGTTTGCTCGGCGCCTACCTCGCACGCCACGGCTTGCTTGCCAGGAGCGGCGAGCGGGCGGCCTTCACCGGCACGCAGGGACATTTCATGAACCGGCCGGGGCGAGTGGAAGTGGAACTCGAGTTCCGCGACGGCGCACTCGATGCCGTCTGGATCATCGGTCAGGCAGTGTCGATCTTCGAAACTCAGATGGAGTTGTGAGACCGCGCAGCCGCCACAACAGCCAGGCGGCCGGCAGTGCGATGAGCGCGCCCGCGATGAAAGGGGCATTCGCCCCGAGGGCCGCATAGATCGGTCCTGACACGAAGGGTCCGACCGCCCGCGCGAGACTCGTACTCGCCTGATACGTGCCCATGACGGCACCGCGATCATCGGGCAGCGACTGTCTGGAGGCGAGCGAGGAGGCGCTGGGATTGAACGCGCCCATCCCGAGTCCGCACAGAGCCAGTCCCGCTGCCACGAGGAACTCATTGTGGCCTGCACACGCCACCATCCCAAGCCCTGCCGTGTATGCGAGACCTCCTGCGGCGCCCAACCTGGATTCGCCGAATCGCGGTGCCAGAACTCTCACCCAGCGTCCCTGCATGAGCACCATGAGGAGTGCAATTCCGAACAACGCCAGTCCGACGGTGCGGGGGCCGAAGCCGAACCGCGCCAGCGCCCAGATCGCGAAAATCGACTCCAGCACGCCCTGCGAGCAGGTGATGAGAAATGCCGCCGAGCTCACCGAGCGCAGCGCCGGCCGCTCGGCCAGCAAGCGCAACGGTCGCGGGCCACGCCGGGGTGCGGCCACGACGGCCCGCAGATCACGCGTTTCGGGCAGCGCCCAGCGCACGAGGCAAATCGCGAGAATGCTGAGAGCGGCAGAGACGAGCGCCGGGCGCGTGAAATTCGCGGTGACGGCGCTCTCGCCAGCCAGGGCACCGCCGATCGGCATGCCGAGCATGAAGCCAATGCCGATGGCTGCACCCACCATCCCCATCGAGCGTGCACGTTGCTCCGGGGCGCTCACGTCGGAGGCGTAGGCAAACGCAGCCGCGAGATTGCCCGCCATGAGTCCGGCGAGGATGCGCGAGGCAAAGAGCAGCCACAGGTTGTTTGCGATCGCGAGCAGCCCGTACGACAGACACGCACCGGCGAGGCTCGACATGAGGATGGGCCGGCGTCCGTAGCGATCGCTCAGTCGTCCCCACAGCGGCGCGGACAGGAACTGGCACAGCGAATAGCTGCCAAGCACCGCGGTGATCAGCTCGGGACGCACGCCGAAGCGGGTTCCCATGTAAGGCACGAGCGGGATCACCATGCCGAATCCCAGCACGTCGATGGCGCAGACGACGAACAGGATGCGAATCGGCGGCATTTTCATGCGGCCAGCCGCCCGCGGCGCACGGGCCCCGAGTAGATTGCGCGGCCCTCGACGAGCTCGATCTCGTGGCTCACGGCCTGCGGCCACTCCTCGCGGTGATGCGTCGCGAGCAGCGCAGCCACGCCCTGCTTCAGGGTCTCGGCCAGCCGCGCTACGAGCACTGCACGCGTGCGCGGATCAAGGCCGGCGAATGGCTCATCGAGGAGCAGCAGATCAGGCCCTGCGATCCAGGCGCGCGCGAACAGGAGGCGTCGAAGCTGGCCGTACGAGAGCTCACCCACGGCGCGGCCCGCCCGGGAAGCTAAACCGAATTGCGCGAGCGTGCGCTTGGCCGCGCTGCGATCGGCTGCAGTGGGCCGCTCGGACAGGCCGATGCTCGCATGGCGTCCGGACTGGACCACTTCGCGCACCGTGAGGTCCTGCGGCTGCAGGCTCTGCAGGTGAGGCGCCACGAGTCCCACACGGCGTTTGAACACCTCGAGCGGCACGCCGGGCACGATGCCGCGTCGCTCGATCCGACCGCCGGCCGCGACGGCGTGATCGCCGTAGACCGTGCGCAGCAGTGTCGTCTTGCCGGAACCGTTCGCACCGTGCACGACCCAGCACTGCCCGCGGCGTACTTCGAAGGAGATATCCTGGAGCACGCATCGCTCCTCGAGGTACACCGAAGCGTGCACGAGTCGCACGAGCATCCCCGCTCGATGCCTGCGCGGGCTCGGCAGCCGGTCGTGCTGCGCGCGCCTTTGGCGGGGGACGGACAGCCAGCGCGACAGCCTCTTGCGCACGAGCGGTCCCCGGTAGGCGGCGCGGCCACGCTCGAGAATCAGCGCATGCGTGACGCTCGCGGGCACATCCTCGAGCCGATGCGTCGAGAGCACCCACGGCAGCGCCGATCCACGGCTCGATTCCAGCCACTGGAGCGCGCGCGCCCGATTGTCCGCATCGAGTCCATTCAAAAGCTCATCGAGCAGCAGCAGACGCGGCCGGGAGGCGAGCGCGCGCGCCAGCAGCACCAGGCGCCGCTCACCGTACGAGAGCGTGAGAAACTCGCGCCTGGCGAGATGGCTGATCCGCAGCCGCTCGAGCAGCGCATGAATCTTGCGGCGATCGGCAGCGGAGAGCGGATTCAGCGGAATATCGGTGCGGTGCAGCCCCGTGCCGACGATCTCGACGACCGGATGATTCCAGCCGTAGCGCTCGTACCGATCCTGGCGCTCCGGTCCCAGATAGGCGATCTCCTGCTGCACCTCGAGCGGGGTTGAATGGCTGACGCCGCGCAGCCGGTAGCGCCGGATCGGCCTGCCTTCCGGTTTCGGCCATACGCTGCCTGCCACAAGCTTCAGGAGTTGAGTCTTGCCGGCGCCGTTCGCTCCCGCGAGGATCCAGTGCTGTCCGGGCCGAATGCTCCAGTCGATGCCGCGCAAGACGGCACGGCCCGCTCTCTCCAGATGAATTGACTTCAGGTGTGTCTCGAGAAATGCCCGCGCCATGAATCGCCTTCGTGCTCCAGCGCGCGACATTGGACCGATCCGGCACGCGTGGCAAGATGCTGCGCATGTCCATCGCGCCCGGCGACAACGGCGGCACCGTCGACCTGCTCGTGATCGGTGGTGGTGTCAACGGCTGTGGCATCGCCCGCGATGCGGCGGGACGTGGCTTTCGCGTTGTGCTCGTCGAGCAGGACGATCTCGCCGCCCATACGTCCTCCTGCAGCACCAAGCTGATCCACGGCGGCCTGCGCTATCTCGAGCAGCTGCACATCGGGCTCGTGCGCAAGGCGCTGCTCGAGCGTGAAGTGCTGCTCGCCTCGGCGCCGCACATCATGTGGCCGCTGCGATTCATCGTGCCCCACAATGCGCACCTGCGACCTGCCTGGATGATCCGCGCGGGCCTGTATCTGTACGATCATCTCGCGCGGCGGCGGCTGCTGGCGGCATCGGCCAGCATCGATCTGACCCGTCACGTCGCCGGCGCAGCGCTTGCCGCCCAGTACCGGCGCGGTTTCATCTACTCGGATGTCTGGGTCGATGATGCGCGCCTGGTCGCCCTCACCGCGCTCGATGCCGCCGAGCGCGGCGCGCGCATCGTCACACGCACGCGCTGCGAGCGCATCGAGCGCAGCGGTGCCGGGTGGTCGGCGACGCTGGTCGATCGCGCTGGCGCCCGCAGCCGCATCGGCGCGCGCGCCATCGTCAATGCCACCGGCCCCTGGGTGAGTCGCTTTCTGAGCGATTCGACGCCGCTCACATCGCGGCGGCGAGTGCGCCTGGTGCGCGGCAGTCACATCGTCGTGCCGCAGATCTTTCAGCACCGCTTCGCCTACCTGTTCCAGGGTGCGGATCGGCGCGTGATCTTCGCCCTGCCCTACGAGCGCGCTTTCACACTGATCGGCACGACCGATATCGAGCATCACGATGACCCGCGGCGCGTCGCCATCACCGCCGAGGAGACCGACTACCTGTGCGCCGCCCCGAACCAGTATTTCCGGCGCGCCATCAGCCGCGCCGATGTGATCTGGGCATACTCGGGCGTGCGTCCGCTGCTCGATGATGAATCCAGCGACCCGGCCGCCGTGACACGCGACTATCTGCTCGATCTCGAATCCCCGGATGCGCCGTTTCTGTCGGTGTTCGGCGGCAAGATCACGACGTTTCGCAAGCTGGCCGAAGATGCCGTCGATCGGCTGAGCACGGCACTCGGCCGCGCGACGCGAGCGTGGACGAAGAGCGCCCACCTTCCCGGCGGGGATCTGACGGCCGGTCATTTCGCGGTGTTCCTGCGGGTCCTCGACCGGCGCTATCCCTGGCTGCCGCAGGTGCTGCGCTGGCGCTACGCACGCGCCTACGGCACGCGCATCGAGCGTCTGCTCGATGGCGCGATGAGTCTCGCGCAGCTCGGCGAGGAGGTATTGCCGGGACTGTATGAGCGTGAGATCGAATATCTGCGCCGCACGGAATGGGCCGTGAGCGCGGAGGATATTCTCTGGCGCAGAACCAAACTCGGCCTGCACCTGCCTGGCGATGCCGAGGCCCGCCTGCAGGCGTGGCTTGAGCGCACGGCGGTGGAGGCGGCGTCGTGAGCTTCGTGCTGGCGCTCGATCAGGGCACGACGAGCTCGCGCGCGCTCATCGTCAATGGCGGCGGTGAGATCGTTGCATTCGCGCAGCGCGAATTTCCGCAGCACTTTCCTCAACCCGGCTGGGTCGAGCACGATCCGGCCGAGATCTGGTCGAGTCAGGCAGCAACGATCGCCGATGTCCTGACGCAGGCACGCGTCGCGCCGCGCGAGCTAGCCGCGGTCGGATTGACGAACCAGCGTGAGACGACGCTGCTGTGGGAGCGCGCAACGGGTGAGCCGGTGGCGCGTGCGATCGTGTGGCAGGACCGGCGCACGGCCGACTTGTGCGCGAAACTCAAGGCACGGGGCTGCGAGGCGGAAGTCACCGAGCGCACGGGACTGCTGCTCGATCCGTACTTTTCAGGCACCAAACTCGCCTGGCTCCTCGACCACATCCCGGGCGCGCGGCAGCGCGCGCTGCGCGGTGAATTGGCGTTCGGCACCGTGGACAGCTGGCTCGCCTGGAAACTCTCGGGCGGCGCGGCACATGTGACGGATGCCACCAATGCGAGCCGCACGCTGCTCGTGAACCTGCGTACCGGCGACTGGGACGAGACGCTGCTGTCGCTGTTCGACATTCCACGCGCCTGTCTGCCGCGCATCGTGCCTTCGCTCAATCCGGATGGCGTGCCGATCTCAATCCTGGGTCAGCCGCTCGCCCTGACCGGCATCGCCGGCGACCAGCAGGCGGCGCTCTTCGGGCAGGCGTGCTTTACGCCCGGCATGGCCAAGAATACCTACGGCACCGGCTGCTTCATGCTGCTTTACACCGGCAGCGAGCCGATCACCTCGGCGCACCGGCTGCTGACCACCATCGCCTGGCGTGACACGGGGCTGCACTACGCGCTGGAGGGCAGCGTATTCAATGCCGGTGCGGTCGTGCAGTGGCTGCGCGATGAGCTGCGACTCGTCTCCCGCGCCGAGGACATCGAGGCGCTCGCAGCCAGCGTGCCCGACAGCGGCGGAGTCACGTTCGTGCCGGCCTTCACGGGTCTCGGCAGCCCGCACTGGGACCCCCAGGCGCGTGGACTCATCATCGGCCTCACCCGCGGGACCCGTTCGGCGCATCTTGCTCGTGCGGCGCTCGAATCCATCGCCTTCCAGAGCGCGGAGCTTCTGGAGGCGATGCAGACCGACGGGCGGCGATCGCTCACCGAGTTGCGTGTCGATGGCGGCGCGAGCAGTAATAATCTGCTGATGCAGATTCAATCGGACCTGCTCGGTGTACCGGTCGTGCGGCCGAAGCTCACCCAGACCACGGGCCTCGGCGCGGCCTATCTCGCCGGGCTTGCCGTGGGAGTGTGGTCTTCGACGGAGCAGATCGCACAGCAGTGGCGCGCCGATCGGCGCTTCGAGCCGAGTATCGGGCGCGATGAAGCCGCGGCCCGCCTGCACCGCTGGTCACGTGCCGTCGGTCGCGCTCGCGGCTGGGAGGAGACGTGAGTCTCCTGCCACCGGGAGAGCTGGGGCAGCGGCGCAACGTCCTGGCGCTGGCCGCACTCGCCGCGTTGTGCCTCATTGGTATCTTCGATCGCGGACTGTGGACGCCCGATGAGCCACGCGAGGCCGATATCGCGTGGAACATGTCGCAGCAGAGCGATCGGCTGGTGCCGCATCTCGCCGGCACCCCGTTCCTCGAGAAGCCGCCGCTGACGTACTGGCTCGCCGGATCGGTCATCCGCGCAAGCTCCAGCACCGCGGCAGTCTTCGCGCGCGCACCGAACCTGCTGTATGCCGCGCTCACCGCGGTTGCGGTCGTCGCGCTCGCCCTGGCGATGGGGGCCGCCGACGGCGTCGGCGGAGTCGCCGCAGCTCTCATGGCGGCGCTCATCGCGCAGTCCGCCCTCTTGGGTTATCGCGTGTCCATCTGGCTTGCGCCGGATGCCGCCCTCCTGGCCGGATGTGCGATTGCGCTCTTCGGCGCGTACTACGGCTACAGCTCCCCGCCAGGGGGGCGCAAGCTCCTCGGCTACACGGTCATGCACGCGGGGGCAGCGCTCGGCTTCCTCGCAAAAAGCGCGCCCGGCTGGCTCGTGCCGCTGCTCGCACTCGGCACCCTCATCGTCTGGGAGCGGCGCTGGCGCGAGCTGCTGCGCTGGGAGCTCTATGCGGGAGTGATTCTGCAGGCGCTGCTGATTGCGCCCTGGCTGATTGCACTCGCCCGCAGCCCCGAGGGTCCCGGCGATCTCAAAGTGCTCTTCTGGCACAACCTGGTCGGCCGCTTCACCCAGGTGAGCGCGCCAGCGGCCCTCGACTACACGCTCGCGCATCGAAACTCACCGGGCAAATATCTGCTCGAGCTGCCGGTGGGCCTGCTGCCCTGGACGGTACTGGTCGTTGCGGGCCTGGCGAGTGCCTGGTCGCGGGCACGCGGCGCGGCGCCGCAGTCCACGGCGTGGCGCTTTGCGATCGCCTCGAGTCTGCCGTTTCTGCTTGTGCTCTCGTTTGCGGCCACGGCACGGGACGTGTATGCGGCGCCGGCGCTCATCGGCCTCGCGAGCCTCGTAGCTCTGTGGTGCGGGCGGGATGAGGAGGCGTGGTCGCGCGGGGATGCGATCGCGCTCACGCTCACCGGGGTCCTGGTCAGTCTCACGGTACTGCTGCTCTCGGCCGCCCTCGTGATTCTGGCCATCGAGAACGTGCCCGGCGCGCCCCGTGCCGTTTACGTGCTGTGTGCTGCGGGTACGCTCGCCGCCGCAGCCTGCGGAGTCTGGTTTGGGTGGCGCGCGCAGCGTGCGCGAGCGTTCGCTGCCGCGACGCTCGCACTCTTCACCGGCTATGCGGGTGCGCTGTGCCTGGTGGCGCTCGCGAGCTTTCCGGTCGTCGATCGCTGGCAGAATCTCGCCGGACTTGCGACTCAGATCCGCCGCGAGACCGCGGGCGGGGATCTCGCCCTGCTCGGGCCGGATGAGACCACGCTCGCGATGATGGACTACGGCAGTTCGCACCGACCCGTGGTCCTCAGCCCGCCGCCTGGGGAGACTTCACAAACGGTCGGCACGTGGCTCGCAGCCCACGGCCTGCGCTCGCGTGTGCTGGTGCTGATGCCGGGACATGCGCCGGGAGAGCTCTCGGCACTGCTTAAGCGGTGGCACCATCCCGAGGACGACGAGGACGGACCGGCCGGTCAGATCGTGGAGGATGGCTCGGCGCGCATCGTCAAACAGTACGCACTTCCACACGGCCGGCGCTACGCACTGCTGGGACCGCTCAGCCGCTAGCCGCTGCCGAGGCTTCCCATCGCCGCTGCCGGCTCGGACGCGGCTGCGCTCGGTGTGCTGAGGCTGCTCGCGGCGCTCGGTGTGGGCGGCTCGGAGCGCACACAATTGCGGCCTGAGCGCTTGGCGAGGTACAGCGCGCTGTCCGCCCGCCTCAACACGCTGCTGACATTGTCCTCGCCGGGCCGGGAGAGCGTCACGCCGATGCTCGCCGTGATCTTGCGGCGATCCGGAGCCCAGCGCGAGATGTCGATCGCGATCACCGCCTCGCGGAAGCGCTCGGCGACATGCACCGCGTCCTCGAGCCGCGTGGCCGGCAGCGCGATCAGGAATTCCTCGCCGCCGAGGCGGCCGAAGAAGGCGGGCTCACGCACCGAGCTGCGCACTTCGTGGGCGATGACCTTCAGCACCTCATCGCCGGCGGAGTGACCATACTGGTCGTTGATGCTCTTGAAGAAGTCGATGTCCATGATGAGCGTCGAGCACGGCGCTCCGTCGGCAGGCGCCAGCACGGCGGCCAGCCGCGTGAGCGCAGCGCGCCGGTTCGGCACGCCGGTAAGCTCGTCCGTCATGGCGAGCACGCGCAGCTTGAGCGAATTGGCGCGCTGGCGGATCGCGACCGAAGCGAGAACCGCTGCCAGCAGCACCGTGAGCCCGATCACTGCGATCTGCAGTCTGGCGGCGCGCTGGCCTTGCTCGAGTGCCCGATGCGTCGCGGCGTTCTCACGCAGCAGCGCCGCATTCTCCTTCTCCTTCGCTGCCGTATCGAACTCGACTTTGAGCTCCGCGAAGCGCTGATCGAGCTGGTTCGAGAGCAGCTGCCCGGTGACACCGGCGTATTCGCCTTCGCGCTCATAGGCCGACCGCCAGTCCCCCATTTCAGCAAGCACTGCGGCGAGCTCGGCGTAGGTCGGCGCGAGCTCACCCATCGCGGACTCGGCGCGGAAGACACCCAGAGCCCGCTCGAGCGCCGCCCGCGCGTCTGCCAGGCGCTTAAGGCGATGCAGCGTCACACCGCGCGTGAGATCGATGAGGGCGCCCAGACGCGCATCGGGGGTCTGACGCTGCAGCGAGTCGGCGCGATCGAGCGTCGCCAGCGAGGACATCGGATCGCCCAGCGCATTCTCAACCGCTGCGAGCCCCCGCATCGCGTATGCCTGACCGCGCGGGTAGCCAATCTGCCGGCTGATATCGAGCGAGGCCTGGTAGTTCTGGCGCGCTGCCTGCCATTCGCCGGTGTTCTCGTGCGCGCGGGCAAGGTTGTGCTGGGTGACAGCCTCCTCGCGCAGCATCCCCGCCTTGCGCTGTGCCTTCAGCGCCTCCGCGTACATGTGCTTCGCCTGCTCGAAGTCGCCCATGCGGTCGTAGAGGATGGCGATGCTGTTCAAGGCGGTGAGCGCGTGGCGCGGCTTGCCGAGCTTCTCGTACAGCGACTGCGCGCGCCTCAGATCGAGCAATCCCGAGGTGTATTCGCCCTGCAGACCGAGCAGATAGCCGCGCGAGAACAGCGCCCCGGCCAGCATTTCATCGTCGTGCTCGGTGGTCGCGACCGCCACCGCCTGATCGTACAGGGCGCCCGCCTGGGCGTTGTTGCCTTCGGTCTCGCGGATGTCGCCCTCACAGGTGAGGGCCCCGGCTTTCAGCGCGCGCCGCTTCGCCTGAGGCAGCAGAGCCTGGGCCGCAGCCACCTCTCGCTCCGCGGCCGTCGCATCCCGATCCGCCTGGTAGTCGCAAAGCAGCAGATGGGCCCGAATCTCG
>Ga0335079_10007089_pt1 | contig 12781 bp, 5 predicted proteins | sample Lox_Sample_33_FD_206719 | JGI IMG/M metagenome (GOLD analysis project Ga0335079, IMG submission 206719) | Soil microbial communities from Loxahatchee National Wildlife Refuge, Florida, United States - Lox_Sample_3.3 | ecosystem: Environmental > Terrestrial > Soil > Wetlands | place: USA: Florida... | reverse complement strand
GTGAAATCCTGCATGATCACGCGCGCCGGCAAAAATGGAATCCCAGGACGAACGCCTTGTGGTTTCCATCCCGCAATGTTGATTACATCTTCCTGGGCGATTTCTTTGTCATTGCATTGACGGAGGGCAGCCTCGAGCATGATGCGGATCGAAAACGGAAGCCGCTTCAAGTCGGTGAGATGCGCTTTTTCCAATGCATCGAGTCGGTAGAAACCATATTCCTTTTTCCCCACTGTCAATACATCCTGTGCTTTAAAGAAATCGTTCATGAGTAGCTCCTTCGGCAAGTATCTTTCACCTTTAAGATGAACTCGCAACAAGCTCGCGAGGTACACCGTCCGTGCCGCGAACAATAGCGGCGCGCCGGTGCGAGACCGCAAAGGAGCGCCTCTACACACCTTGAGAATGTTGGAGTTTTCATTACAATTTCAATTCTGTCGTCAGTTGTTTCACTAGTTTATTGCGTTCATCGTCCGGCAAAAATGCGGCCTTCGCAGCGGCGATGATTCGCTGTTTAAGCGTATCCATCGAAAAGCCAAGATCATCGCAAGCAATGTGGTATTCATTGCTCAACGTGATGCGCGAAATACTGGGATCATCCGTATTGATTGTCACATTGAGTCCCGCTTTGAGCATGGCTCCCAGCGGATGGGCCTCCAACGCCGGTACCACGCCGGTTTGATAATTACTCGTGATGCAGACCTCGAACGCCGTATTCCGTTCCTTAGCCAACGCGATCACCTGATCATCGTCAAGCGCGCGCACCCCGTGACCAATGCGTTCCGCTCCAAGCGCCTCGATCGCTTCTTTAATATTCGAGGCCGGTCCCCATTCTCCAGCATGAATGGTGATGTGCAATCCAGCCTGCCGAGCTTCTTTGAACACGCCATAAAACGGTTCAGACTTGAATTCGGCCTCATTGCCCGCCAAATCCATCCCAATCAAACCACGATCCTTGTACTCCGCGGCCAGCCAGGCAACTTGTTCAGCCAGTTCGCGGCTTTCATGCCGGTTGACAGACACGATCAGCCGTACCATCACACCGAATTCTTTCACGGCCTCCTGGGCGCTGGTCATCACCCAATCAATCACATCATGCAGCGGAAAACGTTCAGCGCGGCTGAGCGCCACGGGCGTGAAACGTAATTCCATATATTTCACGTTATCCTTGGCCGCATCTTCAATGGCTTCACGCGTGATGCGATGGATCACATCCGGCGAACGATAAAACAATCTCAAGGTGTTGAACTTGGAAAGGAAGTTCTGAAACGAGTATTTTTCTTCTTCCTGCATTTGCACGAGCGTGCTGAGTCGCAAAATATCAGCGGGAATCGTGATCCCGTGCTGGTGTGCAATCTCCAGCATAGTATCCAAACGCAACGTGCCCTCCAAATGGCGATGCAATTCCACCTTAGGGAGGGCGCGGTAATTCTTTAAGATCGCGGTGATTCGTTCAGCCATACTTATAATTATCAAATGTCATTGCGAGGACAAATCCCAAAGCAATCTCGTGTAATCTTAAAGCAATTCATTACATGAAAATACGAGATTGCTTCGCTCCCTTTGGTCGCTCGCAATGACATCTTTTAGTGTCTCTTTCGTTTCTTCTTACCGCTTTCAACTTGTGCGGTCTGCGCCGCGGCAGACGCCTCAACAACTTCCGTGGGCGTGACCTCGATACGCCGCGGCTGATAGGAGAACACGCGTCCGATCACGGCAGAACGCACATCCGCCAGCAATTGCTGGAACAACTCCGAGGCTTTGCCTTTATATTGTACCAGTGGGTCACGCTGTGCGTAAGCTTCGAGTCCGATCGAAACACGCAGTGCCTCCACTTTCGTCAGATACTCGACCCACAGCTCCGTGATCGCGCCCAACAATAGTTGACGTTTGACTTCGTTAAGAATGTACGATCCGATGGCTTGAATCAAGGTTTCTCGATCTGACTCGCTCAAAACGGATGCTTCTTCACTTTGTCTTCCCTCGCCGAATACTTTTGCAGCCGGCCCGAAGTCCGACAGCTTTGTGGCGTTCTGACTCAATCGTGCAAACTCACCCTGTCCCCACGCAGTCTGCAACGCCGACTCAGCCTGTTCGAGGTGCCCAAGCACAGCGTCTGTCACATCTTCAGCAGTGCGGTTTTCCAACAATTGCGCGGCAAGATAAACATAAGTAAAGCGACTGAAGACTTGTCGGAGCTGGCGATGTGTTTTTTGATCAAAGAGCGTTCGAACACCCTGCGATAGCGACAACAACAAACGCAACTTGCTTGAATCGTCGGCGCCTGATTCGCGTTGGAGCAACCCGTCAATGTCGCGTCCGACCTGCGATGTCAGTTGTTCATGCTGATGCTGCATTAGGTCGCGCGCCGCCTTCATGGCTTGATTCGCCGCGTCGTCCCAATCTGAAGCTTCGATCTTTTCCCCAAGCGGCTCACCAAGCCGCCGTTCAATCGCGCCGACCACACGATTGATGTTGAGATTAATCAAATTCGTTTCGACGGTTTCTTCCAGCCATTTCTTGAATTCATCAGGTTCATCGGTCAGCAAGCGGGATTGCTCGCCGTTCAAGCGCAACTGAAAATGGATCAAGCCACTTAATTCTTCGGCAGCCTTCTGTGGACGGATCGGCTCTTCTGAATCGCGCAAGGCTTGAAAGAATGCATCCAGCGAGTCGGTGCGTTCGGAAATCTGATTATCGAGAGTTCCTTCCGTGTGCTCGATCAAAGCCTCGATGGCGCGCAAGGTGTGAGATTGCTCAATTTCAATCGCGCGCGAAACAATATCCAGCGTCCCCGCGCGGACATCGTCAGATTTATTTAACTCATCGAGAATGAGCGACAACCCAAAGGTCGGAATGAGGCGTCCTTGTGATTCAAAAGGCGGTTGAACCTGCTCGAGCCAGGCAATCAATTTCCACGGACCTTCTTCATCGCTTAGTCCAAGCTCGACGCGCTTCTCCACTTCGGATTGCAACATGCCATCCACATCTTCGGTCAAATCTTCCTTGGTGAAGATACGATCGCGTTGAGAATAGATTTGCTCGCGTTGCTTGTTGAGCACATCATCATATTCGAGTAAATGCTTGCGGACATCGAAGTTGGCGCCCTCGACGCGGTGCTGTGAATTTTCGATGATGCCGCTGACCATGCGCGCTTCGAGTGGAAGTGAGTCGTCCACTTTGAGGCGCTGCATCAAACCGCTGACCTGATCGCCGCCGAAGAGCCGCATCAGATCGTCTTCGAGCGATAGATAAAAACGCGACGAACCGGGATCGCCCTGGCGCGCGGAACGGCCGCGCAGTTGGTTGTCAATGCGGCGTGCCTCATGCCGTTCCGAGCCGATGACATGCAGGCCGCCGAGTTGTTTGACGCGTTCCATGTCCTCGAAGTATTGCAGGAAATGTTTGACCTCGGCTTCATAGAATCCATATTGTGATGAATCAACCTTGATCAAAGCCTGACGCCGCTCTTCGAGCGGCATATCGAACGGATCTTCATAACCAGCGCGGCGCAAGACGCGGTTGACTGCCGAGATGACTTCTTCGGCCAGCTCGCCGCCGAGTTTGATATCCACACCGCGGCCCGCCATATTGGTAGCGATAGTTACTGCGCCGAATGCGCCCGCGCCGGCGATGATCTGCGATTCCTCGGTGTGCCTGCGCGCATTCAAGACTTGATGCGGCACGCCGGCCTGCAAGATGGTTTTCAAACGATCCGTTGTATCTGCCGGTAAATCCAAAATCGCAAGCAGCGTGGAAAGATTCGACGGATCATCGAGGCTAATGTTGGTCATGCCAAACGATGAACCAAACTTTCTCAAGGCATCCGGCGTGATCTTTTCGAGCGGTTCGTTGAACGGCTGAAGTTCAGGAATGATCCGTCCGTCTTCTTCGCGATTGCCTGATTGCATGAATCCATGGCGCACCAATAAAATTTGCATCAAGCGCCGTACCGACTCAGCCTTGAGTCGATTCGATAAACGATCGGACGATTCCACGGAGGTCGTGCCAACCAGCATCGGCCGTCCCAGCGCATGATAACGAATGATCTCTGCCGCGATGGAACGCAGCTTCGATTCGATGGTCCGATAAATGGCATCCGGATAATCCTTGCGCCGATAGTAAACCGGCTCCCTGCCGTCATCCTTTTTAGCAAAGTAGGAATACTGATAATTCTCTTCGTCCCTGGCCTTGATCTCGACGAGCGGCGCGTCCTCGCCGAAGGCTTGATATTCCAAATTGGTCGGGATCGGCATTACTTCCAATTTATAAATCTTGCTAAACTCTTCTGATTCAGTTAACGCGGTGCCGGTCATGCCCGCCAGCTTTTTATACATGCGGAAATAATTTTGTAACGTGATGGTCGCGTACGTCACGTTCTCCGGTTCGACGCGCACATTCTCTTTCGCCTCGACCGCCTGATGCAGGCCGTCCGACCATCTTCGTCCGGGCATGAGACGGCCGGTAAATTCATCCACGATCACGACCTTGCCCGCCTGCACCAGATAATCCTTATTTCGATGAAATAGATATTGGGCGCGCATGGCCTGTTCGAGATAACCGGTCAGACGCGCCTGTTCGGGCGTGACATCTTCGGGTCGATCCGGATCCATCAGCGACTGGCCGATTAATTGTTCGGCATGCGCCACGCCGACCTCCGTCAAATTGACGGCGCGATCCTTCTCGTTGACTTCGTACTCTTCGGGCTTCAACTGCTTAACGACCTGCGCCATCTTGCCATACCACTCGAGGTCGCCTTGCGCTGGACCGGAGATAATCAACGGCGTGCGCGCTTCATCAATCAGCACATTATCCACTTCATCCACGATGGCATAATAATGTCCACGCTGGACGCGTTCATCGAGGCGCATCGTCATGTTATCGCGTAGATAGTCAAAGCCAAATTCGGAATTGGTGCCATAGGTGATATCCGCCGCGTAGGCTTCGACGCGATCTACGAGCCGCAAATGATGCTGATCCTCATGCAGTGATTCTTTTTCAAAGTCAACCAGGAATGCTTTTTTGCCGTTCTCGGTCGCGGCCGCCATCTGCAAGACGCCCACCGATAATCCGAGCATGTCAAAGATCGGAGCCATCCAGCGTGCATCGCGTCGCGCCAAATAATCGTTAACCGTGACGAGATGCACACCGCGCCCTGTCAGCGCGTTGAGATACATTGGAAGCGTGGCAACCAGCGTCTTGCCTTCACCGGTCTTCATCTCCGCGATCTGGCCACGATGCAGGACGATTCCGCCCAACATTTGGACATCGTAATGACGCAATCCAATCGTGCGCTTCGAGGCCTCGCGTACTGCCGCAAAGGCTTCGGGGAGAATTTCTTCCAATCCTTCTTGTTCTACTTCGCGCTTTTCCTGCTCTTCTTCGATGTCATTGATTTCAGAATTTATTTTGGATTTAAACTCTTCCGTTTTGGCGCGCAAATCTTCATCGCTGAGTTTCTCGAACTCGGACTCAAGCAAATTAATTTCATCTACAATCCCGGCTAATTTTTCAACGGTACGTTTATTGGGGTCGCCCCCGAAGACACTGACAAATTTCTGAAGCATTGTTTGCCTTTCGGGATGAGATTATAGCATAGGGATAAAAGCAGGTTGTTAGAAACCTGTAAGAAGTATGAAGTCTTTTGCAATGATAACAAAGGTGTCTTATAGGCGAGATGCTTTCCAAATATAGCCAATTTTTAAGGCAATCATTTGTTCTAATTTTGGGTCGCGGTGCTATAATCGCAATCGTCCATGTCCTTCGCCCATCTTCACGTTCACACCGAATATTCCCTGCTCGATGGCTTCAGCAACATCAAGAAGCTGGTCAAGCGCGTCAAGGAAATGGATATGCCGGCGGTCGCCATCACCGACCACGGCACGATGTTCGGCGTGATCGATTTTTACAAAGCCGCAAAAGAAGTCGGCGTCAAGCCCATCATTGGACTCGAAACCTACATGGCCGCGCGCACCATGCACGACCGCGATTCAAAGCTCGATCGTTCCTCGCCCCATCTGCTTTTGCTTGCTGAAAATGAAACGGGTTACAAGAATCTTTTGAAGATCGCTTCCGCTGCGCAGCTCGAAGGCTTCTATTATTATCCACGCATCGACCACGACTTTTTAGCGGCTCATTCCGAAGGGCTGATCTGCACCTCCGGCTGTATGTCTGCGGAAATTCCGCGCTCACTGCTGGACGACAGACCCGAGGAAGCCGTCCGGCGCATGAACTGGTATTACGATGTCTTCGGCGCGGACCGTTTCTTCGTCGAACTCCAACAACATAATATAAAAGAAATCACTGATCTCAATCGCAGACTGGTTGAGATGGGCGCCAAGTATTCTGCAAAGTTCGTCGCCACCAATGATGTGCATTACATCAATCCCGACGATGCGCGCCTGCAGGATATTCTGCTGGCGATTCAAACGCAGTCGTTGTTATCTGATCCCGAACGCATGCGCATGACCGATGATTCCTATTATCTGCGCACGCCGCAGGAGATGAGCCAGCTATTTGCGGAAGTCCCCGAATCTTTAAGCAACACTCTGCTAATCGCTGAGCGCTGCAACGTTGACCTTTCCTTCAAGGGTTATCATCTGCCTGAGTTTCCGGTTCCCGAAGGATATACCGCGGAAACTTATCTGCGCCATCTGTGTGAAGAAGGAGCGCGGAGCCGCTACGGGAATCGCGCGGCCAGCCAGGAGGTCCGCGAGAGACTCGAATATGAATTAGGCGTCGTCCACAAGATGGGCTTTGAGGCGTACTTCCTGATCGTATGGGATTTGTGCAGTTATGCGCGCCAAAATGGAATCTGGTACAACGCGCGCGGTTCCGGTAACGGTTCGATCATCGCTTACACGTTGAATATCACGCTCGTGGATCCGCTCCAGCATGATCTGATCTTCGAGCGCTTCCTCAATCCGGGACGCATCTCGATGCCGGATATCGATCTCGACTTTCGCGATGACCGCCGTGCCGAGGTGCTCGAATATTGCACGAAGAAATATGGCAGTGACAAGGTGGCGCAGATCATCACCTTCGGCACGATGGGCACGAAAGCCGCCCTACGTGATGTGGGCCGCGTGATGGATATTCCATTGAATGAAGTGGACCGCATCGCGAAGCTGGTGCCGTTCGTTTCGGGGCGCGCCACAACGATGGACGATGCGCTGGCGATCCCTGAATTCAAGGAAGTCTATGATTCGACTCCGCATCTGCATGAGCTGATTGACATCGCCGCCAAAATGGAAGGCACAGTGCGCAACGCAGGCACGCACGCCGCGGGCGTGGTGATTTCCGATAAACCGATCCTCGAATATCTGCCGTTGCACCGTCCCACCTCAGGCTCGGAAGAGACGCCTATCAAAACAGTCACGCAGTTTGAAATGGGCATTCTCGATTCATTAGGAATGCTGAAGGTGGATTTCCTCGGGCTGATCACATTAAGTGTAATGGCAAAAGCCTGTGACATGATCGAGAAACGTCACGGCGTACACCTCGACTTGAATAACATTCCGCTCGATGACCCGAGAGCATTTGAATTACTCGGCAATGGACAAACCGCGGGCGTGTTCCAAGTTGAAGGCGGCGGGATGACGCGCTACATTGTCCAAATGAAGCCCACCAAGCTGGATCACGTCATCGCCATGGTCGCGGCGTATCGTCCCGGCCCGATGCAGTTCATCCCCGATTACATTGCGCGCATGCACGGCGAGGCGGAAGTCGAATATCGTCATCCGGCGATGAAACCTATTTTTGAAACCACGTACGGCATTCCGCTCTATCAGGAACAGCTGATGCGCGCCGCCGTCGAGCTGGCCGGATACACGCCATCTGAATCGGATGAATTACGTAAAGCCATCTCGAAGAAAAAGAAAGAAGACATCGAGAAGCATCGCAAGAAATTTGTGGCGGGCGCGGTCAAGCAGGGCATGGCTTCTGATATCGCCGAAGCGATTTATTCGGATTGGGAAGAGTTCGCACGTTACGGCTTCAACAAATCGCACGCCGCCGATTACGGCGTGATCGCAGTCGAGACCGCCTATCTCAAAGCAAACTACACCGCCGAATATATGACGGCTTTGCTTTCTGCATCAGCCGGACAAACCGAAAAGGTCGCGTTGTATGTTGCGGATGCACGTTCGATGGGCATGCCGGTGCTCGCACCGCAGATCAATGCCTCCGGCTGGGATTTTGAAATCGAAGATGTTAATGGCAAACCCAACATTCGCTTTGGACTGGGAGCGATCAAGAACACCGGTCAAACTGCGGTGGAGTTGATCATTGATGAGCGCAAAAAGAACGGCGCCTTCAAAGACCTGAATGATTTTGCGCGCCGCGTGGATTTGCGCGCGGTCGGCAAGCGCGCAATCGAAAGCTTGATCAAAGTCGGCGCGATGGATTCGTTTGGGAACCGCGCTGCGCTCTTGGCTTCGCTGGAACGCATCGTGGCCATCAGCAGCAATCATTTCCGCGCCGCCGAAGCGGGACAACTCAGTTTGTTCGGCGCGGTCACCGGCGTGACAGAAAGCATCACCTTGCCCGATGTCAACAACGTGGATAAACGCGAACAGCTTAACTGGGAGCGCGAACTCATTGGTCTTTATGTTTCCGATCATCCGCTCACGCCGTATCAACAAACGCTGACGCAAATCGTCACGCATTTCTCCGGTCAGTTGAGCGAGGCACAGCACGAAGAAAAAATCCGCGTGGCGGGGCTGGTTACCAACGTTCGTCCTTATATGACCAAGACCAACAAGCCGATGGGCTTCGTCACCATCGAGGATATTCAAGGCAACATCGAACTCGTGCTTTTTCCGCGCACATGGGAAAAATTTCGCGAGCAATTGAGCGTCGGACAGATCATCATCGTCGAAGGCAAAGCGGATACTGGAAGCACGCCGCCGAAAGTTTTGGTGGATTCGATTCAAACTGAGATCAAAGTCACTGAACCACTGGATGTGAAGCCGATTCAATCTCCGCCGACCGCGGCTCCTGTTTCCAAAGCCATGCCACGTCCCGCGCCTCAACCCGCCAAACGCGCGCCGATGCCTCAAATGGCAGAAAAGCCGGTTGCTTATGTAACCAAGCCTTCGCCGAAGAAAAATGATTCAAACGCTGATGATTTTCCACCACCGCCGGATAATTTTCCTAATGATTGGCAGGATGAATGGCAACCCACGCTGGAACACGCTGAGATTGCGGCGCGCGATGAATCGAAAACTGAGGAGAAATCCATCGAGCCGCGCGATGAGATGGAAGAAACAACAGCAGAATCAAAAGTCGAAGATGTGAAGCCGGTAGAAGTTCTGCACGAAGCAGTTGCATTGCAGCCCGTCGTGCCGGTGAAGGTCGAGCCGAAACTTCCGCCATCGTTATATGTTCCGTTGGCGCAAGAAGAAGACTCAACGCATCCGCCGAAACAAATCACGCTGACTTTGCGTTCGACCGGCGATATGGATCGCGATAGGCGTCGAATCAAAACGCTTTACGGCACATTGATTTCATTCCACGGCCATGACCGCTTCTCGTTCCATGTGTTCGAGAACGGCAAGGGACATTTGATTGACTTTCCCAACGACACAACGCACATCGACGCGGATTTGTTGGCGCGCTTGAAAAAGTTGATGGGCGAAGAAAGCTGGCGCGTGGAAGAGATCACGTTCCAATGATTTAGGAGGCGATATGGCTCATCCACTCGTTGACCAGTTGCGATTTACACGGAGCGAATTCATGCGGGCCGTCAATGGCGTGAGCGATCAGGACGCCCGCAAACGTCTGCTGCCCATGAACTGCATCAGTTGGAATATTGGGCATTTGGCATGGCAGGAGCAGCGTTATTTTCTGTATTTTGGTCAGGGGCAAATCCTTTTGCCCAATATCAATGAACAATTTGCATATGGAGCGCCAGCCAGCAAGCCTGCGTTGAAAGATGTCCTGAAAGCATGGCGCACGATCACCAAAGCCGCCAATCCGTGGCTTGACACTCTGACTTCAGATAAACTACAACAATTCGTGATGAACAAAGGCAAGCCGACCGCGCGCATGTATGGCAATCTTCTGCAACGCGTGATCTATCATTATTGGTATCATATTGGTGAAAACATGGCGATCCGGCAAAAGCTTGGACACACAAACTTGGCAGATTTCGTTGGCAACATCGATCGGCAAGCACCGTATCGAGCGGAAAAGAATTGATAAATAAATCATGCTGGCAGGGACTCAGAATAATCAATTACAATCTTATTAATCTATGAACATCTTTGCGCCTGTCGTACCCCTGCTTGTTTTTCTGCTCGTATGGGGAATTTTTTATGAAGCACAAGACGAATGGCGCAGGGCATTTTTGTCCGCGGCAGTTACATGGGGAGTCCTGCTGGCTGCCACAACAGAAATCTTGAGTCTGTTCAAGGCAATTTCCTTTTGGCCGATCCTGGGAACTTGGGGACTTTATCTTGTAGCAGCAATTCTTTGCTGGATTAAGATTGTTGGCAACCCGATAGACCTGATCAAAGACTTCAAAATGCCGAACATTCCTCGCTTTGAGTTCTTCCTGCTTGGAAGTATCGTCTTTATTGCGTGCGTGGTGGGATTGATTGCCATGATTGCGCCACCCAACACGTATGATTCTATGACCTATCATATGGCGCGCGTCATGCACTGGATCCAGGATGAGAGCGTAGCCTATTATCCAACACACATCCTAAGACAGTTGTATCTAAATCCCTGGAGCGAGTTCACCATCCTTAATTTCCAAGTGCTGGCGGGGACCGACCGTCTTGCAAACTTGGTCCAATGGTTCAGTATGATCGGCAGCGCAATTGGCGTCACATTGATTGCCAAGGAACTAGGCGCCAATCGTCAAGGACAGATCTTCACTGCGGTTGTCAGCATGACCATTCCAATGGGCATCCTGCAAGGCTCAAGCACGCAGAACGATTATGTCATCACTTTCTGGCTGGTCGGTTTCATTTACTGGATATTTATTTTGAAGACGAAAGGAGATTTATGGAGCGCTTTCGCTACCGGAGCAAGTCTTGGACTTGCAGCTTTGACCAAAGCCACAACTTACATTTATGCACTTCCATTCCTGATATGGTTGAGTGTCTCAGTTCTCAAAGCATTCCGAAGCAAAGGTCTTAAGCTTTTAGGACTTGTAGCATTTGTTTTCCTGGCAATCAATCTTGGCTATTACATCCGCAACTACGACCTATTTCGAAATCCAATTGGCCTTACCCGGGAAAATCTGGAAGGAACTTCTACCATTGCCGAAGCTTTTCCAAATGAAGTGTTCTCAGTCCCTGAGCTAACCTCCAATGTTGTCCGCAATATAGCTATTCATCTTGGTACCCCTTTTGACAAGGTAAATCGTTTCTTCGAACAGGCCGTCAATCAATTCCATGCATTGATCGGCATCTCCCCCAATGATCCTCGAACCACATATATAGGCGAGGATTTTCAAATCGGGAGCATCTCTTTTAATGAAAACACTGCTGGAAATCTTCTTCATGTCATTCTAATCATCATTACTATTCTCCTGGTCGTCGTTTATCAAGTCCGCAAGCAGGACACAATTTTCTATTTTTTCTCACTTGTCATTGGCTTTTTGATTTTTTGCTTGTATCTAAAATGGCAACCCTGGAACAGCCGCCTGCAATTACCGCTATTCGTTCTATGGTCACCAATCATAGCCTTATCTATATGGTCTCTGCGAAGAAAGTGGATCGCCAATACAATTATGTTCCTCTTAATTCTAGGGATCCTGCCTTGGCTATTTTTAAATTCCACACGCCCGCTTCTTGAAAGTAAAAATATATTCAATACAGCCAGAGAAGACTTATATTTTAATAGACGGTCAGGATTGGAGGGTTCTTATGAGTGGGCGGTTCGAACTTTGGTAAACGAAACGAATGACCAATGCCGAGAGATTGGTTTATATAGCAATTGGGATGATCGGGAGTATCCGCTTTGGATTGTGCTTCAGCAAAAATTGGGAAAAGACATACGGATTGAGGCGGTCAATGTTGAAAACGTTTCAGCCAATACATACAGGCAGTTCCCAGAATTTACTCCCTGCGCAGTCATTGCACTTGATCGATTGCCGGTGAACAACCTCAAAGTGAACGGTATTGCCTATTCTATATACCAAGAAATCAAAACTGCCACCTTGCTTTTACCAAGTTCAAAGTAATTTCTCTCCGCGCATATTGTTTACAGTCATGCCACTGACAAAATAAAGCCAGCCAAAGTCTAAGAGAAAGAAAATGTCGACATTTCAATTATCCGATCGCTGGAAAAAGTTGTATCCCGATGCACACGCAGGCGTGCTTGTCATGCGTGACGCCGTCAATCCGCCGCATCATGCTGAATTGGAAAAGCGGAAGTCCGCGCTGGAAGAGGAATTGCGTGTGCGCTTTGCAGGTCAAGACCGCGCCGCGATTCTGAGCCATCCGATTCTAAAAGCATATGATGCTTATTATCGGCAGTTCAAAAAGACCTATCACGTTCAACTTCAACTCGAATCGATCCTCATCAAAGGAAAATCCATTCCAAGCGTAGCGGCATTGGTCGAAGCGATGTTCATGGCTGAAATAGATAATCTGCTTTTGACGGCTGGACATGATTTGGATTCTGTCCGCTTGCCGATGACGCTGGATGCCGCGCAAGGAACGGAAACTTACACGCTTCTGCGCGGGGCGGAACAAATCGTCAAAGAAAACGATATGCTGATTCGTGATAGCGAAGGAATCATCTCCAGCATCATCTATGGACCAGACTC
>Ga0335079_10007088_pt1 | contig 12782 bp, 10 predicted proteins | sample Lox_Sample_33_FD_206719 | JGI IMG/M metagenome (GOLD analysis project Ga0335079, IMG submission 206719) | Soil microbial communities from Loxahatchee National Wildlife Refuge, Florida, United States - Lox_Sample_3.3 | ecosystem: Environmental > Terrestrial > Soil > Wetlands | place: USA... | reverse complement strand
CGTGCTGCGGAAGCGCGGCATTGCCTCGGCGGCCAAGAAGGCCACGCGCGCGACCCGGCAGGGCCTCATCGCCAGCTACATTCACCCGGGCTCGCAGCTCGGCGTGCTGGTTGAGGTCAACTGCGAATCCGATTTCGTCGCGCGTACGGAAGAGTTCCAGCAGTTGGTGCACGACATCGCGATGCAGGTCGCCGCGGCGGATCCGCAATTCATCCGTCGCGAAGACGTGACCGAGGACGTGCTCGCCAAGGAGCGCGACATTCAAAAGGCCCGCGCGCTGGCCGAAGGCAAGCCCGAAAAGATCGCCGACAAGATCGTCGAGGGCCGCATGAGCAAGTTCTACGAGGAGATCTGTCTTCTCGATCAGCCCTTCATCAAGGAGAACACGCTCACGGTCGGCCAGTTGATCGCCACCAAAATCGCCAAGACGGGCGAGAATATCACCGTGGCACGCTTCACCCGCTTCAAGCTGGGCGAGCGCGACCAAGCCGGGGAATAGCCCCGCCAGAGGCAGCGTGGCCACTTACGACCGCATCCTGCTGAAGCTCAGCGGCCAGGCGCTAGCCGGCCAGGGAAGTTTCGGGATCGATCCGGAGAAGGTGCGCGGCCTCGCCCGCGAGATCGCCGAGGTCGCCCAGGCCGGCATTCAGATCGGCATCGTGGTGGGAGGCGGCAATTTCTTCCGAGGCGTCGCCGCGGCCGCCAAAGAGATGGACCGCGTCACGGCGGACCACATGGGCATGCTGGCCACGGTCATCAATTCGCTGGCGCTCCAGGACTCCCTCGAGCAGCAGGGCGTTCCTACGCGCGTGATGACCGCCATCGATATGCGGCAGGTCGCGGAGCCTTACATCCGGCGGCGCGCCATGCGGCATCTGGAGAAGGGCCGTGTGGTGGTGTTCGCGGCGGGCACGTCCAATCCGTATTTTTCAACCGACACGGCGGCGACGTTGCGCGCGCTCGAGATCCGGGCACAGGTGATCGCCAAGGGAACGCGCGTGGACGGAGTTTATGACCGCGATCCCCTGCTCTCTCCCAAAGACGCCGTGCGTTATCAGGAGATTTCTTATTCCGACGTGCTGGCGAAGGCGCTGGGCGTGCTGGACGCGACCGCGGTGGCCATGTGCCGCGAGAACCACCTGCCCATGATCGTCTTCGACCTCAACGTCCCCGGCAACATTATGCGAATATCGATGGGGGAGCCGGTAGGCACCCTGATTCACTGATTCGTGGGGAGTCATATGAAACCAGGACAGTCCGCAGCAACTCCGCAGACATTCCAGACGGTGCGGGAAGTCGAGGCCAGCGGCAAGACGCGCATGGAGAAGGTTCTCACCGACCTCCAGCACGCGCTGGCGACCATCCGAACGGGGCGGGCGTCGATCAGCCTGCTCGACCCCATCCGTATCGACTACTACGGCACGCCGACGCCGCTCAACCAGGCGGCTACCCTGCACGTGCCCGAGCCGTCGCTGATTACGGTGCAGCCCTGGGACGTCTCGCAGATCGGCGTCATCGAGAAGGCCATCCGCTCCGCGGACCTGGGCCTGAACCCTTCCAATGACGGGAAGCTAATCCGGGTCCCCATCCCCGCCCTGACCGAAGAGCGCCGCAAGGAACTGGTCAAACACCTGCACGGCGTGGCCGAAGACCACCGCGTTAGCATCCGCAACATCCGCCGCGACGTCAACGAAGCGCTGAAGAAGCTCCTCAAGGACAAACTGATCAGCGAAGACGACGAGCGCCGCGCCATCGACGAGGTGCAGAAGCTCACCGACGCTCACATGCTGAAAGTGGATCAGGCGGCCAAGGGCAAGGAGAAAGAAGTTCTGGAGCTGCGATAGCCTTCGCAGGTATCAGGCATCAGGTGTCGGGCGTCAGCTAGAAGCTTATGCGGCGGATTTGTGTGTTTTGCGGTTCCAGCTTCGGGTTGCGGCCGGAGTACCGTCAGGCAGCGGCCCAGGTGGGCACGCTGCTGGCTCAGAAGGGCGTGGGCCTGGTTTACGGCGGGAGCAACGTCGGGCTGATGAGCGTGGTGGCGGACACGGTGCTCGAGGGCGGCGGCGAGGTGATCGGCGTCATCCCGGACGCGCTGGTGGCGAAAGAGGTCGCGCACCGCGGCCTGGCCGACCTCCGCGTGGTGGGCTCGATGCACGAACGCAAGGCGCTCATGGCCGAGCTTTCGAGCGCGTTCCTGGCGCTCCCGGGCGGGTTCGGAACGCTGGAAGAGTTTATCGAGGCGGTCACTTGGTCCCAGCTCGGTCTGCACCGCAAGCAGTGCGGCCTGCTGAACGTCTGCGGCTACTACGACCACCTTCTGGCGCTGCTCGATCACGCCGTCGATGAGAAGCTCCTCCGCCCGGAGAACCGCGCGCTGGTTCTGGCCGAGACCGACGCGGAAACCATGATCGACAAGCTGCTCAGCCACCAGCCGCCCTACGTGGAGAAGTGGATCGGCCGGGGGCAGGCTTAAACTTCACTGCGCGTCAACGACGCAGCGGAACCCCAGCGTGCCCGCGCGGTCCTTCGACGGCGCCATCAGCAAATACTTGCCGTGCTCGGTGAGCTTGTAGGCCTGCGGAAAATACCAGATTGAGTTCTGGGGCTGATAGAAGCTCCCGCCCCGCAGCACGGCCGCGCGCGTGTGCTCGTCGATGTACTCGTCGGTCCACTGCCACACGTTGCCTGTGAGATCCTCCACGCCGAACGGGCTCCGGCCTCGCGGATGGGCGCCCACCGCGCTCGGAGGCGGCAGATCGCGTCCCTTGTAAGGCGCCGGAAGCGCCGCGTCGTCCCACTGGTTGCCCCAGGGGTACAGCCGGCCGTCGGTCCCCTGCGCCGCGTACTGCCATTCCCATTCGTGTGGCAGCCGCTTCCCCGCCCACTGCGCGTAGGCGCGGGCGTCCTCGATCGAGACCCAGGTCACCGGGACATTCTCCTCGCCTGGCCGCGGTGCGCCGCCGGCCCAGTGACGAAGGAAGTTGTGATCATCGGCCGGATGGTAGTGCGTCGCGTCCAGAAACTGCTTGAACCGGGCGTTGGTCACCGGATACCGGTCGATAAAAAACGCGGGAATCGCCATGCGGTGACGATGCCCGCGGCGGGGTGAGTCTTCCCACGGATACTGCACGTCGAGACCGGTCATGTTGGTGCCCTCGATCTCGACCCCCGACACGTTGAAATCGAACTCGCCCTCGGGAATGCGAATCATCCCCGGCGGCGCGGCGCCCGCGCGAGCCGTGGCGGCGATCGGAACGAGCTGCTGGGGCAGGAACGTCCATTCCCGCGAAAACGACTGCAGAGGCTTGGCCGCCCACGCGTGCATCTGCGCCAGGACGGCGTCGAGACCCGGAACCATCGTGCCGCTGTCGACGGCGAGCAGCGCTCCAAAGCCGCGCGGTTCCAGGTTGAGCCGGATCACGGCTCGATCGCCCTCGATCCTGGGCGTCACTTCCACACCGCTCCACAGGTCGTAGTAGCGCCGTCCCGATACGTGCGCGACGGAGATCGCCTCCTCCGCCACATCGAACTCATTTCGGTTGACGACGGTCCAGAGGGTGCGCCCGCCGCCCGGGAACATGCTCGCGAAAACCCCGTACCGCAGCGTGGGCACGTGCGGCATCCAGTCCATGCTCACCGGCAGATCGGGGAACGAGCGATAAATATGTGCGATGCGGCGAAGAGCCTCGGCATCGCGAGGCGTTATCTGGTTCCAGAGGCCCCAGACGTTTTCCCAGCTCTCGAAGCCCACGCCGTTGAAGAACGCGGCCTCGAGGTCGTCGGTGTGGTCGCGCGCCCAGCGGTCGCAAACATGGACCATATGGCGCGGCTCGAGCCACTTCAACTTGCTGACCATGGGGACGAACGGATAGCTCCAGTAACCCCAGCTCTGATTGTTGTAGGCCAACATGCCGTCTTCCTGCGGCGCGCCTTCCGGTTCGAGCGCCACGCCGTGGCCGGTCGCGTCGAAAGCCAGCCGGTAGGCCCGCGGCAGGCCATTGAAGGTATCGCCATTGACGCCATCCGCGCCGATCTCCGCCATCAGCTTCGCGGTGGCTTCCCAATACGGCACGCCGACGTCGCGCGTGCCGTTGTCCCAGGGCATGGTGGGAAAGAAGACCCGCACGCCTCGGCGGTGGAAGTCCTCCACCATCTGGTGGAGCGCCGGAATCCCGCCTGGCATGTCTCGCGCCAGATCCCATTGGTTTCGGTTGTCGATCCCGATGTTGGGATACACCGGCCACAGCAGAACACTGTCGATGCCCCCGTACCGCTTGTCGAGGTTATCGAGGAACCGGCCGACCGTGTACCGGCGCTCGCCCGGGTCGTAAAAGTACCGTTCCTCCACCATCGCCTGCGGCTGAACGAAGTCGCGCTGTGTCCAGAGCAGGTCCGGCCGGCGGTATTCGGAATCGTCATAGCCCATGCGGATGTGCTGCTCGTTCCGCCAGACGCGCAGGTCTTCCAGCCAGCGCGGGAACGCGGCCGCGGAGTCGCGCCGCCAGTTGGTCATTTCGGAGTACCAGTCCTGCCCGGCACCTCCCTGGGCGGGGCCCGGAATCTGGCTGCCCTGCGGCTGGATGGGCGACACCTGAGCGAGCGCCAGCGGGCAATACGCCAATGCGATCAAGGCGAGTCTTCTCATTTTCCGTCCCCAATGATACACTAGCGCTCGCTATGTTCCTCGTTCACGATCTCGGTATCGCCGTGCTCTTCTGCATCGTTACCATGCTGGGTTGGGGTTCGTGGGCGAACACGCAGAAACTTGCCGGCAAGGACCGCTGGCCGTTTGAGCTGTTCTACTGGGACTACGCGATCGGCGTGTTCGCCTTCTCTCTCCTTTTCGCGTTCACGCTCGGCAGCGCCGGCAACTCAGGAATTCCGTTTCTCGCGAACCTCCGCGGTGCTTCGGGCGGCGCGATGTGGGCCGCGGTCGCGAGCGGCGTGCTGTTCAACATCTCGAACATCCTGCTGGTGGTCGGGATCGACGCGGCGGGCATGGCGGTGGCATTTCCCGTCGGGGTCGGCCTGGCACTCGTGATCGGCACCGTGAAGAGCTACGTTCAGACGCCGAAAGGCGACGCGGCGCTTCTCGTCGCCGGCGTGGCTCTGATCGTCTTTGCGATGGTCATGTCGGCCCTGGCGCACCGCGGCATGCGAGCCGGCGCGGGCTCGAGACCTTTCCGGGGACTGGCATTCTCCGCCGTGGCAGGGTGTCTGATGGGGTTCTTCTATCCGCAGTTGCTCGCGGCCGTGTCGCCGAATTTCACCGCACGCCCGATTCAGCCGGGACTCCTCACGCCGTATGCCGCCCTGGTCTTGTTCGCGCTGGGCCTGCTGGCGAGCAACGTCGTCGTGAACACGATCTTCATGCGCGCCGGCAAGGTCACCTATGGCGAGTATTTCCAGGGACGCGCCCGGCTGCATTCCCTGGGATTCCTCGGCGGATGTATCTGGATGCTCGCGCTGAGCCTGAACGTGATCGCCTCGGGAGTCGCCGGACCGGCCATCTCCTACGCGCTGGGCCAGGGCGCCACGCTGGTCGCGGCGATCTGGGGCGTATTCATCTGGCGCGAATTCCAGGGCGCGACGAAGGCCACCCGGACGCTCATCGCCTTGATGTTCGCGGGCTACGTCGTCGGCTTGGTTTTGATCGGAGCCGCCAGCCTTTAGCGCTTGGAACCCCTACCGGCCGGGATTCCGGCTCCTTGGGAACGTACTCGCGTGTCTTCTCCGGCAGCGCGCAGGTGCGATAGAGGTACCGGAATCCCGCGGTCGGATCTCGCAACGCTGGGCACCAGAACCCCTCAACCTGGCGGCATCCAGAGGTTTGGATGACGGCGCTGACACGCCTTTTTTACCTACCCCGAACGGGGCAGGCCACCTGGAGTCCTAGTCCTTGACCCTGGGAGACGACGACAGCATGGACAGGAACAGGCTTAGAACCACCAGAATCGCGAGCGTGCCGGCAACGAGCATTTGTTCCCTCCAACCTCTTACTGCCACATAGGATGCACGCCGGGTGCCAAACGTAACAGCCATTCTGAGGGCGGCGGCGCTTCCATCAGTCCCTTATCGGCTGAACGGGGCGGCGGCGTGGGGTCTTTTTGAATGGTTGTAACCGAAATCCCCGGCCGCGCGTCCGAACAACGGACGATTTCATCCGCGCAGAGTAGTACCGCGGCGTGAGCCGGCGGTCTGGCAAAAGGTCGCACGGGAAGGGCGGCAGCCCACTCGGTTGACGCCTCAACCGCAGGGGTCTAAAATTTATGGTTAGTTTCGGGTGCTGACCGCCCGGCGGACGCCAATGAGTTTCCGCCCCCTGCTTACCGAAGGATGCCGAGGAGGTTTATGAAAGCGCGGAAGTTTGTGGCTTGGGTTTGGGTGCTGGGCGCCGCCGGCCTCGTGCTCGTCATACGGGCTGCCGGCCAGAGCGACGATAGCGACAAGAAGACGGCGCCGCCGCCTCGCGAGACCATTGCCAAACCGCTCACCGAGAAGCAGATCAAGCGGCAGAAAGAGAAGCTGCGCAAAGAGCTCGAGACGCCCTATCGGAAGTGGCTCACCGAGGACGTCACCTACATCATCACCGACGAAGAGCGCCAGGCCTTCAAGCGCTTGCAGACCGACGAGGAGCGCGACCAGTTCATCGAGCAGTTCTGGCTGCGGCGCGATCCCACCCCCGACACCATCGAGAACGAGTTCAAGGAAGAGCACTACCGCCGCATCGCTTACGCCAACGAGCATTTCGCTTCCGGCATCCCCGGCTGGAAGACCGACCGCGGGCGTTTCTACATCATGTACGGGCCTCCCGACGAGATCGAGTCCCATCCCGCCGGCGGAACTTACGAGCGTCCCATCGACGAGGGCGGCGGCGAAACTTCAACCTATCCTTTCGAGCAGTGGCGCTACCGCTATATCGAGGGTATCGGCACCAACGTCATGCTTGAGTTCGTGGACCCCTCGAATTCGGGCGAGTATCATTTCACCATCGATCCGAGCGAGAAGGACGCGTTGCTCTATGTGCCCGGAGCGGGCCTGACCATGAGCGAGCAAATGGGCCTGAGCAGCAAGGATGACAGGTTCACGCGCACCGATGGAACGCACCTGGGAACCGGTCCTTCCATGGACCTGCCGGAGAGCTTGAACGAGTTCACCAGGCTCGAGCGCGGGGCGAAACTGTTCCGTCCCCCGGCGATCAAGTTCAAGGATCTGGAGGCCGCGGTCGATACCCGCATCACCTACAACATCCTGCCCGTCCAGGTAAAGGTCGATTTCATGAGGATGACGGATTCGACCGTCCTGACCAGCGTCGCCGTGCTACTGGAGAACAAGGACCTGCAATTCCAGGATAAGGGCGGCGTTTCGAAGGCCAGCGTGAACATGTACGGCCGAATCACCTCGATGGGCCGGCGCCCGGTGAGCGTCTGGGAAGAGCCGGTGAGCATCGAGGTCCCGACCCAGATGCTGGGCGCCACCAACAAGCATTCCTCCGTGTATGGGCACTCGGTGTTTCTGGCGCCGGGTACGTATCGGCTGAACGTGGTGGTCAAAGACGTGGTAGCCGCAACCATGAACAACTACGAGGTAGCCCTGCGCGTGCCCCACTTCGACGACGCGAAGCTGGCGTCGAGCACGGTGATCCTGGCTGACCTCCTGGAGCCGCTGCCCACCCGAAGCATCGGCGCCGGCCAGTTCGTAATCGGCGATTCGAAGGTGCGGCCGCGGGTAACGGACACGTTCCACCGCGACGAGAAGATGGGGATCTACTTTCAGCTCTATAACTTCGCGCCGGACGACAAGACCCAGAAGCCAAACGGACAGATCGAGTACCAGATCCTCAAAAACGGCTCGAACCAGAAGTTGGTCGACTGGACCGAAAGCCTGAGCGATGCCAAGGCGTATCCCGGGGCCTCGGCTCAGCAAGTGACGGTAGAGAAGTTGCTCCCACTGGCGCGCTACGAGCCGGGGCAGTATACTCTCAAGATGACGGTTACGGATAAGAACCGGAACGAGGTTCTTACACCGTCGGCAACTTTCACGGTAAACTAGAGGGACGAGAAGCCTGATAAGGCCACGCGCATGAACGCCAGGATGTGGACCACGGCGGTAGGCGTGCTTGCCGGCGCACTAGTGTCGGTGTCTCCCGCCTTCTCCGCAACCCCACAGAAGTTCAGCGGCAGCATCGTGGGCGTCGTCAGCAATGCCAGCGGCGTTCCTCAGATGGGCGCCAGCGTGCTTCTCTACGACCGCTTCGAGCGCCTCATCCAGCGCGTTCTCACCACCGAGAGCGGCACCTTCGGTTTCGATTCCCTGCCCGCGGAAGTCTATGCCGTTCGGGTCTCGCTCGCCAGTTTCCTGCCCGCCTTCAAGCGGAACATTCAGGTTCAGCCCGGCATGCAGAGCCTGCTGAACGTGAACCTCGCCAGCGTGTTCAGCTCGATCGAACTGGTCGCGGTCTCGCCCGGCCAATCCTCTATCATGAGCGATGAGTGGAGGTGGGTCCTGCGCAGTTCGTCGGCCACCAGGCCCGTACTGCGCATGTTGCCGGACTTGAAGGATTCGTCCAGCCAGAAGACGGCCACCATCTTTTCGGATACCCGCGGCGTGGTCAGCGTCTCGGCCGGCGACCAGGCATCCCAGTCTTCGTTGGGTACCGAGCCCGACATGGGTACCGCCTTCGCATTCGCCACCTCCATCCTCGGCCAGAACCAGTTGCAGGTGGCCGGCAACGTCGGATATTCGTCGGTAACGGGGGCGCCCACCGCTGCCTTCCGCACCAGCTTCCGCCGGGACGTGCCTGGGGGCATCAGCAGCCCCCAGGTGGAGCTCACCATGCGGCAGCTCTCGTTGCCGCTGCGCGCAAGCGCCGCCTTTCTCAGCGGCATTCAGAGTCCCGACTCCGCTCCGCTGCTCAGAACCCTGTCGGTGACCATGCTCGATTCGAAGCAATTCCTCGACGACTTGCGCCTGGAATACGGCGCATCGCTCGATTCGGTGACGTTTCTGGACCGCATGAATTACGTCAGCCCTTACGCCCGCCTCACCTATGACCGCGGCCACGGCCAGGTCTTCCAGGTGGGCTACGCATCGGGCACCCCTCCCGCCCAGGCCTTTGTGCGCGAAGGGGAGACCGGCATCGAGCTGGAGCAGAACCTCGCGGCGCTGGCCATGTTCCCGCGCGTGTCGCTCGACCGGAACGCCGCCCGCATTCAACGCACCAGCACGGTGGAAGCGGGCTACCGGAAGAAAGCCGGGTCGCGGACCTACAGCGCGGCGGCCTATAGCGACGACATCTCGAATGCCGCCGTCACCCTGCTCAGCTCGGGCGGCGCGATGCCATCCGCAGACTTGCTTCCCGACCTCATGACCAACGGATGGACCGTCAACGCCGGCAGGTATCGCGGCCTGGGCTACATGATGTCGGTTGCTCAGGAACTGGGCTCGCATTACGAAGCGATGGTGGCTTACGGAACCGGCCCGGCCCTGGTTGCCAAGACGGATGCCCCGGTCACGGATCTGAAATCTGCGATCGGGACCAGCCGGCGGCAGTCGGTGACAGCCCGTGCTTCCGGCACTCTGCCCGCCACCGGTACCCAGTTCGCCGTCAGCTACCAGTGGGCCAACGTTTCGGCTCTGAATCCGGCCCACCTGTATCTCACCGAGAGCATGCGCGAAGATCCGGGGCTCAACCTGCAGATCCGCCAGCCGATCCCGTACTTCGGCGGCCTGCCCGGTCACGTGGAAGCCACCGCCCAGTTGAGCAACGCGCTAGCGCAGGGCTATCTTCCGCTCATGATGGACGGCCGCCGGATGTACCTGGTGCAAGCCCCGCGCAGCCTGCGCGGCGGGCTCAGCTTCGTCTTTTAGCGATCACGCGCGTCCCCCGCCTCAATTGCCCTCCGGCTCAATACCATAGCGACAGTGAGGTCCTGGTGCATCGCAAGGAGGCCCTTATCCTGATGCCGATATGGCACGTAAAGTTCTGTTGTCGGTCGATGGCGGGGGTATCCGCGGCATCATCCCGGTCTGTGCCTTGATGAAGCTCGAGGAACGGACCGGCCGGCTGGCGCGGGAGACGTTCTCCTTTGTCGCCGGAACCTCCACCGGAGCCATTCTCGCCTCGGCGGTGGCCGCGGGCATCCCCGCCCCGCGCCTGCTCGAGCTGTACCTCAAGCGCGGCCGCGAGATCTTCAGCCCGCGCCCGCCCTGGAGCACCGTCAAGCGCGTCGCGCGCGGTTTCATGTACTCTTCCCGAACGCTAAACCGTATTCTCGCCGAGGCATTCGGCGAGGCCGCCGGCTGGAAGCTCAACCACTCGCCAGTCGACCTGCTCCTTACCGCCAAGGGCCTCGACGGAACCCCCTGGTACTTCGTGAAGGACAAGCCCGCAAACTCCGGCCTGACCGGCAGGCTGGGGCTGGTCGATTGCGCGACGGCATCCGCGGCGGCGCCCACGTACTTCAGCCCATGGCGCTTCGACGGCGCGCCCGAGTTCGGGACGCTGGTGGACGGCGGAGTCGGCGTCACGGGAAATCCGGTGTACCAGGCGTGCGTCGAGGCCTTCTGCTACACGGGCGAGTACGCGCCCGAGAACACCACGGTGGTCTCCCTAGGCACCGGCAGCTTCCCTGAGGCGATCCGCGAGCCGCGCACGCTGTGGGGCTGGATCGAGTGGGTGTTGGCCGAACTGCTGCGCGCGCCGGAAGAACAGCAGACCGAGGCCGCACGCAGGCAGTTTCCGCAAGCGCGCTTCTTCCGCTTCGACGCCGACATCGCCGCGAAACCCATCGCCATGGACGACGTCGGCGCCGTCGACAAGCTCTGCGCCTACGGTCGCGCCTTCGCGGAGTCGATCGACTGGGACGAGGTGCTGGAAGACCGCTCGTCGCCCGTTGCCCGTCGACCTTGTCGCCACGACGAGCGACGGACAACGAGCGACGAGCCCCTTGCTACATAAAGTAGTCTTTGACCTTTTCGAACAACCCGCGCTTGTCTGGCTGGTTGTCGGTGGGCAGCAACGCGGCGAGTTCCTCGAACAGCTTCCTCTGCTCGCGGGTGAGCTTGGCCGGGACTTTCACCTGCACGTGAATGTACAGGTCGCCACGGCCGCGTCCGTTCACGTCCGGCACTCCCTTGTTCTTGACGCGGAACGTGGTGCCGCTCGCCGTGCCCTCTGGGATCTTGAACGGAATGGGACCGTCGAGCGATGGAGCCTCGATCTCCACGCCTAGCGCCGCCTGCGCGATGTTGATCGGGATGGTGCAGTGCAGATCGTTGTCGCGGCGCTCGAAGACGGAATGTTCCTCCACGCGGATGAACACGTACAGGTCCCCCGCGGGACCGCCCCCCGGACCCGGCTGCCCTTCCCCGTTCAGCCGCAGCCGCTGTCCGCTGTCCACGCCCGCCGGGATGCTCACTTTCAGCTTGCGCGCGGTCTGGACGTAGCCCTGACCGCGGCATTTCGTGCACGGCTGGCGAACCACCTGGCCCGCGCCGCCGCATTGCGAGCAGGTCTGGCGCAGCGAAAGGAATCCTTGCTGGAACACGATCTGCCCGCGGCCGCGGCATTTGGGACAAGTTGTGACGCCGCCCTCGGGCTCGCCGCCGGTGCCGCGGCAACGGCTGCATGCTTCCTGGCGCGGAACCTGAATATCGACGCTTATCCCGCGCACCGCGTCTTCGAAGCTCAACTCCAGGTCGTAGCGAAGGTCCTCGCCGCGTTGCACACGGCCGCGGCCCCGCCCGCCGCCGAACATATCTCCGAAGAAGAAGTCGCCGAAGATTTCCGAAAGGTCCGGGAAACCGCCCTCGAACGGGCTGCCTCCGGCGGCGGAGGTGGAGACGCCGGCATGGCCGTAGCGGTCGTAGGCGGCGCGCTTCTGCGGGTCGCTCAGGACGCTGTAGGCCTCGGCCGCTTCCTTGAATTTCTCCTCGGCCTCGTGGCTGTCCGGGTTGCGGTCGGGATGGAACTTCAGCGCGGCCTGCCGGTAGGCGCTCTTCAGCTCCTGCTCGCCGGCATCCCTCCCGATGCCCAGAACCGCATAGTAGTCTCGCTTATCCACGGCGGCTGATTACGGCTCGACCGCGACCTTCACGATCGCCGGCCGCAGCAATTTTCCCTTGAAATTGTATCCCCGCTGGTGCTGATAGAGGACGGTGTGATCCTCGACGCGGTCGGTCTTCTCCATCTCGACGGCGTGGTGCAACGTGGGGTCGAACTTCTGCCCTTCGGCTTCGATCGCCTCCAGGCCGAGTTTCTTCAGGGCCTCCAGCAGCCTCTGGTAGATCAGCTCCATACCCCGGGCGTATTCCTTGTCGGTGCACTCGGTCTTCAGCGCCCGCTCGAAATCGTCGAGAACCGGGACCACGGCCCGCACGGCTTCCATGCTCGCAAACTCGCTGAATTCCTCGCGCTCGCGTTGAGCCCGCCTGCGGAAATTCTCGAATTCCGCGCGCAGCCGCAGCAACTGATCGTAAAGCTCCGCCCGCTCCTTGGCCAGCGTGTCCCGCTCGCCGGCGACGGCGGCCAGGACGGCTGCCGAATCGGCCACATCCACGCTGTCGGAGGCCGCGGCCCCAGTCGATTTTGGTTCGTCGTCCATAGTTGGAATCACTGCCGGGTTCACTTTCAGCCTAGCAGAGCCGATCAGCCGGCCGCTTCCTGGAACGCGTTGCCGACCTGCAGCACGGCCGACATCGCGCGCTCGTAATTCATCCACATGGGGCCCAGCACGGCGATCTTGGCGGCGAGTCCGCCCGGCAGCTCCACGCTGATCCCG
>Ga0335079_10007087_pt1 | contig 12782 bp, 12 predicted proteins | sample Lox_Sample_33_FD_206719 | JGI IMG/M metagenome (GOLD analysis project Ga0335079, IMG submission 206719) | Soil microbial communities from Loxahatchee National Wildlife Refuge, Florida, United States - Lox_Sample_3.3 | ecosystem: Environmental > Terrestrial > Soil > Wetlands | place: USA... | reverse complement strand
TCGCTAGCTATGACCGCAGCAGGCCGCTCGTCATCGATCCGGTCCTCGGCTATGCGACTTTTCTCGGCGGCAGCGGCGACGATGGCGCCTCTGCGATCGCGGTCGACAGTAACCTCAACGCATACCTGACCGGCATCACCTGCTCTCAGGATTTTCCGCATACCTTCGAGCCGTTCAATCAAGGTTGCAACGCCTTCATCACAAAGATCAATTCCTCGGGCAGTTCGCCGCTCGTCTATTCCACTTTCCTGAGCAGCGAGACGTTCAGTATCGGCACCGGCATCGCGGTCGATGGGCAAGGATTCGCCTACGTTACCGGCGCGGCGGGCCCCGGCCTCTTTACCACCGACGGCGCGATCAAAGGGTCGCTCAGCGAAGAGGTGAGCAACGCCTTCGTGGTGAAGCTTACGCAGGCCGGCGATAACTTCGTTTATTCGACCTACCTCGGCGGCAGCATCAATGCGGGACCGTATCCGGTGCAGGACACCGGACTCTCGATCGCGCTGCTCCCCGGATGCCAATCGAACTGCAACGCTTATGTTGGTGGCAGTACCGATGCATCGAATTTTCCGGTCGCTCCCGTCGGCGGCAGCATCATCCAGTCCTCCAACGGCGGCCAGCAGGACGCCTTCGATGGCTTTGTGTCGGAACTCACTCCCGATGCGACGGGTCTCGTCTTCAGCACCTACCTTGGCGGCAACGGCGGCGACGTCGTACTTGGAATCGCGCTCGCGACTGACGGAACCATCTTCGTGACCGGCGGCACCGATGCTTCACAGGGACAGAACAACTTCCCGGTGAAGGGATCATTGCAGCAATTCGGCGGCACCGCCGATGCCTTCGTGGCGAGCATCGCCAGCAATGGCGGCAGCATCAAGATGGCGACCTATCTGGGCGGTACCGGATACGATACCGGGCTCGGCATCGCGGTGGATACCGCGGGCAACGCCTACGTCAGCGGCATTACGTTCTCTGCCGATTTTCCCACCTCGAACGGCGCGCAGAATGCTTTCGGACACGCGAAGTATGCGAAGGAGAACGGCTTCGTTGCGAAGCTCGACAAGAGCGGCACGATGTTCGACTACGTGACGTACTTGGGCGGCATCAGCGCGGGAGTTTTGGGCGGCCCGGTGGTCGATGCTTCAGGTAATGCATACGTTACCGGTTTCACCGATACCCCGGATTTCCCGGTCGCGAACCAACTTTTCGGTCCATCGATTCCGTTTGGAGTCTTCCTGCGCAGCACTGACGGCGCCAATACGTTCACTGGCACCGCGCTGCCTTCGTCGATAACATCGGTGGCCCTCCTGGCCAGCACCAACCCCGAAACCATTTACGCCACGACGGTCGATGCCGGATTACTGGAGAGTACCGACTCCGGCGCAACCTTCACCCCAACCGGAATCTCCAGCGGGTTTACCAATGGCGTGATCGCGCTGGCGCAGGATCAGTCGGTGCTGGTAGGCACGCTCAACGGCGTGATGCGCAGCACCGACGGCGGCGGGACTTTTGCCACCGTGCTCGGTCCCAATCCCGCGTTCCCGATCGGCCTCGACCTCGAGTTCAACGAGGTGTTCGCGGCCACCGGCGACAACGGCATTGCGGTATCGACTGACAGAGGCATCACTTATGCGGCCGCGACGGTGCCGCCCAACACCGAAGCATATTCGCTGACCACTGACGGCATCGGAAATGTTTACGCTGGGACCAGTCGCGGCATCATCATCAGTACCGATAACGGTTTCACGTTTACCCAAACGCCCGTAAACTTCGACGCGATCTTCAACGTGTTCGCCGCGGACAATGGGTTGGTACTGGCGGCCGGGCAGAACAACGAAGTCATCGAGAGCACCGACGGCTTCAATACCTACTTTTTCCCGCGCGGACCTAATTCCGGCCCGGGCTATGGGTTCCAAATCGATTTTGATGATTCCGACATCCCAACCATCTACGCGGCAACCGCCGCGGGACTGCTGGCCAGCAGCGACAACGGCCAAAGCTTCAGTAATGTTTTCGCTCTCCCGGTCTTCGGCATAAACAGTTCTCCCTTCGTGGGGCCGTTCGAGTTCAATGCGCTCTCGCTCGATTTCACCCAGTTCAATCCGGCGGCGATAATCCTCGGCCTCTATGAAGAAAAGGATGCGGTCATCGCGCAACTTAATCCGGCGGGAAATCAGTTGCCATTTTCGACCTATCTGGGCGGAATCTCAGCGGACTTTGGTCAAGGGATAGCGCTGGCGCCCGACAACTCCGCGCTCTTCGTGGACGGCACGACTGCATCGGCCAATTTCCCCGCCACTAACGGCGCGGAGCAGACCAAAATCGCCGGGCTGGCGAATGCCTTCGCGGCTAAGATTCTGCTGTCCACCGCAACCGCCAGCGCCACCGCGAGCGCGACTGCTACCTCAACGGCGACTGCCACCGCTACCGCGACTGCCACCGCTACCGCGACCGCCACCTCGACCGCATCGGCAACCGCAACCAGCACTGCGACGCCAACTGCAACCGCAACTGTAACTCCGACCGCAACCGCCACCGCGACCGCAGTCGCGACGACCACGGCAACCGCGACCTCGGTTCCTACGGTAATCGCCAGCGCCACCGTCATGCCCACGATGAGCGCGACGCCGACTCCCCAAGCAAACATAGTTGTGACTACGCAGGACAATCTCATCGGCAAGGCGGGCCAAACTCTCGATGCCGGCAGCTTCACCTTCACCAATACCGAGCCTGAGACGACCGAGCAGCTTAGTAGTGTGACGATCACGGTCAGCGATCGGACCATCATCGCGTCTCTGACGCTATGCGTTACTTTCGAGGAATCCAGTCAATGGATAACGGTTTCTCCGGTCATGGACACCAACGTGTTCACCCTCGAAGAGCCGATAATCGTGCCCGCTGGAGGGCCGCCGGTTAACTTTGCGCTTACCGCGGTCATCGCTGGAAACGCTGCGCCCGCCGCGAAAAATCGATCGATGGTACTGTCGTTCAACCCGAATCGCACCGGCGGCGGTGGTGGTGGCTACGGAGGCGGCGGATTGCACATCCAGTCGCCGCTCGCATCGTTGCCACAGGCCATCTCCGGTCCCGGCGCGATGATGCTTGCCGGCGCTCTCCTGGCGATGCTCGCGCTGACGGTGCTCTTCCCGATCGGCCTCCGTCCTCGGGTGATCGCTGCCAGCATCGGCCTGATGATGACTACCGTAACGATGAGCGTCGCGATGACCGGATGCGATCCGTGCCCGGCCTGCACGACTGCCAAGCTGACCTCATCGGTGCAGGTGATCACGGATGCGGGGGTGACTGACTTGGAAGACTTTCCGATTCCAGTGTCGGGCGTACCGGTGGTGCTCAGCCAGGTATCGAAATAGTTAGTCGCAGTCGCGGGTCCTTTCTCGATTCGAGAAGGGACCCGCTTTTTTTTCGCAGCTTTTCATCGGCGAGCGCCAAGGCGTAGGCTTTACGGCGAGGCCGCTGCCCGAGCGATGCCAATGAACAATCCACGATATCAATGGGGCGAGCCGCCGTGGCCGGAAGCTGAACTTCCACTCGCGTCGAATGGTTCGCCGTCGCACACTCCCGACGTGGCAGTAATCGGCGGAGGTTTCACTGGAACTTCGACTGCATTGCATCTCGCGCGGCGCGGAATTCGCGCCGTCCTCTATGAGGCAGGACTCATTGCCGATGGCGCCAGCGGAAGGACCGGCGGCCTCGTGCTCGAGGGCACCGCAGCCGGCCCTCTCGAGGGGGTAACCGCGTGTGTCGCCGGCCTCGAACGAATCGTCGCGGAGGAGGGTATCGACTGCGATCTCCATCTGCCCGGATGCTGGGAGATTGAACACCACCAAACCAATCCCGAAAAAATGCTGCCATGGAACGATGCGGGCCGGCCGGTGTGCATCGCACGCAATGTCGCGGGAGGCGTGGTTCAGCCGGCGGCGCTGACCTTGGGCCTCGCACATGCGGCGATGCGCGCGGGCGCGATGATCCGAGAGCATGCGCGGGTGACGAAGATCACGTTCGAACCGCAACTGACGCTCGAGGTCGGCTCCGAGCGCATCACCCCGGGGCACATCGTCATCGCGACTAATGCGTGGATCAACGCGACGCTGCCGGAGACTCCGCCACTGAGCAGTTGCCTTACCTTCGCGTGCGCGACCGAACCGCTCGCGCCGCGGGTGATCGAGGCGATCGGGCTTGGCGACGGCGTGCCGTTCTACACTTCGGACATGCCGTACCTATGGGGCCGGACGATTGCCGACGGGCGCGTCATCTTCGGCGCCGGACTCGTCTTCGGTACGCCGAACGATCTGGAGAGCACTGATGTTGCCGAAGGTGAATCGCACGCGGTGCTGGAGCGGATGCAGCGGCGCGTGCGCGGCCTTCATCTGCAGCTCGCCGAGGTGAAGTTTTCTGCGGCGTGGGGTGGACCCATCGCGTTCACCAACGGCGCGGTGCCGATTCTCGGGCGACATCCGCGCAATCCGCGCGTGATGGTCTCGGGCGGCTATGCGGGCCACGGCGTCGCGCTCAGCGTGCGTGCCGGCGAGCTGCTCGCGCTCGCAATTGCCGAGGATCGCGCGCTGCCGAAGTGGGGATCGCTGGCGAGGAAATGATTCGCGCCGGGAAAGTCGGGAGCATCGTCATCGCGCTGGCACTGCTGTCAGCGCTTCCGGCGTATTCGCAATGGAACGGACACGACGGTTGGGTCGAGGAAACCAACGGCAAGACGCTCGCCGACGATCCGGGCCATTCGTACCTCGATCCAGCGTCGGTTCATCGCGGCGACGATGGCCTGGTGTACTTCAACGAGAGCAACGGCGTGACCAAACCCGAGGATATAGGGCATTCCGGTATCATGAAGGACGCCTATGACTGCGCGCGCAACATCAAGTACATGTGCGTCGGCAGCGGCGACTGGCGTAATGACCAAAGCAGCGCGATTCGTACCTCCGACGATCCGGCGCTCCCGATTTATCGCAAATATTTGTGCGGCGACGATGCTTCCGCCGCTTCCTCCGGGAGCGTCGAGAAGACAGCGCCGCGCTAGCGATGCGCGGGCGGGACATGACGCTGGCCGACCGGCACCGCGTGCATCATGTTGTCGAACCCCATGATGTTGCCGATAAGGCCCGCAAATCGCGCGGGAATGGAAGGATCATCCACATTCGCATAACTGTTGCCGTCGCCGAAGCGTCTAATGTGGATCGCGAAGCCACGCTCGGCCTGCGCCACCGTTCCAGAAAACGCGACGTACCCGCCGGGGGTGGATTCAACCTTGAATCCTTCGCCGCGCAGCCACTCGGCAACCGCATCAAGATCGGACTGACTCGCGCCGAAGCGCTGCTCGTACTCGCCTGGCTTGAGCCATTTGTGAAAATTCGGCGACGAAGGATTTTGCTGTTCGGCGAGAAGCTGGTTGAGCTCCGTCTGGTTGCGCGGCACGAAACGAATCTGCATCGAGAGGACCTGATTTGGATCGGCTTCGCCGATCGCGGCTGAGGTTTCAGCTTCGGGCGGATGATTACCCTTGAGCGTCACCATGTCCGAGCTATGCCCGTTGGACGCAATACTTAGGACGACGAATCCCACAAGCACCATGGCGATGACGTCGCTGCGCAGCATGGTCAAATCCCGAGCTGCCTCCGGATGTCCGCGACGACTGCTTCCGGCGTCGCACTGGCATCGACGACGACTGCATCGCGCGGTTCCTCGAGCGTATCGAATTGGCTTTGCAGCAGATCCTTGTTCATGAAGTGAGACTTTCGATTCGCCATACGGCTGGCGATCAGCTCGCGCGGACCTTTGAGATAGACGATCCTCATGCGCGCGCGATCGACGACGACCGTCTCGCGATAGGCCTGTTTTAGCGCCGAGCATGCGAGCACGAGGTTGGTGTTGTTCGCCAGCGTGGCTGCGACCAATTCGCGAATCGCAGCGAGCCACGGCGCGCGGTCGGCATCGGTAAGCGCGATGCCGTGGGTCATCTTGCGTTTGTTGGCGGGGGAATGAAGATCGTCCGCATCGCGAAATTCCCATCCCATCGTAGTGGCGAGGAGACGCCCGACGGTGGTCTTGCCCACGCCCGACACGCCCATAACCACGAGGACCATCGCATCAGCCTACACTCCCGAGGCGAGGCGATCATTGACGGGATGCGGAATCCTACGATGACGACAAACCGTCGCGCGCGGATGCCGTCCGAGCGAATGACTCGATGACGCGCGCGGTGCGATCCAAATCCAGCGGCTTGGCGGTGTAGTACTGCGCCGAATACGATCGGGCCCGCCGCTCGTCGGCCTCGGTGTGCGAACTCGCTATATAAATAAGCAAGGCCTGCGGCACGAATTTGCGGATACGATCGAGCAGCCATCCGCGTGCCTCCTCATCGACCGCACCGTCATCGACGATCACCAATCGCACCGAAGGGCGGGATAGCGCCTCGCGCCCGATGGCCGGGTCTTCGCACAATTCGACCCTCCATGGCGCCTTGATGCTGTTGCGCACCAAGCCGGTGAGTTCCTTGTCAGCAGAGAATAGCACCAAGGTTGGCGCCGGAAGCACCTGCGATTTCCCATCGAGCGGCTGCTCCAATGATGCATCAGTCCCGCGAACTCTGCGGTCATGACGCATCGTCGCCGTCCTTTCTGCCGTTCCGCGCATGCTCTTGATTTGGCAAACGCCTCTCATCGAATACAAAACTAATTATATCCCCCCAGCATTCTGCTCTACCGATGGGCCGTCGGAAACGGTCCGAAGAGTGGAGCAATCCAAAGGCGAACATAGTCACAGCTAAAACTGTGCCACTCGAAGGTCGGCGGATTCGCTAGATTTGTCGGCGACTATTAATTTGCGTCCACAGGATGCGTGTGCCCACAGGATGCAATCACCGAAATGCCTGTACCCCTTGGCACCACAGGAGGCTTAAGAGAATAAGAGCGCCGATTACCTCCTTAAGGTGATTTTCTCCATGGCCTGCATCAATGGAGCATAAAGTTCCACGATGCTGGCGCCGATCGATACAGGAAAAAACGCCTTTGCAACGTGAAAGCGCACTACATAGGCCATTCCATTCAAACCTTAGATGGCACGATTATAGCTCAAACGCCTCGTATCGACCCCCAAGGAGCTGTCTCCCATGCCGTTGCCATACCAACGTATTCTCTGCCCGATCGATTTCGACGACAACTCGCTCGCCGCACTCGATACTGCCGCGGACCTCGCGCGGCATGCCGACGGTACCATCTATGTGCTCCACGTAGTGCCTATGATCGTGCCGCCCACTGCGATGCCAGTTTATGTGGACATCTACAAATCGCAGGAAGAGACGGCTTGGGGTCGGCTTAAGGAAATCGCCCGCACCAATCTCGCAGGCATCAAGTACGAGCTGATGGTGAGGATGGGCGAGCCGGCTAGCAGCATCATCAAGACGCAAAAGAAGGTCGATGCCGGCCTCATCGTGATGGCCACGCACGCGCGGCGCGGGTTCTCGCGATTTTTCCTCGGCAGCGTCGCCGAAGTCGTCCTGCGCGAGGCCTCGTGTCCGGTGCTGACGATTCGCGGCCGCGCCGCGGACAGGAAGACCGTGGGCGCCTGGATGACACACAATCCGGTCGTCGCGAGCCTCGAGGACAAATTGTCGGCTATCGATGCGAAGATGCATGAGGGCGAGTTCCGCACTGTGCCGGTGGTCCGCGACGACGCCGTCATCGGCATCATCACCGATCGCGATCTGCGCAAATTCACCGGCAGGCTCGATACCACGCTAGTCAAGGATGCGATGACGGAGCACGTCATCACGGTGACGCGCGATACTCCACTGCGCGAGGCGGCGCGGCTCTTGCGCGAGCGCAAGATCGGCGGATTGCCGGTAGCCGATGGCGGCAAACTCACAGGTATGATCACGATCACCGACGTGTTACAAGCACTGGCGGAGTCCGAGGGGTGAAGTAGTTTCGGCATCAAGGAGGATACGAGCGTGGCTAATTCGGAGCTCAATCCTCGCACCTACGCGGAAGAAGAGGTGCTGCGCGACGGCAGCGCGATTCACATTCGCGCGATAACTCCCAGCGACAAGGATCTGCTCTTCGAGCATTTCAGCGGGCTCAGTCAAGACTCGCGCTACACCCGCTTCTTCGGCGCGAAGCGTACCCTTTCGCGCGATGAATTGATGCGCCTGACGGAGCTGGATTTCGACAATCAGGTCGGTCTGACCGCGACTATGATGATCGATGGACGCGAGCGCTTCATCGGGGTAGGGCGCTACTTTCGCTCCGCCGATCGCACCAAGGCCGAAGTCGCCTTCGCCGTGCTCGACGAGTATCAGGGCCGCGGCATCGGGACACTGTTACTGGAGCATTTGCGGCGCATCGCGCATGAGGCCGGCATCGACGAATTTATCGCGGACGTGATGGCCTCCAATCATCACATGCTCGAGGTCTTTCGCGACAGCGGTTTTCAACGCAAGAGCTTTTCTGAAGGGGGCGTTGTCCACGTCTCACTCCGTACCGATCATAAGCTGGAATTTCCGCTTCCCCAACATCAGTAAGGTAGAACGCTCCTTGGCCGGTGTGCTTCTCTAAGGTCAGAGTGCGCTCCCGATCTTCCGTCGGCAGCCGCTGGCCTAAGCATGAAGGCGCTGGTTTTCAACTGCGGCAGTTCCTCGCTTAAGTTCGAGCTTTTCGACTTCGATGCTGACCTGCGCGCCCACCGCTCGCTGGCGTCCGGCAAGGTCGAAGAAATCGGCGCCGATGCCAAGGCAACCTTCATCTCGCCCGATGCAAAACCAATTCGCGAGCCTGCACCTGCCGAGACGCATCCGCATGCGGCGATGCACGCGCTGAGCTGGATGCAATCGCTTCCATCGAAGCCGCTCGACGGCCTCGGTATCGTCGCGCATCGCGTGGTGCACGGCGGAGGCGAGATCGAAGAACCGCGCATCGCCGATAGTGATGTCTTCGCGGCTTTGGAACGCGCGGCGCAGTTCGCGCCGCTCCACAATCCGCTCGCGATCGGAGTCATGCGCGCGGTTCGCGACAACCTGCCCAAGGTTCCGGTCGCTGTCGTCACCGATACCGCCTTTCATCGCGACATGCCTCCGGCGTCGCATACGTATGCACTTCCACATGAGCTCGCGCAACGATACCGAATTCGTCGCTACGGTTTCCATGGCATCGGCCACGCCTGGATGATGGAGCGCTACGGCGAAATCATCGGCAAGCTTTCGCGCGAGCTGACCCTGATTACTTTTCACCTCGGCGCCGGATGCTCCGCATGTGCGATTCGAGGGGGGAAGTCGGTGGATACTTCGATGGGACTGACGCCGCTGGAGGGCCTCGTGATGGCGACCCGCTCGGGCGATCTGGATCCCGCGATCGTTACGTGGCTTGCGACCAACGCGAAGATCGCGCCAAAGGAAATCGATCGCATCCTCAATCACGATTCCGGGACGAAGGCAATTTCCGGCCTGTCCGACGATATGCGCGAATTGGAAAAGGCGGCCGACGCCGGCAATCATCGCGCGAAGCTGGCGATCGAGGTGTTTTGCCATCGCGCGCGCAAGTACCTCGGCGCGTATCTCGCGATTGCGCCGATGCCCGAGGCGATCATCTTCAGCGGCGGTATCGGCGAGCATTCGACGCGAGTGCGCGAACGAGTCTGCGCAGACCTCGAATGGATGGGCATCGCCATCGATCGCGATCGCAATCGGAACGCGCATGGCGAAGCGCGCATCTCCTCCGATGCCTCGCGCATCGCGATCCACGTCATCCCGATGAATGAGGAACTCTACATCGCCCGCTCCGCGCTGCGGCTACTCTGAGCTCGAGCCCAAGCTTCAGCCATACAAACTTCGTTTCCCAACCTAAATCCGCCTGCGCTATATGAACTCGAAAGTGGAGCATCCATGGAAGAGTTCACCATCAAAGACAAGGTTGCGGTCGTTGGACTGGGCGAATCGAAGTACTACAAACGCGGGAAAGCGCCGGTGCCGGAATTCAAGCTCGCGGTCGAGGCCATCACCAAGGCTGCCGATGATGCCGGAATCAAAGTCACCGATATAGATGGATTCGCATCGTATAGTGATGATCGCAATTCCGCGGTGCGGCTCGCGGCCGCGCTAGGCCTGCCGGAGCTGCGCTTCGCCAACATGATGTGGGGCGGCGGAGGAGGTGGAGGCTCGGGTGCGGTCGGCAACGCTGCGGCCGCTATCGTCGCGGGATATGCGAAGTATGTCTGTGTGTTTCGCGCGCTCGCGCAGGGCCAGTTCGGACGCTTCGGGCAAGCGCCGCCGGTGAAAACCATCTCGGGCCCGATGGCCTATGCGCTGCCGTATGGAATGGCAGTTCCGGCACACTGGGTTGCGCTGCGTACGCGCCGCTTCATGCACGATCACGGCATCGATCAGAGCCCGCTGCGCGCGGTTGCGATGGCGGATTATCATCATGCGCAATTCAACCCACGCGCGGTAATGTATGGCCATCCGCTGACGCGCGAGGAGTACGACAACTCGCGCTGGATCGTCGAGCCGTTTCATCTCTACGACTGCTGCATGGAAAACGACGGCGCCGCCGCGCTGATTCTCGCCAGCGCAGACCGCGCGCGCGATTTGAAGCAGAAGCCGGTTTATGTGATGGCGGCGGCGCAGGGCGCCCCGTTCCGCGGATGGGCGAACGCAGAGAATGCGCCCGACTATGCGTCATCGAATTTCAAGACGCTCGCGCCGCGACTCTACCAGATGGCGGGAATTACGCCCAAGGATGTCGACGTCGCGCAGATCTACGAGCACTTCAGCGGCGCTGTGATGATCAGCATGGTCGAGCACGGCTTCTGCCAACCCGATGAGGTGATGGAGTTCGTCACCTTCGAAAACATCACCGCGCCGGGCGGCAAGCTTCCGGTCAATACCAGCGGTGGCAATATCGCCGAATGCTACATGCACGGGCTGGAGCTGGTGAACGAAGCGGTTCGGCAATGCCGCGGGACTTCGACGTGCCAGAAACCGGGCGCGAGAATTTCACTGGTCGCATCCGGTCCGATGGTCGCGCCGGTCAGCGATCTCATCGTTCACGGATAACCAAATGCCAACAGAAAAATCTAAATCCAAATACTATCTTCCTGAAGGACTTCCGGGACCCGCGGCGGAACGCAATGGAATGGACAAGGGCTTTTGGGATGCGGTCAAGCAGCATCAGCTGACCGTCCAGCGCTGCAACGGATGCGGCGCCTTTCAATTCGGCCCCGAGTGGATTTGCCATAAGTGCCACAGCGACAAACTGGAATGGCATCGCGTGTCGGGCCGCGGCCGCGTCTACAGTTGGGTGCGGATCTGGAATCCGGTGCATCCGGCGCTGCGCGAGGCGTGCCCTTATATCGCGCTGGTGGTCGAACTTCCCGATGCCGGCAATGTGCGGATGGTCGGCAATCTGCTCGGCGATCCGCGCCAGGAGCCGCCCTTCGATGCGCCGGTCGAAGCAGTCTTCGAAGACCACGACGAAGGCTACACGCTGGTGCAGTGGAAGCTCGTCTGAAGTAGAGGCGCATTCATGAAAGCACTGTTCACGGTGCCGGGGCCGAGCGGCGGCATCTTCGAGTTTCGCGAGATTCCCACGCCTTCGCCGGGTACCGGCGAGGTCCTGGTCAAGGTGCATGCGTCGGGGACCAATCGCGGCGAGCTGCTCGCGCGCCGGCTGCTTCGCTCCGACAATCCCGCGCTACACCCGATGCGTTCCGGAGGAGAGTTTGCCGGCGAGATCGTGTCGCTCGGCGAAGGCGTGAAAGGATTCAGCGCCGGCCAGCGCGTGATGGGCCGCGCGCCCGGCTCTTATGCCGAATTCGCCCTCGCCAATCAACGCGCGCTGATGCGGATTCCGAACGAGATGGGCTGGGCGGAGGCCGCTTCGATTCCGAATGTCTTCGTCACCGCGCACGACGCCATCGTGACCAACGCACAGACCAAGCGCGGCGAGTCGGTCCTGATCACTGCAGGCTCATCGGGCGTCGGCACTGCGGCAATCCAGATCGCACGCTACATCGGCGCAAATCTCGTCCTCGCGACCTCGCGCTCGATGTCGAAGCGCGCCGCACTCAAGGAGCTCGGCGCGCACGAGGTCATCGATCCCATCAAATCGAAGTGGGTTGATGAGGTGATGGCGGCGACCGGCAAGCGCGGCATCGATGTGATCATCGACAACGTCGGCGGACCGATGCTCGCCGATAATATTCGCGCGCTGGCGATCAAGGGACGGCTGGTGAGCGTGGGGCGAAACGCCGGCCAGATCGGCGAATGTAACCTCGATGAGGTCGCGCGCAAGCGTGTCAGCATCATCGGGGTGACGTTCCGCACCCGCTCGCTCGAGGAATCGCTGGTGTGCGGCGAGCGTTGTGCCGCCGATCTCCTCGATGCATTTAGTGGGGGGACGCTCAAACCGGTGCTGGACCGAACTTTTCCGTTCGATCGGATCGCCGACGCACACGATTACATGTTAAGCGATGTGCAGATCGGCAAGATCGTGGTGACGATGAACTAAACCAATTCCGCTGATGGAGGACACCGTGAAAGAAAGAACCCAGCGAGTACCATTTCGTGATTTCTCAACCTTGAGTCCGGAAGACCGCGAGCGCGGCGAGCGCAGCTCGGTCAACGGCAAGGTCATCAATATTTTCCGGGTGCTGATGAATCATCCGCTGCTGGCGCGCGAGTGGGGCCGCTTCGGCGCCTATATTTTGTCGGAAAAACAGACGCTCTCGCCGCGTGAGCGCGAATTCGCGATCCTGCGCATCGG
>Ga0335079_10007086_pt1 | contig 12783 bp, 13 predicted proteins | sample Lox_Sample_33_FD_206719 | JGI IMG/M metagenome (GOLD analysis project Ga0335079, IMG submission 206719) | Soil microbial communities from Loxahatchee National Wildlife Refuge, Florida, United States - Lox_Sample_3.3 | ecosystem: Environmental > Terrestrial > Soil > Wetlands | place: USA... | reverse complement strand
CTTCAACCTGGAATTCCCGACGCGCCCTTATCAAGGAACGATCGAAGGATCTCCTATGCCAATGGTTCACATCACCATGCTCTCGGGCCGCACCGCGGATCAGAAGCGCAAGATCGCCAAGCGTATCACGGATGTGTTAGCGGAAGAAGCCGGCGCGCGGCGTGAAGCGATCGTCATAGCATTCCACGAAGTCTCCAAGGAAAACTATGCCTCGGGCGGCGAGTTGATCATCGACAAAACGCCGGCGAAGTAATGTCTTCGCAACCTCAGCGACTGTTTCGAGAGGATGAGTGAATCAGAATGCTGCGGCAGTGTCAGCCGCATAAAACAACCGATGATCGTCAGTGCGCCCAGCGGGGAGAATCCTCCGAATCGATCGACACGAAAATCACTTCGTCCGGGTAGGAGGCTGATGTTACGTCAACTAGACGCAACGCTCCGCGGCGCGTTGCAGTCGAACGAGTGCGTCCGTAACTGAGGCGTGTAGTCGGTTCGCGCCCCAATGCTCCCATATCCAACCCCACCATCCAGGCGAGAAGGAGAACTCTCAGCCGAAGCTCACGCGACAGGAAGTCGTGTCGAGCGGGACACACGTGATGTGATTGTGGGCTGTAATGCCGAATGGCAATCTCGTCGTCAAATCGATGGCGCGCCGCGCGTGGTCTATGTGCTCGACCGTGATATTTACTAAATTCCATTTTCTGCCCAGCACGGTCTTCCCTGCCGCAATATGTTGTCCCGGCTGCGCCGAACCAGCAGGCGTAATGGCATGCGTCTGAACTTCCCACCACTGGTCATAATTCGCGGGTTCGGAGAGCAGATTCCACAGACGCTCTGCGGGTGCCTGAACCACCGCGATGGGACACGCGCTATATGCCACTGCTGATCCTTTCTGGTGTGGTCCGCGAACCCCATGTAGCTCGATCAGGAGAAACAGCCAAATGATGTTATCAAGCGTTAGGACAATCCTGCTTTGTTTGCTCGCACATGAGCGGGGACTTGAGTGATATCAGACTTATCACCAACTAGGGATGCTCGATAGTGCCGACAGACAGAGGCGGCCCGAGCAGTTCCAGTCCATAGGCGCGGTAAACTGCCGCGTCGTTGAGGTACTCGCCTTCTTTCCTTGGCTTTTCGTTGTCGCGAAAGAACGCTTCCATTTTGCCGGCGGGCGCGAAAGCAATCAGCAGTTTCCCGGGACCATCGCCAACATACGCCCATGCATGCGGCACTTCCCGCGGGCCGAGGATGGAATCGCCGGGTTTGAGTTGGAAGCGTTGGGAGCCGATCTCCGCAATGTATTCGCCTTCGATAACGTAGAACCACTCATTCTCGTTGTGATGCAGATGACGCGGAGGGCCGCCCTTCTTACGGCTGGCGTGTTCGATGACGAACAACGCGCCGGCACTGTCCTCTGTCGAGACTTTGAAAGCAGTCGAACTTACTCCGATGACATGATGCTCGCCTAGACGGTCCTCGCCACTCGGAACACGAACCGGCTTTACTTTGGTTTCATCAGTCTGTGCCAGCATGGCCAACGGCAGCGTAGCGAGCGCCGTGCCCAAAAACACCCTGCGATCCAGGTTTTGCATGGGTCCAATCTCCGTTCTGATCTCCGAATATCTTGTGGCTGAAGTGCGCAGTATACTCGACCTCGCCTGCGAGCACATTCGCATGTTGGGCCAGGCGTTGGTACACCTTGACACGAGTAGGGCCACCGAGGCCTCCAGCCTTTTGCGACACGTGACAACTTACGTCCGATGGCTTGCACGGGTTCCTTTATGGGAGGATTGCCCAGAGAATCCCGGTTACCAGCGAATTACCCTCGTAATCCTTCCTGAGCGGGGCGTAGTATTTATACTGCGCTCGAACGCAAGGAGATCACCCTCATGAAAACCTGGACAGTGGCCGCTGCTCTGGTTCTTGCCAGCGCGTGCGCTTTTGCTCAAACCGATCAGACCGCCGCTCCCGCCGCAAGAAAATCCTGCGACGACCTCAAAGCAGAAATCTCCAAGAAACTCGACGCCAAGGGCGTGGTTGGTTACACGCTTGATGCAGTCGACAAGGGCAAGGAAGGCGACGCCAAAGTGATTGGCAGCTGCGACGGTGGAACGAAGAGCATCACCTACACGCGCGGCGGCGCGGCGCCAACAAAGCCTGCGGACGAGAAGAAACCGCAATAATTTCTTTCTGAAAACGTAGAGCTCCGGTCCGTGTAGCCCCGGACGCATTCGTCCGGGGTTGCGCGCGAAGCGCGCAATGACGACGGCCGACGACTCTCGAACAGCGTGCACAGCCACACGCCGTCGCACTCGCTTCGCTCGGGCCCGACGAATGCGTCCGCCGCGACACAGCTATCCCGTAGCTCGAACGCCGTTAATCAAAACTGGTGTGGAATTTTGGTCAGTGCCTGCGCTTGCGAGCCCCGTGCCCCCGGGCTCTCGCTCCGCTCGCGAGACGGACGAATGCGTCCGTCCCCACACGACCCGTCCCCTACACGAGCTATCCCAGGGGCTCGAAGAGGTGTCCTTCCACGCGGTCCGCGATCTTGGGCAGATCTTTTCTCGCGTGTTGCAGGAAGTACTGAGCCGCGCGGTGCGCCTCCAGGGCGGCGTCGTCCTTATATTGTTCGTAGATGAAAAAGCGGCGAGGTTCGGTTTTATGCCGGTGCACCTGGTACATGGAACATCCAGGTTCCTTCCGTGAGTGCTCGGTTAGTTTTTCAAAGAGCGCGGCCACTTCAGCTTCATGTCCAACTTTTGCCATCCAGGTGACAGCCAACACCACCATTCGCTTGCTCCTTAACCGGCCGGGCAGCCGGGGGAAGCAATTCTAGGCTTTCTGCGCTGCGGTCTTCAACCCCGTAATAAATTCGTCGAGCAGGATGGTGTGGTCGCGGTCTGGCCCGGTTGAAATCATTCCGACCTTGGCTCCGGTCTCCTTCGCCACGAACGCCAAATAGTCTTGCGCTTTCTTTGGCAGCTTGCCGTAATCGGTGATGCCCTCGGTGGAACTCTTCCATCCCGGAAGCTTCTCGTAGATGCACTCGATTTTGTCGTAGCCGCTGGCATGTGCGGGCGCTTCAATCGTCGGTTTGCCGTCGACCTTGTATCCCACGCACACGGGGATCTCGGCCAAATGGTCAAGTACGTCGAGCTTGGTCACAACCAGCCACGACGTGCCATTGATCATCCCCGAATAGCGGAGCAACGGCAGATCGAGCCAACCGGTTCGACGCGGACGGCCGGTGACCGCGCCGTATTCATTGCCGCGTTTGCGGATGTTGTCGCCGGCTTCGCCTTTGTCTTCTGTCGGGAATGGGCCCTCGCCCACACGCGTGCAGTACGCTTTGGTGATTCCGATGACGGAATGGATGTGATTGGGAGCGATGCCGGTTCCGATGACGGCGCCGCCGGAAGTAGCGCTCGAGGAAGTCACGAACGGGTATGTGCCATGATCGATGTCGAGCATGGTTCCCTGCGCGCCTTCAAACAGGATCGACTCGCCCTGATTCAGAGCCTGATTGAGGAGAACGGCGGTGTCCGCTACAAATGGGGCAATCTTCTCCGCGGCCTGCGCGTATTCGGCGTACATTTTGTCGGCATCGACCGGCTCGGAGTTGAACAGCGAGTGCGCGATCATGTTCTTTTCGCGCACTGCGTTCTCGATGTGCTTTTTCAGCAGCTTCAGATCGAGCAGGTCGGCAACGCGCAGCCCGCGCCGTCCCATCTTGTCTTCGTAGGCCGGACCAATCCCGCGAGAAGTCGTCCCAATCTTCACCCGCCCCGGAGCGTTCTCGGATGCGAGTTCAATCATGCGGTGATAAGGGAGAATCACGTGCGCGCGATTGGAGACGAAGAGATTTCCGTCGACCTTCACTCCAGCTTCGCGCAGCGCACCTACTTCTTTGAGAAACGCTATCGGATCGAGCACGACGCCGTTGCCGATGACACTGCGGCATCCCGGACGCAGCACGCCACAAGGTACAAGCTGCAGAATAAACTTCTTGCCATTAATGATGACGGTGTGGCCGGCGTTATGTCCGCCGGCGTAGCGGGCGACAACCTGGAAGCTCTCCGACAGTACGTCGACAATCTTTCCTTTGCCCTCGTCGCCCCACTGGGCGCCAACAATCACCGCAGTTGTACCTTTTTTCAAAAGTGCTCTCCGTCAGGGGAATGGCAGGCACACGAAAGGCTGCGCTGCTTCCGGGGTCGCACACTTCTTGCCCGCGGAAGAATTCCTGGACAAAATTCAAGGGATAGTCGGGGAAAGATGTGTACGAGCTATTTTAGCGTGTGGTGAGGGTGGAAGCAACGCACTTCAAAGACGAGAATCTTGAACCCCAAAGGACACGAAGGATCACGAAGGAATTTCTTTGTTTTTCCTTCGTGTAGCTTAGTGAGTAGCGGCACAGTTTGAATCCCAGCTGTATCTTCGTTCTCATGACGGCGTCATCCTGAGCGCAGCCGTTTTTCGGGCGGAGCGAAGGATCTCCCGCTAGTAGGCTGCGTGCCACGGGAGATCCCTCGGCCCGCTGGTGAAAACGCGGGCCTTCGGGATGACGCCTTTGAGACTCGGAATTCAAACTGAGCCACTACCGCTTCGTGTCTTTCGTGATTGACGATTGTAGCCTGAGGTAAGATGAAGCAAAGGGTCTGACCGCGGAGGCTCTCATGAAAAAGGTCTTCCACTTCGACGCTCCTCGCGAAAAGTATCACTGCGATGCCGCGATCCTCTGGTGCTTCGACAACCGCTTTGAATTGGGCTTCCGCAAATTCCTGAAGCGCCTCGGCGTAATCAATATTGACCCGATCAAGATCGCCGGAGGCGCCAAAGTTCTGGCCTCGCCCGAGCATGAATCTGATCGCGAATTCGTGCTCGAACAAATCCGGAAATCGATTCGCCTGCACGGCACGCGCCGCGTGATTCTCATGCTGCACTCCGACTGCGGGGCATACGGTGGGCTTGCCGGTGGATTCCGCGGAGATGCAGCAGCCGAAGCCGCCCATCACAATCGCGAATTGCAACTCGCCGCTGCAAATCTCAAAGCCGCCATCCCCGACATCGAGGTGCAAGGCTACTTTGTCGACTTCGAGGGTATCTGGGATGCCGAAATCTCCGCGCCCGCAGAAATGAGAGAAGTCACCTTCGCCTGATGCCGAAATTCGAACATCACATCTTCGTCTGCGGAAATCAGCGTCCCGCGGGCCATCCGCGCGGATGCTGCGATCCCCAGGCTGAAGCCCGCCTGCAAAAACTCTTCAAGCAGAAATTGGCGGAGCGCGGACTCAAAGGCCGCGTGCGCGCCAACCAATCTGGATGCCTCGACCAATGCGAGCACGGCCCCAACATTGTCGTGTATCCCGAAGCGGTCTGGTACGGCCACGTCACCGACGTGGACGTCGATGAAATCATCGACTCGCACATCGTCGGCGGAAAGCCGGTGGAACGCCTGCGGCTCGCCGATGAGTGTTTAAATACTCAAGCCTGCGAGCACCGCAAGCAGAAAAACGGATAGGACCCGTCCCGAGCGGAGCGCTTTGATCGTCATCAGCCGAGATTCCCACTTCTCGCAAAAACGGCGAGAAGTGGGGCACCCCACGCGCGCAGTGAACTCAAAGCCTCTGCTGAAAATCTTCGCGGACAAATCCTGTCCGCAATGAATCTGGCATCGCTTTACTTCCGCCCACTCACCCCGTACGCTTGATCTCGCATGCCGCCTAACTTCACGCCCGAGCTCTTTCGCTTCCTCACTCGCCTCAAGCGCAACAACAACCGCGAGTGGTTCCAGGCGCACAAAGACGAATACGAATCCTGCGCGCGCCAGCCGGCGATTCAGTTCATCACCGACTTCGCCGCACCGCTCTACGAAATCAGCCCATACCTGGTAGCCGATCCCCGGTCGACTCGCGGATCTCTGTTCCGCATCTACCGCGACACGCGCTTCGCTGCCGACAAGCGTCCCTACAAGACGCACATAGCCATGCGCTTCTCGCACCGCGGCAAAGATGTCCACTCGCCCGGATTCTACCTTCACCTTGAGGCCGGTGGATGCTTCGCCGCCAGCGGCCTCTGGCATCCCGAGGCGCCTACGCTTCTGAAGGTGCGCAATGCCATGATCGAGCGCGCTGACGAGTGGCGCAAAGTCCGCAAGCTCCTCAATTGGGACGACGCGACAAAACTCTCGCGGCCGCCACGCGGCTTCCCCGCCGACAATGAATTCGTCGATGACCTGAAGCTGCGTGACCTGGGTACAGCGATCGAATTCAGCGAGGCACAAGTCTGCAGCCCGAAGTTCATGGCGACGTTCGTGGCGGCGTGCAAGAAGATGTCTCCGCTGGCTAAGTTCTTGAGTGGCGCGTTGGGCCTGCAGTTTTAGAGTGGATTATGCGCGTGGCGATCCCGAGCTTCTGGTCTGGGGGATACGGGGGATACGACCGAAGAGTGTGATTGAACCACGGGCATGGAAGAGATCCTTTGACTACGTTGCTTCCGCTTCGCGGGCGCCAACTCCGCTCAGGATGACGCCAGCGAGGCTCAGACGCCTCGCAAAAACGGCGTCACTTCGCCAATTCGTATCCGGCAAAGAAATAGCTCAGTTCGAAGCGGGCAGTATCTTCGGCGTCGGAGCCGTGGATGGCGTTGTGCTCGATATTGGTCGCCCACTTTTTGCGGATGGTGCCCTCGGCGGCGTTGGCTGGGTTGGTCGCGCCCATCAAAGTACGCAGGTCGGCGATCGCGTTTTCTTTTTCGAGCGCCAGGACGACGATGGGGCCGCTCGACATGAAATCGGTCAGCGTGTTGAAGAACGGACGGCTGCAGTGCACGGCGTAGAACTGCTCAGCCTGGTGCTTGGAGATTTGCAGCATCTTCATGGCGAGGATGCGGAATCCGTTCTTCTCGAATTGTTCAATGATGTCGCCGATGGCATTTTTACGGACAGCATCGGGTTTGACGATGGTGAAGGTGCGTTGGAGAGTTTTCATGAGTTCGGTCGTTAGTCCTTGGTCGTTAGTTGTTGGTCCTTAGGACGGTTCGTGGGCGATCGGCTGGCGATATCTTACCGGCTACGTGTGTACCTCAGGGGCTAAAGCCCAATCTTGTTCGTCCCTTGCGGCGCGGCTTGAAGCCGCGCCCTTTCAAAGCGTGTATCAAACAAAACTCCGCGTTAGGCGTGTACTCCGATGGCTGCGGCCAGAGTTTCGCCAATTGCCGCCGGCGATTTGGCGACCTTGATGCCGCAGCTTTCTAGTGCTTTGATCTTTTCTGCGGCGGTTCCCTTTCCACCAGAGATGATTGCTCCGGCGTGGCCCATGCGGCGCCCTGGAGGAGCGGTTTGGCCGGCGATGAATCCAACGACCGGCTTCTTCATGTGCGTTTTGACGAATTCAGCGGCGGTTTCTTCGGCGTTGCCTCCGATTTCGCCGATCATGATGACGGCTTCAGTTTCGGGATCGCGGTTGAACAGGTCGAGCGCATCGACGAAAGTCGTGCCGATGATCGGGTCGCCGCCGATGCCGATGGCGGTGGATTGGCCGATGCCGCGCTGCGTGAGCTGGTGAACCGCTTCGTAGGTCAGCGTGCCCGAGCGCGAAACGATCCCGATGTTGCCTTCTTTGTGGATCGAGGCGGGCATGATGCCGATCTTACATTTTCCGGGCGAGATGATGCCCGGGCAGTTGGGGCCGATCAGGCGCGAGCGCCGGTCCTGCAGGAATTCCCAGGCTTTGACCATATCGAGCGTGGGGATGCCTTCGGTGATGCAAACGATCAGGTCAATCTCGGCGTCGGCGGCTTCCATGATGGCGTCGGCGGCGAACGGCGGCGGAACGAAGATGACCGTTGCGTTCGCGCCGGTTTTGTCGACGGCTTCGCGGACGGTGTTGAAAATTGGCCAGCCCTCGTGCGAGGTGCCACCTTTGCCGGGGGTGACGCCTCCGACGATCTTGGTGCCATAGGCCTGGCTGGCTTTGGCGTGGAATGTGCCTTCGCGGCCGGTGAGGCCCTGGACTACGAGCTTCGTATCTTTATTGACTAGGATTGCCATATGAAAAGTACCTCATCACTTCAAAGTTCAAGATCTTTCATCAGAAAGGACACAGGGTCGCACAGGGAAACCTAGCGCCATTCTGTTATGCCGGCTGTACCCCGCGCTGCGGCTACTACTTTGTCGGCTGCGTCTTTCATGGTGTCTGTTACGGTGAAGTTGAATCCGGAGTTCATCAGGATTTTCTTGCCTTCATCGACGTTGGTGCCTTCCAGGCGCAGGACGATCGGCAGTTTGATGTTCGTCTTGCGCGCGGCTTCGACGACGCCGGTGGCCAAGGTATCGACGCGGAGGATACCGCCGAAAATGTTGATCAGTACCGCCTTGACGTTCTTGTCGCTGAGCAGGATTTCGAACGCGTGGGCAACTTGTTCGGAGCTGGCGCCGCCGCCGACATCGAGGAAATTGGCAGGCATGCCGCCGGCGTACTTGATGATGTCCATGGTCGCCATGGCGAGGCCGGCGCCGTTGACCATGCAGCCGACGTTGCCGTCGAGCTTGATGTAGTTGAGGCTGTACTTCGAGGCCTCAACTTCGAGCGGATCTTCTTCGGTGATGTCGCGCAACTCGCGAAGATCGGCGTGGCGGAAAAGCGCGTTGTCGTCGAAGTTGATTTTGGCGTCGAGGGCGAAGAGGCGCCCGTCGGTCGTGGTGATGAAGGGATTGATTTCGAGCAGCGAGGCGTCGGTGTCGAGAAATGCTTTGTAGAGGCTGGTCAGGAACTGGACCGCGGGATTGATCTGCTTGGCGGCGAGACCGAGCTTGAAGGCGATCTTGCGCGCCTGAAAGGCCTCGAGGCCCATGCCGGGATCGATGTGCTGCTTCAGAATCGCGTCAGGATTTTCGGCGGCGACTTGCTCGATCTCCATGCCGCCGGCCGCGGAAGCCATGAATACCGGCTTGCCTTCGGCGCGATCGACGAGGATGCCGAGATAGAGTTCCTTTTCGATGGGGAGCGTTTCTTCGATCAGGAGGCGGCGGACGATGCGGCCTTCGGGGCCGGTCTGGTGGGTGATCAACTTCATGCCCAGCATTTTGCCGGCGAGATCTCCGGCCTCGTCGACCGACTTGGCGATCTTGACGCCGCCGCCTTTGCCGCGGCCTCCGGCGTGGATCTGGGCTTTTACCACAACACCAGTTGACCCGGAGTCGAACAACTCCTTGGCGACGTGTTCGGCCTCGTCACGGGAGGTGGCCATCGATCCGCGAGGTACGGTGACACCATACTTCTTTAAGATTGCTTTTGCCTGATACTCATGAATTTTCATAATGATGACTCTTCAGTAAAGACTCGGGAAGGACCCTGCTTGCAGCGACGAACAGTTGGCAGCAAACTTCTGATTTTATAGAAACGGGCGAGACTTGGGCAAACGGGGGCACGGGGGAATGTAGGTGGAATTCTCACCACAGGGGACACGGAGGAACACAGGGACCGATCCGGTCCTGAGACTTTTTCCGCGACTTATGCATCTATTTGGGACACGCTTCAGCTAATGGCGGCAATCTCGATGAGGCTGATTTCGCTCAATGTCGCTCGACCACGTCTGGCGGTGTACAACGGACAGACCGTCAACACAGGGATCTTCAAACAGCCCGTGTCTGGCGCAGTGGCGCTGCGAACTTTGAATCTCGATGGCGATCGGCAGGCCGATCTATCGGTGCACGGTGGGCCGAACAAAGCGGTGTATGGCTATCCGTCGGAGCACTATGCGTTCTGGCGCGGCGAGCTTCCGGGCATGGATCTTCCCTGGGGGGTGTTCGGCGAGAATTTCACGACGGAGGGTCTGTTCGAGAGTGATTTGCATATTGGAGATCGGCTGCAGGTTGCATCGGCGATCATCGTGGTCCGGCAGCCTCGGATGCCTTGCTACAAGCTGGCAGTGAAGTTCCAGCGCGACGACATTGTTGCGCGATTTCTCCAGAGTGGGCGAAGCGGGTTTTACTTCTCTGTCGAGCGAGAGGGGACGGTGGCTGCAGGAGACTCGTTCGAATTTCTCAGCCGCGAGCCGGAGGCCATCTCGATTGCGGAGATGAACCATCTGTTTGCCGACGACCGTTACAACCGCGAACTGCTCGACAGAGCGATTGCGACGGCTGCCTTGCCGGAGGACTGGCGCGAGTATCTGCGGAAGAGATTGCCCGGCCCGGCAGTAGTTGCGGGCTAGAGGCGAGGCTTGAGCGCAAGCATTGTAAGATCCCACTTCTCGCAAAAACGGCGAGAAGTGGGGCACGCCCACCGATATGGGAGAATCGAGCCCGCACGTTATGCCGTACAATTTCGCCTGAATGATCGTCGACGCGCTGCACCGCATTGCGAACCATACCCAGTCCCTGAGCCGCGAGGAAGCTCGCGATGTCATGGGCGACGTGTTGTCGGGGAAGTGTACCGACGCTCAGATTGCGGCTCTGCTGATCGCGCTGCGGATGAAGGGCGAGACCGTCGAGGAGATTGTCGGGTTTGCGGAGGCGATCCGGACGGCAGCGGCCCCGCTGCCGATTGCCCGTAATGCCGCGGCCGAAGCGCTCTCTGTGAGTGGCACGGGACGCGATGCGTTGGCGGAGGAATCCGACGGAGACGCCTCGCTGATTGACACTAGCGGGACCGGGGGCGATGCCAGCGGAACGTTCAACATTTCAACCGCTACCGCGCTCGTGACCGCGGGCGCTGGTGTGCGGGTGGCGAAGCACGGCAACCGCAGCATCAGTTCGAAGTGCGGGTCGGCTGACGTCGTGGAAGCACTGGGAGTGAACATCCAGCTTTCGCCGGAGCGGGCGGCGCAATGCTTGCACGAAGTCGGAATCTGTTTTCTGTATGCTCCGAATCTTCATCCGGCGATGAAGCAGGTGCAGGGCGTGCGCCGGGAATTGCGGATGCGGACCATGTTCAACCTGCTGGGGCCGCTGACAAATCCTGCTCGGGCGAATGGGCAGGTTGTAGGAGTGTATTCGCTGGAGTTGGCGGAGAAGCTGGCAGAAGCCTTGAGTATGTTGGGCCTGCGGCGCGCCTTGGTTGTGCATGGGCTGGATGGGCTCGACGAGATCACGATCACGGGAGTCACGCGGATTGCCGAGGCACATGAGGGCTCGGTGCGGTCTTATGAAGTGGAACCGGAGGAGTTCGGTTTGAAGCGCGCATCGCTGGAGGAAATCTCTGGTGGCGATGCCACGGAGAACGCGGCGATTATTCGGGCCGTGCTGGCGGGAGAGAAATCGCCACGGCGGGATGTGGTGCTGCTGAATGCGGCGGCGGCGCTGGTGGCGGCAGGACGGGCCGAACATATTGCGGGGGGGATTCCGATCGCGGCGAAGTCGATTGATTCGGGGGCGGCGGCGGGGAAGCTGGAGGCGCTGGTGCGGTTTTCTTCGAGCAACTGAGAGCCGATGTTCCCACGCCTCGCAACTGCGGCGAGACGTGGGGCACCCCATCTTTGCGGTTCGGTTCGAGTTCATAGATGGCAAGCGGTCATCCCGAAGCCCCCGCGTTTTCACCAGCGAGGCGAGGGATCTCCCGTGGTACGAACCCCGTCGTCAGGGATATCCTTCGCTACGCCTGAACAACGGCTCCGCTCAGGATGACGCAGGCGTATTCAATTCCACTCTCTCCAGGTACTGCGCCACCTGCACGTTCCATCCCAACTCTTGCTGCATTAGCTCGCGCAGCTGGCTGGAAGCATCGGGTTCGCCGTGAACCAGGTATGTCTTAGACGGCTGGCTGCGGAAGGTGCGGAGCCACTGCAGCAACTCCGGCGGGTCGGCATGGTCGCTGAATTGTTCGAGAGCGGCGACCTGGGCGCGGATGGGGACGTAGTCGCCGTAGATCTTCACTTCGTCGGCCTTGGTCTTGATGGTGAAGCCGCGCGTGCCGGGGGCCTGGAATCCGATGAAAAGGACGAGATTCCGGGGATCCGGCAGGCGCTGCGCCAGATGATGCAGGATGCGGCCTCCGGTGACCATGCCGCTGGAGGAGATGATCACGCAGGGCATCCTGGCGTCGTTGATCTTTTTCGACTCTTCGGGGGTCGACGCGAAGGTGAAGCCCGGCCACGCGATTGGCGATCCGTACTTACGGATCATGTCGCGGGTTTCGTCGCTGTACTCCTCGTCGTGTTTCAGAAAAATCTCGACGGCCTTGATCGCCATAGGACTGTCACAGAAGACAGGAAGACGCGGAATCGTGCCGGACTCGATGAGGTGTTTCAGGATGAACACGAATTTCTGCGTGCGCTCGATGGCGAACGCGGGGACGATGACGCTTCCTCCGCGCTTGGCTGTGCCACTGATCAGTTCGGCCAGTTCGGGGAGAGGGTCTTCTTTGGGATGCATGCGGTTGCCATAAGTCGATTCCATGACGACGAGGTCGGCGATTTCTCCTTCCTGCGGGCCGGAGTGCACGACTTTCCCGGGAGCAATCTTGTGGTCGCGGACGCGGCCGATATCACCGGTGAACAGCAGTCGGCGCGTGCGGCCGTCTGTCTTGAGCGACACTTCGGCCATGCAGGAGCCGAGAATGTGCGCGGCGCGAACAAAGCGAAACGAGATCTGCGGATCGACCTCGAATGTCTCCCCGACTTGCACGGGCTTGAAATATTGCAGCGAACTCTCCGCTTCGTCGAAGGTGTAAAGGGGTAATGCCGGATCGTGTTTCGACTTACGCATCTTGTTGTAGAAACGTGCGTCTTCTTCCTGCAGATGGCCGGCGTCGGGGAGGATGATGCCGCATAAATCGATGGTTG
>Ga0335079_10007085_pt1 | contig 12784 bp, 9 predicted proteins | sample Lox_Sample_33_FD_206719 | JGI IMG/M metagenome (GOLD analysis project Ga0335079, IMG submission 206719) | Soil microbial communities from Loxahatchee National Wildlife Refuge, Florida, United States - Lox_Sample_3.3 | ecosystem: Environmental > Terrestrial > Soil > Wetlands | place: USA: Florida... | reverse complement strand
TCGCGCGGTCGGCTCGGGTGCGACGGCCACCAGGGGTAAATTTGCGGCAGATCCCGTGAAACGCGACTGACAAATCGGGGTTGGCGTTTTTCCAGGAAGGCTTTCACGCCTTCGCGACCGTCCGCCTGACTAAGTGCGAGGACCGCCAGGGATTCCACAAGATGCGCTTCGAGGGGACTTGAGTAGGCGGAGTTGCGCCAGAGCATCTGTCGCGTGATCGCAATTCCCACCGCGGAATGGTTGGCGATGATTCGCTGCGCCAGCACCCTCGCCTCTGCCAGAAGTTTCTCAGGCGGGACCACCTGCCGCACAAGCCCGGAGAGGAAGGCTTCCTGGGCGGGGATCAGGGCGGCCGTGTAGCACCACTCGAGTGCCTTCTGCATGCCGACCAGACGCGGCAGGAACCATGACGAACACGATTCAGGCACAATCCCGATCCGCGCGAATACGAAGCCCAGGCGCGCACCTTCGGCCGCAATCCTGAAGTCCATCGGCAGTGTCATCGTTGAGCCCACGCCCACTGCGTCTCCGTTGATGGCAGCGATGACGGGCTTGGTACACTCATAGATCGCCAGTGCGACGCGGCCCCCCGTGTCCCTCACGCCGCGCTCGATTGCGGGATCGTGAAGATGCTCACGCAGCTCGGTGAGGGACGGCCGCTGTGATTCATCGAGGCCAAAGACGTTCCCGGTAACCGACAGATCCATCCCCGCGCAGAACGTGGCGCCGGCTCCGGTGACGATGATCGCGCCAATGGCATCGTCGGAGTTCGCCGCACCGAACGCGTCGACGAGCTCATCCGCCATTTGGACGGTGAATGTGTTGCGACGCTCGGGGCGATTCAGGGTGATCGTCAGGACACGCTCGTGCACTTCACAGGCGAGAGTTGCGAAGTTCTTCACCGTTTCACCTCGGCGGCTGCCTCGTATTCCCGAGTCAGCTCCTGGACCAGTTCGGCTACCGTCAAGAGCTTGTGAATCGTGCCGACTCCCTGACCCGCAGACCATATGTCCCGCCACACCTTCTTTTCGGAGGGGCTGCCCTCACTCCCTTCGCCGACGACGTCGATGCCTTGCGGGGGCTTCCCGGCATCATCCGGGTCATAGCCGGCTGCCACGACGCTCCCCCGCAGGTAGCTCGCCGGGATCCCGCTGAACCGTGGCGTATAGACGATATCGGCCGCAACACTGGCAAGGATCATGTCCTTGTATTCCGTGGTCGCATTGGCCTCGATCGTGGGGATGAAGCGGGTCCCGAGGTAGGCAAGGTCCGCACCCATGATCTGCGCGGCACGGATCGCACGTCCGGAGGAGATCGCGCCGGAGAGAATGATGGGCCCCGGGAAGAACTCTCTGACCTCACTCACCAGTGCGAAGGGACTGAGAGTTCCGGCATGACCCCCCGCTCCGGCGCACACCAGGATGAGTCCATCGACACCGGCAGAGAGGGCCTTGCGTGCGTGTCGCACGTTCGTCACATCGTGAAACACGATGCCACCGTAGGCATGCACCCGATCGACGATGCCAACGGGTGCGCCGACACTCGTGATCACGAACGGAACCTGGTGCCGGACGACCACCTCGGTATCTTGCTCCAGGCGTGTGTTCGTCTTGTGCACGATGAGATTGACCCCGAAGGGTGCCGCACGCTGCCTCGGATGCTGATGGTCGTGTTCGCGAAGGGCGTCCTCAATCTGGCGCAACCACGCGTCAAGGGCCTCTATCGGGCGCGCGTTGAGTGCGGGGAAGGCACCGGCGATCCCGGCCTTGCACTGCGCCACGACCAGCGTCGGTGTCGAGACGATGAACATCGGCGCGCCCACCGCGGGGATGCGCAGGCGGCCTTGGAAGAGAGAAGGTAGAGCCATCGACTTGGATCTCCGCTTCGGTCAGGCCGCTGCGCGCAGGCCGGTCCATTGGGCGAGGATGTAGTCCGCAGAGCGTGCCGCGAGCGCGAGCGCGGTGAATGTCGGGTTCACCGCGCCGCTCGTCGGGAAGAGGCCCGGGCCGGCGATGAAGAGATTCTCAACGTCGTGCGTCTGGCCGTAGCCGTTGGTGACCGAGCGGGCACGGTCGGTGCCCATCAGCGTTCCACCCATGAGATGCTCGGTTCGCGGGGGCGCCGCCCAGACCTCCCGGGCACCGGCGTCCTGAAGCAGCTTCTTACCTTCCTCTGTGGCTGCAACAATGGTTCGCCGTGTCTCGTCATCGAAAGAATGCACGACGCGCGCCAGCGCGGCCCCATGCGCGTCCTTCTCGCTCGAGAGTTCTACGCGGTTTGAAACCGATGGCAGGCTGTCACAGAGTGCGGACATCGTCCCGAGATTTACGGCAGCCCTGCGCATGAAGTCGGTCAGCGCCGCCCCGTAGAGATCCGCGCGTGCATTGGCGATGCCGCCGATGTCACCGAGCTTCAGGGCATTGCCGATGCGCAGGGTGTAGCCCGGCTCGAACGGCCCCGGCTTGCCCGTGCGGTAGTGCTCCTGGGAGAACAGCTGCCCGCCGGTGCGGCCAAGGTGATTTTCGGTCGGCTCGTCGAACATTCCGTACAGATTAACGGCGCCGTGAGACATCAGGCACCGTCCTACGAGACCGCTGGAGTTGGCCACTCCGGCCGGATGCTGGGAACTCGAGGAGTTCAGGAGAATCCGCGGGTTCTGTACCGCGAATGCGGCGAGAATGACCACGTGAGCACGCAAGGCGTGGCGCTGGCCGTGGCTGTCAAAGTACTCAACCGCCTGTACGCGGTGTCCGGAAGCATCGCTCACGAGCCGGGTGACCGCGGCGCGATAGAGGGTCTTGACCCCCGTCCGCTCGAGGGCTTCCGCGAAGATGGCAATGGGATTGGCGAGGGCACCGGTAGGACAGCCGGCATCGCACCAGCCGTCCTGGATGCACGCCGGCCTGCCGTTGTAGGGCACCGAATTGATGGCCATCGGGAGCGGTGCGACCCGCAGGCCGCGGCGCTCGAATCCGCGTGAGATGAGCTCCGCCTGCCGGTATACCGGCTGCGGCGGCATGGGATACGGGTCACCGGGAGGACGCCAGACTTCCCGCTCGGCATCCCCGGAGACCCCGATCTCCCGCTGCAGCGTGTCGTAGTAAGGGCGAAGATCCTCATAGTGCATGGGCCAGTCGCGCCCCACGCCGTGGAGACTCGCGATGCCAAAGTCCTCCCGGTGCAGGCGAAACCAGCAGGCGTAGTGGTGCAGCGCCGAGCCGCCGCGGCCCCAGCCTGCCTCAAAGGGAAAGGGGAGGGGCTCATCGCCCGCCAGGCGCACCTGGGGTCCGGCCCACTTGAGCCGCCGTGACCAGACCGTGGAGCTGATGAGTTGCGCCGGTATTCGATTGGGGCCGCCTTCGAGGATGACGACCTTCAACCCCTTTGCGGCCAGGCGCGCCGCCAGCAGCGTCCCGGTCGCGCCGCTGCCGACGATGGCGACGTCGGTCTCGCTCACACCGGCGGCCAGCCCGAAGGCGGCGTGATGTGCGCCATGTAGGGGATCTGAAGGCGCTGGTAGCTCGCGACCTGGCCGTAGACCACATCGACGGCATCGTTGCGCAGCAGGAAGTACACCAGCGGCTGGGGCGGTCCGCGCCAGTCCTCGAGTGCACCTCGCGCGAGCGCGCCGATGAAGGCGTTCTGTCTCTGCGCGTCCAGCTCGCTGAGGACTGCGCCGTGTTGCTGCCGGCAGCACCGGTCGATCTCGCTCAAGGCCGCCTGGTAGAACTGGACGACCGGAATCGGGAGACTGACGAAGCGGTAGCACAGGAGCGGGTCCTCCCGGGCGAGCATTGCGGTCACGAACTCGACGACGCCCGCGGCGGTGGCCCCCGGAACCAGTATTTCAGCACTGGCCATAAGGGTTGCGCGCTGCGAGGCACTCAGGAGCAAGCGTGGTGCCGTCTCGCTCGCGCGGGCGGCACGCAAGCGCCCAAGCACGAACAGCGCGATCAGCCGGCCGAGGAAACTGCGCCGTCCGGTATCGGGAGCCACAGACATCGTGCGGCCTAGAGGCGCAGGCCGCCGTCCACGCTCAGTGTCTGGCCCGTGATCCAGCCGGCGGCGTCACTGGCGAGGAAGGCTACCACCCTGGCGACGTCCTCGGGCTTACCCAGGCGACCGAGCACCGTGCGACTGATCAGGAACCCGCGGATCTGCTCGTTGATCTGCAGCAGGTCCGTCTCCGTGGGACCCGGAGCGACCGCGTTTACGCGGATCTTGCGCGCGCCGAGTTCCTGGGCGAGCACCCGCGTGAGTGCTTCCACCGCAGCCTTGGTGGCCGCATAGAGTGCCTGGGCGGGAATCGGTTGCATCACGATCGCCGAGCTCAGGTTGATCACTGCACCGCCTCGAGTTCCGAAGGCTGCCGCGGCGCGCTGCGTGGCGAGCAGCACCGAGCGGATGTTGGCAGCGGCGGCGCCATCGATGGATTCCTGGCTCAGCTGCTCAAGTGGCAGTGTCGCGCCCACACCCGCATTGTTGACCAGGATGTCGAGGCCGCCGAAGTGCTCTTGAGCGGCTGCGAACAGGCGGTCAAGCTGCTCCGGGTGCCGCACGTCGGCGCGCACCGCGACGGCCTCACCGCCCGCTGACCTGATCTGCGCGACGACACCTTCCGCGCGCTCGCGCTGCTGGATGTAGTTAACGATGACACGAGTGCCGCTTGCCGCCAGCTCGATCGCGATGGCACGCCCGATACCGCGGCTCGCTCCGGTGACAATCGCACTTCTCTTGGTGCTCGCGCTCATTGGGGATCCTCGGAAGATGACCCGCGGTGCACAAAATGCTAACCGAGGGCGAGCGTCGCTCTCTGTTGGAAAACCGCAAGGGCTTATGCCGAACTGCAATGGCGTGGCTTTCCCTGGACAGATTGCGGACTGGCCTGCCGGAAGGCGGTGCTAGGCTTTCCAGCGGGCGACGAGGACGCAGGCTGCGTATGGCGATGCGAGAGGTCGAGGACGTTCTGCTGCGGGGATCGCTGCGTGAGATCGGCTCGGCGCTGCGCGCGCGCCGCATATCGGCGCAGGAGATCAGCCGCTGGTGCCTCGCCCGGATCGAGGCCCTGAATCACAGGGGTCCCAACCTCAATGCCGTCCGGACGGTGAGCCGGCACGCCCTCGAGGATGCGCGCAAGATCGACGACCGGCTCGCGGACGGGGAGGATCGCGGACCCCTCATGGGCATCCCGGTGCTCATCAAGGACAACATATTCATCGCCGATGAGTACCCGACCAGCGCGGGTGCGGCGGCACTGGCCGAGTTTGTTCCGCGCACCACGGCGACCCTGGTGCGCCGGCTGCGCGATGCGGGGGCCGTAATTCTGGGCAAGACCAACCTCACCGAGTTCGCTGACTACGTCGCGGACGTGATGCCCGCGGAATTCAGCAGCGCCGGCGGCGTGGTCCGCAACCCCCACGGCATCGCCTACGGCCGCGGGCAGGGCTCGAGCGTCGGGTCCGCGGCCGCGGTGGCCGCCGGCTTTGCGCCGATCGCCATCGGCGGTGAAACGCAGAACTCGGTCCAGACACCGGCGAACTATTCCTCGGTCGTGGGGTTGAAGCCCAGCGTCGGTGCCGTGAGCCGCGTCGGCATCATCCCGCTCGTCCCCAGCCAGGATGCGCCGGGGGTGCTCGCACGCCGCGTCGAGGATGCCGAGCTCGTCTACCGGGTGATCGGCGGCATCGATCCCCGCGACGGTGTGACCTTCATCGCCGATGCCGGCAGTGCGCGTGCCCGGTGCACCGAGAACCTGGCCAGTGTGCGCGTCGGGGTCCCGCGGCGTGCCATGGCGGAGCGCCCGGAGTTCGCACCCGTGGCGGGACTCCTGCAGGAGGTTCTGTCCAAGCTTGCGCGCGCGGGAGCGACTGTCGTGGATCCCTGCGACATGCCGAGCGCCGAGCAGCTGCAGGATGTGCGCTCGTGCGTCTTCCGCACCGAGTTTAAGGCATCCCTGAACGCCTTCCTGGAGGACCACGGCTCACCCTGCGGCATTGCATCGCTCGAGGCGCTGATTCGCTGGAACGAGGCGCACCCGGACAAGATCCCGTACGGACAGTCGCTGCTGATCGCGGCCAATGAGACCCAGGGCGTGCACGATCCCGTCTACCGTGCCGATCGCGCCCGCGACATTGCGCTCAGCCGTACCGGAGGCATCGACGCCGCACTCGCTGCAGGAGACGTGGACGTGCAGCTCGCCCCGATGGGGGCGGCAGCAAAATGCACCGGCAAGGCCGGCGCGCCCACCCTCGCCATCCCTGCAGGTCTTGATGCCCGCGGCGTGCCCTTCGGAGTCACGCTGTACACGTCCCCCGGCCGCGACGAGCTGCTGATCGCCGTAGGTCGGCTCGTGGAGCGTGCGATCGGCGAGCGCTGCCTGCCGAAGCTCTAGGCCCCGCCCTCGCGCGGATTTGTGTCGACGAACTGCTCGCGCAGCACTCGCTTGAGCAGCTTGCCGCTGGCGCTCTTCGGTAAGGCGTCGACGAAGATCACGCTCTTGGGTGCCTTGAAGTCTGCGAGGTGCTGCTTGCAGTGGCCGATGACGGCCTGCTCGCTAAGCCGCGTCCCCGGCTTCACCGTGATGACCGCGGTGATCGCCTCGATCCATAGGGGGTGCGGAACGCCGATCACGGCGACTTCCGAGACCTGCTCGAGGCGGTAGATCGCGTCCTCCACTTCGCGACTCGCGACATTCTCTCCGCCGGACTTGATCATGTCCTTCTTGCGATCGACGATCGTGATGTAACCCTCCTCATCGATCGTCGCCAGGTCACCGCTGTGGAACCAGCCGTTACTGAACGCGCTGCGGGTTCGCTCCTCGTCACGGAAGTAGCCGCGCATCAGCTGCGGAGAGCGGTGCACGACCTCGCCCACCTCACCGGGAGCGACGCTGCGTCCGCTCTCGTCCACCACCCGCGTCTCCACATTCAGTACGGCGCGGCCGCAGGAGCCGGGCTTGCGCAGCTGGTCCTCGGGCTGCAGGGCGGTCGCGACCCCGGTGATCTCCGTCTGGCCGTACAGGTTCCACAACCGCAGGCCGGGGAGGCGGGCCTGCAACTCGCGCAGCACCTCGAGCGGCATGATGGATGCGCCGAAGTAGCCCTTCTTCAGGGTCCGCAAGGCGCGGGAGTCGAACGCACGGCTGCGCAGCAGCGTGATCCAAACCGTCGGTGGCAGAAAGAGGGAGGTAATCTGGTGCTGCTCGATCAGCCCGAGGAGATTCTCCGGTGTCGGGCGGCTGGTGATGACGTTGGTGGCGCCGGCATACAGGCACGGCCCCATGAATGCGTCCAGCTGTGCGCAGTGAAAGAGTGGCAGCGCGTGCAGCATGCGGTCCTGGGCAGTCATCTCCCCGGCCAGCATGGAACTGACGAACTCACACAGGACCGCGCCGTGAGTCAGCATCGCGCCCTTGGGCAGCGACTCCGTGCCGCTCGTGTAGCTGATCTGCGCCAGCGATTCGTGATCGACCGTGTCAGGCAGCTGCAACCCGCGCTGGGGCGTCGTGAGCAGTTCCTCGAAGGTCAGCATCCCCGCCGGGGGCTCGGTCGGACCTTCGCTCGGCAGCCAGATCAGCCGCTGGAGGCTCGGCGATCGCTGTGCGACTTCCCTGGCGAGGTCTACGAACTCGGCATCGATGCACAGCGCCATGGCCTCGCTGTGGTTGAGTATGTAGGCGGCTTCGGCAGCCTTGAGCATGAAATTGATGGGGACCAGGACGGCGCCCAGGCGCGCGAGGGCAAAGCGCATGGCGATGAAGGCATGGGAGTTGCGGGCGAGGATCGCCACGCGATCCCCGGGGCCGATTCCCTGCGCCGCGCAGTTGACGGCGAGCACGTCGCACAGCTGATCGAAGTCCGCGTAGCTCCACGCAATCTGACCACAGCGGATCGCAAGCCCCGCAGGGGTGCGGGTCGCCGTGCGGCGCAGAACATCGCCGAGCGTATGGCGCCTGAGGCTCGAGAGGGAAATAGGCGGATCCCGACGAGGCCCTACTTGGCGCCGAAGCGGTAGACGGCCCGGATGCCCCACCAGCGCGGGAGTCCGAAGGAGACCGCATTGCCACCGAATATTGAAGAGCCCTCGAAACCGATGTTGATGTAGCGCTTGTCGGCGACGTTGTCACAGTAGGCCGTGATTTCCAGCGGCACGTGAGTGCCGGTCCAGGTGGCGCGCACGTCAAAGAGCGCATAGCCGGGAATGCGCGTCGAGTCGAAATTACGGATGTTGTGGTAGAAGTAGGACGTGTAGGAGCCGTCCGCCGCGAAGGTCAGGATTCCACCCAGGCTGTCGGCCTTGATGTCCTGCGAGATCACGCCGAACAGCTGCTGCTCGGGCGCATACGTCGGGTGGACATCCCCGAATATTCCGGGGGCGATCTCTACCCCCTTGACCTGGGCATTGAAGGCCGACCCCGCGATCGAAATCTGCATGCCGGTCCACGGACGGGCGGACGCCTCGAGTTCCCCGCCATAGGTGCGGGCATCGCGATTCTGGACGTAGCCTGCGACGTTCTGGAACGTGAAGGCCTGGTAGTCCTGGTAGTCGTAGTAGAAGAGCGCGGCGTTGAGGGTTCCGGCACCGCCGGCGAAGCTCTTCTTGAAGCCACCCTCGTAGGAGATCAGCGCCTCGGGCTTGTACGGGATCTGCGAGGGCGGCAGCGGCGCGGTGCCATCGAACAGCTTCGAGTTGTAGGAGCCGGCTTTCACGCCCCGGTTCACGCCGAGGTACCACAGCATCCCGGGGTCCGGGCGGTACTCGATCTGCGCCTTGCCGGCCCACAGGTTCTCGGTGCGGCTGTCGGAGAAAGGCGGCTGGGAGACGAACAGCACCTGGCTCGTGTCCAGCGTCCAGTCGTTGGTGTTCGCGGTGGCGAGTGAGTTGAAGTCAAAGTCCTGGTGCTCGTTGATGAAGCGGCCACCGAGGACGAAGGTCCAGTGCGGCGACAACTCGTAATCGAGCTGACCGAAGAGCGAGTAGGAATTGGTCTTCAGGTTCGAGATGCTCGGCAGGTCGATGCCGAAGGCCGTGAGCCCGAAGAGCGAGGCGAACAGTGACCCGGCCGGTGCGAGCAGTCCGTCGCGCGCCTTGGCATCGACGTGCAGGTAGTACAGGCCACCGGTCCAGTGCATCGCGGAGGTCTTGCCAGCCAGGCGCAGCTCCTCGGAGTAGCTGCTCGTGTCCCCGAGCTGACCCACGTCGATGAAATTGACCGGTCCGCCTTCGCCCTCGGTGTAGAAGCGCTTTTCGAACTTGGTGTAGCTCGTAATCGAGGTCAGGGTCATGCCGTTGGCGAAGTCGTAGTCGATGTGCAGGGCCGCATCCGTGCTGCGCGCATGGTTGTAGTTGTCGCGCGAGTAGTCCTCGGACACCTGCAGATCCTCCTGCGACGGCGGCAGGAACCCGAGCCAGTCGCGCCCGGGCAGGCGGACCGGCGGCGAGCCGGGAATGCCGGTGTAGTTGTTGCCATCAGGGCCGATGGCCACGCGGGTCTCGTTGGGGCCGGCGTAGATCGCATTGACCAGGCGCCCCTGGGAGTCGACCACCGGCACCACGGGCTCAACCGAGTACGGCGCCGTCGAGAGATTCTGCCGGGAACCTGCGACGCTCAGACGCATCGTCAGGGCGTCGGCGCGGTATTGCAGCTGCGCGCGCCCGGCGAGCGTGTCGTTCGCCCAGGTGTCCTGGCAGCAGGGGTTGGGGAGGGACCCAAGGTCCGTGGGGTAGCCCGTCGCCAGTCCCTGCGGCCAGATGTTCTTCATCACGCTGTCGAAGCCGCTGTAGTAGGCCGACAGGCGGAAAGACAGTGTCTGGCTCAGGGGGCCGCTCAAGGCCGCATCGATGGTCTTCAGGTTGAAGCGACCGTAGCTCGCATCAATCGTCGCCTCCACCTTGTCGGTGGGCTTGTTGATCACGTACTGAACCAGGCCGCCGGTGGCGTTGCGGCCGAACAGGGTCCCCTGTGGGCCCTTGAGTATTTCCACCCGCTGGATATCGAACAGGCCGAATGACTGGCCCTGCAGGCTCGGAATGTAGGTGTCGTCGACATACACGGCCACCGGCGCCTCGATGGCGTCGTTGTAGTCGCTCTGGGTTACGCCGCGGATGGTGTAGTTGGCGCTTTCCCCGGCAAGGCTCCCGGACACGTGCACGCCCGGGGTGACGCGGGCCACCTCGATGCTGTTGTCGACCCCGAGATTCTTCAGGGTCTCGCCGGTGAACACCGATACCGAGATGCCGACGTCCTGTACGTTCTGCTCGCGGCGCTGCGCAGTGACGACCACTTCGGCGAGCTGTGATTCGGCGGCCACCGTCTGTGCGGCTGCCACGGTCGCGCACAGCGTCGCCGCGAGCCCCAGAGCCCAGGTCCTAAGGCTGCAGCATTGAGTCCCCATACAGTCCCCCCCTCTTTCCGGAACCGATGTTGCTTTGCCATCGCCGGCGCGGACTGAGCCGGCCGCATGCTGAGTTGGAATAGGCTAGGGCAGAGCCCATCCCTAAGCTAACGTTCAGCCGCAATCGCTGCCGCGCGTGCGCAACGGTCATCCCCCGGGACGCAGCCCCGGACGGGTCCCTCATTTTTCGACCGGATAGCCCGCAAGGAAGGCCGGCACGATCGCATTGAAGGCCGCCGCGCGCTCCCACTGCACCCAGTGCCCGCACCGGGTGAAGGACACGAACTGCGCATTGGGAAGCTGGCTCACCAGGATCTCCGCGGTGATGAGCGGGTTGACCCGATCCTCGCGCCCCCACAGCACCAGGGTCTCATGCGGGAGCTTCGCCAGACGCGGATCGCGCCACAGCTCCTCCAGGATCGGGATCTCGCCGCGCCCCAGGGGAGGATTGGCGATCAGTCCGGGATCGATGCTGGCCTGGAAGCGCTCCTCGAGCAGCTCCGGTGTGAGGTTCGAGTGGTCGTAGAGCAGCACCCTGATGAAGCCCGCGAGCTTCTCGCGCGTGGGGCCATCGCCACCGTAGTACTCGAAGATGAGCCGCGCACCCTCGGTGGGGACCTTTGTGTAGGCGGAGACCAGTCCTGCAGGCCCCATGAGCACGAGCTTGTCGACCCGGTCGGGAGCCTCCAGGGCGATCTTGATCGCCGCGCCACCGCCGAGGGAATTGCCGACAAAGTGCGCGCGCTTGATGCCGAGGTGATCCAGGACCCCCAGCATCGCACTGGCATAAGCGGCGTAGCGCGGGCCGGTGATCTTGGGCTTGTCCGACTGCCCGTATCCGGGCAGGTCGGGGATCACCAGGCGGTAGCGGCTGCTTAAGGCCTCGATGTTGCGCCGGTAGTTGCTGGCACCGCTCGCGCCCGGGCCGCCGCCGTGGATCAGCACGACGGGATCGCCTTTGCCGACGTCCAGGTAGTGAATGTTGTGGTCGCCGACCCGTGCGGTGTGACTCTTCTCGGCGGTTCTCATTGCGGCTCGTGCCCCCAGAAGCTGATGGCATCGTAGTGGGCCACTTTCCAGTCCTTGCCGATGCTGCGGCCGCCGAACCCGTATTCCAGGTCGAACCCCGCCGGGGTCTGCGCGTAGAAGGACAGCATGTGGTCGTTCGTGTGCCGGCCCAGGTGGCGCACGATCGGCACGCCCTGTTTCTGCGCCTGGTAGTAAGCCTTAACCACCGTATCGAGCGAGTCCACCTCGAGCATCAGGTGGTTGAGCCGCTTCGGCAGGGGCGCCGGGATCAGCGCCAGGGTGTGGTGGCGCGGATTGCAGTGAAGGAACGCGAGCTTGACGCTCATGCCCGGCGCGAGCTGGAAGTCGATGTAGTCGCTGATGCTGAAGCCGAGCCGCTGGTAGAAGGTGAGGCTGCGCTCGGCATCGGCGACGCGGACGACGATGTGGCCGAGCCCCTGAGACCCCGTGACGAACGCAGCTGCGGTCGGGGAATGGAACGCGCTGCGGGCTGCGGGTAAGCCATGAACGAGCTCGATGTCGAGCCCGTCAGGATCCTTCACCCGGTATCCGCCGGCAACGCCGCGGGCCGCGAGGTCCGCCGCAGACATCGCCTGGCCGGTGATCCCGGCCTTGGCGAGAGAGTCCGTCAGTTTCTTCAGTGCACCCGGGTCCGCCACCGCAAAGCCGGCGTACAGCACGTCATCGACGCCACCTGGGTGCAGCGCGACGCGCCACGCCGTATCGTCGACCCGCAGGCGCGTCGCGCCGTCGGGGCTGCGGGCCTCCACGCCCTCCATCCCGAAGACCTCGGTCGCCGTGCGGCACCAAGCCGCTACGTCCGACACACCGAGGCCCACATAGGCAAGCTGTTGAATGCCCATCTGCTCTCCGCGGGGCGTTCACCTAGAGTGAAGATGATGGCGACGAGGCGGTCGCGGTCTCTAGAGCGAAACCGCACCCATTGCTGCAGGCCTGCAAGTTTGGCGGGAGCCTAGGGCTGCGGGTCCTGGTGCTTCAGCACCTCGCTCACCAGCTCCGCGACCGATGAGGCGCCGAGCTTTTCGCGGATGCTGGTGCGGTGGATGTCGACGGTCTTGGCCGTGATCTTCAGTTGCGCGGCGATGAACTTGCTGGTCTTCCCCTGCACCACCAGCTGCAGCACCTCGTGCTCGCGCGGCGAAAGCTGCGCCAGCCGGCCCTCGAGCGCCTTGCGGCGCTGCCGGTTCTCGAAACGGGCCGCGGCCACGCGCACCGCCTCCTGGATTCTCTCGAGCAGCTGCTGGGAGTTGTAGGGCTTTTCCACGAAATCGAACGCGCCCTTCTTCATGGCGCGCACCGACATCGGGATGTCGCCGTGGGCTGAGACGAAGAGGATCGGG
>Ga0335079_10007080_pt1 | contig 12792 bp, 10 predicted proteins | sample Lox_Sample_33_FD_206719 | JGI IMG/M metagenome (GOLD analysis project Ga0335079, IMG submission 206719) | Soil microbial communities from Loxahatchee National Wildlife Refuge, Florida, United States - Lox_Sample_3.3 | ecosystem: Environmental > Terrestrial > Soil > Wetlands | place: USA... | reverse complement strand
CGATTGAATGGATCGGTGATGACGAATATGTCGAGGTCACTCCAAAAAACATCAGGCTGCGAAAGCGGTACCTGGACCACAACGAGCGAAACAGGATGTCGAGAAAGAAAGCCGAAGTCGAAGAGGAATAGGACAGGACCTTCGAAGCAAACTAAACTCGTGGTTCCTTCATCCCCTCAAAGCCCATGTTCTCCTCCCGCACGAACTGGAACCTGACTCCCAATGCACTCCACCAACTCCTGGAGGAAAAGCGGAGACGAGGGCAGCAGATCGTCGATCTCACCGAATCCAATCCAACCCGGTGCGGATTCTTGTATCGCCCCGAGCTTCTGGGAGCCCTCACCACAGAGCGATCGCTTCTGTACGAGCCGGAACCACGCGGCCTATTGACGGCACGCAATGCAATCGCGGACCATTATGCTCAACACGGTTTCCGGGCCGATCCTGCCAACATTTTTCTCACTGCGGGCACAAGTGAAGCGTACGCACACCTGTTCAAACTCCTGTGCAATCCCGGTGATAACATCCTCGTTCCGAAGCCAAGCTACCCGTTGTTTGACTACCTCTGCGCGTTGAATGACGTGGAGGCTCGACAGTATCGGCTCCGATACGACGACGAATGGCATATTGATCTCGATTCAATCCGCCATGGAGTTGATCAATCAACGAAGGCTCTCTTGCTCGTTCATCCGAACAATCCAACCGGATCGTTTGTAAAGGAGACAGAGTGCGCTGCGATCGTGAAGATGGCCGAGGAGCGCGGACTGGCACTGATTGTCGACGAGGTCTTTGGTGAGTTTTCACTTGGGGACACCGGTGATCTGTACAAATCTTTCGCCACAGGGAAGGGCTTCCTGGTCTTCACGTTGAACGGGATTTCGAAGCTGCTCGGTTTGCCCCAGATGAAGCTTGCATGGATTACGGTCACCGGACAGCCGGGGCAGGTGCAGGAAGCATCGAACCGGCTGGAGATCATCTCCGACACATTCCTTTCCGTCGGGACGCCGATACAACAGGCATTGCCGTCATTGCTCGAGAAAGGGCAACGTGTAACGGAGCAAATAAAGAAAAGGGTGAATGCCAACTATCGCACGCTTGGTTTCGCGAGCGCGCAAAGTTCCGTGTCTCCATTGAAGGTTGAAGGGGGCTGGTACGCGATCGTGCGTCTTCCCGGCATTTTGACCGATGAGGCGTGGGCGCTGCGACTATTAAGAGAAAGTAATGTTCTGGTTCATCCGGGTCATTTTTTTGAGATCGAGCAGGATGCGTGCATCGTTCTCAGTCTCCTTCCTGAAGAGTCTGCATTTTCGACCGGTTTCGGCAAAACGCTGGAGCTCGTTCACTCAAATTTGGCAACGTAGGTGTCGCGCGCGGGGATGCCAGATTGCATTGTCAATTAAGAAAATTTAATAGCCCTTTCGTTGACTTTCCTTCGAGGGTTGGCTATCATATCAACGCCCTAAATGGACCTCAGTACACCATAAAAATCCATCACATCAACAGGAGATAGTACAATGAAGAAGTTAATGATTGTGTTAGCCCTTGCGTTTGCATTCGTGGCGAGCACCACGATGTACGCACAAGAGATGAAGCAAGATACGCAAAAGCAAGAAACGCAAAAGCCCGAGAAGAAGGAAACAAAGAAGACGACTAAGAAATCCACGAAGAAGAGCACGAAGAAGAGCACCAAAAAGAGCACCAAGAAAACCACGAAGAAAGGCACCAAGAAAACTTCGAAGAAGATGGAAAAGAAAGAAGAGCCGAAACAGCCGGAAATGAAGTAATCCAGATCTTCTTCTTGTAAGATCTCTTGGAAAACGCGGGAACGACCTTCCCGCGTTTTTCTTTTATTGGTCTCGGACCATCGGGCTCTTCAATTCTCTTGGCGCTTGCGCAATCTCACCCGTTCAATCCCTTTTTCAGCTGCGACACCTGCGCCCGATCTCCTATTACGATCAGAGTATCACCGGATTTCAGAAGGGTATCCCGCGGCGGGTTGAACCGGAACCCTGTCTTGCTGTTGTCCTTCACCGAAACAAGAACAACGCCGGATACGGTAAGGGGCTCGCACTTTCCAAGCTGGACGCCGACACACTTGGAAGCGGGTGCCACGGTCACCTCTTCAACACGTAACGATGGCGTGCCGTAGAGCATCGTGTCCAAGAACGACACGGTCGTTGGCCGTATGAGCTCGGATGCCATTCGCATCCCCCCGATGAAGGTCGCAGACACGGCGGTGTCCGCCCCGCTTCGCAGGAATTTTTCGCGGGCAGTGATTTCTTCCACCTTGGAAACAATGCGGATCTTCGAGTTGAGTCCCCGCGCTGTAATAACCACGAACAAATTATCCTTGTCGCTGGGCAATGCTGTTACCAGGCCGGTGGCCCGCTCGATACCGGCGGAGCGCAAGACGTGGTCTTCCGTTGCTTCCCCTTCGACCACCGGGACGCGTTCTCCCAGGAGATGTCGGACTTTTGCAGGGTCTTTCTCGACGACGACGCAATTGCGTCCGGTCTTTCGAAGCTCTGTCAAAACCTGCGACCCGCTCCTTCCTGCTCCGCAGAGAATGTAATGGTTCTTGAGCTTGCTGATGTGTCGATTCATGCGTCGTCTCCTTAGGAATCCCGTCATTTCACCTTCGACCACAAAGGTTGTAATCTCGGTAAGTGCATAGAAGATAATGCTCATGCCGCCAAGGATGAGGAATATGGTAAAAGCACGTCCGGCCAGCGAGAGTGGATGGGTCTCACCATATCCGACTGTGGCGAGGGTGATCACGGTCATGTAGAGCGAGTCGAAAAGCGGCCAACCCTCTATGTAATGGTACCCCAGAACACCCGCGCACAGGATAAAGACAAGAAGTGCGGAGAGCTGGAGCGCTCTGCGGATCGTCTGATCCATTTCGGAAAAGGGTGTGTTAAATTCCACGCGGGAAATATAAGAGAAAATGCAACAAAAAATCCCCGGCTAAGAATTCAGGCGGGGATCAATGTGATGAGCGACAACCGGTGAAGAAGTGGTCACCACCGGGGAACAAAGGTGACGGCGACTCCGAAGGAGAAGAGGTTGTTCAATGTCGAAAGGTGCGAACCAAACAATGTCGGCATCCCAAATGCATATTCGCTCTCCGCGAACGCGTTGAATCCGGAGGACAAGTGCACATCGAGACCGGCGTCCGCGATTGGCATGATCGTGCCCGTCCACGTACTGCTTGAAGACCAACTTGCCAACTGTGCGCCGACACCGAGGTACGGTCGTACATTCCCTTCCGCAAGATACGTGCGCCAGTCGAATCCGACGAACCCAAGACCGAAGGCGAAACGCGAACCTGGTACCGCTCCGTCATAAACAGGAGATTGAAGCTGATATGGCTGTGATTCATCGTGGTAGATGAAAGGTTCCGTGCGATAATATCCGAAACCATTTGGTCGCAGTGTAGCACCTGCGAAGAGGCTCATCCGGCTGGAGGAAAATTCGGGCGTAAGGAATCGCAGTCCCATTGTTGGTCCGGTGTAGGGTTGGCCATCGAGAACGTAATGGCTGACTCCGACAAGTGGTGCGAAGGATGAACGGTTGGGATTCTGGGCCAGCACCACGCCCGAAAAGAGAACAAGAAAGCTCAAAACGTATTTCATCGTGAACCCTCCTTGAGACGCAGACCGGAAGTAGTTCCGGCTTCGCTGTCTGATTTCAAAATCGCGGCCGTCTGCGTCTTCTTCAAGAACGGCTATAATATACCAAAAGTTTCGTCACTTGCGTACTGCCTCGAAGTCCCGCCAATCTTCCGCGTAAGCCGACAATTTCTGTGCCGCAAGAGCATTGACCGTCCCCGGCTCGAACCCGCCGTTGGAGCTTTGTTTTCCGGCTCTTACGCCGGTTAGGATTTCAAGCCCCTCGTCGATAGTACGAACTGCATAAACGTGAAATTGTTTCTGTCGAATGGCATCAATGACATCTTCCCGTAACATCAAATCGGAAATGTTTTTCTCAGGGATCATCACACCCTGATTTCCCGTCAGTCCCCGGGTCCTGCAAACATCGTAGAATCCTTCGATCTTGAGATTTACTCCACCGATTGGTTGAATTTCGCCTTTCTGGTTGACAGAACCGGTGACTGCGATTTCCTGCCGCAGAGGAACGCCGGAAAGGCTTGAGAGGATTGCATAGACTTCGGTGGACGAAGCACTGTCGCCGTCAACGCCGCCGTATGACTGTTCGAACGTAATGCTCGCATCCACGACAAGCGGCTTCTTTTGCGCAAACGTACTCCGCAGAAATCCGCTGATGATGGCGACACCCTTGTTGTGCGTCGGGCCGCTTAGTTCCGCCTCACGCTCGATGTTGATGATGCCCGCTCTTCCCAAGGCGGTCCTTGCGGTTATACGGGATGGCTTCCCGAATGCGTGCTCTCCCACGTCATACACGGACAATCCGTTTACCTGTCCCACCACACTCCCTTTTGTGTCGATCATGATTGACCCGTCGACAATCAGATCCTGGAGTTTGTCTTCGACGAGCTTGACCCTGTAAACCCGCTCCTCGATTGCTTTCTCAATTTCTTTGCCGGTGACGGTATTCAGGTTTGCCTTCGCGGCCCAGTAATTTGCTTCGCGGGCAACATCGGCAATGACGTTAAAGCGGGTCGATATCTTCTTCTGTTGTCCGGAAAGTCTGACCCCGAACTCGATGATCTGAGCCAACGCAGTCGCATCGAATGGTTTGAGGTGTTCGTCGTCGCACAACATCTTGATGAACCGGATGTACTGGGTGATGGCTTTGGCATTCTTCAGCATCTCGAAGTCGAAATCGGCCCGGATCTTGAAGATCTTTTTGAAATCTTCATCACGGTAGTACAGGAGATAGTACAAATCCGTCTCTCCGATGATGATGACCTTGACGTGGATGTCGATGGCTTCGGGCTTCATTGCCGTCGGGGCAAATCCGTATAGAGGTTCATAGGTGTGGATTTCGATCTTGCCGGTCCGGAGGGTTCGCTTGAGATCCTGCCAGACTCCCGGCTCGATGAGCGTGTCGAGAGCGTTTAACACAAGGTAGCCACCGTCCGCCTTGAGCAGTGAGCCTGCCTTGATTTTCGTGAAGTCGGTTCTCCAGACTCCGGCTTTGTCCAGCTCGCGGTCGATTGTCCCGAAGATGTTCTTGTACTTGGGGTTCGTCTCAATAACAATGGGGTTGTGCTTTTCTTCCGAATTGTCCACGAGGACGTTCACCTGGAACTCGGTATAATTATCCTCTTCGGGTTCTTCGGGATCTTCGCCGGCCGGTTGGGCCTGCTGTCTTCGAAAGCGGTCAAGATGGTGGCGGATGTACTCTGTCACGTCGTTGAGATAGGAGCGCACTTTCTCACTGTCGTATGTTGCCTGAATGATGGCAACAAACTCCTTCACCGCCGGCATCACCAGCCTGTCTTCCAATTCCGTCAGTGACTGCTGGACCTTCTTCTCGATATTGCGCAGCTCCCGGAACACATTCGTCATTTGTTTTTCCAAATCCGTCTGTGTCTCACGAAGGGTCTGATATTGCTCCTTCGTATACTCCCCTTTCTGGACGAGCTGCTCCACCTGGTCGAGGTTGGTGGGAGCATTGTTCACGACCGGCACGATGTCTGGCCGCATCATGTTTCCCACCTGCACTTGCACAAGATCAAACCCGCGTTCTTTGACCCGCTTTTCGAAGTCTTGCAGGACAACCTTCTGTCTGTCCTGAAAATGCTGCAGGAGTATCTTCCTCTCTTGCTGGAATCGCTGGCTTTCGTAGACGGCCGGGATATCGCGCTGCAAGTCCTTGATAAAATTATCCATATCCTGTTTCAGCGCGCGCCCTTGTCCTGCAGGAAGAGAGAGAGCAAGGGGGTTGTCAGGATTCTTGAAATTGTACACATAACAGTGATCAAAAAGATCGGTCGGTTTCTGCTCAAAATCCCGCAGCATACGCTTGATGGTAGTAGTACGACCCGTGCCTGAAAGCCCCGTCACAAAGATGTTGTAGCCGAAGTGGTTCATCTCGAGTCCCACACGGAGCGCGCGCAACGCACGCTCCTGTCCGATGATCTCACGGGAGGGCAGTACATCGTTGGTGGAGTTTACCCGAAGAGACTTGGGCTCACACTGCCAGCGGAGCTTTCCTATCGGCACGGCTGAATGCTTCCGTGCCGGTTTCAGTGATCGCGGAGAAGGACGAGAGGGTTTCTTTTTCATGGCGCTCGAAGGATGTGGTGTGGTCTATGGAAGTGGTCGCAAGGATGTACTCCATCCGCTGCAAGAAATTTGAAGGTACCCAACTCGTGGGAACACGGCAAAATGGTAGCAAAAAGAAGGCGCAGTTCCAAGGGGGAACATTGGTACCCGCCCGCTTCACTGCTTCATTGCGGTAATTATACCGCTCCGACGACCGCGTTAATGGCAACGACATTGACAATATCACTCACACTGCAGCCACGGGAAAGGTCAAACGCCGGCTTCTTCAAGCCCTGGACGACAGGCCCAATCGCCTCAGCGTTCGCCATACGCTGCGCAAGCTTATATCCGATGTTTCCCGAATTCAAGTCGGGGAAAACTAGAACATTTGCACTTCCTGCAACGGAGCTGCCCGGCGCCTTATGTTGTGCGACCGAGGGAACGATGGCTGCATCGAGTTGAAGTTCCCCGTCCACATTCAAGGAGGGCTTCTTCTTCTTGATGATTGCGGTTGCCTTTTGGACTTTTTCGACGTCGGGATGCTGTGCGCTTCCTTTTGTGGAGAATGAAAGCATCGCCACGCGTGCTTCTTCCCCTGTCAGCTTCGTGTGGTTTTCGGCGGACGCGATTGCGATGTCGGCCAGTTGGTCTGCGTCGGGGTCGGGCACGACAGCACAATCCGCAAACGTGTATGTAGTGTACGGAAACAGCATCAGGAAGAAGCTCGACACAATGTTGATTCCGTCCGCAACACCGATGATTTGGATACCCGCCCTGAGGACGTCACCGGTGGTGGATAGGGAGCCGGCAACACTCCCGTCAGCCATTCCTTCGTGCACCATCATTGCACCGAAGAAAAGGGGACGAGTCATCGTCTTTTGAGCCTCTTCAAACTGAACCCCCTTGGCCTTGCGCAGGTTATAGTAGATGTGGGAAAAGTCGCTCAGTTTTTCCGATTTCGATGGGTCAACAATTCGGATTTTGTCCAGCGCAATACCGATCTCTTTTGCCTTTTTCAGGATCTCAGCCTCGTCACCGACAAGCGAGATCGCGGCCAAACCTTCGTCGACGCAAATCCGTGCCGCTCGAATCGCACGCTCGTCCGTCGCGTCAGGCAGAACTATATGTCGTTTCAGTTTTATGGCTTTTGCTTTTATTTCATCGAGTAGATTTTTCATGGTTGTCTCGTTCGAAGTATTATAGGAATGGAGTCGGAGACGTGGGCGAGGACCACCTGTTGCTGTCGAAATGAATCTCAGGCCAGTTTTCATCCGTGCCGAAAAAGATGCACACACAGGATGACGTCCACATCCCCGGAGAAGAATCACAAGTTGCAAATGTTTGTGAACGCAACTCAATGGAATAATATACCATAGCTTCCCTCTGCAATCAATTTCTATTATTGCGACCAATGTCGGGCAAACAGTCTGACTATTTGTCAAGCATAAGACCGCTTAGGACTAAAACCTCAAGAAATCCTTAAGTATTAAAAGAGATTAATGTCTGGAACCTTAATTGTTTGACTGACAATCTTTCATTATATTTTCTGCCGTTTGGTATAAGCGATGAACGACCTTAAGAAATTCTACATCGAAACCTACGGCTGCCAAATGAATGTGGCCGACAGCGAAGTCGTATCCAGTATCATGTCCTCGTCAGGCTACACGCAGTCCGCTCATCTTGAGGGTGCAGACGTGATCTTCGTGAACACCTGCGCGGTGCGAGAAAACGCGGAAGAGCGTGTCTATGGACGTCTCGGCGATTTTAAGCATCTGAAGAAAGCCAACCCCGGATTGGTGGTGGGGGTGCTCGGCTGCATGGCAGAGCGGCTTCGCAAGGATTTGATGGAAAGCGAGAGCTTCGTGGATCTTGTCGTGGGTCCGGATGAATACCGCAGACTCCCGAGGCTGGTCGAGAACGCCGTGGCCGGAGAAAAAGGAATTGCTGTGCGCCTTTCGCGTGTGGAAAACTACGACGATATCGTTCCATTCCGTGCGGACGGCATCAGCGCGTGGATTTCCGTTATGCGTGGCTGCGACAAGTTTTGTACGTTTTGCGTTGTGCCGTTTACCCGTGGACGCGAGCGAAGCCGCTCACTATCGAGTATCGTGAGGGAGGTGGAAGGCCTTGCGCAACGCGGCTTCAAGGAGGTAACGCTGCTTGGGCAGAACGTCAACTCCTACCTCGATCAATCCTTGGATTTTGCGGATCTCCTCGCTGCGGTAGCACGTATCGACAGGCGCATCAGGATTCGGTTTACCACGTCCCATCCCCAGGATATGTCCGACAAGCTCATCGATACAATTGCCCGCAACCCGAACGTCTGCAACTACATTCATCTTCCCGTGCAATCGGGCTCGGATCGAGTTTTGGAATTGATGAATCGAACGTACTCGACGGATCACTATCTGAAACTCGTGGATCGCATCAAGCGGACAATTCCGGGCGTAAGTCTCTCGACAGATATTATTGCTGGCTTTCCGACGGAAACGGCGGAGGACCATAAGTCGACCATCGAGCTTCTGAAGGAAGTCGGATATGATGGCGCATTTACGTTCAAGTATTCGCCACGGGAAAACACGAAAGCGTGGACGATGACGGATGATGTTTCGGAAACATTGAAAACCGAACGTTTGAATGAAATCATTGACGTACAGCGTGAGATTTCTTTTCGGAAGAACCAGGACATAGTCGGGAGTACAGTCGAAGTGTTGGTGGAAGGGGAAAGCAAGAAATCGGCAAGCGACTATTGCGGCCGGACCGATACGAACAAAATGGTCGTGTTTTCCAAGAACGGATTCGAGGCGGGAGAGTACATCAGCGTGCGCGTGGAGCGGGCAAATTCTGCGACGTTGTTTGGCACACACGTTCCCCGCTGAGGGCGTTCCCCCGCCGGCAAAGGAGGTTACAGTATGAAAATGGCGTTTAGTGCGATGATTGGATTGGTTCTCTGGATAAGCGTTCCTGTTTTTGGCCAGTCGAGTGGTCCGGATATCCAAAAGAGACTTGAGATGATCGAGAAAGGTCAGGTTGAGCAAGTCAAGGCGGAATTGCCAACGCTGTTGGCCAATTATCAGAACAATCCGGGCGTCATGTATTTGCAGGGCGTCCTGACGACTGACGGTTCTGAAGCGGCAAAAATTTTCCAGAGTATTGTCGACAATTTCCCGAAGAGCGAGTGGGCGGACGATGCTTTGTACAAACTGTATCAGTATTACTTTTCCATTGGTCTCTACAAAACGGCCGATCAGAAAATGGCCGAGCTGAAACAAAACTATCCTTATTCTGCTTACGCGGTTGACCAGCCCTCGACCTCCAAGGACGCCGAGACAGAAAGTCCGGATGTCGTAAAGTCCAAGAGCACCGTGCAAAAGTACTCCACCAGCTTTACCGTTCAGGTGGGAGCTTTCTCCACGCTCCAGCGGGCGGAGGAATTGAAGAATTTCTTCGAGGGGAAAGGGTATTCCTCGAACATTTTCACCATGGTCACGAACGGCAAGAAACTTCACAAGGTATGGGTGGGCGAATTCCAGAATCAGGACGACGCCAAGCGATTTGGCGCGGAGATCAGGAAGAAATTCAGCCTGGAGTCTATCGTCGTTGCCCGCTGAGCGGGACGTTGTATGACAGAACGAGAGCAATTCCAACAAGACCACGGCATCATCGGCCAGTCCCCTGAAATCCAGGAGATCGTCGATGTGGTTCGTCAAGTTGCTCCGACCGACATTACGGTTCTCATATCGGGAGAAAGCGGCGTCGGCAAAGAAATCATTATGAACGCCATTCAGGCGGCCAGCAAGCGGGCCAACAAGCCCCTTGTGAAGGTCAACTGCGGCGCCATCCCGGAGGGGTTAATTGAGAGCGAGTTATTCGGCCACGAGAAAGGCTCCTTCACCAGTGCGATGGACACACGGAAGGGATACTTCGAGATTGCTGACGGTGGCACCATCTTCCTCGATGAGATTGGCGAAACGCCGCTGGGGACGCAGGTGAAGCTTCTTCGGGTGTTGGAGAACGGCGAGTTTATGCGTGTGGGTGCATCGGTTCCGCGTACTGCCGACGTTCGCGTCATCGCAGCCACGAACAAGAATCTCGAATATGAGGTTCAGCAGAAACGGTTCAGAGCAGACTTGTATTTTCGCTTGCGTTCGGTCAATATCTACGTTCCACCGCTGCGCAACCGGCGCGAGGATATTCCGCTCCTTGTTGACCACATTATCAAAGAGTTCACGGAAAAAAACCATACGACATTCGAGGGGTTCACCGACGATGCAACGGACGAGCTGCTCAGCTACCAATGGCCAGGCAATGTGCGGGAATTGCGGAATGTGCTCGAGAGCATGGTCGTTCTCGCAAATGGCAGGAAGATCACCGGCGAAGATATCCGCAAATTCCTGCAGACGCAGCGTGTCGAGGTGGGTGAGCGGAATCTTCCCGTTCGCTCCAACAAGACCGTCGAGCAGGCCGAGCGGGAATTAATCTACCGTGCGCTCCTCGACCTGAAAACAAATATTATCGAGCTCAAGGATCTTCTTGGCCAGCAAGCGACAGCGGTAACAGGCAACAATGGCCACAAAGAAACCGTCGAGATGAACGGTGGTCTGTCTCTTGACGAGATGGAGCGGCGAATGATACGGAATTCGCTCGAACGTCATCGAGGCAATCGGAGACTTGCGGCGAAGGAGCTGAATATCAGCGAACGGACGCTCTACCGGAAAATCAAGGAGCTCAAGCTTGGAGAATGGAATAAGTAAAAGAGAGAACGTGAAAAGTGTGAAGGAAAAAGGAAAACGAGAGGTCTTCGGCAAGTCGACCCGACGCTATTACAGGCAGTTTGTACTTTTTTCCATTTTCCTTTTTCCTTTTGCCTTGATTTCGGGTTGCGTGTATTCATTCAAAGGAGGATCCGTTCCCTCCAACCTGAAGACTATTGCAATCCCCCTGGTGCAGGATCAGAGCGGTTACGGTGATCCGACACTAAGGGATGATTTCACACAACAGCTCGTCGATCGCAATTCCGCAGATTCAATGCTGGAAGGCGTCATCACAAACGTGAAGGACGCTCCATCGGTTGTGCAGGGCGGAGAACAGGTCGCAGCGCGGAGGATCACGGTGACCGTTCACGTAACATTTGAAAATCTGAAGCAAAGGAAAAAGATTTGGGAAAAGGATTTCAGCAATTGGGGAGAATATCCATCAGGGAGCAGCTTGACACAGCGAAACCAGGGGATTGATGATGCGGTTAATAAACTCACAGAAGATATCCTAAACGAGACAGTAGCAGCTTGGTGACATAACTATGATCGTAGCAGCGTTTTTCTTTCGACAGGAGATCGTGCAGAACGCATTCTTCTCCGATTTCGTGATGTACCTCTATTTTATTTCTCTTCTAATCCTGTTTGCATTCGGAGCCCACGGCTTCGTCATGGTCTATTATTACTTCAAGCAGCGACATATCGAAGTGACCATACCGCCCTTCACCGTTGAACCCGTGGTGACCGTTCAGCTCCCGGTCTTCAACGAGCTCTACGTGGTGAACAGGCTGATCGACTCCGTCTGCGGGCTTGATTACTCCAAGGAGAAACTTGAAATCCAGGTCCTCGACGATTCAACCGACGAAACATACCAGGTCGTTGAGAAAGCAGTTTCTCGGTATCGTATGCTCGGTTACGATATCAAGCACATTCACAGGGTCGACAGAACAGGCTACAAGGCCGGCGCTTTGAAGAACGGCCTCGGAACAGCGCGTGGCGAATTCATTGCGATCTTCGACGCCGACTTCATTCCAAGACAGGAATTCCTGAAGCGGACCATTCCATACTTCTATGCCGATCCGAAAGTGGGGTTGGTCCAGACACGCTGGGAACATCTGAACAGCGAATATTCTCTCATTACGCGTACGCAGGCATTTGCCCTCGACGGGCATTTTGTCATCGAACAGGATGTGAGGAATAAAGCAGGGTTCTTTATAAACTTTAACGGTACCGGGGGCATCTGGCGCAAGTCGGCAATCCTTGACGCTGGAAACTGGCATTCAGACACGCTGACGGAAGACCTTGATTTGAGTTATCGCGCCCAACTCAGGGGATGGAAATTCAAATACCTGAATGATGTGACATCGCCGGCGGAATTGCCGGCAGAGGTGAACGCACTCAAATCGCAGCAATTCCGGTGGACCAAAGGCGCCATTGAAACGGCACGCAAGATTCTTCCGGAGGTTTGGAAATCCGATATACCGTTCCGTGTGAAAATCCATTCCACGTTTCACCTGACCAATAATATCGTCTTTCCGTTCATTCTGCTGGCCGGGATACTGAACGTTCCGTTGATGTTCATCAAGAAACAGGGGGGACACGATCTCTACTTCGCGATGATGTCGGTGTTCGTGCTGGCGTTCATTGGGTCGTTTCTGTTCTATCTGTACTCGCAGAAGTCTGTGTACACAGACTGGCGGCGGAGGATCCTTCTCTTTCCGCTCTTCATGGCGGGGAGCATGGGATTCGCTGTGAACAATTCGCGGGCAGTCTTCGAAGGGCTCTTCAAGCGAAAAAGCGAATTCGTCCGCACGCCGAAGTATGCCATCAACACCAAGAAAGAT
>Ga0335079_10007077_pt1 | contig 12793 bp, 16 predicted proteins | sample Lox_Sample_33_FD_206719 | JGI IMG/M metagenome (GOLD analysis project Ga0335079, IMG submission 206719) | Soil microbial communities from Loxahatchee National Wildlife Refuge, Florida, United States - Lox_Sample_3.3 | ecosystem: Environmental > Terrestrial > Soil > Wetlands | place: USA... | reverse complement strand
TGCATATCGACGAGCAGCTCATGATCGAGTTGCAGCAGCTCCGCGAGCTCCTGACGCCGGTGGAGATCCTGTTCGTGGCAGACGCCATGACCGGCCAGGACGCCGTGAAGAGCGCCGACGAGTTTCATAAGCGGCTGAGCATTACGGGTATCGTGCTGACGAAAATGGACGGCGATGCGCGCGGCGGCGCGGCTCTTTCCATCCGGCAGGTAACGGGACAGCCACTGAAGTTCATCGGCGTGGGAGAAAAGTCCGACGCCTTCGAGGTTTTTCATCCCGACCGCGTGGCCTCCCGCATCCTGGGCATGGGCGACGTGCTGTCTTTTATCGAAAAGGCCGAGGAGGCCATCGACAAGAAACAGGCCGTCGAGATGCAGCGCAAGCTCATCGAGAATGACTTCACGCTCGAGGATTTTCGCGATCAGATCCGGCAGGTGCGGAAGCTGGGACCGCTCGAATCCATCCTGGGCATGATGCCCAACATGGGGATTCTTAAAGACCTGAAGAACGTCAAGATCGATGAAAAGGAAATCACACACATCGTGGCCATCATCGATTCGATGACGCCCCGCGAACGCGCCAATCATATGATTATCAACGGCAGCCGGCGGCGCAGGATCGCGAAGGGCAGCGGAACCAGCGTGCAGGAAGTGAACCAGTTGCTGAAGCAGTACTCGCAAGCGCGTAAGATGATGAAGAGTTTATCCGGCGGATTTCTCGGTAAGAAGATGGGCAAAATGAAGTTGCCGGTATTTTGAGAAGTCAGACACAAAAGACAGAATGCAGGAGTTTGAATGTTAATGATTCGACTGGCGCGATTCGGCGCCAAGAAGAAACCGTTTTACCGGGTGGTGGTGATCGAGAAGGAGCGAGCGCGAAATGGCCGGAACCTCGAAGTGGTCGGCCAGTATAACCCGCGAAGCACTCCGGCGGCGGTGAAGCTGGATCACGAGAGGATCGCGCACTGGGTCAAATCGGGCGCGCAGATGTCGGACACGGTCGAGCGGTTGGTGAAGAATCATCCGGCGGCGGCTCCGGAGCCCGTGGCCTGAGTGTACGATTCCTGACGCCGGTTATAGGAATTTAGCAACTCCTTTCGGGTCCGCGTTTTGCCTCGTCGTTTAGAATGGGTTAAGGAGGCGCTGGGATGAAACAGTTGATCGAAGACATCGCGAAGGCTCTCGTCGACATCCCGGAGGAAGTGGCCGTGCGCGTCGTGGAAGGCGAGCAGGTAACGGTTCTGGAGTTGCGCGTGGCCGCCAGCGACCTGGGTAAAGTCATCGGAAAACAGGGCCGAACGGCCCGATCCATCCGCACCATCCTTGGCGCCGCCGGCATGAAGCTGAACCGGCGATTCACGCTTGAAATCCTGGAGTGAATCTCCCGGAAGAAAACCAGTGGGTGACCATCGCCCGGCTGGGGCGTGCCTGGGGAAACCGCGGCGAGTTGGCGGCGATCGCCCTCACCAGTAAGCCGGAACGATTTCAGCAGTTGCGCGAAGTCTTTCTGTTCCGTGAAGATGCGCCGGTGGGCTCGGGCGGAATCGAAGTGGAAGCGGTTTGGGAGCACGGCCGCGAGTGGGTGTTCAAGTTCCGCGGCGTGGATACGATTTCCCAGGCCGAGCTATTGGAGCGCGCCGAGGTTCGGATCCCCCTGGCCGACCGCCTTCCCGTCGAAGAGGATGAGCATTATGTCTCCGATCTGATGGGCTGCGAGGTACGCGATCGGGCGACCGGGGAGTTACTGGGTGCCGTAACCGGCTGGCAGGACGCCGGCGGCTCGGGGCTGCTGGAAGTGGGAGATGGGGACGAGCCGCTATTGATTCCGTTTGCGCGATCGCTGTGCGTGGAGATTGATACCGTTGCGAAACGGATTGTTGTGAATTTGCCTGAAGGATTGAAGGATTTGAACCGGCCGTGACATTTCATGTGCTCACCATCTTCCCGGAGTTTTTCCGGTCGCCGTTCGAGCACGGTGTGATCGCGCGCGCCCGGGAGGCGGCAAAGCTTGATATCCGGATTCATAATTTGCGGGATTGGACGGGCGACCGGCACAAAACGGTGGATGACCGGCCATTCGGCGGTGGCGAAGGCATGCTGCTGAAACCCGAGCCGGTGTTCGCGGCCGTGGAAACGATTTTCCCGGAGCGCGGGCGCGGCGAGCGCGATCCGCTCCGGCGCGTAATTCTGCTTTCGGCGCAGGGAAGGAAGTTTCACCAGGCGGCGGCGCGGCGGCTGAGCGAAGCCTCCGAACTGCTCTTGATTTGCGGCCGTTACGAGGGCGTGGACGAACGAGTGGCGGAGCATCTGGCCGACGAAGAGCTGACGGTCGGCGATTATGTGCTGAGCGGCGGCGAACTGGCGGCGGCCGTGGTCATCGATGTCATCGCGCGCTTGCTTCCGGGCGTGCTGGGGAACGCGGATTCGGCGATGTTCGAATCTTTCGAGGGCGAATCGGGCGTTTTGGATTGCCCGCAATACACGAGGCCCGCGGATTTTCGAGGCTGGCGCGTGCCGGAGACCCTGTTGAGCGGTAACCACGAGCAGATCCGGCAATGGCGAATCCAGGCGGCGCTAGAGAAGACGGAACGGCTGCGGCCGGACCTGAAAGAGGCGGCGCCGTCGGATTTCAAGTACGATAGGAAAAACTGAGGCCACTACGATTATGAATCACCCGTTGTTGAGCAAATTCATTCAGAAAAACCGCCGTGCGGAAATACCAGTGTTCCGGCCGGGCGACACCATTCGCGTCCACGTCAAGATCAAAGAAGGCGACAAAGAGCGCGTGCAGGCGTTTGAAGGCACGGTGATCGCGCGCAAGAACACGGGCATGGGCGAGACCATCACGGTGCGGAAGGTCAGCTTCGGCCAGGGCGTGGAGCGCATTTTCCCGTTGCACGCGCGGGTGATCGATCATATCGACGTCGTGCGGACCGGCAAGGTCAGGCGCGCGAAGCTCTATTACCTGCGCGAACTGAAGGGCAAGGCCGCGCGTCTCAAGGAGCGCGAGTAGTTTTCGCGAGGCCGGGAGCGCCCAGGTGTCTTCCGCAAAGGCAGACCCGAAACTCCGCTGCGAGGGAACCCTGGAGCGCGAGCTGCGCGCGCGGGGATTTTCCGCGATTGCCGGCGTGGATGAAGTGGGCCGCGGCTCGCTGTTCGGAGCGGTTTTCGCCGGAGCGGTCATCCTTTCACCCGACCGGCCGATACGTGGCCTGAACGACAGCAAGCAACTGGAGCCAGAGCGGAGAGAAGTTCTGGCCGAGCGCATCCGAGAACGCGCCGTCTCCTGGACGATTGCGGCCGTGGATGCGGCGGCTATCGATCGCATCAATATCTACAACGCGTCGCGGCTGGCCATGAAGCATGCGGTGGAGCGCCTGTCGCCCGCGGCAGACTTCCTTTTAACCGACGCCATGCCGCTTGAGTTGGGCATTCCGCAGCGTCCGCTAATTCACGGGGATGCGCGCTGCCACGCGATCGCCGCGGCTTCCATCATCGCCAAAGTCGAGCGTGATGCCTGCATGCGAGTCTGGGACGAGATTTATCCGCAGTACGGACTGGCGCGCCACAAAGGCTACACCGCACCCGAGCATTTGCGCGCCATTCAGGAGCACGGTCCCACGCCGCTGCACCGCCTAAGCTTCGAACCGGTGCGTGCGTGTTCGCTGTTTCCTGTAGATGATGGCCAGATGGAGCTGTTCGCCATGGAAGCAGGCGCATGCCGATAGAGCCGGAAATCCCGGCCGCGACGGAGCCGCAGCCGGCCCAAGAACCGCGCATCTACCGCTGGCATGAAAAGCTCTCCTCCGTGCTGCTGATCATCTTTTGTCTGGAACTCGGTTGTTTCCTCTTGCTCTACCCGTGGATTGGCGGCGTCTGGGGAACCAACTTCTTTTCATCTCTGCTGCACCGAGGGTTTTGGGGCAACGCCTACTTTCGCGGGGCCGTGAGTGGCCTGGGTCTGGTGAACTTGTACATCTCGTTCACCGAAATGGTGCGCCTCCGCCGGTTCTGGTAATGGACGTCGCCGCCATCCGGAAGTATTGCCTCTCGCTGCCGCACTCGACTGAAGGCATGCAGTGGGGCGACAACCTCTTATTCAGAATCGGCGAGAAGATTTTTACGATCGTGGCGCTGGACCACGCGCCGCCCCAATTGTCGTTCAAGTGCACGCCCGAGGAGTTCGCCGAATTGGTGGAGCGAGAGGGGATCATTCCCGCCCCGTACCTGGCGCGAAATCACTGGGTACTGCTCGAGAGTCCGGACGCTGTTCCGCGCGCCGAGCTCAAGCGGCTGATCAAGGATTCGTACGACATGGTGGCCGCAAAGCTGCCGAAGAGGGTGCGGATGGAACTGGGGCTAGCCGTTTCACCAGCTGCGAGTAAGCGCCAATGACTTGGCGGTGCGGCGAGCTTCTTGGCGAACCCCATAAACGCCGACCTACAACAACAAGTGGAATCGAGGAATTTCCAGAAACTCACCCGCCGCTCGAACGGCGCTACGATTGAAGCGGAGTGAGGATCGCATTTGCATTCGTTATCGCGCTAATCTGTGGCTCTGCTGTAGCCCAACCCCATCTGGTTTTCGATCACAAGATCGGTACGGATTGGAAACCAAATTCCGACTATTGGATGAGCTTTGTGGCAATCAGTTCCGATGGGTCCACCGTTGCGGCTGACGGAAACGTGCCGCGCGGGGTCAAGTCGGGAGGAACGGGCTTCTGGACGTTCCCTGCAGGCGATTATCTGCGAAGCGCTGATGACCGAACGCTATCCATCTCCCCGGACTTCAGGTATCAAGCCACTGAGGCCGACGTTCTGGAGTTGCAAACCAGCAGGGCGGTCGTCCGAGCCTCCCGCCAGAGGGCAACGTATACCCAGGCGGCGTTCGATCCAGCCGGAGAGAATGTTGCGCTCGTCTGTAGTCCGAGCGTGGACAGGCCCGACCGTGGGCAGATCATTGTGCTGAGGATTGCCGACGGGTTGGTGGCGGCGAGTTTTGGTTCGAGGCATACGACGGCGCTTGCGTTCCATCCTGACGGTCGGATTCTAGCCTCAGGGCACTGGAATAACGTGACCCTGTGGGATTCACGACGGGGCGTCAAACTGGCGCTCTTATTTCACGGTGGAGCACATGAAACTGGCTCGGGCTTGAGCCGTGATGGCAGATATGTCTACGGCCTTGGTTTCAGTCGCGACGGCAAGCTGCTGGCCGCGGGCACCGACGACGGCGAGCTTCAGATCTGGGACGTTGCCACCAGGAAGCTTTTGCATTCCCTCAACATCGGGGGTGGCGATGTGTCGAATCCGGCATTCAGTCCGGACGGGAAGCTGTTGGCGGCTGGGACGTATGGAGATGGGACCGTCTCCCTGGTGGATGCATCTTCGGGGAAGATCCTTTGTCAGATCAAGGTGTCAATGTACGGCTGCGGCTCGGTCGCATTCAGTCCAGATGGTCAATACCTTCTTACGCCATCGAACGGAGGCCAAATTGGACCGCGACGATTCGACAGAGGCGGATCAGTCCGCGTTTTTCGCATTGAGAACTGATCCGTATGATGCCTTTCCTCGTACTCGTCGTGACGTGATGTTATCGGACATTGGCCACAACGGGGATCTGGGGAACCCGCCGTCAACTCTTGCGTTTGGAAAAGGAGCCGGCCCACAAACCTCAGGCAGCTCCGCGTGTATGGTCCAGAATGCGACGGCGTTTCTCCATAGGAAATCTTTCGATTGCATAACGCAACGTCGTTCGCGGGATTGCGGGACCGTGTTTGAGCAGATACTTCTCCAGACGCCGGGCGTCGGCCTTGCCGGCTTCGCGCAGGAGCCAGCCGCAGGCTTTGTGGATCAGGTCGTGCGAGTCGGGGAGTAGGGCAGTCACGATGCGGTAGACCCTATCGAGGTGGCGGCCCTTGCCGGCACATTTGACGAACACCACAACGCCGGCGCGGCGCACCCAGAGGTTAGGGGATTGGCGCCACTTCTCAAACTGGCACGCCAGGTTCTCGAATCGTTCCAGCAAGCGCCAGAGGACCCCGGTGGAAAGGTCGTCTGTGACGGCCCAGTTGTCGCATAATCCATTCTCCAGCCAGCCCTTCGCCGTAACCAGCAGACCTTCCTCGAACTGACGGTGATAACGCTTCAGCAGCGACAAGCCCACGGCCTTACTCTCCAGGTGGCGGTCGTGCATCAGTAAATCGCAAAAGGCCAGCGCATCGGCGAACGTCCACGATTTCCGCACGCCTGCGTATAGCTGGCGCTCGATGCGCTTCACGTCCGGAGTCTTGAGCCCGTAGAGCGAGACTCTTTCCCAAGGCTTGAAGAACCTTTTCTGGCTACCGGCGACACGCGGGTCGCCAGCCTCACGCAGGGCGGCACGGGCACGCTGAGCAAGCTGGCGGGGAGTCACGATCTTCGCACTCTATACTAATTGCAGACACCGGTGGACAACCTGCTCGAGCGCAAGCCTGACGGCCTGTACTGCGCGGCCGGAGATTTTTATATCGATCCGTGGAATCCGGTAGAGCGTGCCGTCATCACGCATGCGCACGCCGACCATCTTTGTCCGGGGTCCAAACGATATCTGAGTGCGCGGCCTGGCGAGGCGCTGCTGCGGGCTCGCGCGGGCGCGGACACAGCCATTGAATCGGTCGAGTACGGCGAACCCGTAGACATCCATGGCGTGCGCGTCTCTCTCCATCCGGCGGGTCACATCCTCGGCTCGGCGCAGGTCCGTATCGAGCACCGTGGCGAGATATGGGTAGTCTCCGGCGATTACAAACTCGTACCTGATCCCACTTGCCCGCCTTTCGAGCCGGTCCAGTGCCACACCTTCGTGACGGAATCGACCTTCGGCCTTCCGATTTTTCGCTGGCCGGAACCGAATGAAGTGCTGGCCGACATCAACGCGTGGTGGCGCGGCAATCAGCAGGCGGGCAAAGCCAGCGTGCTGTTCGCGTATCCACTCGGCAAGACGCAGCGCGTGCTTGCGGGCGTCGATCGCTCGATCGGTCCGATCTACACGCACGGTGCTGCCGAGGCCTTCAACCGTCTGTATCGGGAATGTGGGGTCGCGCTGCCGCCAACGGAGTACGCGAAGGCGGCGCCGCCCAAAACAGACTGGACGCGCGGCCTGATTCTGGCCCCGCCTATGGCCAAGACTTCGCCGTGGCTGCGGCGCTTCGGAGATTTTTCCACCGGCCTCGCTTCCGGCTGGATGCGTATCCGCGGGACGAGGCGGCGGCAGTCGATCGATCGCGGTTTCGTGCTCTCGGATCATGCCGACTGGTCCGGGTTGCTCGCGGCGATTCGATCATCGGGCGCCGGTCGCGTTTGGGTAACGCACGGATATCGTGCGCAACTGGCGCGCTGGCTCGAAGAGAACAGCCTGGAAGCGCACGCTGTTGATACACAGTACGAAGGCGAGCGCAGCGAAACGGCTCCCGAGTCCGCCGAGGCCGAATCGTGAAAACTTTCGCCGATCTTTACGCCGCGCTGGACGAAACCACGAAGACAAACGAAAAAATCGCGGCCATGGCTAGCTACTTCCGGTCAGCGCCGCCGGGGGACACAGCGTGGGCGGTCCACTTTCTGATCGGCCGCCGGCCCAAGCGGCTCATCCCCACCCGCGATCTGGTTACATGGGCCATCGAAGAGGCGAACATTCCCGAGTGGCTCTTCGGCGAGTCCTATCAAGCCGTTGGAGACCTCGCGGAGACGATTGCGCTTCTGTTGCCGCTGGCGCGTGCAACCAGCAGCCTCCCGCTCCACGCGTGGGTAGAACAGCGCCTGCTGCCTATGCGCGATTGGGACGACCGCACGCGGCGCGACTCCATGGTCGAAGCCTGGCGAGAAATGAGCGAACGCCAGCGTTTCGTGTGGAACAAGCTGATTACCGGGGAATTTCGCGTGGGCGTATCGCAGAACCTGGTGGTGCGCGCGCTGGCGGAGGCCAGCGGAGTGGATGCGAAGGCGCTGTCACACCGCTTGATGGGCGACTGGCAGCCGACTGCCGACTTCGGCGCCCAGATTCTGGCGAAGACAACCGCCGATACCGACGTGAGCCGGCCCTACCCGTTCTGTCTCGCTTACCCGCTGGAGGGAACGGTCGAGGATCTCGGGCCAGTCGAAGAATGGCAGATCGAGTGGAAGTGGGACGGCATTCGCTCGCAGTTGATCCGGCGGCAGTGGCAAACCTTTCTCTGGTCGCGCGGTGAGGAGCTGATCACCGATCGATTCCCGGAGCTGGCCGCCGCCGGCGCGTTGCTGCCGGAAGGCACGGTGCTGGACGGCGAGGTGCTCCCGTGGAAAGACGGCGCTCCGCTCCCGTTCACGCAGATGCAGCGGCGCGTCGGACGGAAGGAACTGGGGCCGAAGATCTTATCGGAAGTCCCAGTGGTGCTGGTGGCGTTCGATCTGCTGGAGCACAAAGCTGAGGATGTGCGGGAGCGGCCCCTCGAGTGGCGGCGCGCCGAACTGGAGCATATCGTCGCGGCTGCCGGACCCGAGAGTCACCTGATCGCGTCGCCTCTGGTTGCAGGCGCGTCGTGGGAGGAGTTGAAACGTACGCGGGAAGAGGCGCGGTCGCGCGGTGTGGAGGGCTTTATGCTGAAGCGCCGCGGGTCTCCTTACCGCGTGGGACGCCGCCGCGGAGACTGGTGGAAGTGGAAGATCAATCCGTATTCGGTGGATGCCGTGCTGATCTACGCCCAACCCGGCAGCGGCCGCCGCGCCAGCCTGTTCACCGATTACACGTTTGGGGTTTGGGACCAGGGTGAGCTGGTGCCTTTCGCCAAAGCGTACTCGGGCCTGACCGATGAAGAGATCCGCCAGGTAGACGCTTTCGTCCGCAACAACACCATCGAGAAGTTCGGGCCGGTGCGGCGGATCAAACCCGAGTTAGTGTTCGAGCTGGCGTTCGAGGCCATTCAGAAATCGGCGCGGCACCGGTCGGGCATCGCGGTGCGTTTCCCTCGCATGGCGCGCTGGCGCACGGATAAAAAAGCAGAAGATGCGGACACCATCGAGACGGTCCGCGCGTTATTGCCTCCGGAGTAGAAAACGCGTTATGTTCGGGCCTGAATGCCCTCGGTGAACATTGTCGGCGGAGGTCTGGCCGGTCTGGCGGCGGCGGCAGCCTTGGGATCAGCCGGTTTTCAGGTGGATCTATTCGAATCGCGCCCGTTTCTGGGCGGCCGTGCCACGTCTTTTCCGGTGACGCCTGGCGATGACGAATCGGAACTGATCGACAATTGTCAGCACGTGCTGCTGCGGTGTTGCGTCAATCTACTGGATTTTTACGGGCGGCTGGGCGTGGCGGATCGGATTCAGTTCTACCGCGAGTATTATTTCCTGGAGCCTGGAGGGCGCATGTCGACGCTCGGCCGCAGCTCGCTTCCGGCTCCGCTGCACCTTACGCTGTCCTTTCTGCGCATGCCGTGCCTGAGTGCAGCCGACAAGTTCGCCATTTCGCGCGCCATGATGGCGCTCATGCGAGAGCGCAGCCGGCGGCGGGATCTCGACCAAATTACGATGCTCGATTGGCTGCTCCAGAAGAAACAGACGCCGCGATCCATCGACCGGTTCTGGCGTCAGGTACTGGTCAGCGCGGTCAACGAAGAACTGGACCGCATGGCGGCGTTGCATGGCTTTCAAGTGTTCTGGTTGGGCATGCTGGCGCGCGCCGATTCGTACGAGATGGGGGTCCCCCAGGTGCCTCTTCGCGAACTGTATAGCGAGGACGCCTGGCGAGGCATGGGCAAAGTTCAAGTCCACGCGCGGTCGCCGGTGGATCGCCTGGTGTTTCGCAATGGCAGTGCTTGCGGGGTGCAAGTAGCGGGCGCCGAGCCGTCGGCGGATTTCCACATTTGCGCTGTTCCGTTCGAGCGTCTGAGTGCACTGGCGCCGGAGCTGGGGGTCGACACGACGGCGTTCGAGCATTCCTCCATCACTGGCATTCACATATGGTTCGACAGGCCCGTGACCGAACTTCCCCATGCCGCGCTGCTAGACCGCACCATTCAATGGATGTTCAACAAAGGCCAGGGTCGATATCTACAGTTTGTCGTGAGCGCCTCGCGGGATCTGGTGGAGATGCCTCGCGCGGAAGTGATCGACCTAGTGTTAGGTGAAGCGGCGGAGTTCTTTCCTCGAGTTCGCGAGGCCAAGGTGGAGCGAGCAAATGTGATCAAGGAAGTGCGCGCCACGTATTCCGCGCGGCCCGGCATGGAGGCATTACGGCCGGATGCGAAAACCATCGCTGCCAACGTATTCCTCGCAGGCGACTGGACGCGGTCCGGTTGGCCGGCCACGATGGAAGGGGCGGTGCGCAGCGGTTATCGCGCCGCTGAACATGTCTGCGCGGCGGCGGGCCAGCCCGGACAATTTCTGCTACCGGACATCGCCTGATCCGCGGCGTGTCTGGGATAATCGGAGCATGCCGAAGCGCCTCCTGTTGATCGCAGGCCTGATCGTTATAGCCGTAGGAATCTTGGCGGCGGCCGAGATGACAACTTTGACCGTCGAGGTGAGGAGCCCAAGCGGAAATCCCGTCGACCGAGCCAGCGTTATTGTAAAATTTGTGCACGGTCGCGCCAAGATGAAGCTGGGCAAAAAGATTTTAAAGACGTGGGAGACACGAACCAACCAGGAAGGTTTGGCCAAGATTCCACCCATTCCACAAGGCTCGATACAGGTTCAAGTCATTGCCAAGGGTTACCAAACGTTCGGTCAGGTCTTTGATATCGACGACGAGCAGAAGACCATCGAAGTGAAGTTGAACCCACCCCAGGACCAGTACTCTTCGCATCAGTAAACTCCGTACCTGGCATATATGGGGTGTTTGCTCACACCCCTCATGGCGTGGTATAGAAGGACAGCCCCCCGCGCCACGGGTCAAAGTTCGCGCCATGTCTTATCGAGTATTAGTTGTCGAAGATCACAAAATCATGCGCGACGGCATTCGAGCCCTGCTCGATCGCGGCGGCGAATTCACCGTCGCCGGCGAGGCCGAATCTGGGACCGAAGCGATTCAAGTCTGCACGGAAATCCATCCAGACGTGGTTCTTATGGACATCGGTCTGCCGGGCCTGAACGGCGTGGACGCCACGACCGAGTTGCTCCGGAGCTGCCCCAATGCCAAGGTCATCATCCTATCGATGTATGACGACGAGGACTCCGTGGTCAGTTCGATCCGGGCGGGCGCCCGAGGGTACGTGGTGAAGCGAGCTTCCTCCGGAGAACTGCTGGAGGCGTTGCGGGCCGTGGCCCGGGGCAGTTCCTACCTTAGCCCGAATGTCTCGGAGCGGCTGTTGTCCCGGATACGCCGCGGCGAAGAACCCGAGGCCACCGGCCGCCATCCTTTGCTTTCGCAGCTCACGCCGCGGGAGTTTCAGGTGCTGGGATTGATTGTCGAGGGCAAAGCCAGTAAAGAGATTGCCGTCCTGCTGAGTCTGGGCGTTGAGACGGTGCGCAGTTACCGTAAGACCATGATGAAAAAGCTGAATGTGAATAACGTAGCCGGGTTGATTCGTGTGGCTATAGCGGCCGGACTCGCCAACAAGATCCAGCACGGCGCCTCCAGTTCGCAGTAGACGTCCCACCAGCAGAATCTGTCGTGCCACTATAACATCCATGCGCTACTTTACCGAGTCTGAGGTGCGTGAGATGCTTCCGATGGGCGAGGCCATCCGGCTGATGCGGGAGGCGTTCGAGCGGTTGGGTTCGGGCGAAGCCATCAACCAGCCGCGCCGGAGGCTGGTGCTTCCCACCGGCTCCGTTTTGCACTACATGGCAGCCAGCGACAGCCGGTATTTCGGCGCGAAGATCTATTCGACCCACGCCCGGCACGGAGCCCATTTCCTTTTCCTGCTGTACCGGGCGGAAGACGCGCAGCCGCTGGCCCTGATGGAAGCGAATCACCTGGGGCAGATTCGCACCGGGGCGGTGAGCGGACTGGCAACGCGCTATATGGCTCGGGCGGATGCCGATACGCTTGGCATTATCGGCTCGGGTTTCCAAGCCCGAAGCCAGTTGGCCGCCATGCTGTCCATCGGAACCTTTCGGCAGGTGAAGGTCTGGAGCCGTGACCGAGAACGTCGCGGCGCTTTCGCTGCCGAATGCTCCGCGACGTTCTCGACGAAGATAATGGCGGCGGATACGGCAGAAGAAGCCGTGCGCGGGTCAGCCGTGGTGGTGACGGCCACCAACGCCAAGGACCCGGTGCTCTTATCGGAGTGGGTGGCGGAGGGAACGCACATCAATGCGATGGGATCGAACCAGGCGCGGCGGCGGGAGCTCCCCGCCGAACTGATCCATCGGGCGAATCGGATCGCGGTGGATTCGATCGAGCAGGCGCGCATCGAATCGGGCGACCTGCTGATGGCGCTTGACGAAAACGGTTGGAAAGACCCGAAGTTGGTCGAACTGAGAGATGTCGTCGTATCGCAGACGTCCCGCGACCGTCGGCCGAACGACATCACGATCTTCAAGTCGAACGGCTTGGCGGTGGAAGACGTGATTTGCGCCGGTTACATTTACGAACGAGGAATGCAGGAAGGAAGAGGTTCGGAAATGCGCTATTCCTGAGCCGGCATCTGCTGCTCGATGTCGTGCCAGGCGCTGGTTTTCAGACGCCGGCAAACCCAGCAAAGCTGCTCCGCCGCGGCTTCGGTGATTGCGGTGCCGCAAACCGTGCATTTGCTTACACTCTTGGCTTTGTCCGGCGAAATGGCGCGCTTCGCCTGTTCCAGAATCTCCGGTGAAACAACGGGTCCTGCGGGCTTGGCCGGCGGT
>Ga0335079_10007076_pt1 | contig 12796 bp, 14 predicted proteins | sample Lox_Sample_33_FD_206719 | JGI IMG/M metagenome (GOLD analysis project Ga0335079, IMG submission 206719) | Soil microbial communities from Loxahatchee National Wildlife Refuge, Florida, United States - Lox_Sample_3.3 | ecosystem: Environmental > Terrestrial > Soil > Wetlands | place: USA... | reverse complement strand
TTGGGTTTCGGCGGCGGCGAGGCGTCCGCTCAGCTCCTCGAGCGCGCCACGCCGCTGTTCGCTCTCGTCGCGCGCTTTGTCGGCTTCTAGGCATGCCTGTGCGGCGCGCGCCCGCAGCGTCTCTGCCTCTGCGCGCGCTCCCTCGGCGGTGCGGCGTAGCTCCTCCGACTCCCTGCGGGCAGCGGCGCGTTCCTCGCTTGCACGGGCTGCCTCGCCACGCGCGCTCTCCGCTTCGGCAGTGCGCTCGCGGGCGGCGACATCAAGGGCAAGCAGGCGCTCCTCCCGTCGCCGCGCCTCGGCCTCGATTTCCTTCAGGTCGGCCTGGCGGGCGGCGAGCTCGAGGCGTATTGCCTCGAGCTCTAGGCCGCTCGCGTCGAGCTCGGCGCTCAACTGAGCGCGAGAGGCCTCGGCTGCGGTCAGCGCTGCGCGCCGCTGTGTGGACTCATCCTCGAGCCCGATGGCCCTCGCTTGCGCTGCCTCGAGCTCCTCGTGCAGCTGGTCCAGCGCTGCCTGGCGCTTCGACGCGCACTCCTCCGCCTCTCGGAGTGCGGCGGCGAGGCGTCCATTGTCTGCCTCGCACGCCGCCAATGTCTTTGCGCATCTCGCGTGCTCCCGGGCCGCAGAGGCCGCCGTCAGCGCTGCGTCGACCAGCGTGCCGTGAGGCATCGTGATGAGCACCATCGCCGAGAGACCCGATTGCCTGGAGCCACAGATGGCGATGTAGAAGGAGGCCTCCGGACTGCCCGTGAGGGTCCCGTCGATGCTCAGGTCGGGGTCGTCTTCCTTCACCGCGGGCGCGATGACCCAGCCCACGGCGGGGGATTGGGTCGCTATCTCCACGACCTCGAACTCGGCCGCGAGCGCACCGGCGAAGCATTCATAGGACGGAGGATCGCCGGATGCGGCCTCGCCGGCCAGGGCAGCGAGGCCGCTTGTCCCGTTTGCGAGTGCGGTGATGAGGTGGCCCTTGGGAGAGAGAAGCAACCGCAATACGGCCAGGCGCTCCGGATTCGCCGCGAGAGAGGCGCCGTCGGCGACGAGAACGAGGTCGAACGCGCTTTGCGGCAGCTCTTCCAGGGCTGCACTGCGAAACTGCACGAAGGGATGGTGAGCGAGTTCGGCCGCTTGGCCTAGCCCGCCGCCATCATCTTCCACTGAGAGCACAGCCGCCGCACCGCGCTCGGCCAGCGCCAGGGCCGAGGTGCCGCTCGTCGCGCGCGCGGCGCCGATCTCCAGGACGCGTCGCCCCGCCAGAAGAGGTTCGATGAAGCTATAACGAGAGAGGAGGTCTCCCGTGCCGTGGGGTGCGAAGAAGGGCGTCATGTTTCATATGATGTTACACCGGGTCGGGGGTCGACGCGCACCTGCACGGGGCGGGCGGCGGTGCGTTCCGGATATGAGGAGCACCGACAGTGCTCACCATGTGCGAGTGTTCCCACACCTCCATCGTGGAGCGTGATCCGCCAGCGGAACCGCTTCTGTGGGCGCATCGCACCCGGGCCGGCTCCGTCACCATCCGCGCGGTGCGCTCCTCGCTCACCCGGAAACCGCGAGAGGCTATCGTCGTCCCGCGTCGGGCTGAGCGGGTGTGGCAGTTGCCATGTTGGGCGCTGGCGGGGCAGCAGGAGGCGCGGTCTGATTGGGTGCTGGCGGACGGCCGGCGGAGGGCAAGAGAAGCCGTCCTGCCCGGTAGAGCTCTTCCAGCGCGGGTTCCACGTGCCGGAGCGCTTCGCCCGAGTCACCTGCATGCGAGGATGAGGAGCCGGCGTTGAGTCGGAGTCGCTCGAGCGCCTGCCGAAGCGTCTCGTTCGCACGCTGTACGAGCTGGCGCGCTTCGAAGAAGCCCGACTCGGCGTGCAACGTGGCGAGGTCCTTGCGCTGAATGGCGGAGATGTTGGCGAGCTTGTCGGCGCGTTCGAGCCAGGCTTGCGCGCGCTCGATTGCATCCTGACGTTCGGTGGCGATGTCGTCTCGCGCCCAGCCAGCGAGGAGCGCGAAGAGGGCTTGATCGAGGCCCGCGCGATCATCGAAGACCCGCTCCTCGTCGAGCCTGGCGGAGGGCGGGGGGCGAATGGGAGCGTAGGCCTGTGCCAGCCCCGGATCCTCGGTCCTGAAGGGCTGAAAGCCGACTGGGAACAGGATGCCCCGCTTTACTGACAGCGTTCCATCGTCGAAGATGAGTGCCCAGCGGCGAGCGTTGCGCTCCGCAAGGAGCCAGCAGACGAGGCCAAGCAGCAGGAGAACAGCGCCGAAGAGCACCGGCGAGCGGCGGTCGCCTCTTTTCGCGGACTTGCGCTCTTCTGCCTCAGCCATTCCAGCTCCTCACCACGCCGATGAAAGGAAGATTTCTGAGTCGCCCGTCCCAGTCCAGACCGTAGCCGACCACGAAAGCGTCCGGGATCTCGAATCCTCGGTAGTCGATGGGAACCGTCACCCGCGCCCGAATCGGCTTGTGGAGCAACGCGCAAACCCTGACGCTGGCCGGTCCCCGCGTGGCCATGTTCTCGAGCAGGTACTTGATGGTGAGCCCGGTGTCGATGATGTCCTCGACGAGCAGCACGTGCTCGCCCTCGATCGGACGCGACAGATCGCTCGTGATTCGAACGACCCCGCTCGACTTCACTCCCTGATACGAGGTCGTCCCGATGAAGTCGATCTCGAGCGGTAGGTCGATCGCTCGTGCCAGATCCGCCATGAACATGAAGCTGCCCTTGAGAACGCCCACTAGCTTGAGTCGCTTCCCGGCGTAGTCGCGCGCGATGGCCGCACCCATTTCTCCCACGCGCACGCGTAGCTCGTCCTCCGTGAGGAGCACGTCGACGGGCTCGCCTCCCATCCTACGAGATGTCCCGGAATCCATCGCGCGTGACGATCGACTGTGGTGGTGAAGGAGTGCCAGCGCAGCGCGGGCTCGTGCGAAGGGCCGGTTGCGCCCTGTCAGACAGCCTCGCCATCATGCTCGCCGTGGCAGCTGATGGGGGAGCCGAACACGAAGTTGTGGTCGTGCGAAGGGCAGTGTCGGGGCGGCAAGACGCCCCGCCCGAGCCAACCGCGGCCAACGCCCTCGACGGGTCGTCGGGGGAAGCGAGGCGGACACCATCGGTAGCCGGGGTGGTGACGGTGTGAAAGGTCGGCATGGCGCTGGGCCCAACCCTGGACGAGGAGACGCCCCGGATCACGCGGGTGCAACCCAACCTGTTTCTACTTGCGGCGGAGGTCGTCATTGCGGGACAGCTTTCAGACATAGGCGTTATTCATGATCTCGCCGAAACCGCCCCCGCCGGGAACGATGTACTGCTGTGCGGTAAGGCCCTGTTCCTGATCCCAGCGCGTGCCCGGTACCGTCGCCAGCACCTCGGGCGGAGATAGACCGCGGTCGACGCGGACAGCGTAGATGAGAACCTCGGGATGCTCGCGAGTCATGCGTCGCAGGTACTCGGGTGTGACAATGAGGTGCACGTTGACGATGCAGCGCGGCCTGCCAGGTACTTTCGTCTTGTAGGTGCGGATGGCCTCCGAAAGAGACGAGCCGGTGGCACCCATCGGGTCGGGGAAGAGCAGGAAGGCGTCCTCGACGTCGCCGCCGATCTTCATGCCGCTGATGCCGGCCCCTACCACCTCCTCGTGTTCGCCCAGCATGCGACTCATGATGAGGTGGTCCTGGCGGACCCTCCGCGGATCCAGAGCCACGTTGAGGAGATCGTAGACAGTTTGCGACGGGACTGCTCCTGCGCGAGCGATGTTCACCGTCACCGCCCGCACGCCCGGGTCGATGATCTCGCCACGAAACACGCCGGCTGGTGTGACGTCGACCATGCGGGTCGGAATGTCGCGCACAACCCGCGGGAACTCGGCGTTCATCACCTCCTCGAGGAGGCGCCCGTAGATATCAACTACCAGGCGATTGATGGCCGGCTGGGTCGTCTCCTTTGCACACAGGCGCGCAAGCTGGGAGAGGAGATACGGGTTCGCGAGGATGTGGACGTTCGAACCGTAGCGATGCTCGATCTCTGAGCGGCAGAAGGTAATTCTCTGGTAGCAGAGGTCGCGCACGCTGGCGCATCGTGCCATCCTGCCGCCGCACCCGCAACCGAGCAGCCCAAGCATCCCGATTGACCCTCGCAGAGGTGACTGCGTAGATGGGGGCATGTCGACGTCCCGCTTCGTTCGGCGCAGCGACGGGGCCGCGGGGCAGTCTTTGGAGGCACTTCTCGCGAGCGCTCCTCGGGATGGCCATCGATGACGGCGAAGACGAACGCCTGCCGAATCCTCGATCGGCTCGAAATCGCGTATGAACTTCGCCTCTACCGTCCCGACGCGGAGGACCTCAGCGCCGAGCGCCTATCCTCCGAGCTCGCCATGCCGCAAGAGCAGATCTTCAAGACCCTCCTCGTGCGGGGCGATCGGACTGGCCTCATCTTCGCGGTCATCCCCGCCGCGAGGCAGCTTGACCTGAAGGCTCTTGCCCGCGCCTCGAGCAACCGGAAGGTGGCCCTGGTGCCGCTCAAGGAGGTCCGACCCCTCACCGGCTACGCGCGCGGCAGCGTCACCGCGCTCGCTGGGAAGAGGGACTACCCGGTGATCGTGGACGCCGCCTGCACCGCGCTCGAGCATATGGGGGTATCCGCGGGCGCGCTCGGCGAAGAGATGGTCCTCTCGCCTGCCGACTACCTCAGGGCAACAAACGGGAAGGCTGCCCCGATAACCGAATGAAATCGTCGCTCGCTGCGCTGAGGGCGAGAGCGCCCGCCAAGGTGAACCTCGTCCTGCGCGTCGGTTCGCTCAGATCCGACGGGTATCACGACCTCGAGACGCTCCTGGTGCCGCTTGACCTGGCTGACGACGTCGAGATTCGGGTCGCCCGCGGTCGGCGCGGACCGGTCTCCTGCCGCGTCCCCAATCGACCAGAGCTCGACGGATCCGGCAACCTGGCGGCGCGGGCCGCAGAAGCTTTTCGCCGCCGCTTCGGTGTGTCGGACCGGGTCGACATCATCATCGAAAAGCGCATCCCCGTGATCGCCGGACTCGGCGGAGGCAGCTCCGACGCGGCATCGGTCCTGCGCGCGCTTTCCCGCGTCTACCAGATCCGAGACAGAGAGGGGCTCGCTGCAGCAGCGCTGGAGATTGGCTCGGACGTTCCTTTCTTTCTGGCACCAGGTCCCTGCTGGGCGACTGGCCGAGGAGAGAAACTGACCGCCGCCAAGGTGCCCACGCTCCATCTGGTCCTCGCCTACCCACTCGATCCTTCGTTCGCTATTCGCGCAGCTGACGCCTACCGCTGGTTCGACGCCTCGAGCAGGCGCGAGAACAAGGCCTTCTCCGCCCCACTTCGGCAACGCCAACTTTCTTCCATGCTTCACAATGACCTGGAAGGGCCCTGCTTTGAACGTCACCCTTTCCTCGGTTCACTGGCGGGGCACCTAGTAGGACAAGGGGCCGCCAGGGCTATAATGTCCGGCAGCGGTCCGACCGTTTTCGGGCTCTGTCCCGATCGCGCCGCAGCTCGCCGCGCGGCGGCCGGACTGCGCCGACGGGGTTCTGACATCGAAGTTCACGTCGCCCGCACCTTGCAGCGACATCCGGGGGTTTCAGGATGGATATCACCGAGGTCCGCGTCTTCCCGGTCAGCGAAGAGAAACTGAAGGCGTACGTGACGATCACGCTTGATCACTGCTTCGTGGTGAGAGACCTCAAGGTGATCCACGGGAACAGCGGTCTGTTCATCGCGATGCCCGCCAAGCGCCGCAAGGATGGAACCTTCAAAGACATCGCGCATCCTCTCAACTCCGAAACGCGGGAGCGGATGGAGAAGGTCATCCTCGCGGAATACGAGCGCGAGGTGAAGAGGGGCGCGGCTGTTGCCACCGGTACAGACTACGACTGAGAGCCACATTCGATTCGCGTCCACGCCCGGTCCCCCCTGGTCCGGCCCGGGGTCGGCCTTGCCCCCTGAGGTGGGGCGAGGCGTGGGATGTGGCTGTGCTCCTCGTGGTGGGGAGCGTTCCGGGCAACGCCTGCCCCCGCCGAGAGCGGTGGGGAGGGTCGCATGCCGGTCGTTGCCTTGAGCGGTTGGACTACCGCTTGCCTGTCCCGCGTCGCGGGCATGGAGAATCCCGACGGGGACGAAAAAAGAGGAAGCGAGTACATCCGGACGCGTATGACCCAAACAAGGGTAACGCCCTCCGGCGGGGCCCGGACCCCGCCGGGGTCGACGGCGCCAGAGCGGTTCTGTATAACGCCATCAATCGGAGACGCCGGTGAGATGCACTCGCCAGAGCGCCTGAGCAGCGAGGCCGCAATGGCTCGCCATTATTGAGGTTTCCTTAATGTCTTGCAACAACGGCTTCAAGGTCTTCTCCGGCAACTCGAACATCCCTCTTGCGCAGGCGGTCTGCGCGCAGCTCGGGCGCACGCTCTCTCGGGCGACGGTTGGCCGTTTCTCGGACGGCGAGATCCAGGTCGAGATCGGAGAGAACGTCCGCGGTGCCGACACCTTCGTCATCCAATCGACTTGCAGCGACGCCAACCAGAACCTGATGGAGCTGCTCATCATGATCGACGCCCTCAAGCGGGCTTCGGCCGGCTCCATCGTGGCGGTTCTCCCCTACTACGGCTATGCCCGCCAGGACAGAAAGGTGGCCCCGCGCACGCCCATCACCGCCAAGCTGGTGGCTGACCTTCTCGAGGCAGCCGGGGCGACCCGCGTCGTCTCGATGGACATGCACGCTGGACAGATCCAGGGGTTCTTCAACATCCCCTTCGATCACCTCTACGCAATGCCCGTCCTGCTCGATCATCTGAAACGGAAATTCGAGGGGTACGGGCAGGACCTGGTGGTGGTCTCTCCGGACGCGGGCGGCGTGGAGCGTGCGCGCGCCTACTCCAAGCGGCTGGGCGCCTCTCTCGGCATCGTCGACAAGCGGCGCACCAAGCCCAACGTGGCCCAGGTGCTCAACGTCATCGGCGATGTGCCGGGCAAGGTGGCCATCCTGCTCGACGACATGATCGATACGGCAGGTACGCTCTCACTGGCAGCGAACGCGCTGGTCGACAAGGGCGCCTCTCGCGTCTTCGCCTACGCATCGCACGCGGTGCTCTCCGGACCGGCCGTCGAGCGCATCCAGAAGAGCGCCATCGAGGAGGTGGTGGTGACGGACACCATCCCGCTCACGCCAAGCGCCCAGAGCTGCCTCAAGCTGAGACAGCTCTCCACCGCGCGGCTCTTCGCGGAAGCGGTGAAGCGCATCTACAATGCGGACTCGCTCTCCAGCCTGTTCGTGTAGCGATCGCCCGGGAGCTCCTGCCCCGATCGGTCGGTTGCGCTTGACCTCGTGCGGTGTTTCAGCTAAAAGCCCGTCGCCTCTCCCGAAAATCGTCAGGGTAGCCTGTTCTGGCCCCTTGTCGGAGTCCACTGCGAGGAAGCCATGGCCGAGCCGACGAGCATTCTTGCTGCGAATTCCCGCGCCGAGCGCGGCAAGGGTCCGGCCCGGCGCCTGCGCGCAGCCGGGCTCATCCCGGCAGTGATCTATGGCCAAAAGCGGGAACCGACCCACGTGGCCGTCGATCCCGCTGCAATACAGAAGGCCATCGCCACCCCCCACAAGTTCAACACGCTGCTCACGGTCAAGCTGGACGGGACCGAGAAGCGCGTGCTGTTCAAGGATTACGAGGTCGACCCGGTGACCCGCCGTCTCCTCCACGCGGACTTCCTCGAGGTTGACGCGGCCAAACCGGTCAGGGTGAACGTGCCCATTGTGACGACCGGCAAGGCCGAGGGCGTCGTGGCGGGCGGGATCCTCACGGTCTCCGCGCATACCATCGTGGCTGAAGTGCTTCCCGATCGCATTCCGGTTGCCATCGAGGTGGATGTGACCACCCTGAAGATCGGCGGGTCCATCCACATCGCCGACGTGAAGGCGCCAGCAGGCGTGAAGATCAAGTACGCGACCAATTTCACCGTCGCCGTCGTGACCGCCCCCGAGAAGGAAGAGGTTGTGGTTCCAGCTGCCGTGGCGGCTGCGGGCGTCGCTGTGGCCGAGGGCGCCGCCGCCGCTGCGCCAGGGGCACCACCGGCCGCGGGAGCCCCAACAGTCGCCGCGACCCCAGGCGGTGCGGCCGCAGCCCCGGCCGCCAAGGGAGCTACTCCCAAGTCGGAAGCCAGGGGCGGCAAGAAGTAAGGCCCTGTGAAGCTCATCGTCGGCCTTGGCAACCCTGGCGAAGCCTACGCGCACACGCGCCACAACCTCGGGTTTCTCGTCGCCGACGAGTTCGCCCGTAAGTGTCATGCAGCGTTCTCGGCCCGCAAGTTTGGCGCCGAGATCGCCGAGGTCAGCTCCGGAAGGGAGCGCGTCCTCATCATGAAACCGCAGACCTACATGAATCAGTCGGGAGAGGTGGTCGGGGCCGCGATGCGATTCTTCAAGCTCGACCCCTCGAACCTCATCGTTGCTCACGACGATCTCGAACTCGACGCATTCCGCGTGCAGCTGAAGATCGGGGGGGGCCACGGGGGTCACAACGGAATCCGGAGCATCAACGCGCTACTGGGCGATCCCAACTACGTTCGCGTGCGCATCGGAGTAGGGCGTCCCCCCCCCCTCATGGACCCGGTCGACTACGTGCTTGGCCGCTTCGCTGCCGCTCAGGAGCAGGAGGTCGCTGCCTGCGTCGTGCGGGCCGTCGAGGCCGCCAGGCTCGTCGTCGATTTGGGGGCTGTCAAGGCGATGAACCAGTTCAATCGCCGAAAGGCAAGGGAAGAGGCATAGGATTGCCGGCCCGGAGGCATGGTGCCCAAGGGCGGCGCAATGGCAGCGCTCCTCGCGGCGGGTGAACCGCCGCTTTTGACCCGAGGGGAGTAAAATGGCAGAAGCATCAAAGCGCCTGGTGCGCGAGTACGAGACGATCTACCTCATCAGACCGGACACGCCCGACGACCGGGTGGACGAGGTGAAGGAGCGACTCCGCTCCGTGGTGGCGCGCGAGGGCGGAAAGGTCATCCGGTTCACGAATCAGGGCAAGCGGAAGACGGCTTTCGCCATCGCCAAGAATCCGAAGGCACTCTTCGTCCATTGCTTGTACGTCGGCAAGCCCGGGATCGTCGGCGAGTTCGAACGAAACCTCAAGATGATCGACGCGGTCACGAAGTTTCAGTCGATCCGGCTCGCCGATGGCGTCGACATCGACGCGCGACAGGTGGAGCAAGACGTCAAGCTGACCTTGGTCGAGGATGAGGCTCGCCCGCGAGAAGAGCGGCCCGAGTTTGGAGAGCGCCCAGAGGAGGCTTTCGGCGAACCGGACCTGGGAGAGGACTAAGACGATGGCACGACCTGGTGAAGGAGGCAGATCGTTTGGCGGTGGCGGCTTCGGCGGTGGCCGGGGCGGCAACCGAGAAGACAGGGGCGAGCGAGGAGGCGACGAGGGCGGCGGCCGCGGGCGCGGCTTCGGACGGCGCAAGGTGTGCCGCTTCTGCGCCGACAAGGCTCTCAAGGTCGACTACAAGGACCAGAACCAGATGAAGTACTTCCTCACCGAGCGGGGGAAGATCATCCCCCGCCGGATCAGCGGCAACTGCGCGCTCCACCAGCGCCAGGTGGCGACTGCCATCAAGCGCGCCCGCATGCTCGCCATCGTGCCGTACACGGTCGCGAGCACGTAAGGAGATCGCGATGAAGCTCATCCTGCGCGAAGATGTGGATAACCTTGGAAAGGGTGGCGACCTCGTGGAGGTCAAGCGGGGTTACGGCCGCAATTTCCTCCTCCCCCAGGGACTGGCCGTGCTCGCGAACCCCAAGAACGTGCGCGAGCTCGAGCACCAACGAAAGATTGCGGAGGCCAAGGCGGCCAAGATGAAGGCCAGCGCCGAGGCCGTGGCCCAGCGCCTCGCCGAGACGCCCGTGACGCTGAAGCGCAAGGTCGGGGAGCAGGAAAAGCTGTATGGATCGGTGACGGCCATCGACCTCGTGGAAGCGCTCGCCAGCAGGGGACTCCAGCTCGAGAGACGGGCCATCGACCTACCCGAACCGCTGAAGAGCCTCGGCGAGTTCGACGTGCCCGTGAAGCTGCACCGCGAGGTTATCGGCAAGGTCAAAGTGAAAGTGGAAGCCGAGGGCTCCTGAGCTCCGACGAGCTGTCCCCGGCGCACGGCGGGAGTGGTGGCGAGAGCTCGGGAGTTCTCTCGCCCCTCTTCCGCGCTCGTCCCGCGTGACCTCCGCTCGGCGGTCGCGCGCGATCTGCACAGATCCCGACACGGGGGACCTGCCACGTTCGGCGGGAGCCGGCAGCCGCTACAGCCCCGAAAGCCCTTGAAATCCCAGCCTGGAAGCGTTCATATCCCGCCGTCCCCGTATCCTGCCAGGACCCAAAACCCGTGCTCGACTGGCTCCACAACGTCCTGTCCCGCGACCTCGCGATCGACCTCGGCACCGCCAACACCCTCATCTACATCCGCGGAATGGGCATCGTCTCCAACGAGCCCAGCGTGGTGGCGGTTCAGCAGGACGCGCGGGGTGGACGCCGCGTGCTGGCGGTGGGCAAGGAGGCCAAGGAGATGCTCGGGCGCACCCCGGGCAACATCGTCGCCATCCGTCCCATGAAAGACGGCGTCATCGCGGACTTCGAGATCACCGCCGCGATGCTGAAATACTTCATCAACAGCGCTCACAACCGAAAGAAGTTCGTGCGGCCGCGCATCATCATCGGCATCCCCTCCGGCATCACGGAGGTCGAGAAACGGGCCGTGCGCGAAGCAGCGGAGAGCGCCGGCGCGCGCGAGGTCTACCTCATCGAGCAACCCATGGCCGCCGCCATCGGCGCCGGCTTGCCCATCACCGAGCCGTCCGGCAACATGATCGTCGACATCGGCGGCGGAACCTCCGACGTGGCCGTCATCTCGCTCGGAGGCATCGTCTACAGTCGCTCGGTTCGCGTCGCCGGCGACAAGATGGACGAGGCCATCATTCAGCACATCAAGCGCAAGTACAACCTCCTCATCGGGGAGCGCACCGCCGAACTCATCAAGATGGGCATTGGCACCGCGTACCCGACTGAAGAGGAACTGACGATGGACATCAAGGGGCGCGACTTGGTGGCCGGCGTGCCGCGAACCCTGACCGTGACCTCCAGCGAGATTCGCGAGGCACTGAGCGAGCCCATCAACGGCATCGTGGAGGCGGTCAAGGTGACGCTCGAGCGCACACCACCCGAGCTCGCAGGCGATATCGCGGACCGCGGCATCGTCCTCGCCGGCGGGGGTGCGCTCCTCAAGAACCTCGATACCCTGCTGCGCGAGGAGACCGGCCTCCCCGTCTTCCTCGCCGAGGACCCTCTCTCCGCAGTGGTCATCGGGGCAGGAAAGGCGCTCGAGGAACTCGACATCCTGCGGCAGGTGGCTGCGCACTCCTGAACGCCCCCCCAGGACGACCCGCAGGGGAGTCCCCCGCGCCCTCCCCCTGTCGCCAGGCCGTCGTGGGCCTCTCGCGGGATGGAAATGCGTTTCCCGGCCGCGAAACCGCTTCTGCCCGATGGTGAGGGGCCGGGTGAACCACTTCGGCTGGGGAAACGCGGGGAGCGGGTGCAGATCTTGCGCGCCGCCGACGTTCTTCCGAGGTGCCGGCATATTACGGTCGGTGTAAAGGGAACGGTCGTCTCTGGCAGCTGTGCCGTCTCGAAGATCGCACGTTCCGGTTTTGCTTCATCGCGGACCTGTTTGCGGGCAGCTTGTGTCGCCGCTCGTCCCTGTTTTGCAGCCGCCTGGCGAGCGAATGCACGGCGAGAGATGTCCTCCATGCGACGCAGCAGGAGCTTGAGCTTGCGGTATTCGGCCGCCCCGTCCCCGTAGACCTTTGCCTCCTGTGCACTGAGCCGGTTGTGTACCGTCTTGCCGGCTACCTTGTACGTCCAGTCGAAGTAGGGACCGTGCCGCTTCTTGGGGTCGCTGGCGCAGGGACACGTGGAGCGACCGCACTTCAGCCCTGACCCCTGAGCGAAGTGGGGCTGACGGCGATACGCTGCGCGAAGGCGTGGACTACAACCGTCCGCAGGGCCGACGGAACGGGCAGCGCCGGCACGCGCCGCGATCGAGCAGGGCCGGAAACCGTTCGGGGCGCGCGATGTTGCGAACGGCGTCGTCGAGCCGCTCTCGCATCGCCAGGATCGATCTGCGCATCTCGCTCTTGCACACCTCCAGTCCGCCTTGCTCGGCGCTCACGCTGACCCGCTCGCCCGCTGGCGACGACAGGTAGACGAGCCCCCCCACGACACCCTCTGGCTGGGCACCCCATTTCTGCTGCGCGTAGAGTGCGTAGATGCCGACCTGAGTGTGGTCCACCCTGCGCTCCTTGCCAGTCTTCCAGTCGAGGATGTGGATCGCCCCCGACCCGGCAAAGGCGAAGTCGACCGCGACCCAGACCTTGGTGCCCTCAAACATCCAGGAATCGAGCTCGTCGATGACCAGCCATTTCTCCCGCGGTACGCGTCTTATCTCGCTCAAGACCTCGCTCGCGAAGAAAGCTCTCAGGGAGCCCTCGATCACCTCCTCCCAGATTCGCTTCCACTCCTCGCGGGGCACGGGCTCCGCGTACTCGTGCTCGAGGAGACCGACGACCTTCGAGGGCTCGCGCCAGTAGCTCTTGTCGCGAGAGGTCGACCACTGCGCGCGAGCCTTTTGCCGGGTGCGCGCGAGCACCTCGTCGAGCGAGCAGAACTGACCGGTGCGCCGGGCTCGGCTGAGCGTGTCCTTCAACGCCTCGTGCACCAGCGAGCCGGCCCACTGCCAGCGCGACGACAGCTTTTTCAGGAC